>JAABUJ010006468.1_pt1 | contig 11325 bp, 12 predicted proteins | sample 5559131 | NCBI WGS metagenome assembly JAABUJ01 (sample SAMN10711875, study PRJNA513366) | rock metagenome | isolation source: Antarctica rocks | place: Antarctica: Victoria Land, Mt New Zealand nord | collected 2016-01-07 | reverse complement strand
TTGACTATATTATTATTTATATTACTATATAGAATAACGACAATAAGATGTATTTTCGCTTCTCGAAGTTTTTGATAATATTGTTATTAAATTTCGATAAAAGCAAAGAGACATTCTTTAAAGATCTTGATTTCTTGAAAGACGACAACAATAAGATACAAACGACAACAAGATGCAAACAACAACAAGATGTAGACGACAACAAGATGCAAACGACGACAAGATGTAAACAATAACAAGATGCAAGCGACGATAAGATGCAAGCGACAACAAGATGCAAGCGACAACAAGATGCAAGCGACGACAAGATGCAAGCGACGACGAGATAGAATTTTGCTCTCCGAAAATTATTGTGGCAATGCCATCAATTTTGCCAGGAAGGGGCAGATCATCGCGCAATACTATATTTTAGAAAACGCCTGCATTATAGAAACTCCTCGGGAAATTCGCATCTCTAAGTCGTGGACTTGGCGAGCCAGTTTTGTGCGCCCGAGAGCTCAAACTTCGCACTTCAATAACATTGTTAATTTTTGACATAATTTAGTGATTTTTGATCACACTCGTAGCTCTCATCAAGGCCTACACGTGGAATCAAAAATCATGCGAGAAAGTTGAAAAGTGGCAACGTTATTGCGACGAGAGACTTCGCATCCCCGAGGCGTGGGCGAGGGAACTCGTCTGCACCCAAACTCTCGCACTTGAATAACATCGCCAGTTTTCGTCCATTTGACTTGATTTTGGGACCATTTGAAAGCTCTCGACAAGGACTTTCCAACAAAAAAAATATCATAAAATAGTTGAAAACTGGCGACGTGACACGAATTACAAGTTCTAGCTAATTCATGAATAATGCCAAGCGAACTGCGTTAGCGACTTCAACGAACGCCTCACCCAAAATCTGGTTGATTCATTGCTTGTCGATCTATGATTAGAGTTGAATAATTTCCAATCGATTTCGCGAAGTACAAACTTGTTAGAAACTCAACTCGTAAAGAAGACTCAAATAAACACATCGAACGAAGAAATTCGAGATTTCTTGAAATACGAATCATAGCTACTTGTGACTTTCGATTTCGATCATATCTCTTGCTACCTTCTTCGCTACTTCTCGCGTCTTCTCTTGGATATTGTCAAGCTCGCCAATTGTGTGAAAACGCGCCTTCTAGAGTGCTCATCTCTCTTTGAACAAACCTTGCCTTCCATTCTAGAGCGAGTCGAGGAAGGTAAAGTTCTCTACCCTCGACAATACTACCATCTTATCCTCACAATCATATATTGCTTTGCTAGCATGAAATATGTATTGAGCGATCACTAAGACGAGCTCGTCGAGTAAAGCACGACGACCATTGTAGTCATTCTTAAGTACAATACGAAAAGTTTGAGTAGCCCAATGTTCGAACGACATGATGCGACGACTTAAGATTCTTGCGTTGAAAGCAATCAAATTTACTAGATGTTCGATCTCACTTTTGTGTCGTTCATCAATGACTATTGAGAGAAGGTCTAGCGAACGTCAACGCAATGCACTCGACTTGATCGAAGTGAAATATCTCATCATCCCACTTCTCTCTCAAGTCAAATGCCAATCCTAGTAGGCTCTTTCAAAACCCTTTCTCGATTTCATCTTCTTTCTCATTTCTTAAAGACGATAGATCTTGGATGGCTTGCAGTAGCGACATCAATCGATCTTGTGTCTCGACAAGGTTGCTCGCCATTGCGATTAGAAGACTTCAAATGTACATGCAATTTGGGTCGTCAAACTTAGAGACAAACGATGTGTATCTTTGAGCTGCCACTTCGATCGTGCTATGGTCGTTCATGTAGTCTAACAACGCCTATTGCTTCTCTAGCGTCGCGAGATCATCGTCTTCAACCCTAAGTTTGGCGAATCATTCGTCGTACATCTCCTCGTTTGGTCTGGTTAGAGGATAGGTTTGACTTGTAGACTAGGTATGCTAAGTGGTGTCGTGCGAGTAGACCAGGCGTTGTTTGCGCAATCTAAGTACTCAACGATCAACGTTTAAGTGGATATCGTCGATGAAGATAATTGAGTCGCAACTTAGTGCTCTATCATCAAGCAACAATCTTGTCGTAAGGGAGCAGACGTCGTTGAATAGAACGTAGAGAATGGGTGTGATAAGAATGATGAAACGGGTTTCATCTTGCAGGATGTCGCTAAAGCTGGTGCCTATGCCTGGCTAAGCCCTTTTTCATCGCCTCACTACTTGGCACTTAATTCTCCAAAACGATGACTGTCGTTAGACATGAGACGTCTAGCATGTGTGGCAAGTGGCAAAGTTTTGCGTGAGATGCAATGCTTATAACATTGTGTAATCTATGATTCCATCATGTTCGAGCTCTACAATAGCGCTTGCATAACGCAGATAGAGTCACCTAAGACTTACCTCTATATACTTTTTAGTTTGCTCAATGCGCATTCTTCTTAGCTTAATGATATTGGTGCAGTTGCCTTTGTTGGTGACAGATTTGATTCTCATGACATTGCGACGTGTTTGTTTGATGCTTTGACAACCCACACCAAGAGTAAAGTGGCTACGACTAAATTCTCTTTCTTCTACATCAACAGTGACGCACTTCTTATGAGCGAGGTCTTTCGAAAATCATAGGGTCTCCTCTCGCATGTTTCATTCCTTGTAGGGGGATTTGTCGAAACATCGAGTCAATGATGTCTCGACATCCAAGGATAGCGTTGCGATTCTCCAAGACTCGCATGTCGTCTATTTTGTTCTACATCTGTGCGAAAGATCACCTTAGACGTTGATAACAAGGCCTTCCTTGATGCCTCAATCGATGGAAGTAGAAGCTTATGTAAGAGACATACTACGCCTGTTTGACATGCCACACGACTATGTCATGGTTTAAACAGTCTCACAAGAAGTTTCTAATCATAAATACGTCGTTATAATGGTGCCAATGCAATACAAAAACCTAGCGACCAAGTTGTTCTTCAAAATTATAAAACATCTTGATCTTCATAACCATACCAAACATATATTTTGCACATTGATCTTCACGAACTTGATTCATACTTCAATTGCACATACGCTTTGTAAAATCGATCCATTTATCCAAATCGCATCATGAAGGCCTTCATCGTTGCTTCGTATGGGGTATTTTTAATTAGCAACACATTTGTAGCTCCTCTCGACGAGGAAGATGCGTCGAGTGTGGCAAACATCCTGGGCAAACGTGTCGATGAAATCAAGATCATCAATGGCGCCCCTACAATAGATTCTACATGTCAAGGGTTAGCAATCAAAGTGTCAGACATTCGACTAGCTTTAAGTCAAGGCGTGAGATGGCAAATAGATGGAGTATAGAACGATACGTGTAGCACCTCTTTGTCTCTCAAAAGAGATATCTTAAGCTTATGACTTTTCTTAGGCGATGGGAACTACCCTCACGAATTTACAAACGCCCAGGGCTACAACTAGCCCAATATCGCTTGTAAGGACTAGACTATCTACGAATATCTCGTCATGCGCATCATAGCCAACCCTTGGGTATCTAGGAAGAACACTAAGCTCAACTTCAAGGCAAATCTTGACAAAGTTATATTCATCGCACAATCAAAGAACGAAGAAACTTATTGCGACATGATCACCCATAATTACGATAAAAACAACCTTGTCAATGATTAGTTTGGAGCGTATAAGTAGTGCGTGGAGAGTAGCATCGCGATTCAATCGACTTCGATTGTCGTCGCTTCAATAGATTCATCTTCTTAGTCGATCTATATCTTTGTTCCCACAAGCTCTATCAAAGATGCTCACGAGAGCGAGCTTCAAAAGGCGATCAAGTACTTTTGCGATCAACATGCTATCAACATCAATGCGCAAGCTTCGATCAAGAACGAGGCTATCATCATCGTCGACACAAGACAAGAAGATCGTGCAATGGTGAATATTGCATACGATTACTTGGATAGTATGAGCACCCAAGACGATGTTTATGACTTCACTCTTCAATTCGTGAACAATTGTACTCTTGAGCAAGGCAATAATCTTGTTTCGTCGATAGCTAATAGCAATTGCGCTAACATCCTTTACAACGCATGAAAGAATTGTGAGTCTACTTTCTTTGTTCTCTTGATTGCTCTCGCCTAGTTTAGAGCTAATGTTAAATTCCTAGATAATAATCAAGGACGTGGCGAAGAGATTATTGCGAGATGCTTGACCTATAGTGTTCATACGTGGTATTAGATCCCATCGCATAGACGAGCGCGCACCACGTTTGAGAGATTGCTTTGAAGAACTTTATCCTCTTGTACAACTTTAAGAAAGCTCTAGGTAGATTGACTTTCGCTTTTGACATCGTTTTCAAGTTCAATCTATACAATTAGAAAATGTAGAACGCGTATGAAAGGCAAAACGAGGTTCACCAATAGAATAGTCTATTCCAAGAATAAATCCAAGCGCCAACGCCACTTTAGCGCCAAGATGAATTGGCGAGCTTGAAGTACTTCTAGGCAAAAGCGAATGCGATTTCGATTATTCTAGCCCCTAATTTTCGCCTTAATTCTCATTTGTCTTGTCAACGCTACCTTCTCGTCATAATCACCAAACAACGCCTCGTCATATGCGAAAGATGATCATGGGTATTGCGATTTCATCGCGCTCGTATTGCAACGATCGAGAAGTCGAGAGCAACAATAAAGTCGCCCTCAAATCTATAGATCTCTCGCAGCTTGATTTTCATCAAATGCTCGAAATCTTAATCAACTAGTCGCCCCTATGAACGAGATGATTGTCACAATGAATACTACTTTCGTTTCATTCGAGGTCGCTTCGTTGCTAATGAACAACACGAAATGTCTCAACGATATGTTCGCTTCGATTTGGACGAGCTCGTTCGTCTTGCGACAAAAGCTATAGACTCGAAATATTGCATTAGCATTGAAAAATATCCTAATAGAATGTACAATAAAGTCTTTCTTTTGACGATGAATAATGATGCTCAAATTGTTGTCAAAATTCTCAATTCCAATGTTGAACGACCCCATTTGACGATTGCGAGTGAGGTGGCAACGATGAAGTTCGTATGTCTCGTCGAGCTCTTTTGCTAGTAACGTAGTTGATAATCTATAGATGCGAAAGGTTTTGAAGACCTTTGTTTTCAAAGTCTATGTCTCGAGCTTTAGAGCTCAAGACAATGTCGTTGATGCCAAGTATATTATTATGAGGAAGGTGCCTAATATTCAACTCAATGTCGTGTGGGCAAAGATGGGAATTGAAGATCGTCTCATCATTATTAAGACTATCGCTCGATACTAGAAAGCTTAAACGTCAATTTCATTCAATTAGTTTGGCAATCTCTATTACTCTAAGAATCTAAATGAGTCTTCTTAAAGTCTCTCATATATCAATGAATACGATATCACAATAACGAATCTCACATTCGTCGTTGAGCCCTCGACAACACGTGGCTTTAGTGATGATGAAAGGTCAAATATTGAATTCGATAGAGACTCGTGTAGGTTTTGTGACCAGCTCCTAACGCTCGTACAATTAAGACCAAATTAGGGAATTCTTCGAGAGAGTACGAATTGGCGATTGGCTATCGAGAAATTACTTGTGTACGAAGCTTTTCTCGATTGTCGAGATCACCAATGACTCTTTGCGACTTAGAAATCTATCAATCTATACGACAAAAGAAGGTCAAGGCTTTACAATGCTATCTTGCAATTGTCAAACATCTTCTTTCAACGAATCAATCAATTCAATCTTCTTGTTGATGGCACGACGATCTTCATGTCAAGAATATCTTCGTGGACCCTCAAAACCCCACCAAGGTGACTAGAATAATAGATTGGCAATTAGTAGAGCTAGCCCCTTTGTTTGAGCATGCGCGTCAACCATATTTTTTGGACTACGACGACTCGCCCACAGTCGAGCTTGAGCGATCACGTTTGTCGAAAAATTTAGCGCAGCTTCATCTAGCAACCTAGAAGAAAGCCAAAGCACTATTCTTAAAACAATCTCTCTCAACTCTCTACAAGGCTCTTTTCTATTGGCAGAATTCTCGCTTCTATCGTGCGATGACTTTTTAGGAAACCCCAAGCTTCGATCTTTTGTTATTGGCTCGAAATCTTCTAGTCGACGATGAAGCGACCTATCTAGCTTAGGTGCTAGAATTGAAAAAAACCTAAATCGAACTTCTTGATGTGTGCGCACGCGAACTCGCCTCGTTCTCGTTTCGATTCTCCAACGAAGAAAGAGCGAAAATAGAGGTTGATGTTAGTGGAGCGCTGCGTGGCATCAAAGCCATGCGTGACGTCCAACAAAGCTTGGGTAAAATGTTTTCGAAAAGTAAGATAATTCGAAACGATCAATACGAGAAGACTCGCGATGCGTTGCGACAAATTAGGGAACAAGTCATCGATATATATGCGAGGAACGAGAAGGAGAAGAAGATTTGACGAGAGAGTTGATCGTTTGATAACTAATAACGAAGGGATCATTTCTCTAGGAGATTCATGTTTTTAGCTCTTCGCCAACTGCAAGGAAGGGTGTAAAATAGATTAGATGAAGGCAAAAGCTCAAGAGAAGAGAAAATCTCAAAAGAAAAGAAATATCAAAGAATTGAGAAGATGGCCCATCAAAGTCAAGCTTTATTTTGAACATAGTCACAATAATCTAGGTGTAATTGTCGTCTTAACGAGTTGACACATCGCCAAGTGCTCGATGTAGACTCAACGCCAACTCGCAAAATCTTTGATTCACATCGTCGAAGAGATTTATGAGAGTTGAAGCATCACGTCTCGAGCTAATGACACGAGTATCTTCTCTCATATTTTATTTCGACACAGTGTTGTAGACTTGCGAATTGTGCCATAACGCATTCGTACATGTAAGGCTTGCTCTAAAACTAGGGTTTGCGACGAGCTTTGACGCCAAGACCTCGTCTTGTCGCGAAGCAACGTCATTGCTTTCATCGCATGATCAATGTTAGAGATTGAGCATATGTAGGCTAAAACTATCATAGTGATTCGTTGAATTCTAAAGGAATGCACATCATATTAGTAGCATCTCCTTATTTTTGTTTGACGCCACGATATCAATACTTTAGAGCCTTAGCTTAACACAACATTGATGTTGTCTTATCTCGCTCTCGTCGCAAACCTTACAATGAGTAAGATTTTAACACCTTTCTATTCACTACAAGATCTAACAAGGATAATATCTTACGCTAGCCCCATATAAGACTAGTGCCAATGATAGTCAAATTATCTTATCTATCAAGGCAGTGCTTTGTATCATACATTATCTCAATTTCTCAAACCACATCATTTGGTTAGCTATGTCTACATGTACACTCTATCCACTTCCAAATAATCTCAATTGCTTACCACGTCCGAAATCGTGATCATAACATTCATTCGTTTGCCCACTAAGCTCCTTGAAGAAATTATCGCGCACACATTGCTAGAAGGCTTCGAGAGCGTAGCATTGACATTCAAGCAAGTTCATGCAACATGCATTTCTTTTATGCGAAGTCACAACACATTGCGCGCGCGATTCCATAATTTTAACTACTACGAAAATACCTCGAACGTCATAAGAACGATCAAAATAATCTTTGATGTGATCACTCGCATTGTTGTCGAGTTTGTCGTTGCACGTTATGTTCGATATGTAGACTTCGCAATGAATAGCAAGGCAGACCTCGAGAGTTGTTAGCAAATGTTCATTGTGATGGCGCTATGCTCAAATTGCTTATCGACTCTTCTCACCTAAAGCAAGCAGATCTCGATTGGCAGGAATTCTATGCCAAGATCGACGAAGATCTACATGCCCATCGCTACTCACAATACGTTGCGATTTTTCTTATGACGCTTTTGCCCAATGTGTAGAGACTAGCCTTATCGAGAGTTTGAAAGCCTCTTGACGCAATCGACAAGCTTATTGACGTCATCGTTCGCATGACTAATAAGTCGCGTCTCTCTAACGACAGCACTAGCCTCGCGTAGATCATCACATTCGAGTTATCTTGCTCATTAGTATCCCAAGATCGAATCGATTTGGATTGAGCAAACCCCTTCTTGGCTCTATCAAGCGTACGATATTTTCGCGACCCCAATTGCATAGCCATTGAAGACGACGATCACAAAGTCATTTCGTCCAACTTTTCGAAGAGTGGCTTCGAGAAGAATCTCGTAGTGGTCGATCTCGTGACCTATTGTATTGACGACGTGGGTATCGTAGATTTTCTTCAACACACCACACGCCTAAGGACGCATCGATACTCACACTCAACCAAGGCGTACAATGGCTCTCTCGAATGAATCATTTGCAAATTTCTAGCGATCATCGAACGCAAGGTGGGGAGCCATTTGAAGTAGCTTTTCATCTTCATTCACGAACTTCGCGACTCGTTTGCTTCAAATAGGGTATCGATGCGTGGCTTCAAGCGTTTGCAGAAGCTTGAATTTCCTCTCGAAATTGCGATATGTAATATGACCAACGCCATTGCATCTTGGGATGTCGTCTCACCCAACATATCTTTGATCTTCGAAGGTGTCTTAACGAACGAGCATCACGAATTGAACGACGATGCGTTGTTCATCAATGATCTCGTACCTATCTTGATCTCTTAGCTATCATTGATTTCGCGCGAAACAATTGATTATGCGCAGACTCTTGACATGATGTTTCGACACTTCGTCGTCAAGAAGGAATTCACATTTGCTGCTCTAAAAAAGATCTACTTATGTTGCCCTGCCTAGGCGAATAGTGTCTACAAGGAGCAGTGCGCCAAACTACTCGCGAAGATCGACAAAGTTGGCGTAGTTCTACTTTTGGAGTCTCGCTCGTCTATTACTATAACGTGGGATGGGGAGAATTAATCGCATTTCCCTAGTATCTTGATCATCAAATCAATCCCAATTCCATTGTACTCACGTACAACAGTCGAATGAAAATATAGACGAAAGTAAGGATATATGTATTCTTGTCTTTGGCGACATGGGGAATGATTTGATTGGGCTTTGCACCTACATGTACAATATCTTCTATGTATTCTTGGCATCATTTGCGACGTGCGAATGTTGACTTCTTCGACGAGATGAGCCAATGTACGTGGGCTTTGTCTATTACGTCAACGTCTTTGTCTCTCTCTCTACCAATCCTCCTAGAAGATTTGGGATGATGGATCATGCTCGTTTATGATCGTTCTCCATTTAGCATAATCATTGCACTACAACCCTTGCATGGGCTGGCAAAAATTTATCACCTTGAACGAGAAGTCTCATTTAGTCGTCGTTTAAGCTTGATCGCAAATCCTTTCGAAATCGAGCGTCGAAAAAAGAGCTTTCATCTCTACGCTAATCAAGATATTCAACGCCATATCGTCTAAACATTACGAAATCCTCGTGGTGCATTAGCGAAACTCTTACCAATCTTGAATCTCTATTCTTATCTTTATTCATAGTCGAAGAAGCGATAATACGTCGATGATCGAAGCAACGAGAGATTGCAAGAACGAGACGACGAACGTTGAGAGAGACTCTTGACTACGATGATTCAAATATCTTCAAATGATTTAAGCGACTACATCTAGGTAGTCGTGTCCACATTCGCGCCTAGCTATTTAGGGAGCATAGACGTGGATTGAAGACATCTATCTAAAAGAATCGCTCCTAGGCTAAGAATAACTAAAGATTAATTCTTCGACACTTATCATGATCGAGGAAGCTCATAGTGCAAAGTGTTCGAAGATTGGCAAGAGTGGTCTTTCGTTTGAAAGTAGTCGAGGCTTGCTATGCAATCAATGAAAGATCATGAAGGACATAAACAATTGGGACAAACGAATCGAGAAAAATGATTTGTGACACGAGTTTCGCACTTTTGCGAAATCGAGCCATTGGGTGGCTAGTAGCATCGAAGATCAACGTTTAGCCAAAATTAAGATCGAAGAAATCGCAAAACAAGGCATTCTCTAGAAGCAAATATCTTGGATATGGTCTGTCGTTAAGTAAGCATAGCGATTTGTCTTTCTCTAAAGTTGTCAAGTGACAACGACCATGAATTGCAACACGTTTTAGGTGTTTTAAATTCAAAAAGATTTCGACCAGATTGATGCAATGCACAATTGATTCGCAATTTGAATCTTTGATTGCGCGATTGTGACGCGAGGTCCAAAATTGATGGCTAACTGCTCGAAGTATTTAGTCACTCACAACGAACGTGCTCGTTCGATTGAAACACGAATACGAATCACTTCTCGCTTTGTTAAACAACTGTAGCCTAGAACAAGGCAATCAACATGAAGTTATTAACATTCTAACTCGTATCCTCGTTTTGGACTCACTTCGTGCACTTTCCCCTTTCTAAAATTTTCTATTAGCAAAGATTAGCGTAGAGTCCCTTCGCATTGCAATTGCTATTCTAGCTATCATACTACTCTAACTACCATCTCGTTCGTAGAGGTGAATCGCCAGTATGCTACTACATAGTCTTCTCTTGATCAATTCTATGATAGCTGCAACATTCGCAAATATTCTTGTTGTATCGTCGCATGTTCGATATAGCGATTCTATCAATAATCTAGAATTCATTAGTCTTGACAATGAGATAATCGACGAATTGAATTATTAGCGAGCCTTCACGCACACTTTTGGTCGTTTTGGGATAAGTCTTCTTTGTAGTCAATGCTCGTTTGCTATCAATCGCAGCAACAGTTAGGGCTACACCTTCTTGAGCGATTACGCCAACAATCGTATTTTAGTTACGTTCGATATCGCGAACGAACAATTGAATCTCAACGATAATTCGTTTCTAAACTCTTAGTTGAAAGACTTGCATCGCCCTCAAACTACGACTCAAAACGAGTCACAATTCGATTATCCAAATATCTACAAGAGCTCTCTCTCTATCACGTATCATGTTAGAGTTGTCTAAGTCAAGATTGTCCAACTCTAGAATAATAGTCTTATCGAATTTTACTCGATCAATGTAGAAATACTTAGTCTTGGCGACAAATTAATCAATGTGCAAAAGATCAACGTTCATGTCATCAAACGAATAGATGGCACGATATGTCTTATGCCTTCTAGGTATGCTTCTAATTTCTAATTAAATCGAAACGTCTAGCTTAATCAACTCTCTTTCACGTACGTTTTTTCGAAGGACTCGCCTTTGGTTGCGATGTCTATGCTAGACATCTTAAGCTCAAGTAGCTTTGAGCTTTTCGCTGCCACTATGACAACAACTTTCGTAGCGACAGGCATCATATCATCAAGTGCCACATCACCAAGCGTACTATTATCAAGTGTCGCAACATCGAGCGCCATAGCACCAAGTCTTC
>JAABUJ010006467.1_pt1 | contig 11328 bp, 10 predicted proteins | sample 5559131 | NCBI WGS metagenome assembly JAABUJ01 (sample SAMN10711875, study PRJNA513366) | rock metagenome | isolation source: Antarctica rocks | place: Antarctica: Victoria Land, Mt New Zealand nord | collected 2016-01-07 | reverse complement strand
TTGTTGGGGTGGGGGTGTGGCATGTGGTGTGGGGGTGGGCGAAGTGGGTGGGGTGGACGCCGGGGCAGGTGGGGGAGTGGGAGGGGGGAGGAGCGGGCCGGGCGAGGAAGAGGAGGTGGTATGTGCTCAATGCGGTGAGTGCGTGTGTGGCCGGGTTGTGGTTGGCGGGGGTTGTCGGGAGGGGTGGGGAGATGAGGGGGTGGTTGGGACGCGGGTATGATGAGCTGTATAGGAGGGTGCCGGTTGTGGGGAGGTGGATGTAGGTTGTTGGTGATACGCAGGGTTTCTGGGTAGCTGTCTACGCATAAAGATGTATGATGGCGATTTGGAGAGAGTAGCCTTCAGCGATTTGCATCTGGATATTCTGTCTGTGTAGGAATATAAAGAGAATTTTCTCTTTCTAAGACCGCCTTGCCGGGTAGAAACTCGAGGACCCCATGGCCACCTCCACCACCACGCTTACCATTGGCGTATCGGCAGCGGACTTCTCCGGACTGCTGGGAGGTGTTCAGTTCACCAATATGCCCTAGAGATTGCCATATCAGGGCTCGGCCAATTTGCTCGGAAGCTCAAGTAGTAAGAGTGGCTCGGTGCATTAGGAGTTATATAGCGTATGCCTGAAGGGAATGTGGATTCTCTGTAGATGCACCCTTCGACTCCATCTTCCTCGCTCTGCACGTACGACTGCGGGTTGGAACATATCACGCTCCTCCCGAAACGTTCTGCGGCCTGTTTTGACAGTGCCGAAGCGTCTGTTATCCTGGCAAAGGTCGCGCTTTGGCGGATACGGCACTGGTGGAGGATGGAGCCTGATGTGGGGATGGAAGGTTAGTCATGGAACCCCTATTCCGGCCAGTACTTTTTCCCGCTATCCTCCAAAGCGTATGTATCATAGTGGTGACATGCCGGGATGAATGGACGTAGTTGCTGCTCAGGGCCGGCACTATTCCCCGAAACGACCCGCCTGTAGCGCAAAGCCCTCAGTGCTCTATTCAAGCAGCTTCGCTACATTGAAAACAAGGTCGTCATCCCCATACTGGCCGACGACTTGTACACCAACAGGGTGCGACCACTCCTTCTCGTCGTACTGATACCCAAGCCCAGGGATAGGCCTGTCAAATTGCATCGAGATCGGCATGCTGATGGCTGGTAGGCCTGCGAGGCTGGCCGGAACGGTAAAAACGTCGTTCATGTAAGCGTCGAGAGGGGTCTGGTTTTCCACTGCCTCCAAGGGTGGTGGCAATGTTGGTGCAGTCGGGGATATCAGAACGTCCACTCCATTGCCTTCCTTTTTCATTGCCGGTGTAGCCAAAAGGGGATGCGGCAAAGCAAACACCCTATCGAAATCTTGTTGGACTAACCGACGGACCTTCTGAGCTTGGACGAAATAGTTGTCGATGGCTTCGGCACTAAGACTATAAGCCCCTAGCAGGATCCTTCGCTTCACTTCCTCTCCAAAACCCTGGCCCCTGGACTTCGCATACAGCACTCCACCAGCCCCATCATCGGCATCCCCGCGAAACCCATAGCGGACTCCGTCGTACTTGGCAAGGTTTGAAGATGCTTCTGCTGGTGCCAGAACGTAGTAGGCGGATAAAGCGTGTTTAGTGGCAGGCAGAGACACTCGATGGATGGTATGTCCTTGCTCTTGTAACTTATTGAGCGCCCGGAACCAACCTTCTCGTACAACAGAACTAAGTTCCTGGATGTTGTACTCGATTGGGACCCCAATCCTGAGAGACCTCTGCTTCTGACGTTCACCTATTTTGGCTGTGATGCGGACGTGGCTCTTCTCTGATAAGCTCGTAGGGTCACGAGTGTCGGACCCCTTGATAGCATCTAAAGAAGAATGAGCAAGACGCAACATGACACTCTGGGTGTCTGGATCATACCGAAGACCTTCTTCGCCTCATGGCTCGAATTGGCTAATACACCAACTGTATCCAAAGAATTGGCGTACGCTACCACACCCCATCTTGAGACCAAGCCGTACGATGGTTTGAAACCGACTATCCCGCAGTAAGCAGCCGGCAGCCGAACGGATCCACCAGTGTCGGTCCCCAGAGCGCTGCGATAGTAAGCCCAATAATCGGAGAACAATATTCTATATGACTCACGCATCACATTCCCCAGACGCAACGGCCAGCGCACTGCCGCCCGAGCTTCCACCAGCGGACACGTCATTGTTGACACCTTTGATCGTGTTCGTAACAGGTCCAAAGTATGAATGCGTAGAGTGCGAACTGCAGCCACTCTTGATAAGTATGCACTCAATTCCTTATTTTATTTTCAGTACGACTGCGTACCCCATGCCAAACTCATCAAGATTCGTTTTCCCCGCTATAGTGGCGCCTGCTTGGCGCAGTCGCAACACTACCGTTGCATCGTACGGGCTGGTGAAAGCATCGAGGGTGCGGGAGCCGCATGTGGTTGGATATTCTGTGGTGCAGATATTGTCTTTTATGGCGATACGGCTTCCCTGGAGAGGAGGATCCGTGTGATCTGTACATGATTAGCCCCAGCTTACTTGAAAGGGCAGAATCCCCTTCCTTACCCTCTTCCGAAGGACTAGATGGTATTCCATGGTCTTTGACCGGATGGGGATTCAGAGGAGTGACGAATGCATTGCTCATTCGTCGGTTGCTGCCATTGCTCCATAGAATTCGTCCCGAGCGGGCAAGTCTTGACATTTATGCCAAACGACCTCGTTGCTCTGTTCACTTGTTGTCTAAATGGTCCATGCGAGCTACGGTACTTCGTACCTTGTAGGTACCTTGATACCGCTGACTAAGTCAAGTGAGGTGAGCATGTCATTAGTGACTACCTATCCTGGTCACATAACCCTAACTCCGGTTTACACTCGATTCAAGAGATGACAGACCCGAACATAGACAGGCACTCTTCTGATTTGAATATTTACTGTTATTTGTAGGCCCACCTGAGAGTTCCGGGGAAGGATGAAGTACGCCAAAATTGTACCGCCGCTTATGGCATTGACTCTTCGTACATAGAAACGCCTACCTACTCGCCTCAATATACAGATTCGAAATCTATCTCAGCGCCCGTGATACCTTTCTACTTCACGTCCCACCAGGATCAAGTCTTCTTCAAGACAAGCACCAACCAGCCAAGAATCCTGTACCCAGCAATGATCCCAATCATGATCCCAATCCACTTCCCTTCCATTCCAGTCCGATAGTTGAAGGCTTCCAATATCGCTGTCCCTCTGATCTTTCCCACCGGTGCCAAATCACTCTGATACATACAGTGATACCCACTCTGCGCGCTGCCTGCACAATCAAACGTCCTGTCTTTGAATTCGTTGACCATCATGCCTTGAAACACGTAGGCCTGGTAATCGATGTAGTGAAACACGTATTTCCAAAACGCGTTCAGCGTGCTCATGGGAACCAAGAAGCCATCGACGCACATCCACAGACCGTTGGCGAACGCGGCCACGGCGAGGGAAACGACGAAAACAGGGAAGATGGAGCTGACGAGGACGATGAGGGATTCGGCGGCGACGAGGTCGAGGAACAGCCAGAGAACCCAGATGAGAAAGGCGCCGGCATTCGGTCGGAAATTACTGAGCCAGTACTCGACCACGGAGAAGAGGAGGGCGATAAGGAATAAGTAAGGGAGGCCGATGAGGAAGTTGGAGATGGTGAAGGCCAAGGGACCACAGAGGCCGTTCGCGCGTTCTTTGGCGAAAGTGGCGCGGTCTTCGAGGAAGGCCGGCACGTAGGCAACGGCCATGAAAGACATGAAAGCTGAGCCGAAGTATATCGCATTGATGAAAGGTTGGATATTGGTCTGGGTTGTGCTAAGGCGCAGGAAGACCGTCCCCATAAGAATAGCCAGGCCGAGGTACATGACTATACGAATGCCGTAGGCAACAATGTCGCGGTAGGATTTGATCCACGAGCGATGTAGGAGAACAAGAGGAACAATCCAGGCGGGCTGGTTCTTGGTCTCAGTGATGGAGAGATTCGGTTCGCCCTTCTCGGGATGGCCGGCTTCAGACATACTCATCTCGATCTTCGCTTTGATGGCACGAGACTCGTTGGAGTTGGCCCAAGCCTCGTGAAGGTGCCCCACACGCGCTTTCGAGTCGTCTCCCTCTCGGACAAAATCGGTATTGACCAGATCGAGCAAATACTCCGCGGGATTGATCTCGAGTGGCATCATGTACCCAAGGGCTCCCAAATAGTCTCGAGCCCCCATGGGAGGTCCGAAATAACACGTCTTGCCTGAGGAGAGCAGGCAAAGTTTGTCAAACAGTTTGAAGGTTGATGTTGACGGCTGGTGAATTGATGCAATGACGACCAACTGGGAAGCAGTCAGTTCAGAAGTGGCTCGTACGAACTTTTTGGGGACCTTACATTATTCCTCCTAGCAATAACCTTGATATAATTCATGACCTCGTAGCTGAGGGCGGAATCGAGCCCGCTCGTAGGCTCGTCAAGGAACAGGATCTTAGGATCAGTGACAAGTCGGCTGGCAACACCTAGTCGTTTCTTTTGACCACCACTGAGACCTTTCTTGATAGGGGTGCCGACAATCGTGTTTGCTTGCGCAAGCATACCAAAGCTACCGAGGAGGTCGTCAACTCGTCTGAGGCGATCTTTCTTGGAGATGGAGCTGTTACAAGGTCAACAGAGAGTGAAGACTACAATCAACAGGGACATACCTGGGTAGTGCGAGTCGCGCAGCAAAATTCATCGTCTCGCGAACTGTCAGACTACCTATCAATGCATCCTCCTGTTCGACATAGGCGGACAAATGCCTCAATTTCTGCCAGTTGATTTCCTGTCCGTTGACGAGAATGTCACCGTGAGTGGTAGCTCCAGCTGCAGCCGCTCTGTGGGCGAGCGTGTTCAGGAGGGTGGTCTTGCCCGAGCCCGAAGGACCCATGATCGCGATCATCTCGCCGGCTTCCACGAATCCATTTGCATCGGTAAGAATTGAAAGTGGGGATTTGGTGGCACGGTCTTTGACGGTAACATTCATGGCTTTCCATCCGAAAGTATGAACAACTTCATTGATTAAGCTGGCGCTTGGTATAACGTTCAACTCGAGATCGTTGTTTTCGGTTCTGTCATTGTCCTGCTGCTCAGAGCAAGCTGTCGTGGAGGTCTGTCGAGTCTCGTCACAACCTTGACGACTCATGGTGCTTTTGTATGAAAAGGTTATGTGAGAAAGTGGGGATATTGCTGAGAAAGTCTGCAGAGCAAAAAGGAAAGCAAGAAAGAAAGGCGAAAAGTCGTGGTATTAAATAATTTGACACCCGGGATCTATTGTTGGGTGCGGACCCCGAGTCCGCGACCTTGTGGAGGACGAGTGCGCGACCACGTTTGGTGGTAAAAGATGCCGGGTAGGTGATCTCAATTCAGCCCGATTGTAAACGGTAGCCCCTTTCCCCGATTTCTAAAGCCCGAAAGCAACATCAAAGTGCCCGATGGAAGGAGACTCAAGATCCTCAGAGATCCGGTTGCTTTTTTGTCCATGGATACTATCGGGCAAATTTTATGGTATATGCTGAGTATGCTCCGCTGTGTGGCTAGAACTTCACACCGTGTGACCAGAAGTCTTCCAGGCTATCTTGAAGGCGTCCATTACATTCTGGGTAACGCCCTCCTTCGAAGGCACATCTCTAGCTTCAATCCCGCCCTTCTGTTTATACGTCTGCAAGCTGACAACTGTTGGCAACGTCCTGACTCACGGACTACCTGGTATATGCAACGTTTCAGTGTCCCTCGAGAACGCTCTAGACTGCCTGGGAAATGAGACAAGAGGATTCGAAAGTGTGATCGCGTAGACAAAGAGGCTAATTCGCTTTATGGGTACGAAATGGTCCTTCAGAGCATGTGAGAATATGTCTAGACTCAGACTGCTTTGGATGTTTGATAGGTGTTCCATCAATGGATGGGGGGTGCGGCCATGCTGATGTGAGCTGGCCGATTTGAAAACGCATCTGGGCAGCAACGTCGGTGCAAGACCTGCTCTAGCCTGTAGGCTCAGCTGCGACGGGGATCGAACTTTAAGACGTTGATGGAGCCAACCGCCACACGGTAAGCCGAAGGGAGCACAATTCGCAGAGTAAACAGAATAATGGAGTTGTCGCATTATTTAGGCTTTCCAGTATTCTTCTTGCTGGCCATCAAGCACCAATGCTGAAGAAGGACTGAAAGGCCCGGGAACACAAAGAAATGGCACTCTGTAAACTGTACATCCTATGCTCTCAACATCATAGACAGCTCGCTAGAAGTATGTGGATCTCTACGACTGAGATCGCGAAGTCAGAGTACGCCGGGCCTCGATTGAATCAACATATCCCCATCTTTCACTTGATGACATAGAAGTCAATCGGAGAAACCATCTGAGAGCAAGAAAAAGTTTAAAGAGTTCGGGAGCTGAAATCGTCAGGACGGCGATGAAAGGGTTCGGGATCCTTGCAGCCAAAATTTCCCGACCTTACGTAATATGGTTCCCGAAGAAACCGCTCATCCATGACGTTGTAAGTTAGTCGTTTGTTGTAAGTGAACACTCGCCGGTGCTTAGGTGAGCTTTCATCATCCCAACCAGGAGTACGAATATCGATATCGTCCACTATATGGGATAAGCCAATTGAGGATTCTTGAAGTCTGAAATATTCACTACGGGACAAACAGCAACCCCCCATGGATCCAACACCACTGGCAGCTCAAAGACGGCCTCGTAACCAGCCCCCAAGTTCCCTCGCATGTACCGCATGTCGAGAGAGACATCTGAAATGCGATGCAAAGCTGCCCATGTGCAGAAGGTGTCAGGACAATGGCATCGAGTGTGTCTACAAACAGTCGAGGAGAGGCTTCAAAAGGCGCAGAAACAACACATTTGGATCTGATCACGACGACTCCAGCGGGAAGGAAGGCTCGTCAAGAAGGTCTGCTATGAACCCTATCACAACACCTTCTATTGCGAGCATCAACGATCCAACTTCACTTGTCATTGCCGACGGGAACTATGATCTGAATGAGAAAACCTTCGCATTGAGGAACGATCTGGACGGGAGCATTTCTAAGCCGTACAGTATGGCTTACGAAAACATGTATCAAACGGGCATCCAACCTCAAACAATACCGAGCATCGTGAACTCCTTCTTGACGAAAGATGGACAGGCCGATGAGCTCACAGGAAGCTATCATATTGGTAGTGTCGACCTGACGGCCACGAAAGCTTCAGAGGCGCATCGTGCTGGCGCCGAAAATGAGACCGATACCTTGATCGATATCTACTATACGAAATTCAACGGCGGGCATCCCTTCCTTATCCCTCGAATACTATACCGGTTGAAGCCAGCGCTCATCCCAACTCACCTCAAGGCGGTAATGCAGTTCGTCGCAAGCCATTTCATGCCGGGCCTCTCGTCAGATAATCTGCGAAATGCAGCGGAGAACATTACCTCAGACAGAATCCCGAAGGACGGGCACAGAGTGCAAGGCTTAATGCTTCTTGGCATATCTCTCTATGCCCGATTCGAGGAGGAGCCTGCGATTGCAGCAATCAATCAGGCCATCGACCTAGCCTTGGATCTTGAGATGAACTTTCACAGCTTCGCTCTGAAACATGGGATGGGAAATCCAATTGTCGAGGAAAGTTGGAGACGGACCTGGTGGGAACTTTACCTGATGGACGGTATCCTAGCCAGTCTCACCAGCGCTCAGCATCCATTTAGACTCCAGAATGTTCAAACCGACGTTCCGCTACCATGTGAGGAGTCTGATTATGCACAATGCAGACCTATGCCTCCGCATCGAACCCAGGGCGACTTCCTCGAACGGGCTTTTGCCACGGAGACATATGAGTATTCTTCTATGGCATACACAATTGAAGCCGTCAGGCTAATGGGAAATGTCCTGAGCCTTGGAACAGATATTGTTGCTGCAAGTGATGCGCAGGTTGAACGAGTTGATGTCAATCTAGCGGATTTCGCCCTTTCGCTTCCTCCCAATAAGCGCCACAACATTGAGCAGGACGGGGCAGTCGACGAAGTGCTGTTTTCAGCCCACATTCTCATCAATTGCGCCTTAATCATGCTCCATCGACCGAGATCCAATCTTATATACATCCGGAACCACTATCCTACGCCCTGCACACGGCAAGAAGCAATTGGCACACCTGTTACAACATATGAGATCCACACATCGAAGGCCATCAGAGCAGCGAATGCCATTTCAAGCGCAACTGCGGTACAGACGCCACTAGCAATGCACAGTCCATGCCTTGTCTGTGGTATCGCGTTAGCCGCTGTGGTTTATCTTCCAGCCTACTCTATGGAAGCCCGAGAGAGATCCAATGTGATAAAAGAACGGCTCCAACTGACTATCAATGCCTTGAACACAATAGGTGAGATATGGCCAATGGCCAGAGCTGTGAAAACGCAGATTTCACAGTTCGCGAGAGACATATTCTCCCGTTATGCGGCAGCTACAGGTTCGGCAGCGGCGCAAGCGCAAATCCAGGACATCGACATTGAGTCAATGATGGACGATCAGACTTGGTTGGATGAGCTGTCCTCCCTTGAACCCAATAGAGATGCGATGATGCTCAGGGATGGTTCAAGTGAACTACTTCCTTTGACGACCCTGGTGCCAGCCGCCAACACATTCTAAGCCAGACTACAAAGGCATGATTTGCATTCTTGATACCTTGGTTGGATGTTTCAATTATTGTAGATTATTTAGAAGTCCACATGTACCAATATTAGGGGCGCCTTTGTTTTGCACAGATGCTGCTTGCAACGGTCTGATGAAGGCATGAATGAACAGTTGATCCAGCAAGCTTTATGAGTAATATTCAGCTATTTACCTTTGCATGGACAACATTCTCATCAGGCATTCTGTTTGGGCTACTGCGTCTTGCTTAGGTAATCAACCAGCACTGCTCGCTCTCGTCATTGGGTTTCGTGACTCCGTGACTGCCTGGAGCGTTTAGGCGCCAGACGCCAGCCTCCAGACTCATTTTCCCAAATCAAGCCTCGCTCTTGGACTCTCCACACAATGATTGTGCGATTTTCCTCGTGTATCTGGTTCCTTTTCGCCGCAGTGCGAGCTGCCCAGCCTTCAGCTCCATCACCTGTACCTGCGCCTTTGCGCGAACTGATCTGGGGCCAGCTAAATTTCCTCCATACTACCGACACACATGGCTGGCACGGAGGTCATCTACAAGAGTTGTTTACACTACACCCATCACCTAAAACAGTATACTGATCTGAAGAAGACCGTCGTACAGCGCGGACTGGGGTGACTACATCTCTTTTGCCCAGCGCATGCGCGAGAAAGCCGATGAGAAGGGGGTAGATCTCCTGCTCATTGATACCGGGGATAGAATAGAGGGCAACGGTCTTTATGACGCTTCTGAACCAAAAGGCGAATACACTCTGGAGATATTCAAGGAGCAGGAAATCGACGTGATATGCTCCGGAAATCATGAGCTATACAAGAAAAATTCCTCAGAGAACGAGTATACAAAAACTGTCCCATACTTCCGAAATACGTACTTGGCCTCAAACCTTGATATACTTGATCCCGAGAGCGGTGAAAGGGTTCCTCTGGCCCCTCGGTACAGGAAGTTCACGACGAAAAATCAAGCCACCCGGATTCTGGCTTTCGGCTTCTTGTACGACTTCACGGGCAACTATAACAACACCATCGTGCAGCCTGTGGAACAAACAATCGAGGAAACCTGGTTTCAGGAGGCAATCCGCGACAGAGAGGTAGATCTCTTCCTGGTGACGGGTCATGTCGCCGTTCGCTCAAAAGAATACACCGCGATATTCAAGGCCATCAGAGAGGTCCAGTGGGACACGCCGATCCAGTTCTTTGGCGGACATACTCACATCAGAGACTATACGAAGTATGACTCAAAGTCGTATGCCTTGGAAAGCGGCCGTTACCTGGAGACGCTTGGCTTCATGTCCATCAACGGGATCGGAACTGGCCAAAAGCGCGACCAATTGACAATTTCATCACCTACATTTGAGCGTAGATATATCGACAACAATCTCTTTTCCTTTCACCACCACACTGGCTTGAACAGTACGACCTTCCCCACCGAGCATGGTAAGAACGTTACCCGAATGATCGCCAAAGCGCGGAAGGACCTGATGCTGGATACCGTATTCGGATGTGCGCCCTCAGATCTCTGGACCAACCGCGTCGAGTATCCGAGTGAGCAGAGCATATTCACGTGGCTAGAAACTGAAGTGCTTCCTAATATCACCAAAGACACGGCAGCAACAGGGAAGGCTAAGTTGGTCATGATCAACACCGGTGCTATGCGGTTCGATATATTCAAGGGTGCCTTCACACGTGACACAACCTTCATCATCTCTCCATTCACAAGTGGTTTCCGATACATCCGAGATGTACCATTCGACTCAGCAAGCAAGCTGCTTTCTATTCTCAACAATCAGGGCCAGATCCTTGAGAAGGCGGCCCCAGAGTTACAAACATGGAAGCTCGCACCACCAGAGCAGATGGTACTCTTGGAAGACATTGTCGCCGACGAACATCAATACAACCATCGTCAAGGTCAGGTCTTGCTCGAAACACGTAAGCTTACGCCGGGCTATACCACTAAAGACGACGTCGGCGAGGAAGGCGATGATACCTTGCATTCACCGGTCTCTTTCTATCGTGTACCAAACTGCATCGAGTCCATGGTGGATTTTCCGGCGTCTGGCATGGACCCGGAGACGGTGGATTTAGTCTTTCTGGAGTTTATACAGCCCTGGGTTCTGATTGCGTTGAAATTCTTGGGGTTGGAGTATAGCTTGTCCGATACTGGGGCGTTCATGGAAGGGCATGATTTCACTACTATGATTGCAGGATGGGTTGAGAGGAACTGGAAGGGCAATTGCTGATATACGTACTCTGTGCAATTGGAGGCTTTAAGGCGTTCAAGCAACTATATTCACGTGTACAGTGGGGTTGTGAGCATTGCTTATGAGTATGTCTAACTCAAGAGCCCATAGCCTAAACAAGAACAGACTGGTTCTCGAGAAGTATTCTTTTGGTTCCCCATGGAGGTCTTCAAGGGACTGCATCTAGAGCGAACGAGGTTTGGCTAAGACTGAAAAAACATTAAAGCTTTTTACATGTAGATTGATTCGAGATACTCATTGCTTTCTACAACGTACATATCAACCCAGCTAAAGCCGGGGGAAAGCGAACATTGCCGACAGATAAGAAGACTGGACCGCCTACAGTGCCGGTGGTAATTCTGGGCCACGCAGAACGCTCACGAAAAAAGAAAAAGACCACTTTTTTTTGAAAGCTCAAAATC
>JAABUJ010006465.1_pt1 | contig 11332 bp, 10 predicted proteins | sample 5559131 | NCBI WGS metagenome assembly JAABUJ01 (sample SAMN10711875, study PRJNA513366) | rock metagenome | isolation source: Antarctica rocks | place: Antarctica: Victoria Land, Mt New Zealand nord | collected 2016-01-07 | reverse complement strand
CTACGTTGGAAGCCATCGGATGTCTCCTTGGGTACTGTGGTGGGTGATGCTCCACAGTATGGCCCATCGTGCGATGGCTTTCAACGTCCTTGACCCTCTCCACAGATTTTGGTCACACTCATATGAGTGGGTGCCTGCGCCCGGTTCATGCCTGCCCCCGTTCTCGGCAGTAGGACGACGGAAAAATCGAAACTGGAACCGTTATGCAGATCATATGTTATCTACTCTCTCGCTGTCAAGTCGTGCGCCTCCAAGATTCCAGAAACTCTGAGAAGGGTGGGCAGGCAGGAAAACAGCATATCTACGACATCTTTATGCGCCGCCATGCAAGCATATGGGCAACAAACGCTCGCCCCTTGTATCGCGTTTCCTGAGTCAATTGGGTGGTAGGTGCCCAAGGGCGTAGCTTCGGACGTTGGTCGTGAGCTTGATCGGATACAAAACCAACGGGTTAGCCCTACTGATCGTACACTATCGCCATGGTAACGTTATCTAGTGAGCAGGTAACGTTACCAAGAAAGATATCAAATACAGAGATAGCATGTCAATACTGCCGGTGGTCTATGTTAGTGTTCTATGATCGGGTGCGCCACAGAAAAGTTCCTCATGCGATGAAGGCGGTACCCTACCGAGGGGTGGAGATGCAGGCACACCTCCACAGCAGCCCCTCGGTCTTGAAGCGGCGGGAGCGCCCGCGCCCGCTCGTGGGCCTGGTGGGCGATGACACGCTGCGCCGCGCCTAACTATTGGAGCACGGCGTGCAAGCGGGACGAGGCGCCGCTGGAGGATGCGTCTGGCTATTCATCTTATTGGAAACGATACTTATCAACGATATCGTCGCGCACCTCGACACCCAGCCCCGGTGCCATGGGCACGTCGATCCACCCGTTCTGCTGCTTGAACGGTGTGGTCACCAACTCGTCCTGCATCGGGTTCTCGATCGGCTTTATCTCGAACACGAGGCAGCGATCGGAGATGGCGGAGAGAGCCAAGCTGGCCGCTGTGATGATGGCGCTGCTCCAGGCGTGCGCGTTGTACCACACGTTGGCGGTCTCTACGACCTGGATAAGCTTCTGGAAGCCGGTGATGCCCTCGGCGCGCCCTGGGTCGCAGCCCACGACATCGACGATTCCCGTGTCGATGAGTCGCTGGTAGGCGGGCACGTTCCACTCGCGCTCGCCGGTGGCGATGAGGGTCTTGACGTGTGGGCGCAGCTTGCGGAAGCCTTCGATGTCCTGCGGCTCCAGCGGTTCCTCGATCCAGCGCAGACCATACTCCTCGCAGGCGTTGACCAGTTTGATGGCGTGGCCCACGTCCCACGGCAGCGACTGGCCGCGGTCGAGCATGATATCGGCATCGGGGCCGACCGCCTCGCGCAGTAGGCGCATGAAGGTGACATCGCGTTGGAACTCGTAGCCGAGGCGGGCGTCGCCTCTCTTGCCGAGGCCGATCTTGACGCCCTGATAGCCCTCCTCGCGCACGTAGCGCCCGTGCCGCTCGGCCTCGTACTCGATGCTCGCGTTGAAGGCATGGGTACTGGCGATGACCGGCAGCCGGTCGCGATGCGCCCCGCCGAGGAGTGTGACGAGGGGCTGGCCCAGGATCTTACCTTTGAGATCCCACAGGGCGATATCGATGGCGCTGATGGCGAATGAGGCGATGCCGCCCTGGTAGCCGTACCACCAGGTATGCCGCTTGAGGCGTCGCCAGTGCTCCACGTTGTCCAGAGGATCGTGGCCGACCAGCAACGGCGCTAGGCCCTCGATCATGACCTGCGTGGCGCGTGCTGACTCCGGCCACTGGGTGATAGATTCGCCCCACCCGACGGTCCCGTCGTCAGCCTCGACTCGGCACAGCGTGAGGTAGCGGGTGTTGTCGTTGTCGTTGGGCTCGGGGTACGCTACAGAAACCGGTGTCACCGTACGTATGCGCATCGTCACATCTCCTGTCCCGGCATGGCCGATGGGTCCGGGACCTCCCTTCAAATCACAACAGTCTCCTATGGCCGCAGCGGCGACCACCCCCGTCGAGGGAAATAGCCCCCAAGGGGCTATTTCCCTCGCAGTCGCGTATTAGGTCGCGTATTAGAAGGTATAGAGGTTGAGGTTCTTGTTGGTGAACACCGTCGGTGGACCCGCTGTGACGGTGCCGCCCGCCTTCACCGTGAAGTGGCCCAGGCTACCGCACTGGAAGGCGTCGCCCATCTTGCCGGTGATTTGATTGGTCAGCAGCGCGTGCATGGCGCACATGGCGACCTGCCCTTCGCGCGCGAAGCCCCACAGGGCGAACTGCTTGACGCAACCCGAGGTGATGTACGACTTCATCTGCGCCGGGTCGCCCAGGCCGGTGACGACGTACTTGCCGCAGGCTTTCTCCTGCTGTACGGCCTGCGCGGCTGCTGCCACGGCAACGGTCGTGGGCGCGATGATCCCTTTGATGGTGGGATACTCCTTGAGTATGCTCTGCGTGTACTTGACCGCCGTGGGAGCCGTGTCGTTGGGCGGGTTGATAATGGTGACCAGGCGCATGTTCTTGTACTTGGGATCCGTCTTGAGGTCCTGCTTGAGCAGGTTGTTCCATTGCACCTGATTGGAGTCGGTCGCCTGGGCCGAGAGGATGACGAAGTCACCCTTGTAGCCGATCTGCGACCCTAGCATCTGCAGCTGGACGTTGGCGATGAACGCCGCGCTCGTCCCCTCCACGTAGATTGAGCGGCCATCGGGGAGTACGTCGGAGTCGTAGGAAACGACCTTCACCCCGTTCTGCTGCGCCCGCTTGAGGGCCGGCGTGACCGCGGCGGGGTCGTCGGCTGAGATGAAGATGCCCTTGTAGCCGCGCGCGACCGCCGAGGTGATGAACTGCACCTGTTGCGTCGCCGACGCCGTCGTGGGTCCACCGTAATCCATCTGGTAGCCGAACGTCTCCGCGAACTGCCGCGCGCCCTGCGCGGCTTGCGTGAACGGGGGGATACCGGTGAACTTGGGGAGCATGTAGAGCGTAACCCTCGCCGCGTGCGCCGGCATGGACGGAGCGAGGAGCAGTGCGGTAAGACCAACCGATGCGCATACCGTCAGGACAGACCGGCGATGTTGGCGCGTGATAGTGTGAATACTTCTCATGGCGCTATATAACTCCTTTAGCTGTTAGCTATTGTGCTTATTCGTGCTTTTCTGGCCGACCGCGACAGTAACCGCTGGCTCCTCCTTTCCGCGCGGTGGGCGTATCCGTGTCCGTGTGGCCAGCCTGGTCATCGTGGAGCGGATCACGGTGCCGGCCGCGATGGCGATGATGAGCAGGATGCCGATGCCGATTGATTGCGCCTGGCCAGACAGGCCCACCACACCCATCACACCTTCGAGCAATCCCAGCAGGATAAGGGCGAGCACAACGCCGAAAATAGTTCCTGTCCCTCCATAGGCGCTGACGCCGCCCAGGATGGCGACCGTGATGGCCGGCAGCACGACGTCCTGCGCGCTATTGGCCTGGATGGAATTGTAGTAGCCCAGGTATATGACGGCGCCCAGCGCCGAGAAGATGCCGGAGATGACGAAAAGCAGGACACGCGTGCGCGTCACGGCGATCCCCGAGAAGTGCGCCGCCTGCCGGTTCCCGCCAATGGCAAACACCGCTTTGCCGAAGGTCGTGCCGTGCATCACGAAGGCCAGGGCGGCGGCGAAGAGGAGCAGCACGACCGAGGCGATCGGCACGACGCTGTTGAAGATGCCGGATGAGCCCAGGGTGACCAGATCTTGGGGGAAGTTGGCGATCGATTTGCCCTGCAGGATGAGGAAGGCAATCCCTGTATAGGCTCCCTGCGTGCCCAGCGTGATGGCCAGCGACGGCAGCTCCAGCAGGACGACGAGCAGGCCGTTGACGAGCCCCAGGACGGCGCCAAGCGCGACGGCGATCAGTGCGGCGAGCCAGATGTTCATCCCATTTTGCCAGAATACGGCCATGACCACGCCACACAGGGCCAGGATCGCGGTGATGGAGATGTCGATGTCGCTGGCCATGATGACCGGGGCGACGCCGAGGGCCAGGAAGCCCAGGACCGTGACGTTGAGCGCGATGGTCTGGAGGTTGAACACGGTCAGGAAGTCGGGCGACAACACCGCGCCACTCACAGTCACGATGGCAATCAGTATCAGCAGCCCTGCTTCCCAGCGCATCACCCGCCGCACGGTCTCACTCACGACTATATCCTCCCCGTCATCCCGCGGCCATGCCCGGCGCCGGATCCGCGTCTGGCGGTGGCCCCACCGACCCCGCCGGGCCTGCGGTCTCCACATATTGCGTCCGGGAGGCCGGGTGTTGCAGGCGGCGCGTGAGCAGCGCGTAGATGACGACCGCTGCTACGATGGCCACGCCTTGCAATGTCTGCTGCGCGAAGATCGAGATCTTGAGCAGGGCCAGGATATTCTCGATCTCGACCAGGAACAAGGAGCCCAGGGCCGCGCCGACCGGCGTCCCCGAGCCGCCGAAGAGGCTGACGCCGCCCACGACCGCGCCGGCGATCACCTGCAGGTTGAACCCGCCGCCGGCCGTCGCATCGACGTTCCCATACTGGGCTGCGTAGAGCAGGCCGCCGAAGCCGGCCAGCGCGCCGCAGACGATGAATGCCTCGTAGGTCCGTCGCCGCGTGGGGATGGCCATGTAGCGCGCGGCCTCGGGGTTGGAGCCCATGGCGTAGAGGTCGCGCCCCCAGCGCGTGAAGCGCATAATGAGCCCGAACACGACGACGCACACCACGGCGATGACGATGAAGCTGGGTGCCCCGAGCCAGTTTGTCACATAGAGGTTGGCCAGCCAGGAGGGCAACTGCGAGGCGTAGACCTGTGACCCACCCGAGATGATCACCTGCAGGCCGCTGTAGATGGCCAGCGTGGCCAGGGTGGCGATGATCGCGGGCATGCGCGCCAGGTCGACCAGCAGGCCGTTGCCCAGCCCCAAAACGGCTCCGACGAGGAGCGAGAGCGCCACTGCGCCGGGCACGCTCAAGGCGCCCATGTGTCCGACCAACGATCCCATGATGAAGGCGGACAGGCCCAGGGTCGCGCCGACACTAAGATCGATTTGCCGCGTCAGCAGGACGAGGGTCTCGCCGATCGCCAGCACGATCACGATGGTCGAGTTGTTCAGTACCTCAGAGATGTTTTCGCTACTGCGGAAGGCCGGCAGGCTGGCGGCAGCGGCGAGGCTGACCAGGATCATCAGCACGGCCAGCCCGCCCTCGCGCAGGCGGACGGCTTGCCGCAGGCGCGAGGGGGCCAACCCCGTGCCGCCCTTGTCAGTCATGGGGGCGCTCATACCGCTCCTCCCGCTGCTGTGCTCATGCCGAGGCTCCCACGGCCGGTTGTAGGCCGGAGGCGGCTGCCAGGATGGTCTGGCTATCAACCGGCCCGTCGAAGCGACCGCTGATACGCCCCATGCGCATCACAATGAGGCGATCGCTCATGGCGCGCACCTCCTCCATCTCGGAGGAGATCAGGATAATACCCACGCCGGCGCGGGCCAGTTCCGAGATAATGGTTAGGATGTCCGCCTTCGCCCCCACATCGATACCGTGCGTCGGCTCGTCCAGGATCAGCACGCGCGGGTTCGCCGCCAGCCACTTAGCCAGCACCACTTTTTGCTGGTTGCCACCCGAGAGGGCGCTGACGATGCGGTCGCGCCGTCCCGCCTGCAGCCGGACGCGCTGTCCCAGCCGGTCGGTCGTACGGTTGACTAGCGTAGTGCGGTAGACGCCGAGCCAGGAGAGCTTGCGCCAGACGGACATCGTCATGTTGAGCGGGATGGACATGCCCGGCACCAGACCGTGTGCGAGCCGGTTTTCCGGCAGGTAGGCCAGCCCACAGGAACTGGCGTGGCGCGGCGAGCGCGGCCGGAATAGGTAGCCGTCAAGGGTGATGTCGCCGGAGCCGATGGGGTCGATGCCGAACAATGCCTGCGCCACCTCCGTGCGCCCAGCGCCGACGAGCCCGGCCAAGCCCAGGATCTCCCCGCGCCGCAGCGCGAACGACACGTCCTCAAAGTAGCCCTTGCGCGTCAGCCCCCGCACCTCCAGGATGACGTCGCCCGGCGTGGTGGTCTCCTTGGGGTACAGCGCGGAGATGTCGCGGCCCACCATGTAGCGGATCAGGTCGGGGATCGTCACCTGCGCGGTTGCCAACTCGGTCACCTTTTGCCCGTCGCGCAAGACGACGACGCGCTCGGTCCACTGTTGTACCTCCTCCAGCCGGTGGCTGATGAAGAGGAGCGCCACCCCGCGCGCCCGGAGGTTCTTGACGATCCTGAACAGGGAATCTACCTCGCGCGAGGAGAGGACGGCGGTGGGCTCGTCCAGGATCAGGACGCGCGCGCCGGAGGACAGGGCCTTGGCGATCTCGACGAGCTGCCGGTCGGCCACGCGCAGTTGATGCACCGGCGTGCGCGGGTCAATCGGCGCCTCCAGTTGCTCCAGCAGTACGCGCGCCCGCTTGTAGATCGAGCCCCAAGCCACGACACCGTAGCCACGCGTGACCTGGTGCCCTGCGAAGATGTTTTCGGCGACGTCGAGGTCGGGGAAGAGCATGGGTTCCTGGTACATCGCGGCGATGCCCGCCTCGCGGGACACATGCGGGTTGGCGAAATGCTGCTCGCTCCCGTGGACCAGAATAGTGCCCTCCCTTGGCTGCACCACTCCGGTCAGGATCTTGACCAGCGTCGACTTGCCGGCGCCGTTCTCGCCGACCAGCCCCACCACCTCGCCGGCCTGCAGCGCGAAGCTCACCCCGCGCAGGGCCTGCACGCCACCATAGCTGTGGCGGATGTCACGCAACTCGATGACTGGCGTCGTGTCGCCCGCGCCATTCCTAGCGATTTCCATCATCATCCTAGCTATACCAACCAGGCATCTCTCTATCGGCTGCCGTCGTTCACCTGCTTTGCTGCTGACGTCCGCACAAAGACGTCAGCGCCCAGTTTCACGCCAGAAGCACACCTGTTATACATCAGCCCCGTTCGTGCCGTCAAGCGTCGCAATGTATTCGGCGCGTCGCAGCCGCCACGGGAACAACCACGACGACAGACATCGGGTGCAACGGTTCTGGATACGATTGCGGCGCGATACCCTAACTTATGATACTGGACGTATTGGCAATTGGAAAGGCCCGCATGGGGTGCGCCAAGGTCATTTAGTTCTCGGGGGAGTGGTGATGAGGGCCAGAGCAGCCCTGGGCTGGGCGGCATAGTGGCGGCCGGCGGCGGCGATGTTGGTGGCACCTGCCGCGCGCAGGAGGCCAAGGGTCGTGTTGCGCAGCGCCGCCATGACCTGGGGGATGGCCCCGCAGCGGACCTGGGACCGATCTTCATCGAAGGTCACATCGCGGACCCCGTGGGTGCGGTTCTCGCTGTGCCAGTGGTCACGCAGGAGATGGAGCACCTCCCGTGCCCGCGCCCGCTCAGGGGCGAGGCTGGTCACGCCGTAGACCCGCTCGTGGCGTGTCTTGCCCGTCTTCTTGAGGGTGACGTGGCGCTCGACGACGAAGACCTGGCGTGCCCCCGGCCAGGCGCAGTCTCCGGGGAGCAGCGCGCGCAGTGTCAGACGACGCCGCTCGATGCGCCCGTGGCCCAGGTCGAGGGTCTGCGTGGTCTGGGGCGGCGCGGCCAGGTGCGGCGGGGTCGACAAGACCGCTGCGATGGTGTCACGCAGGCGCGGCTGGTTGTCCTTGGCCACCATCACATAGTCTCCCCCGCCGTCCAGGACGGTCGCGGCCACGGCGCGCTGCGTCAGCAGCGCGTCCACCGTCACGACGCGTCCCCCCCGCACGATCCCGCGTAGCACCTCCGGGAGCACCGCGATCTCGTTGGTCTTGTCGTCCACGGACTCCTGGGCCACGGTCAGGCCCAGACGCTGGCTCACCACCGAGAGCAGGTGCGCGCCGGACGCGCCTTGTTTGCGGCTGCCCCGCAGCGCCTTCCCGTCGCACGCCAACCCCTCCATCTCCCCCTCCGGTGCCGGCGTCGCGGCCAGGATGCCCTCCGCCCAGCGCCCCAGGGCCTCCTCCAGGGCCACGGGGTCCAGCGCCCGGAAGAGCAGGTGCAACGTTGCCGCGCACGGCGTGCGCGTCCCTGCGAAGCCGAGCGCTTCCACCAATGCGGCCCCATAGTTGCGCCCCCACTCGGCGATGGCCCCGTCGCTTCGGTACCCGCACCGCATCGCCACGCACGCCAGCGCCAACACCGCCGTCAACGGATACCGCTTCCCACGCGCTTGCCGCGGATCGGGGATCTCTGCTAAAACCTTTATGAGCGGACGACACGGCTGGTCCATCGGACACCTCACTCTGTACGTGCACACACTTGCACATGAGGATAGCCGACGTCATCCGCTCCTTTTTTGTCCCCTCTTCGAAAACTAAATGGCCCTGGGGGTGCGCCTCAACATAGTGGACAGCGGCGGGGAGTGGCTGAGGGCAGCCCCTCACGACGGGCACGGGCGCTAGAGACGCCCCGAGTGTGCCGACGGAGGGTACCGATGCTATGACCCGTTAGCCTCAAAACCGGCTGAGAAGCTAGGTAGGGGCGACCAACTGCAAGAGTTGGGACAACTGATTGTCCGTCGGTAGGTGCAACGCCCACCCCCTCATGTATGATAGTATCGTAAGTATCGTGCCCGAGACAATTGTTTCCCGAGAGGTGCCGTGATGAAACTAGCCTGCGCCGACTTCACCTGGCCTTTGCTTCCACACGACCGCGTCCTCGCGCACATCCGCGCGCTCGATATCGAGGGACTCGACCTTGGCGTCTTCGGGGGCCGCTCACACATTCGCCCCGAAGTCGTCCGCTCGGACATCCCGATGTGGGCGGGCATTCTCAAGGAGCGCATCGCCGGGGCCGGCCTGGAGCTGGCCGATTTCTTTTTCCAGCCCACCGCTGAGTTCGCGATCATGGCCGTGAACAACCCTGATCCCGCGCAGCTGGAGAAGGCGCGGGCGCTCTTCGGTGATATGCTGGAGTTGGCGCGCCGTCTGGACGCCCCCGGCATGACGATGCTGCCCGGCGTGCGCTTTGGCGACGAGAGCCCCGAAGTGTCGATCAGGCGCTCTGCGGAGGCGCTCAAATGGTACGTCGAGGCGGCTGCTCAACACGGCATCGCGCTCTCCGTGGAAGGGCACATCGGTTCGAACGTCGACACGCCGGAGAAGCTGGCGCGGCTGGTCGAGCTAACGCCTGGCCTCACGCTCACGCTGGACTACACGCATTTCACCTACGTAGGCATCCCGGACGCGGAGGTCGAGCCGCTGCTCGCGCACACCCGCCACTTCCACTGCCGTGGCGCCGCGCCCGGACAGCTCCAGACGACGTTCGGCGAGAACACAATCGACTACGGGCGTGTTATCGCGCGCATGCGCGAGATCGGCTACAAAGGCTACTTCGCCATCGAGTACGTGTGGCAGGATTGGCAGGGCTGCAATCGCGCCGAGAATACCTGCGAAACCATCTTGTTCCGCGACCTGGCCCGCGCGGCGATGGTCGAACAGGCGTGAGTATAGTCCACGAATGATCGTTGGTGGGTGGACGTTCTGGGAGCGTTCGCGCTCCCAGAACGTCCACCCACCAACAGGCATTATAAGGGAGGGAGGGAGCCATGGCGGTGGAGCTCCAGGGGCAGGGGCGCGTTGTGGTCGTGACCGGTGGGGCGCGGGGGATCGGCGATGCTATTGGCCGCTCCTTCCTCGAGCAGGGCGCCACGGTCGTCTGCCTGGATCTGCAGGATCCTGTTGAGCCGCGTGAAGGTGTACGCTACCTGCGGACCGATATCTCTAACCCCGCGAGCGTCCACGCGGCCTTCGAGGACATCGCGCGCCACGACGGGCGCGTCGATGTCCTCGTCAACAACGCCGGCATCCAGCGGGTCGGCCTGATCGGTGAGCTCTCGTACGAAACGTGGACCGCCGTGATCGATACCAACGTCACGGGCGCCTTCCTCTGCGACTCGGCGGTGGTCCCCTTGATGCGCCGACAGTGCAGCGGCGCCATCGTCCACATCGCCTCGGGCGCCGCTTTCAACGGGCTGCCGGGCCGCGCCGCCTACAGCGTGGCCAAAGCGGGCTTGCTCGCGCTCACGAGGGTCATGGCGGTGGAGTTGGCGCCGGTGGGCGTCCGCGTCAACGCGGTCGCGCCAGGTTTCACGCGCACCGGTCTCGTCAATCAGGCGTTGGACGACGGATCGCTGCAAGAAGACTGGATGGTCGAGCGGGTTCCGCTGGGTCGGCTGGCCGAGCCGGAGGAGATCGCGCGGGTGGTGCGGTTCCTGGCGGGCGCCGACGCCTCCTTCGTGACGGGGCAGGTCATCGTCGTCGATGGCGGCTGGACCATCCAGGGCATCGGCACGGCCCCCGGTTGGTTACAGCCAGCGTCGACGTGACGCGGCATAAGGTCACGCTGCGGGGGACCGGCGGCAACTGGTAACGGTGGCTGGTAGGACTGAGGTAGGACTGAGGATGGTCAGACGCATCGCGCTGGTGCGGCGCAAAGAGGGCATGACGGCGGAGGAGTTCTGGGCGCACTATAGCGGCCCGCACGCCGCGATCGTGCGGCGGATGCCGGGGCTGCGGCGGCTGGCGCTCTCGCGCCCTGTCGGCCCGCAGGCGTCGCAGTGGGACGCCGTGGGCGAGTTGTGGTTCGACAGCGCCGAGGCAAGCGAGCGGGCCTTCGCCGACCCCCAGATCGCCGCTCTCCTGCGCGCCGATCGGCCGCTGTTCCTCGGCGCGTCAGAGGTCGTGATCGTGGACGAGGCGGTCTACGCCCACCAGCCGACCGGCTAAATGCTTCCCGGTTGCTGTTGCGGTACGTTCGCGCGAAATCACGCCTCAAAACGGCGGTTTCCCTACCGCACCGCAACTACTCGATTGGAAGCATTTAGACGTCGCCTAGCGCGGCCACGATGGCCAATCCCATTTCCTCGGTGGTGTGCTGGCCGCCCATGTCGGGGGTACGCACCTGCGCGGCGCCGGTCACCGTTTCCAGCGCGCGCATCACGCTGGCCGCGGCCGCGCGCTCGCCCAGGAACTCGAGCATCATGGCCCCGGCCCAGATCGTGGCGCAGGGGTTGGCGATGTTCCGGCCGGCGATGTCCGGGGCCGAGCCATGCACCGACTCGAACATGGACGGGTAGGTCCGCGTGGGGTCCAGGTTGGCGCTGGCGGCGAAGCCGAGTCCGCCCTGGATGGCCGCGCCCACGTCGGTTAGGATGTCGCCAAACAGATTCGAGGCCACCACCACGTCGACGCTCGCCGGGTGCGTGATCAGGCGGGCGCAGAGCGCGTCGACGTGGTATGTGGTCGCCGCC
>JAABUJ010006462.1_pt1 | contig 11337 bp, 6 predicted proteins | sample 5559131 | NCBI WGS metagenome assembly JAABUJ01 (sample SAMN10711875, study PRJNA513366) | rock metagenome | isolation source: Antarctica rocks | place: Antarctica: Victoria Land, Mt New Zealand nord | collected 2016-01-07 | reverse complement strand
ACCGTGCCAGCACCGTGCGCTTTTGCGCGACACGCACGGTGCTGGCACGGTGACCCTTATATGATCGATGGATAGACACCGCGCCCCGTCCCGCGCGGCGATCCGCGCGACGACGAAGACAGGAGGCGATGACGATGGACACGCGAACAGGACCGACAGGGGGCTCCCGGCGCGTCTATGCCCGCCGACCGGCGGCCCCGCTCCCCGACCCAACCGCCTTCCAGCGGGAGGCCTTCGCGCGCTTCGTGCGCGAGGGCCTGGCGACGACCCTGGCCGAGACGTCCCCCGTCCGCGACATGCGCGGCCGCGTCGAGGTTGCCCTCTCACTCCCGCCGGACGCCTTCGGGCGAGTCGGGCGCGACGAAGAGGAGTGCCGCGCCGGCTTCCACACCTACGCCGTCCCGTTGCGCGTCCGCGCCACGTTGACGCGCCTGGACATCAACGAGGTCGTCGAGAAGACCCTGAGCGCGGGCGAGGCGCCGACGATGACGCCCCGCGGCACGTTCATCGTGCGCGGCGTCGAGTGGCTCCCCCTGGCACAGATCGTCCGGGCGCCGGGCCCGTACTATTCCATCAACGATCGTGATGGCCGCGCGCGCTTTCTCCTCGACCTGTATCCCGCCCGGGGCCCGAAGATCAGGCTCGAGTCCGCGCGCGACGGGTCCATCGCGACGCGGATCGGCGACGCCGCGCCCCTGCCCGTCACCGTCTTGATGCGCCTGCTCGGCCTCGCGGGGGACGACGGCGCCGACGACGCGGCCCTGCGCGCCCTCGGCGGCGCGCCCGACGGGGTCGGCGCGCGCGCCATCGACGCGACGCTCGCGCACGACCACTCGCCCGACGCGGCCACCGCCGCCGTCGCCCTTATCGCCGCCCTGCGTCCCGGCCGCCCGGCCCCGCCGGCGCATGAGGCCCTCGGCGCCGCCCGTGCAATCTTCGCCGACCCCGCGCGTTACGACCTCGGCCGGGCCGGGCGCCACCGCCTCGCACGCCGCTTCGGCGCGGACGCGGGCTCGGGCCGCGCCCTGGAGGGGGCGGACCTCGCCGCGCTCACGCGCCGTCTGGCGCTCCTGGCCGCGGGCGAGGTGGCGCTGGACCCGCTCGAGGACGACGTCGACCACCTCGCGAACCGCCGCGTGCGCGGTCTCGACGAGCTCCTTCAGATCGCCGTCCGGCCGGCCATCGACCGCGTCGCCGCGCTCGCGCGGGACCGCCTCGACCGCCTGCGGGACGGCGACATCGACGGGCTAACCCCCGCGCGCGTCGTGTCGCCCGCGCCGATCGCGGCCGCGCTGGTCTCCTTCTTCGCGACCCATCCGCTCGCCCAGATGCTCGACGAGGCAAACCCGGCGCACGAGCTCGCGCAGAAACGGCGCCTGACGGCGCGGGGGCCGGGCGGCGTCGACCGCGATCGGGCCGGCCTCTCCGTGCGCGACGTCCACCGCTCGCAGTATGGGCGGCTGTGCCCGGTCGAGACGCCCGAGGGCCCGAACGTCGGCCTCGTGCCGAGCCTGGCGCGCCACGCCGTCGTCGACGACCTGGGTTTCCTGCGCACCCCGTACCGCCGCGTCCTGACGCACCTCCCCGCCGGCGACCCCCGGCTCATCGGGCAGGTCCTCGCCGCGGACCTCCCGGGGGCGGGGCGCGCGCCCGGCGCGCGCGCGGGAGAAACCATCTCGTCCGCGCTGGCCACCGCGCTCACCGTGATCGATCCGGCGCGGGAGGTCCGGATACGGCCCATCGTCTCCGCTGAGGTGGTCCTGCTCGACGCGGCCGAGGAAGCGCGGGTCACGATCGCTCCCGCCACGATCGAGATGGACGCGGCGGGGCGGCCCGCGGCGCGGGTGATGGCTCGCCGCGGCGGGGTGCGGGTCCCGTCCTCGCCCGAGGACCTCGACTACGTCGACGTCGATCCGGGGCAGATCCTTTCCCTCATCACGTCGCTGATCCCTTTCGCGAACCACAACGACCCCCACCGTAACGTCATGGGCGGGAACATGATCCGACAGGCCGAGGCGTTGGTCGCCCCAGAGGCGCCGCTCGTGGGGACGGGGATGGAGGGGCCGGTCGCGCGCGCCTCCGGCCAACTCGTCCTGGCGCACGGCCCGGGCGTCGTCGTGTCCGCCTCGGGCCGCCGCGTGGTCGTGCGCGGGGACGACGGCCGCGAGCGCGCCTACCACCTGCGGAAGGCCAGGCGGTCGAATCAGGGCGCCTGGGTCAACCAGCGGCCCGCCGTGCGGCGCGGCGACCGGATCGCCGCCGGCGATGTCGTCGCCGACGCGGCCGGGACCGCCGGCGGCGAGCTGGCCCTGGGCAAGAACCTGCTGTGCGCCTTCGCGGCCTGGCGGGGTGGGAACTACGAGGACGCCATCCTCGTGCGCCGGGGCCTCGTCGAGGAGGACGCGCTGACCTCCGTCCGGGTGGATGAGATCGAGGTCGACGTGCGGCGGACCGACGCCGGCCCCGAGCGCCTGGCCCGTCCCGCGCCCGCCGCGACCGGGGAGCGCGACGAGGCGCGCCACCTCGACGCGCGCGGCGTCGTCCACGTCGGCACGACCGTGCGCCCAGGAGATATCCTCGTCGCCAAGCGCACGCCGGTCCTCCCGCGCGAGCTCACGCCGGAGGAGCGTCTGGTGGCCGCGATCTTCGACGCCTCCCCGCGTGAGCCCCGCGAGACGCTCACGCGCCTGCCGAAGGGCAAAGATGGCGTCATCGTCGGCGTCCATGTGACCGAGCGGGCGGACAACCCGGACCTGCCCGGCGGGGTGGAGGCGCGCGTCACGCTCCTCTCGGCGCAGAAACGCCGCCTCGTCGAGGGCGACAAGATGGCGGGGCGCCACGGCAACAAGGGCGTCGTCTCGCGCATCGTGCCCGACGAGGACATGCCGTTCCTGCCCGACGGCCGCCCCGTCGACATCGTCCTCAATGCGTTGGGGGTCCCGGCGCGCATGAACCCGGGCCAGGTCCTGGAGACGCACCTGGGGTGGGCGGCCGAGGCCCTGGGCCGCCCGGTCGCGACCCCCGTCTTCGACGGGGCGTCCGAGGAGGACGTCCACGCCGCCCTGCGCGAGGCCGGCCTGCCGGAGGACGGCAAGAGCGTGCTCTTCGACGGCGTGACGGGCGAGCCGTTCGCCCAGCGGGTGACGGTCGGCGTCCTCTACATGATGAAATTGGGCCACCTGGTCGAAGATAAGGCCGCCGCGCGCTCGACCGGCCCCTACAGCGCGGTCACGCGGCAGCCGGTGAAGGGCAAGAAGCTCGGCGGCGGCCAGCGCGCCGGCGAGATGGAGGTGTGGGCGCTGGAGGCGCACGGGGCCGCCGCCTTCCTGCGCGAGACCATGACCCTGCGCAGCGACGCCCCCGAACGCGGTCAGGTCGCCGCGGCGCTCGAGACGGGCGCCCCCCTGCCGCGGCCGGGGCGGACCGCCACCCTGGACCTGCTGCTGCGCGAGTTGGAGGCGCTCTGCGTCCTCGTCGAGGATGTGGAGTGCCCGGACGGGCCCGGCGTCCGCGCGCGCCTGGCCACCCCGGACGACGTGCGCGCGCGGTCGTGCGGCGCGGTGACGAAGGCGGACACGATCGAGCCGCGCCTGGGCGCGCCGGCCAGAGACGGCCTGTTCTGCGAGCGCGTCTTCGGGCCCACCGTCGACTATCAATGCCGCTGTGGCAAGGTGTCCGGGCCGGGCCGGCGGGGCGACGTCTGCCCGACATGCGGGGTCGCGTCCCTCCCGTCCGCGGTGCGGCGTGATCGCATGGGCCACATCGAGCTCGGGGCGCCCGTCGCCCACCCATGGTACGCCCGTCGCACCGGGAACGACCACGGGACGGCGATCGCCGTCCTGCTCGGCCTGACGCCCTCCGCGGTCGCCCGCGTCCTCTCCTACGCCGATCCGATCGTCATAGACGCCGATAGGGCGGCGCTCGCCGCGGAGAGTGAGGCGGCGCGCGCCGCCGGCGCCGGCGCACGCGCGCGACTGCTGGCCGGGCTGCGTCCCGGCGCGGTGGCCCCGCTCGACGCGCTGGAGGACGCCGCGGCCCGCCGCCCCGGCGCGGTCCGCTGGGGCTGGGGGGCGCGCGCGTTGCGCGATCTGGCGCGGGGGCTGGACCTGGCCCGCATCGAGCGGGAGGGCGAGGACGCCGGGGCGGGGGGCGACGGACCTCCCCAGGCGCGCCGGGACGCGGGGCGGCGTCTGGAACTCGTGCGGGCGCTGCGCGCCGCCGGAACCTCCCCGGACGCCCTCTTCATCGAGGCGCTCCCAGTGCTCCCGCCGGACCTGCGGCCCATCCTGCGGATGGGCGACGGCCGCCGCGCGATCGCCGACGCGACGGAGCTCTACCGCCGCGTCTTGCTCGCCAACGACCGGCTGGCCCGCCTGCGCTCCGCGGGGGCGCCGCCGATGCTCGAGCGCCTCGCCGAGCGCGCGGTGTGCGACGCGGTGTGGGCCCTCTTCGACAACGGGCGCGCGTGTCGCGCGGTGAAAGACAAAGGGGGACGACCCTTCAAGAGCCTGTCGGAGGGGCTGCGCGGCAAGGAGGGTCGTTTCCGCAAGACGCTGCTCGGCAAGCGCACCGACTACTCCGGCCGCTCGATGATCATCGTCAACCCGGACCTGCGCCTCCACGAGTGCGGCCTGCCCAAGCGCCTCGCGCTGGAGTTGATGCGCCCGTTCGTGCGCCGGCAACTCGTTCGGGACGGGGCGGCGGCCTCGATCGCGGCCGCCGACAAGCGCATCAAGGCGGCCCTGCACGAGCCGCGCCGCGCGCGCCCGTGCGACGCCCGCGGCCGGCCGTACGCCGCGGGCAACGCCGCGGTGTGGAAGGCGTTGTCCGCCATCGTCGAGGGGCGGCCCGTCGTCCTCAACCGGGCGCCGACGCTGCACCGTCTGAGCATGATGGCGTTCCAGCCCGTGCTCGTCGAGGGGATGGCGATCCAGATCCACCCCCTGGTGTGCTCCCCCTACAACGCCGACTTCGACGGGGACCAGATGGCGGTGCACATCCCGCTCTCGCCCGAGGCCGTGCTGGAGGCGCGCCACCTCCTGCTCGCCTCGCGCAACATCCTCTCACCCTCCGACGGTGAGCCCACCGTGGCGCCGCAGAAGGATATCGTCATGGGCTGCTACTACCTCACGCGCGCCCGCTTCCCCGCCCCCGCGGTCGAACCGCCACTTTTTGGCGACGCCGACGAGGCGATCCGGGCCGCCGACGCCGCCCGCGTGGCCCACGCCGCGCTCGATCCCGGTCACGACCCGCTCGACCGCGCATCCGGCGGGCCGCCCGCCGTCGCGGGCAGCGGCGGCGCGGGCGGCCCGCGTCCCGCGTGGCGGGCGGATCCTCCAGGCGCCCCCCGCGCGCCCGGCCGCATCGGCCTGCACGAAACGGTCGACGTGCTGATCCCGGACCAGGTCGCGCGCGCCACGCGCGCCGACGCGCCGTGGTATGACCTGCCCTGGGGACGCGTGCCCCGCGCGGCCGCGATCGCGCGCGGCGGCGCGCTGGCGCTCCGCACGACGCCCGGCCGGTTGATCCTCAACCACGCGCTGCCCCGGGACGTCCCCTACACGAACGAGACCCTCGACAAGGGGAAGCTGCGCGACCTCGTCGGCGCGGTCTATCGCCGCTGCGGCCCCGCCCGGACCGCCATCGTCGCCGATGAGCTCAAGCGCCTGGGCTTCCTCTACGTCACCCGGTCGGGCGTCTCCATGGCCATCGGCGACGCGCCCATCCCGCCGGAGAAGGCGGATATCCTGGCCCGCGGCAACGCCCGCGTCGCCGCGATCGACGCCGCGGAACGCCGCGGCATGACCTCGACGGAGCGCGCCTACGAGGAGCGGTGCGCGGTCTGGCGCGGGCTCAAGGATGAGATCGAGGCCGCGACGGGGGCCGCGCTCGACCCGGAGGGCCCCGTCCATCTGATGGCGACGAGCGGGTCCACCAAGGGCGGGTTCACGCAGATCGTGCAGCTCACGTTCTGGAAGGGCTCGGTCGCGGACACGAGCGGCCGTGTGACGGACCGCCCGATCGAGGCGTGCCTGAAGGAGGGCCTCGGCCCAATCGAGTACGTCGCGGCGACGAACGGTACCCGCAAGGGCCTGGCCGACACCGCGAAAGGCACGGCCAGGGCCGGCTACTTCACGCGCAAGATGGTCGAGGGCGCTCAGGAGGTCGTCGTCCGCGTGGAGGATTGCGGGACGCGCGCGGGTCTCACGCGGGGGGCCGCCGAGGCGGGGGTCGGGGTCGCGGACCCCACCCGCCGCCGCGCGGCCGAGGCGCGCTTCCTGCGCCGCGTGACGGGGCGCGTCGCGGCCGAGGACGCGCGCGACAGCGCGGGGCGGACAATCGTCGCGCGGGGCGCCGAGATCGGCGACGCGGCGGCGCGCGCGTTGCTCTCGGCGATCGCGTCCGGGACCGTCGCCCATGTGCGCGTGCGGTCCGTCATGACGTGTGAGGCCGGCGAGGGGGTCTGCCGCCGGTGCTACGGATGGGACGTGGCGACGCGGCGGCTCGTCTCCGTGGGCGTCCCCGTGGGCGTCGTCGCGGCGCAGTCGATCGGCGAGCCCGGCACCCAACTCGTGCTGCGCACCTTCCACACCGGCGGCGTCGGGGGCGGCGACATCACGCAGGGGCTGCCGCGCATCATCGAGCTCGTCGAGGCGCGCCGCCCCACGGTCCGCGCCCTCGTCGCGCGGGCGTCCGGGACCGTGGGCATCGAAGGGGAGGGGGCGCGTCGGACCATCGCCGTCCGGCGGGACGACGGGACGTCCTGGACCGCGCCGGTCCCGGCGGGCATCGCCGTCCTGCCGGAGCCGGGCGCGCGCGTCGAGGCGGGGGACCCGCTCACACCCGGCGCCCCCTGGCCGAACGACATCCTCGAGACCCGCGGCCTGGAGGGCGCCCGCGCCTACCTCGTCGGGGAAATCCAGGCGATGTACGCGCAACAGGGCGTCGAGAAGGACGACAGGCACGTCGAGGTCATGGTCCGGCAGATGACGCGGCACGTCCGCGTGACGGACTCGGGGAGCGGCGGCGCGCGCCCGGGCGCGGTCCTCCCGCGGGCGGAGGTCGCCCGGCTCAATCGGGAGCTCGTCGCCGCCGGGCGCGCCCCGATCGAGGCGGCGCCGCTCGTGCTGGCCATCTCGGCGGCGACGATGCGCGGGCACTCGTTCCTCGCGGTCGCCTCGTTCGAGAAGACGACCGACGCCCTCGCGGTCGCGGCGCTCGAGGGGCGGGTAGACCACCTCGCGGGGATCAAGGAGCGTGTGATCTGGGGGCTGACCATATCCGCGGGGACCGGGCCGGCCCTCCAGGACAGCGAGGAGGCCGCGCGCGGCCTCCTCCCGCGCGCGGGAGCCGGGGAGCCGCGCTGGCCCTGGGTCGGCGGCGGCGATGCGACAGCCGCGCGCTAGGCGGCGGAGCGGACACGCTCCGACCGCCGGCGGAGAAGGGGCGACACGCGCCCGGATCGGATACTATCCGATCTGGGCGCGCGGCCCGTGCGCGACGATGGGTGTGTGATGCGAGGAGGGAACGATGAGGACGTGCCCCGTGTGTTATCGGGCGAACGCGCGCGAGGCGCGTTCCTGTTACAGCTGCGGTGCGCCGCTCCCCGACTCGGGGGGAGGCGGCGATGATGGGCGGGCCCCGGACGCGCCGCCGGGGGTCGGCGCGTTCGTGTTCGCCGATGACGGTTCGATCGGCGCGACCGCATCCCCGGCGGCGCCCGGGAGATCCCGCGTTCCCGCCGCCCTCGGGCGCGTGCATTGGCAGCTCGCCGCGCTGTACGAGGGCGCGGCGGAGACGGCGGGCGGCGCGCGCGCCCGACTCACCACCGCGCGCGCGGCCACCGCGCCGCGGATCGAGGCGGCGCGGCGCGCCCTCGGGCCGCTAGGGCCCGCGGCCACCCGCGCCCGGTCTCTCGTCGGGGGGCGGGGCGGCCTGGCGCTGACGGGTGCGAGCGTGGCCGTCTCTATCCTCGCGTACGCCGCGCTGTGGCTCCACGACATCGTCGCGGCCGTCGGCCTCGTCGCTCTGCTCGGGGCGCACGAACTCGGCCACATGCTGGCGTTGCGCGCTAAAGGCCTGGCCGCCCACCCGCCGGTGTTCATCCCGTTCGTCGGCGCGCTGATCGACGTCCACGCGCAACCGCGCAGTGCGAAGGAAGAGGCGCAACTCGCCCTGGCCGGGCCACTGGTGGGCTCCGCCGCGGCGGCGGCGTGCCTGGCCATGGCCCGCGCCACCGGCGCCCCCGGATGGGAGCATGCGGCGTCGTTCGGCGTGTGCCTCAACGTGTTCCATCTCATCCCCATCGCGCCCCTGGACGGCGGCCGCGTCGCCGCCGCCGTGTCGCGAGCCCTGTGGCCGCTCGGAGCGGTGATACTGGCGGCCCTGGTCGCCGCACACCCCACGCCTGTGCTGGCGGTCGTCGCCGTCGTGGAGATCGGGGAGACGGCAGCGCGGCTGCGTCCGGGCCGGCGCGCGGCGCGCCCGACCGACTACGACAAGGTCGGCCGGCGCGATCGCTGCGCGCTGGGCGCGGCCTACATCGGGCTCGTGCTCGCCCTCGTCCTCGCGATGCTCGTGGCCCACGCATAGGTCGGCGCATCCCGTGCCACGAGCTGCTGGCTGAGTGACTTTGGGGCATGGTACACAGCGTAGCCTACTACCTATAAGCGTCGCTTATAATGGGACATACGTTCAACGATAGAGAGGGGAGCAGGGCAGCTATGACCGTGTCGGCGCAGCAGGCAAGAGAAGATGAGGCGAGGGCACAGAGCGACGGTTCCGCGCTTGACCTGCCCGCCACTATCACCGGCGCCAGCGTCGTCCTCTGGGCCTGTGGTGAGATCGGCGCGTGGGCCGCGACCGGGTTCGGGAATCCCGACGGGGCTGTCCTATGGCGCACCCTCGCGGCTGTCGCCGGACCGGTGGTGTGGGTGGGCGGCGGCGGTGTCGCTATCGTGGCCGTCCTCACGCGATGTCGCGTGCGACCGTGTGGTCGTGTCGGCGCGGGCGGCGGGAGTGAACGATGCGAAGGAGGGGGGATGGGCGATGACTAGCGGTACTTTGTTGATCTCGGCTGCGGCGGTACTGGGTGGCATAAAGCCGGCTCAAAACTGGCCGTCAAAGGCGGTCCAAGGTGTTGGTTTGGACACCACACGCCGCCTTTCGGCGCTGATCGCAGCGGGCTTATCCTGGTTCAACAAAGTACCGCTAGGCGTGTGCTGATCGGGTGGTGGGCCGGCTGCGCGGGCGCACTGGTAATCGTGGTCGCGGCGGCGATGGCCGTGCCGGGGCCGGTCACGCAGCCGGCCTGGCGGCTGTTCGCCGCCGCCGTGGTGTTCCTCTGCGGCGGGCTCGGCGTCGCGGCGGCGCTCATCCTGGAGCTGGAGCAGGAACAGCCTGGCTCACGGCAGGAGTAGCCATCGGCATAACCGGCGCATGAACGTTCGGGCGAGGGGTTACAGCACAAAGGAGGGGATGTGGTCGGAATCGAATACCGTTTGTACGCTTGAGTCAACGGCCGCTGGGATCGACGCGTCGCTTACGAGAACACGGCGATCCACGCCGCGCGGGAGGGCTGCGTGGCGTATGTGTATCAGGACACGGATAGGCTCTGCCGGACCAAAGCACGGCCAGAGACTGTGCCGCCGGGCGCGACGATCCTCGCCCGCATGGACCCGGAAGGAGAATGATGTGAAGTGCCCAGTGGGGCATCCTTCACTAGCCCGATCCCGGCGCGATCGACACCCTGTCGGTGCGACGATCGCGCCTGTAGCAAAGACAATCTACAGCAATCGGGAGGCTATATGATGAAGACTATCTATAAAGCATTCGGATACGACTCCAGGGGTGACAATCGACGAACCGCCCTTTTCGCTGCACGCAGCGATGCCGAAAAGGTATCGCGCGAGTTAGATGTGAGCGGCAGGGTTGTTGTCGGTGAAATCGTGCTCTTTGAGTCCTACGACGATTGGCACAATAACCAAAGCGCCCGGACAGAGTAACTCGCCGTCATATCTTCCTAACGGGCGGGGTGAGGTGTTCGTTCGGGGCAAGGCTCACAATGATATGTGTCTTGTCAAGGTCGTGTTTCAACTGTATCGTATGTGACTGCTCCCTCGCTTAAAAGCGAGGGCTTCTAGGCGGCTGACACCGCCACGCTCGTCAGCCCACGAGCGCGAATAACCTGAGCGGCGGCCACGTCGCGCGGGAGTGAGCATCCGCACGGACAGGTATGCCACCGTTCGTCCAGGGTCTTGGGTGTCTTGCGCGCGCAACGGGGACACTCTTGGCTCGTCCCCGCCGCGCGCACGCCAACGATGAGGCAGCCAGCTTCTTCCGCTTTGCTGCTCAATCGTTGGACGAACAAGCCCCCGGCCGCGTCGTAGATGCTCTTATTCAGTCCGGACTTCGCGGCAGCCCCGTTGGGGGCATACACCGGCTGTCCAGCATCTTTCGTTTTCGCCTCGTCCAGCTTCTTCTTCGGACGCCGCGCCATGTTCCGGCGCTTGAGCATTTCGACCGCGATCAAGCCAAAACGGGAGATGAGCGAACGGGCAAGGTGCCATTGGAAGAAGGCGCGCTGGTTGCCAATCTTCTCGTGTCGCCGGGCCACCGCCCGTGAGAGGAGGCGCGCACGCCGTTCGGCTGTCCGTTTGGGCCGCTTCTTGCCGCGTGTAGACACCCACACCTCAACCGGGGGCGTGGGTGGGATTGGCTTGCCTGCGACTCGCGCTGTGACGACGGCTGTTTCTCGTTTCTTGGCCGCCCGCTTCTCCGCCGCCCGATCTTTTCGGGCGCGGTCGAGTTTGCGTTGCAGGCGTTTGACCTCGCCCATGCTCTTGCGCAAGAAACGGGGATTGGGGACCTGCTCACCATCCGCGAGCGACGCATAGTGTTCCAGCCCAACGTCAATCCCCGTGGCTGGGAGGGTTGGATAGGCGTCCTTTGGTGTCGGGACGGTGAGCGTGCAGGAAAAGACGGCCTCCCAATGGTCGCCCGTGCGGATGATCTCGACCGTGCCGATGCGCACAGGGTCCGCCATTTGCCCGCCCTCACGTTCGCCAAGGCGACGGTGATAAACGAGCGGGACCGCGCCCACCCCCTGTATTTTGACGGTGGCCGCGAACGGATGCCGCAGGGGGCTTGTGCGCGTTTCGGTGAACGTGGCTCCATCCCCATGTGTGAAGGTCAGCGTGCGGAAGCGGTTACGACCCCGAAAACGCGGGAACCCCGGTTCTTGGCCCGCCTTTATCCGGCGAAAGAACGCTTGAAAGGAGCGATCCAGCCGCCGCAGCGTGTGTTGCTGGCTGGAGTGGTTGCAGGCTTTCTGTTGGG
>JAABUJ010006461.1_pt1 | contig 11339 bp, 9 predicted proteins | sample 5559131 | NCBI WGS metagenome assembly JAABUJ01 (sample SAMN10711875, study PRJNA513366) | rock metagenome | isolation source: Antarctica rocks | place: Antarctica: Victoria Land, Mt New Zealand nord | collected 2016-01-07 | reverse complement strand
CTGAAGAAAGCGATGGGGGACATAATGAGAGACAAAGACTTGAAAGGGATATCTGTAAGTCGCCGCAGAACATGAGGCACAACAATTGATGAAGCTCTCTTGTTCTGACAGAAGGTCTGTGGTCGGTGAGGCATTCGTAGAAACTCTCAGATAAAAAAGTTCTTGTGTTTTGTGGATGACAAGATTGAGGTTGAAGACCTTCTGGTAAACAGATAGTGAGTTGTAGGTCCCAATCTCAGCTCAGGACAGTATACTCAACAAAAACGCACCACAATGGTAATCAAACAAAATGTGATGCAATGAGATTACCTCGATAAACCTATGACGATGCACTAGACTTACTACAGAGGACAACATTATCTGACCTTCAGAAGTTGGAGGCCGCACTAGTTCCCATGAAACGTAGCCCAAAAGCACATAGAGGCTGCTGATATCAGTGTTCTGAGGCCCTCTTCCTTCCCCACGGTCCCGAGGGTAACTCCAGGACTGATGACGCTCCAATAGTTGCGGCACTGTCGCCAGTACCACACGCAAACAGATAAAAATTGTTATTAAACAAAACAAAATGCTGTCAGCGTGCGCTTGCCACAGGCAACCGTGTCGCAGCGAGGATATGCTGGGGCATGCCGCCTGCTTTTGCCTCATGGGCCATTTCTTTCGGCCCGATGACCGGCAAACTGGCCCCGTTGAGGTTGTTCCACAGATCGTATCAAGAAGTAGGCGACCGGGAGGATAGGATGAACTAGTACAGAGAGTGTGCCCAACCATCTTTCCAGAACAATTTGGTTGAATTGCCTCCGAGATGGACAGCCTACAGCTGAAGTAGGTTCACCACCATCCAAAGCTGCCATCGAAAGCAAACTCGCTGGTACCATCTCCATAGCGAATGTTATCGAGAGAGGGCACGTCTCCTGGCTTGTAGAACCCAAGCAGGATTTCCATGTCATCTTCATTCATGTCGACGAGATCTTCCAGCGGCCAAGCTTCGCAGACTTTCGACATCCTGTACCGCATGTCAGTAGTCGAAAGAAATGATAGGTGAATGTGATGGTACCACTGCATCCTCTTAGGCCCTTCTTCAATATCTGGAGCCACTTTTCGAAGTTTTCTTCGCAACATTCCAACCTTTTGTATTGCGGCACCGATACTAACCGGCAAATTGGCAGCAATCTGTTTCCTAACGATGCTCGCAAGCTTCGGTCCATTGCCATTCGTGCTGACCATGATCTGGAGAGGTCCATCTCGGTGAACACTTCCAAAGTAGAAATCGCATTCTGGCGGGACATCCGCGATATTTGCTGCGATCTTTCTCTCTTTGCAAAGCTTCCATATCTGGGTAGACGCCTCTGGGTCATCCACGGCTGTCAACACCATATCGATATTGTCCAGATCCGAAGGCTCGAACTTTCGGTCCACGAAGTCAACTTCTCCTTTCTCAACTCGATAGGCGACCTCATCATTGAGACCGTCGCGCGGCGAGACAAGGGTGACTTTGGCGTCGGCGTTGAGGACGTTCAAGATTCGCCCAGCAGCGACCTGTAAAGTCATTATTCAAAGGCTGTATTGAAAGAGTGACAATTCACCAACCTCGCCGCCGCCAACAACAAGCACTCTTTTGTTCTTGATTTGCCATGCTAAGATGAGCGAACCGCCACCTTGTACAGCTGGAAAATCGTCAGACATTGCTGTTTCGAGATGGTAAGACTTCCGCATGTGAATCTCGCGATGTGGCGCATCTGATTAGATCTGAGGATCTGATAAGCCGCGACTAGCATTATGCAGCCCGCTAGGCTTCGAGTCTCGGTCTACTGCCGATGGATAGTCCTCTGAGGCTTAGGATGGCCGTTCAATGAAACAATGTCTGCGAGGACGCTCGGTGGAGGGAGAGTGTTGGGGAGCGGTAAAGGATTGGTCCCCGCTGCTGCCGCCTACCCCCAGAGATCGTCCAGTTTACTGTCGCCCTCAGCCAGCACGATATCCGTCAACTCGACAGCATCTACATCCCAGCCGTCATCTGACGCCCAGGAATTGAGCTCGAGAGTGTCGTTGGACCAAAATGATGAGAATAATGCTACCGCGGCCGGCGCCGGGCCCCAGCTTGCTTGCCCAATTTGCAATGAGGAGATGGTCAGAACCTCCGAGAGCCAGGCGTTTCTCTCGCTGATCTTAGATTAGATGACTCTACTGCAGCTGAATAGGTAATGAAGAATTATCGGTACGCTTGCATCGATATTGACGAATATCTAGGCATCTGGATGACAATCACAAGAATTTGGAGGAGGTCAAGCAGGATGAGGTCAAGGATTGGTTCAAGACGCAGATGGTCAAGGCAAAGCGATTTCAGCCTTTAGCTGTTCTTAATCAGAAGTTTAAGGGTCTCGACGTCTTTGAATCAAATGAGCCTCTTCGATCCCCAAACATCGCGCCAGCAATGTCTACGCCTGAGCCAGCAGCACCGGATCCTGACGAGGTCATCACTCGAGCACACTGGCAAAGACCGGGACCGAACGATTTCTGTTTGGATCCTGGCTGCGGAAAGAGGCTTGGGGCTACGAATGGCAAGATCAATTGTAGGAAATGCGGCAAACTGTTTTGCGAGGAACATACCATGTACCAGATGAAGCTTTCGAGATCGGCGCAGCATGAGCCAGTCAGAGGACTTTGGTGTCGAGCGTGCGAGACTTGCTACAAATCGAGGGAAGGCTACAATGACCGCGGTAAGGCTTAGACGTTGGCGATGCTGCAGGACCAGTCTGTGGGGCTAAACTACGACAGGTCTCGAGGAGGATCTTACAACGGACTTCACTGCATTCAGACGGAAAAGGATCGACAAAACACTACTCGAAGTCTCACGACTTGAGAAGAGATTGACAAAGCTCACTCAACTCCTTGCGAACCCACCCTCCGAACAGAACACAACCAGTAGCGGTCTACTGTGGCAATTTTCAGGTGCCAAAACTCAGAGAAAGCAGCTTGAGCAATCGGTGGTGACATGGGAGGACGATGCGACGGTTGCACGCTGCCCATTTTGCCAACAGGAGTTTTCGAATTACACCTTCAGGCGACATCATTGTAGGCTTTGCGGTCGTGTGGTGTGCGGCGATCCCGTCACTGATTGTTCCCAAGAAGTAGGGCTCAATGTGGCAGCAAGTAAGTCATAGTACAGGATTTTCTTAATCAACCTTTGCTAATCGGTCAGTGCCTAAGCAGACCACAGAGAAAACAGGCGGCCAGATCGGCGTAGACATCCGCATGTGTAAAGACTGTAGGAGTACCGTCTTTGGTAGGAGAGACTTCGCCGCCGCACTCTCGCAGAAGCCCCCAGATGTGAGAGCGTATGAGAATCTGGTCGAATTTGAACGAGGGATCAGGTCAATGCTTCCCAGGTTCCAAAGGCTTCTTGTTGCTTTACAGTAAGCCCACTCCACCTCATAACGATACAGTATACTCACTACAATCTAAGAGATCCAGACAAGCCACCGACGCCAGCGCAGCTTGCAGAAGCCTCGAGGGTCCGTAAGCGTCTGACAGACTCATTTACACAGTACAACTCGGCAGCCCGTCGCTTACGTGATCTGCCTACGCAATCGCCGACACAGCAGAAACTCCAGAAAGCCATTTTCCAGCAAGCCACAAGCTTCTTGCATATTCACATGCTGCCCCTCAAGTCCCTACCCCAGGTGCTGAAACATGCCAGTGCGAACGGGACGGGACCTCCTGCAAAAAGCCCCAACGGCAAGCCCAATGGGGCTCTAGCTGCGATCAAGTTCAACGACGTGGAAACAGCTTCGCAAGCCAGCAGTAGCAGTGCTGTGTCAGCGCTCGAGGCAGAGGAAAAGACCCTACGAGAACAACTAATCGTTTTGGAAGAGCAAGCTTTCCTGGTCAAAGAGCAGATCGCGGACGCTAGCAAGAGAAGAAAGTTCGATGAAGTCGATAGCTTGAACCGGAATATGGAGGACTTAAACAGAGAGATCGAACAAGTGCAGGGCCAGCTTGGCCAGCTAGACTTTGCTGGTGCATACAATGCACAGGGGGTGTACAGTCCACCAGCGAGATGAGAAGGATAGAGAACAGGCATTGACGTGATACGGTTTTGGGATAAGAATAGCATACCTAAGGCGTACTCTGTATGGGAATCGAGCTTGGGGCGGCTCCCGTATAGGATGCATTCGTACCAGGACCAGGCACTCAGCAACGAATGAAGCACGTTTGGTATCAAAGCATGAATTTTATAATCACTATCGAAGCTCTGCTGTGGGTCAGACTCCCCTCTTATTCTTACGCCGTTAATGACGCAGATTGGCTCGTTGCATCGTCCGAGGGAGGATTCATTTGGCGCTGAGCGTCAGCGTACTGTTGTGTTCCCTTCGTAGCATCGTAGCAGCATATGATGGCGAAGAGAATCTCCAGCTGCATGATTCGCTTATGGGCGAATCACGCTAAGCTCAGCCCTAGATTACGCGCTTGGCTGTTGGATGAGACAAAACGCGCCGCAGAGATTGTGGATCATCACGACAACTCTTTGAGAGACTCTCAATCAATGCTTCCTGTTCCTTGTTGTCATTAAGAGACCGCGGCTTCTATGAACTACTTGGCCGGCTTGTTTGCATTGTCCTCAATGCCCTAAGCAGCATGACCAATGGCGATGCGTTCGGCAATACTGAGGCAATTCAAACCATTTCTATGCCTACAACTACACCCATCTTGACCTAGAATGTCGGGGACCTTCTCGTGCTTGGACTGCCGACGTCTCACCTTCTGGGCGCTGCACTTTTAACTCGAGAGCATGAAAATCTTTTGGCAGCGAGAAAGCAGGTCCAGCACCTGGCGGCATTCTCGGCCTGCTGGAAGACCCCAAGCGCTTAGCATCATCCAACGAGCTTGTTGATGCACTGTAATAATGCTGCATATCCCCATACCATTCTTTCTTTTGACTTGATGATCCTTGTCATTGTACGACCTCTCCTTTGTCATTTACCTAATTCTTGGTCATTGCATTGCAAGGCTGGGCCTTGATGTCGTGACCTCTGCTAATCTACCACGAACGGCAGGCACGACCACAAGGTTTCGTTGCCTTTCTCTCCGCTCCGCTGGCCGGGCCTTCAAGGCGATTGATCAAGACACTCTGTTCTGATTCTTTGACTTACTGTCTCTACACTCTCACTCGTTTGTCGTCATTTTGGTCCGCGAGTATGCGATCAACTCTGGTCACCGCGACCGTCGTTCTCCTTGTTCAAGACCTGTACTTAGTTCGAGGCCTGAGTCTGAGCCGAGTAGTACCCGAGGCAGCTATCGACGTCTCCCATGCGTACCGCCACACAGGCTACATCGACCAGAGAGTTCGAAGCGATGCTCATGCCATCCTAAACCACCAACTTTACCATCAACGCAATGTTGATCAATCGGCAGCTGCTCCGGTTGTAAGCCCAGCCCAACGCAAAGCGACCACGCCTGCTCCTAGCGATCTCGCCCCAGTCGTGTCAGGCCCCGCACCTGCCTGTCTCAAGGCATTGGATGCCATGAACGGCCAAGCTTCGAATCCTTCTGGAATTGCCGTGTGCTACAATGTTATGCAGATGGACAATACCACGGGCGTCTTCATGGCAGATTTGCGGCTTTACAAGATTGCAGCCCCTACCGGAGACTGGGCGACCCTCGACATGAAGAAAGTCATCACAAGCTTGAGTTACCTTGGAGCCGACGTTAGCGAAGCACAACTTACGACGACAAAACGTGATGAGCTGCAGCCTCCTGACGCGACTAGAGAAGGGATTGAGAAGCGTGCGGCAGCGCCTCCGCAGTCACTACAGCATACCATTTTCGTCGGCAAGGCTCATGCAGACGTGCTGCCGTATCTCGATAACGCGTAGGTCTACTTGCACCGAAATTCCGATTTTGACCAGGCTAATGATGAGATTCAGAACCTTCCAGCAGGCACTTCTGACCCCGAAAATCACTCTTGCTGGAGGTATAGCGAACGGCTCGACCCTGCAAACTCAGCTGTCGTCCCAAGATGCCTCCTTTGTCAGCGGGCTGTTCCAAGGCTCGGCCAGTGGCAATACCACCGCTGCAGCACATGCGGCCGCAGTCTCCGCAGCAGCAAAAGCCGAGTTCGTCATGCCAGGTACCTCACTGGGTATTTTTCCTATCGGCCTGATCATCACCAGCGCGTGGGCCGGCATCTTCATCACGGTCTTGGCATATGGAACTTTTGGACGCATTCAGTTCCGAGAGTCGTACCGACGGCGGATGAAGCGCGGAGTCGCCGGGACCACCAGGACAGTCTAGGGACAGTAGGGGGATATCATCGGGTCTATCCAAGGCACGAGAATCATCACCCAAATACACACGATTAGGACTACCACGACACACCGTTCATGCATGGTATGGCATCTCTTCTTGGGGAAGCAGCATTCAGGGCAGGGCTGCATAGGTAAAGATTTGTGAGATCAGGGTTATCAAACATCTTGTATGTCATGAGAGCGAACTAGAGATTTATGGCAGCTACAACAGGTAAAGATTCCGGGCTCACGCCCACAAGTACATCTTATTCGATAACCGTGATATCAATGATTGGATGAATCCACGATTGAACCTGAGTGGCGATAAACACATCTCAAGATAGCTTGGTGAGGTCTGTCGTTTTGTCATGTATCTGCACCATGAGGAAAAGTATGGATCGGACATAAAGGTCATGGCGGCTTCAGTGTCTGCGACTCGAGAATTTTTGTTGTCTACTCTGAATGATGAGAAATCTCATTGTAGTGACAATAGTGGTGATGGGATTTGTCTGAACGCCAGACCCTTCACCGGCGTCACAGCCGAGTGATTGGGCTAAAAATGACACGCTGCGCTAGCGGCTAGCACCAAAGAATTTTTGTGCGCGTTCTCTTACAAAATCCCCACCGGCACGATTGTCTTCCTAATTTTTCACAACCTCCACTCTTGACGAGTTCCACTTGACCTGTCCTACAAGATTTATAGACGTCTGATCCTCAGCCGTTCTTCGTTGATTGCAATAGACCAGGTCACATAGAGCGCAGACCAAGAATCTGTGCCGGCTTTTGGCTTTAGAGATATCCGGCTGTTTTCAGCTGCCTTTCCGATCTCACTCATCCTTGACCATCACTCCTCCTTTGACGCCCTCCAGCGCTTATATCACCACACATCATGCCCGGTGTCGAAATCATGGAAGACGTGCACACCTCCGCCAACATCAAGTCCGAGAACCAGAAGTCCGTCAAGGTGCTCGATGAGCTCTTGAACGCCCTTACCATCTCGAAGACCGCAGATCAAACGAGCGCTGCTGCTGGCAACATCGCGACATTCATTAACGGTGACATCGAAGAAAATGATGCCCCTACAAAGTCGGTTTTCTCCTCTTCCCTGTTCTTGTTGCGATTCTGAGGTGGTTCTTGCCACGGTCGCATTGCAAGCACGGCGCAGCTTTGAAAAATCTACTAACATTGTATCCCTAGGGCTGTCGACGCACTCAAGAAGCAGCTCTCGAATAAGAAGGATGCTGGTGCACGAGAACGAGCCCTCGAAACCATCAAGTCAATAGCACAGCACTCCACCGTTTCTCCCAATGTTGAGCCTTACTTGGCGGAGCTGCTTGCACCAACGCTTGCCGCCGTGGGCGACAAGATGAGCCCCGTCAAGGTTGCCGCACAAGCCGCCTCACTCGCAATTGTCAAGGCTATTAACGCCAACGCTGTCAAGGCCGTTCTTCCAGCAATCATCAAATCGATATTGAGCGCACAAAAATGGGTCGAGAAAATCACTGGTCTTCAATGCATCGAGGCTCTCGTTGAAAGCGCACCAGCACAACTTGCGTTCCGTGTACCGGACCTGATTCCAGTGGTTTCCGAGTCAATGTGGGATACGAAGCCGGAAGTCAAGAAGCACGCGTATGGCACAATGGAAAAGGTCTGCAATCTGATCGTCAATAAGGATATTGATCGATTCATCCCCGAACTCATTAAATGTATCGCCAAACCAGAGAATGTCCCTGAAACGGTCCATTTGCTGGGCGCGACAACCTTCGTTACCGATGTTCACGAACCTACGTTGGCCATTATGGTCCCTCTGCTCGACCGTGGTCTGGACGAGCGCGAGACTGCCATCAAGCGAAAGGCCGCGGTTATTGTCGACAACATGTGCAAGCTTGTGGAGGACCCACAGATCGTTGCTGCTTTTCTACCCAAGCTTATGCCTAAGCTGCAGAAGAATTTTGACACGCTGGCCGATCCAGAAGCCCGTGAAAAGACTAGACAGGGTCTAGACACCCTCACTCGCGTTGGTGATGTCAAGGATGGGAAGATCCCCGAAGTCTCGCACGCTGGCGACGTTGCGACTGTTTCCGCTATCTTGAAGCAGATTCTCGAACCGTCGCACAAGGCCCTCGTCAGCAAATTCCAGCCAGTCATTGACTACATCTCTGCTATTGCTGGCCAGCTCATTGACGAGAAAGATACCGACAGCATCAGCTGGATCGAGAATACGCTGCCCTACATCGTCGCTATAGTTGGTGATACCGATTCAAGACCTATCGCTGAGGCACTCCGCAAACGCGCGTCTCCCGGCGCGACGGACGAGGCCGAGGAAGAGGAAGATGACGAGGAGGGTGAAGACCTTTGCAATTGCACGTTCAATTTGGCCTACGGTGCCAAGATTCTTCTCAACCAGACCCATCTCCGACTGAAGCGTGGTCAGCGATATGGACTGCTTGGTCCCAACGGTTCCGGCAAATCAACTCTTATGCGCGCTATCAACAACGAGCAGGTCGAAGGTTTCCCCAAGCAAAACGAAGTCAAGACTGTCTTCGTCGAGCACGATCTCGATTCTGCCGACACTGAGCAGACCGTCATCGGTTGGACGATGAAGAAGCTTTCCGATGTCGGGATCACTCTCGAGAAATCGGCTGTGGAGGAGAAATTAGACGAGTTCGGATTCTTGAAAGAACAATTCGAAGGCCCGATTACCTCCCTCTCCGGTGGTTGGAAGATGAAGCTGGCTCTTGCTCGCGCTGTGTTCGAAAACCCCGACATCCTTTTGCTCGACGAGCCTACAAACCATATGGATGTGAAGAACGTCAAGTGGCTCGAGGACTACCTCATGAACTCCCCATGCACTTCTATTCTCGTATCTCACGACTCAAAGTTCTTGAATAACGTCGTCCAGCACGTTGTGCACTATGAGCGTTTCAAACTTAGACGATACGCGGGCAATCTGGAGAGCTTCGTGAAGAAGTGCCCTTCGGCCAAGTCATACTACGAGCTCAGTGCGTCAGAGATGGAGTTCAAATTCCCAGAACCAGGCTTTCTCGAGGGTGTCAAGACAAAAGCCAAAGCCATTGTTCGTGTCACCAACATGTCTTTTCAATATGCTGGCACCAGCAAGCCTCAAATTTCAGAGATCACCTTCCAATGCTCTCTAAGCTCTCGTATTGCCGTCATCGGTCCCAACGGTGCAGGCAAGTCGACCCTGGTCAACGTCCTTACGGGCGAGCTCATTCCCACCGGCGGCGACATTTACACACACGAGAACATCCGCATCGCGTATATCAAGCAACACGCCTTTTCGCACATCGACCACCACCTCGACTTGACCCCTTCCGAGTACATCCAATGGCGCTTCCAAACGGGCGAAGACCGCGAAACCATGGATCGCGCTAATAAGATCGTCACCGACGAGGACGAGAAAGCCATGGACAAGATCTACACCATCAACGGCACCCCGCGTCGCGTAATCGGTATTCACTCTCGCCGCAAGCTCAAGAATTCTTACGAATACGAATGCTCCCTCCTCCTCGGCGAGAACGTTGGCCAGAAGGGCGAGAAATGGACGCCCATGATGACCGCCGACAACGAGTGGATTCCGCGCAGCCAGATCATGGTTTCCCACTCCAAGATGGTTGCCGAAGTCGATCAGAAGGAGGCGCTGGCCTCGGGGCAATTCCGACCCCTTGTACGTAAGGAGATCGAGCAGCATTGCGCCAACTTCGGCCTCGATGCTGAACTAGTCTCGCATTCTCGGATGCGCGGTCTTAGCGGTGGCCAGCGTGTCAAGGTCGTGCTTGCAGCCTGCTCATGGCAACGTCCGCACTTGATCGTGCTCGATGAACCGACCAACTACCTCGACCGCGATTCCCTCGGCGCGTTGTCAAAAGCCCTCAAAGCTTTCGAGGGCGGTGTGATCATCATCACGCACTCGGCGGAATTCACGCAGAACATAACAGAGGAGGTGTGGGCGGTCATGGACGGCAAGATGACACCGAGCGGACACAATTGGGTGACAGGACAGGGGGCGGGGCCGAGACTGAAGGGCGATGAAGATGAAGAGGACAAGTTCGATGCGATGGGGAACAAGATTGAGGGCGGGAAGAAGAAGGTCAAGCTTAGCAGTGCGGAGTTGAGGAAGAAGAAGAAGGATCGCATGGCGAGGAGGAAGCGCGGTGAGGAAGTCTTCTCTGACGAGGAATAATTCACTCGCGGCTTCGACGATCTGGGGTATAGTTTTCCTTTGTCATGATGGATGATGTGGCATGCGCATGCAATATACCAACGAGGCCGACGAGGGACGGGGAAAATGGAGTCTCGAAGACATGCGCACGCACTTTTTCCCTACGGTTCTCGCGCTGGAGTTGTTGGAACGAAGCACGCGAGGCATGCATGCATTTCTTTTCTTATCGACTTAAAGGGCAATAGACGGATGGCTTTTCCTTTTGCTAGACTACCTCTCTAGATGATAGATCAAAAGATGTTTACCTTACTCCACCAGCATTTTCCGTACTCGGTTCTTTCAGTCAGCATTGGGTCTCCCGCACATCGTCCCTTTACCATCTTCCACATCCGCAAGAATCCCTTCCTCGATTGCCATCTACAGTAAAGCTCATCATCACCACTGCCACCTCGTCATCACCGTGCCTCTACTCAATGGTATAGATCCTCCTCTCCACAGGCCCCATAACCAGCCTGCTACAAACCCGGATTCCGCAGACAGATCTTTAGTTACCAGTTACCGGCCTCCCCGTAATATTCCATTCTTTCGACCCATCCGTCGTTTCTATCCCCCACTCTTGCCGCTCTTCTCGTCCCCTCTCTCTTCTTGTTTGCCCTCTCTTATTTCTCCTCTCTTCTCTCTCTCCGTCGTATCCCTTCTTTCTTCTTCTAGCCCCTCTATTGCCATTCTCCCTGTCTTCTCTCTTCTCTCTTCTCATCCCCTCTGCCTTCTCACATCACTTCTCTTTTCTCACCCTCCCTCGCTTCTTGCAATCCTCTCGTTATCGCTCCCACCACTAATCACGCCAAAACCCCCGCACCGATGTCCTCCCC
>JAABUJ010006460.1_pt1 | contig 11340 bp, 8 predicted proteins | sample 5559131 | NCBI WGS metagenome assembly JAABUJ01 (sample SAMN10711875, study PRJNA513366) | rock metagenome | isolation source: Antarctica rocks | place: Antarctica: Victoria Land, Mt New Zealand nord | collected 2016-01-07 | reverse complement strand
GGCACCTCCCATAGCTGGGGTGTCGGCGCCAGGACCACCCCGGCGCCCAGTCCCCGCACATCTATGCGCGGAGTGCCGACCGACTTTGCCTGAACTGCCGACCGACCGGCAATCCATAGGGTCTAGGTTGACGGGCAAGCGCTGGGGACTCGTGACCGTTCGGGTGGTCGTCGGTTCCTCCTGTCACTCAGGGCGGGGGGTGACGGGATCGGCTGGCGGTGATGGGCGGCGCTAGCGGCGTCGATCAAGTAATGGATCGTTGGGCGCCGCCGCCGCTAATCTTGCGCCCGCTCCGAGCGCGGCCTAGGACCGTAGCCTCAAGGGAAGACGCCTTCGCCCCTTGTGCCACGATCACATTTCCGCGGCCGCTCCGCCTGCTCCGAAGAGGCCGCGTGGCAGGTCTCGAGACAGCCCGCAGCAAACTCGGCGCTCGGTCCCAGGCTATTAGGATGTCCAGGTCGCCGAGTCGGCGTGAGAGGCCAGGACCTTGACGGTCCCGTCGGCACGCACGGCGACCACCTCGCGTTGTAGTGACTCGCCGAGCACGGTACTGCCATCCCGGGATACTGCGCTGATTCTCATGAGCTTCTGGGGAAAGTATCGCGCTGCCTTGGTGCGGGGATCGATCAGGACCGGTTGGATTTTGCCCATGGGATCGAAGACACCAACGAGTAGATCGCCCGGCCCATTAGCCCATTCCACGATCTCGACGCTTGGGTTGGGTGTTGGGCCACCAAACAGGCGACGCGGCACTCCACCCGGTGTCGCAACTAGATCAATCGCGTCGAAACCGCCCTCAGGGCTGGAACCCACGAGATTTGGACGCTCGAACGCGATTCCAGGCTCGCCCCAGGCGGGCACGTCGCCTGACCGGACGAACCGCAGGTGCCTTGGTCGCCGTATGCTTGCCAGCTTGAGCTTGCCGACTAGGGCGGTGTCGGGACTGTCAGGGGGGGCTTGCCCCAGGACGAAGCGGCGACTGTCGGGGGAAAAGGCGGCCCCGTCCAGAGGGTCGATATCAGGGTAACGCGCCAGGACTCCGCGTACGATGCTCACCAGCGTGACGGGAACGTTTGTGCCACAGTGACTGCTTTTCATGCAGAGAGCGGCGATGTTGCCAACGATGTAACGGCTGTCGGGAGACCAAACGAACGGGTTGTAGATCCCTAAGTTCGTGCGTGGCGCGGTATGGCGCACGACCCGCTTGCGGTGGCTGCCATCGATACGGGCCACCCACAGCCCCTGACCACCGCGATCCCCAGCAAAAAAGGCTACATGTCGACCGTCCGGGGCCACCACGGGGAACGCGCCCTTGGCGATCACGCGCGGGGCCGAGCCGTCGTCCTTGGCGACAACAATCTTTCCTTGCCGAGGGATCTGGCTGACAGAGGGCCGCTCACGCTCATATATCAACACGGCCTGTGCACTGCACGCAGACGCCAAGGCCACGAGCACACCGCACATCGCCACCACAGTACATCTGATCAAGAAGTACCGCCGGGCGGGCAAACCGCCTCTGACGAGCACCAGGCTCACGTCCCGTCGGAAACGCAGTTGGTCATGGGCCGGTCAGCCAGGATGCAGTAGGCAGGCCGGTACCTGAAAGTGTCATCCCCCGGACCCGGAGGAGGCGGCAAGGGCGGAAACTTCAAGCCCATCGCGTCCGCGCCATTGGGCTGGGGCGGATCGGGCGGCTTGACCAGTCCACTGTCGAACTTGTTGGTTGTGCCGAAGAACTCATAGAACCCGTTCAGCCGAATTTGCCGATCGGCACTTCCCAAACGTTCAAGGCGCTGAGCAGCGAACACTTGCTCTCTGGGTTTACCAGATACAGCAGGAAAGACGCCTTTCTCATTGGACAGCAGGACACCTTGCTCGGATGCCAGGACGTTGCGATCAGTCCCGAAGAGGGTACGCACTCTGTTGGCATACCAGTACGCAAACGGGTATACCGTAGAAGGTCTGTTGCGATTCTTCGCATCGCGAGGGTCAGTCTTGACGATGTCGTAGTAGTCGTGGAATGCCCAGAACATCGGTCCACTGTGAACTCTCTGCCCGCGTTGCGGAAGAGCACTCATGTAATCACGGATGTACTTCTTTTCGTCGCTGTCCTTGTTTGGCTTAAAGCGGACGAACTCCCCAGCGATGATCTTACATTTCGGGCACAGTGCCTTGCCATCGATCTTGGACTTGGTGGGGGCTAGACGTTTGAGCTCCTTCCATGCCTTCGCCGCGTATTGGGGCGTCAAGTTGTGGAGTTCGGGCTCGTTAGTGGCGCCCCACTTCTTCACCATGTTGAAGGGAGGGTCCTGCCAGAGGCGGGAGATCTGCGCGGCGTACGCTTTCTCGGTGAGCTTTGTCTGCGTGATGTTTGGCGCGGGGGTGACGGTCACATACAGTCCGGAAGTGTTGGTCGGGAAGGTGTTGAGCGCCGTCTGCACCAGACTCGCAGCCTTGTAGCAATCCCCAAAGTTACCGCCGGGGGCAGGCCCATCCTTCGTGGAGTTAAGACCTGGGCCATCAGAATTTTTGCCGAAGTCGACGGCCAAGTCTACATTGGGCTTTTGGTCGTACTTCTCGCATACATCCTGAGGGCCAATAACGACGCGTGCAGCTTGCTCATGCTGCACCTTGACGATTCGGCTGACCCCGTCTTTGCCGTCTGAGGTCGAGGCGACGAAACCAGCACCTGCGCCGCTGTCGAGCTGCTTGAGGACAAACTGATGCCGCACGGGTCTGGTGGTCCCCATTTTCCGGCTGGCCATGGCCGGGTAGTTAGTGCCTGCCTGACGGTGGTGAGTGGTGATGGCGTAGGTGTTGGTCCCGGTGATGGCCATGTCGACGGGCAGGGCGGTGCCGGTGGCATCCTTGGCCCAAGGTGGCGTGACGATGGCAACCTCTTGGCCGTCGGCTTCCTGGTCGGCGAGATGGAGAAGCTGGTCCTCATTTTCGTATTGAAACCGGGTCTGGGTGGGCAGGATTGCGCTGTCGTCGTCGGGCCGCACACCAGGCTCGTCGGCGGTGGGCGGCTCAACCGAGGGATCGCCGGCACCGCTTGGCGTCCCGCCGCTATCGGGAGCAGCGCTCGTTGTCCCGGGTGGGATGGTGACGTCGGGCGCCAGCGTGCTCGAGATGCTCGGGATGCTGGGATCGATCACGGCGATGGAACCGCTGGTGAGCTGCTGGAGGTACTGTCCGGGTCCCAGGGCGATCTGATAGTTGGCGGTCTCAGGGGCCGTGGCGTCTCTAATCTGGGTGATCTCCTGGGCACCGAGGGGTGTGGGTCGCAGAATGGTGTCAGTCGATGGGGCGGTGTTGGCGTACTCAAGGGCTGTGCCGTTGACGACTTGGGGTGGCAGCGCGGCCGGGCTGATCGTCTGAGGCGCGTTACACGCCCCGGCGTTGCCAGAGCCGACGGTGTAGGTCGGTGCCGTGCCCCCGTAGGCGGACGGCAGGATGGTCGCGTTGCTGGCATAGGGTTGGGTGGGTAGCCCGGGATTCAAGACCGCGGGGGCGACCGCGAGACTTTCGATGCTCTCAGAGTCAGAGGTGCCGAGGGCGCTGGGCATGTACTGCTGGGTGAGCGCGACGGCCTGGGCGGGCGTGACGATGGTCCCGCCCGTGAGTCCTGTGCCAAACGCGCCGGGCTGGCAGTTGACCGAGGAGTTCTGCTGAGGGGGATCGGGCTGACAGCCGTAGGGATCAGCCGAGGGATCTGAGCAGGAAGGCTCCGGTGAGGTGCGGTCAATGGTGAAGTCCCAAGTCTGATCGGACGAGTTGTTAGCAAAGTCGGTGACGATCACATCGACAGTGTGGCTACCGTTGGCCAGGGAGCTGGTGTTGAGCTGAAAGTCGTGTTGCAGGGTGCAGCCTCCCCCGGGGCACTGCTGCTCGACGTAGTTGGTGGATGGGGTGTTGTCGACGCCGTCGAATTTGACCTCAATGCTCCTAACCCCCGAAGTCGCAATGTTGGGGTTGTCGTTCGCATCCGTCGCGGTGACGTTAAGGTCCGGTGAATCCGTTGTCAGTCGCGGCTTGTCCCGTGCCTCATCCAAAGTCCCCGATACGTCAGCCGTCGGCGCTGTCCGGTCGATCTTTACGTGGCCGATGGTCGGCCACTGCGCGGGGGCCGACGGGTTGCTAGTGGGGTTGCCGACGACATCGGTGGCGTTGGCCTGGACGGACAGGTCACCTTCGGGGAGGTTGGCCAAGGGTTGGGAGGGGGTGGTGTCGGTGCCGTTGGGCTTGTAGTTGGGGGGGCTCGGGCCCATGCCATCGGTGTTGCAGTAGTAGTTCCACGCGCCCGTGCACGGGTCGCGGGTGTAGGTGGTGTTAGCTCCGCCGTCGACGGTGTAGTCGATTCTCTGGGTCCCGACCCCGGCGTCGTCTGCGGCGAGGGTAAAGCCCGGATCAGACTGGCTGGGGTTGATCCACCCCGACGGGAAGGTCCCGCGCGTGTTTACAGGGGCGGCTTGGTCGCCGTAGACCATTTGGGTGCCGGTCCAGTGGCCCATCGTAAAGCCGCGCTGTCCGCCTTGATAGGCGGTGTACATCGACAGGACGAGATAGTACTTATCCGGGGTTCGATCGTTGACGTAGACGGGGCCGACACCGTAGAAGTTTGAGGTCTGGGTGCCACCGGCCCGGCAGTCTTGATAGTCAGCGAGGTCGGGGTAGGTGCCGCCGGCGTAGCGCTGCACAAAGGAATGGATGCAGGAGTCAGACAGCCACCAACGCATCCCGAACAGCGAGACCCGGGAGATGTAGCTGTTGCCCGGGGCGGTGTGGTAGAAGTCGCCGCGCTGGCCGTAGCCATCACCGGGCCAGTTGGCGCTGCGATAGATGCTCAGCCCCGGGGAGCCCGCTCCGACATCCCAGGTCGCGTAGTTCCAGTTGCCGTTTACGTTGTTGGCGTTCCACCCCACCGGGGTGGCACCGTAGTCAAAGAGCTGATCGGTGGAGACCTCAGGGTCAACCGCGATCGGATATTCCAGGTCTTTGGAGCGGTGATCGACGCGCATGACCAGATCCCCGCTGGCCCCGATCGCATAAGCGACGTTTACTTCCTTTCCGCCGGCGTCGCGGGCCACCGGCGGGGTGATGGTCGCCACGACCTTGCCGTTGCGCTTGATCTGAACGCCCCCGGCCTGGTCAAGGGTGCGCGAGGCCTGAGCCCCGGCGGGCAACCCCAGCCCCAGGGTGATGTCCTGCGGGCTGTCAGGACTGCGCAACAGATAAGAAACCTCCACACCCGCCGGCGTGGGCATCGCCAGCACATCGGTGTCGCGCTGGGCATTCGCCCAGAACACCCGGCCGTCGACGAGCTGCCCCGAGACCGGGTGAGCGCCCTGCAACGGCCACACCTGAAGACCACCCGAACCGACCAACACCGCCCCATCAGGCTTTGCCGAGACATGCACCGGCACGATCGGGTGTGAGACCGAAAAGCCGCTGCCTGACTGCTGCAGGTCCAGGTTGACCGGCGCCATGTTGCCGTTTTGATCAGGCGCCTGCAGCGGCACCGTCGAATCGATCAGCTCCCGCTTGCCGTGGTCATCGATGACCGCCGCGTACTTACCCTGATAACGCACGAGCTTCTGCCCCGGCGGAACCTTCAACACAGCGCCTAACGGGCGGGCCACCAACGCCGGCTGGGCCTGCTGATCGGTACTCAGCGAATCCGACGCATTCAGATTCTTATGCTCGGACCGCGACCGGCGGCGCCGATCAGCCGCCTCCGGTGACTTGCGATCAGCCTCATCAGCCGCCGCCCGCTGCTGGGCGGCTTCCATCGAGCCGCTTGAAGACGAATCAGGACCCTGCACCGCTGTACCACCCGGACGCGCCTGCGCCCACGACACACACCCCAACAACACCACCACCTACCAGGCCCGCCAGCCTCACCCACGACGCCCTCACCAACCGCCCCGACGATTGGCCCCGCCCAGCACCCAGCCCCGAATTGCGGTTGCCACGATCGCCCATGCCGGCCCCCCTACCACCTGCTCCGAACTAAAAGCCGGAGACAACAACGACCCTACTCCCCAAGTCAAGACGATGCGCCGCCTACCCACGCCAGACCCGCTCCGCGACGAAAGTCGGCCAGCGAGTCCCCGGCGGGGGTGATCGGACGGCGGGGCTAGACGACGCCGGCAGTGGATGGTGACCATGCCGCAAGGTTTGCCTGCCCCGGTCAGGGGGAGCGAGAGTCACGCTAGCCGGTGCTTCATGGTGGGGGTCGGCGACCACAGCACGCGTACGCCGGCGGCGATGAAGAGTTGAATCGGGTATCTCCGACGGTTGGGCTCTAGGAGACACGATCCGAAGGCTACGCGCCGGTTCTGACGCGACCTATGCGCGCTCGATACCAGCACCTTCGGCGTCTCGCCCTCGCTCTAGGGCGGGTAGGCCACGCTGGTGGCGCAGCGCGTCGATGCGCCGCTCACGGTCACGCCGGGCGTTCCGGTCAGTCCTAGGGGTCAGGCCCTCGTCGACGTCGCGTTCGCGCTGCAAGCACTCACGCTCGAGAGCCCGGCATAGGCGCTCCCACTCAGCCCGCTCAGGCAGCCCGGGCTCCGGGGGGCCCCCGATGGTCTCCCGCACATGGGATGGCGGGTCGGCTACGGCCCGGTCGACGGTGAGGGCGATCGTCCGGGCGCGGCGCGCGTCGAGCTCGCCCTGGACAGCGAGCCACCGGGCGGCCTGCTCACCGTGCTCTTCGATCCACCGCCCCGGGTGACCGCCCTGCCTGTCGAGCCGGTCAAGCGTGGCGGTATGGCGGTCGGCGGCGGCCTGCTCACGGCGGGCGATGCTCTCTTGGACGGCGGCGGCCTGCTCGAGCTGCTGGCGGAGTCGACGGCGAAGCCCGCGGGCCTGGGCCGCCTACGCGCGCAGGGCCTGTGCGGCCGCCAGCGCCTCCTCGGCTGCTCGCGTCAGCCGCGCCCTGAGCCGCCGGTCGTCCGCTACGAGTTGCCGTGTCCGGGAACCTGCTGCACATGGACGTCAAGAAGCTCGACCGCTTCGAGGAGCCCGGCCACGCCGTGACCGCCGACCGCACCAGGCGCTCACGCGGCGCCGGCTGGGAATACGTCCACTCGATCGTCGACGACTGCTCCCGGCTGGCCTACTCAGAGATCCACGACGACGAGACCGCCGCGACCGTCACCGGCTTCACCCGCCGAGCGCTCGACTGGTTCCTCGACCAGGGAATCGTCGGCGAGCGGCTGATGACCGACAACGCGTTCGCCTACGTCCACAGCCGGTCGCTCAAGCAGCTGCTCCGTCAGCGAGCGATCCACCACATCCGCACTCGTCCCTACACGCCGCGCACCAACGGCAAGGTCGAGCGCTTCAACCAGACCCTCCAACGCGAGTGGGCCTACGCGCTCAAATACGCGTCATCCGACGCCCGCCGCCAAGCGCTGCCACACTGGATCGAACACTACAATGAGCGCCGCACACACACCGCGCTCGGCAACCGCCCACCCGATCCCGCGTTCGGACCTCCTCGGGCACAACACCTAGCGGCGGACCGAGGCGGGCCGCCGGCCCGCCTCTTGACCTGAATTACCAAACGACACTCGTGGGGGGTCGACGAGCCGCACGGCTACCGGGCCTTCCTCGCGGCCGAGATCGAGGGCATGCGCTTCACCGCAGCGGCCGACATCGAGAGGCTTCCGGGTAGCCAAGGCGTCGCGGAGGCGTTTCTCTCACGTCGGCGGCAACGCCAGCAACCCGGCAACGACCGTGGCCCAAATTCCCAGGCCCAACTGGACCCACGATCGCCTGCGGTCCCAACGGGTCTTGCCGCTGTCAGGTAGCCGCTCAAGCGCTGGGAACCAGCGCCAGTAGATCAGCCTCGTGGCGGCCACCCCCCCGACGAGTCCGAGCGCCGCCCCCAGCACCCACAGGCCCACAAGCTCCACCGTCGTCAGGTGCGTGTGTATCCCGGGAATCCGGGGCACCCGCGACGATCCGAGCGCGAGCGTTCCCACGTACCCCAACCCGACGAGGAGACCGACCCACCGGCGGTGGCGTGCCGGGTCGGAGCCTTCGGCGGGCAGGACCCGCTCGATCATCATACGCAGCACTTCGCGCTGCTGGGCCGTCCCGGAGCCGTAGGTCACGGACAGGCCCAACTCGGGCAACAGGTCTAGCGCCACGAACGGATCACCCATACCCGGCGTATGGAAGATCACTTCGGCCTCGCGGGTCGCCAGCCACACCGCTTCCGTCAACTCGGCGCCCAGCTCCTGCGAGCTCTGAACTGATCCCTTGTAGCCTTTCAGGGTCACGCTGAGCGTCGCCGGTGCCACCCCGGCTCTCTCCATCACGCGTTCGATCGACGCCGCTAGGTCAACAAATGCACGCCGGTTGCCTTGCCAGCGGTGTCGCTGGGAAGCCGGAGTGCTTGGCTCAAGCGGCACGGCTCTCCTCTCAGCTTGAGGCGGCTAGCGTGTGCAGCTGTTTCAACGCGTCGTGTCGCGTTACTGCCGTCACCAAAATCAGCTCGACTCTCCGGGACCCAAGGCGTCGGCGGTGGCAAGCCCTTGCGGGGTCGTTTCCGCGTTGAACACGCCGGACAGTCGCGCGGCAGCATCGTGCTGGGGCACATGATGGACGTAGATCATCGTCGTCTGGATGTCGGAGTGGCCCATGTAGGCCTTGACGTCTGATATCGGGAAAGCCTGAACGGCGAGCGTGCCGAACGTATGGCGCAAATCGTGGAAGGTGATCGGGTCGGGCTTGCGGCGCAGCTCGGCCAGGCCAGCTCGGTCCAGCGCGGCGTAGAAGCGCTTGCGAAGCGCCGAGCCATCGATGTGCCCCCCGATCGGGTTGACGAAGACCAGGTCGTCGGGATCGGTGAAGCGCCCGCGCCGGCTGATCCCGTCGAGCTGGGCCATGGCCTGATCGATCAACGGGACCGATCGCACGCGACCGGACTTAGGCGGTCCCGCCTGGCGCTGGGTGTAGCTGCCGTGGACATGTACGAGGCGCTTGCCAAAGTCGATGTCACTCCAGCGCAGGGCGACCATCTCACTGAGCCGAAGGCCGGTGAAGGCGGCCAGCGCAAAGAAGGCGGCATCCTGGGGGCTCTGCGCCGACCGAGTGACGGCGGCGACCTGGACCGGGCTGAGGACGTTGAACTCACCCGAGCGCTTGACGGTCACGCGCTCGGCGTCGGTGGCGGGATTGGTGTCGATCCAGCCCTTTCGCTTGGCCCGCTTGAGCACGCCATGCAACAGCGTCAGTGCTTTCTGGATCGTGCGCGCCGACAGTCGTCGCTCGGTGAGCATCTGGCCGCGCCAGCGATCGATGGCCGCCGTGTCGATCTCCCGCAGCGGCGTCGACGCGCCAAACGCAGGCACCAGGCTGGCGCGGATCACACTGCGATAGTCGGCGATCGTCGACGGCGCCCGACGCCTCTCGTGCTCCACGTAGCGCAGCCACTCCTCACACGCCTCCCCGAAGGCGACCGCAGTCGCTCCCTGACCCGCCGGAGTGGGGCGCTTGGGCACCGCGGCAAGGAGCTCGCGCAGCGCCTCGGCCGCCTCGGCGGGGGTGAGGTGGCCGGGCGCCGGCTTGGCACCGTCCCCAGCACGCCAGACGATGGCGCCGCGGGTCGTGCGCCGGCCGGAGTCCTTGATGTGCGCCGGCCCGAGGAGCTTCTGATGGCGACCGTCGGCGTCGCGCCACAGGGCGTAGTAACGGCGGCTGCCCGCCGCGCCCTTGACCTGCACATGTCCGGTGGGGCGTATCTCGGTCGTCTGCATCGCGCTTCCGACGGGTCCCCGTCAGGCATCCACGGCCGCTGGGGAACACGATTGGGAACACGAGAAGCTTAGCAAGATCTTAGGATACAACCTATAGTGCCCATTTGCAGGTCTTTCCTAGCGCCCCCGGCAGGACTCGAACCTGCGACCCTCGGATTAGAAGTCCGACGCTCTATCCAGCTGAGCTACGGGGGCAAACGCACCTGCGCTACCGCCATGGTGGCGCATGCCTGACAGGGCACCGCTATTGAGCCCGTGTCCCCGCATCCCGCTCCGCCCTACCGACGACCACCTCGCAGACCCCACCCGCCATCAGTCCTAGGGCCCGGGGCGGCCCATCGTCTGAACGCTAGGATTGGGACGCGCCACGCCGCCAAGCACAGAGCGGGTCGGCTGGAGCGACCGACAGAGACGGGGACAACGTTGATCAACTCAGGTTAACGGCGGACCCTCGCGATATCTCTCAGCCGTGTTTCGAGGAAATCCTTGTCTTCACAATCGTGCCAGCCCAACTTCGCCTTGAAGCCGTCGCCTGGGGGCGGACACCGCCGCCTCCAGGTCGCGGCGAGATCCGCATGAGCGAGGTTGGCGCCTTCTGCGTTGACTTCGTCGACAACGCCGACGAAGTGAGGCTCAACCTCAGAGGCGAGTTCGACATGGCGGGAGTCGACCTGTGTCAGCGTGAGCTCGACCGCGCCCACACTCGGCGCGCAGGACGCATCGTGCTTGACCTCAGTGACCTCACCTTCATCGACTCCACCGGTCTGCGTACGCTCGTCCAGGCGTGCGGGAACTCTGACGGCAAGGCCATCGAGCTCGTGCCCGGGCCCGCTCCGGTTCAGCGCGTCTTTGCCCTGACGGGCCTGTTGGAGCGCCTGCCCTTCGTCGACGGTAACGGTCGCTGATCCGCCGCTGCGGCGGAGGGCGCCGCTATCTCACTTGACGACGGAGATCGTCCCGTGCATGAACGCATGAAAGGCACAGTGATAAGCGATGGTCCCCGGCTGACTGAGCGTCACCGCTTTGCTCTGACCCTGCTTGAGCGTTCCTGTCTCCAGGGCCGACCCGGAGTCGGCGGTGGCCGTGTGCTCGGCGGAGTCTTGATTTGTGAACGTCACCTGAGCGCCGACCTTGACGGTGACGGGCGTGGGCTTGTAGGCAAAGTTCGCGATGGTCACCGACTCCTTGGCGCCCCCCGAGGCGGCCGCAGGCGCTGCGGCACCTGAGCTCGAGCTCGCGCCACTTGACTTCGAGCTTCCCCCACATCCCGCCGCCAGCACCGCGACGGCGATCACGGCAACCGGCAGGGATCGGCTGAGCTTGCTGGCTGGCGTGTGCATGTTTCCTCCCGTTCGCAGGCGATGCATCCCTGGATCAGTATTCCGGCTGCTTTCGAGCCCGGTCGGCACTTCTCCTGCCGCCGGTGCCTCACCCGCCGGCCAGCGCTCAGGACGCTCTGAGCACAGGCCCGAGGGACATCAGCGCCGCCGCCGCCGACAGGCGCCGGCGCAGGTAGCACTGTGCGCCGTGGCCCCGGAGCTCCTGCGGCGGTGGGCCCTCGCCGGCG
>JAABUJ010006459.1_pt1 | contig 11341 bp, 12 predicted proteins | sample 5559131 | NCBI WGS metagenome assembly JAABUJ01 (sample SAMN10711875, study PRJNA513366) | rock metagenome | isolation source: Antarctica rocks | place: Antarctica: Victoria Land, Mt New Zealand nord | collected 2016-01-07 | reverse complement strand
TTGTGGTTTGGGTGGGGAGCGTGCTGACAACGCTGATCTTCCTGCGCGACCTCGCGGCCCATGTCGGCGGCTGGGAGCGGGCCTTTGTGGGGCAAATCGCCCTGTGGCTTTGGTTCACCGTGCTGTTTGCAAACTTCGCCGAAGCCATTGCCGAAGGGCGCGGCAAGGCGCAGGCTGATGAGCTGCGCAAGACACGCTCCACAACGATGGCAAAGCGCCTGGGCAAAAACGGGCAGATTGAGCAGGTGGCGGGGTCAGCCCTGCGCAAAGGCGACCGGGTGCTGTGCGAAGTGGGCGATGTCATTCCCAGCGACGGCACTATTGTGGAAGGCATCGCCAGCGTGGACGAGTCGGCTATTACCGGCGAGTCCGCTCCTGTCATTCGCGAGGCGGGCGGCGACCGCTCAGCGGTCACGGGCGGCACCAAGGTCATCAGCGACCAGATCAAGATAGAGATTACCGCCAACCCCGGCGAGACCTTCATTGACCGCATGATTGGCCTGGTGGAAGGCGCGTCGCGTCAGAAGACGCCCAACGAGATTGCGCTGAACATCCTTATTGCCGGCCTGACGCTGATCTTCCTATTTGCCACTGTCACGCTCCTGCCGTTCGCGCAGTACAATGTCGGGCAGGCCGTGGCGGCAGGCAGCCAGGGCATCGCGCCCAGCATTACCGTCCTGATTGCCCTCTTGGTGTGCCTGATCCCCACCACCATTGGCGGGCTGCTGTCGGCTATCGGCATTGCGGGCATGGACCGCGTCATGCAGTACAACGTCCTTGCCATGAGCGGCAAAGCGGTGGAGGCGGCAGGCGATGTGGACGTCTTGCTGCTGGACAAGACCGGCACAATCACGCTGGGCAACCGTCAGGCCGCCGAGTTTCTTCCCCTGCCAGGCGTTGACATCCAGGAACTCGCCGATGCGGCGCAGTTGTCAAGCCTGGCTGACGAAACGCCGGAAGGGCGCTCCATTGTTGTGCTTGCCAAAGAAAAGTATGGCCTGCGCGGGCGCGAGATGTCGGAAAAGGACGCTGAGTTTATCCCGTTCACCGCGCAGACGCGCATGTCGGGCCTGAACATGAACGGGACACAGGTGCGCAAAGGGGCCGTGCAGGCAGTGGCTGATTATGTCAAAGCCAGCGGCGGGGCAGTTCCCGCCCAGCTTCAGGAGATTGCGGACGGCATTTCTAGGCAAGGCGGCACACCCCTCGCGGTTGTGCTGAACGAGCGGCCTTTGGGGATTATCTACCTGAAAGACATCGTCAAGGGCGGCATGCGCGAGCGTTTTGACCACCTGCGGGCCATGGGCATCAAGACTGTGATGATTACTGGCGACAACCCGCTGACCGCCGCCGCCATCGCGCAGGAAGCGGGCGTGGATGACTTTCTTGCCCAGGCCAAGCCCGAAGACAAGATGGCCCTTATCAAGAAGGAGCAGGCCGAGGGGCGGCTGGTCGCCATGACCGGCGACGGCACCAACGACGCGCCTGCTCTGGCCCAGGCCGATGTGGGCGTCGCCATGAACTCCGGCACGCAGGCCGCCAAAGAGGCAGGCAACATGGTGGACCTGGACTCCAACCCCACCAAGCTGATTGAAGTGGTGGAGATTGGCAAGCAATTGCTGATGACGCGCGGGGCGTTGACGACGTTCTCTATTGCCAACGACGTGGCGAAGTACTTTGCCATTATCCCCGCCATGTTCTCGACGCTGTACGTGCTGACCGGCCAGGCACACGGCCCGCTGTGGGCCTTGAACGTGATGAAGCTGCATTCGCCCTATTCGGCAGTCCTGGCGGCGGTTATCTTCAATGCCCTGATTATCATCGCGCTGATCCCTGTTGCCCTGCGCGGCGTGCCGTATCGCCCGATGGGAGCGGCCCAGCTTTTGCGGCGCAACCTGGCCTTTTGGGGCCTGGGCGGCATTGTCCTGCCGTTCCCATTCATCTGGCTGCTGGATCAGATTGTCGTGCTGCTGCACTGCGCCCCCGCCCATTAGGAGACTTAAACATCATGGCAAAGCAATTTGTGATCTCGCTGCGCATCACTCTTGTCCTGCTGCTGCTGGTGAGCGGCGTGTACCCGCTGGTTGTGTGGGGGCTGTCGCAGGCCGCCTTTAAGCATCAGGCAAACGGAAGCCTTGTGGCCAATGCCCAGGGCAAGGTGGTCGGGTCGGCCCTGCTGGCGCAGGGGTTCACGCGGCCTGAGTACTTCCACCCGCGCCCGTCGGCGGCGGGCAGCGGCTACGACCCCACTTCAAGCTCCGGCACAAACCTTGGCCCCACCAGCGACAAGCTTATTAACGGCATCCACAAAAAGCTGCCCAGCGGCAAGGATGACCCCGGCAACTTTGATGGCGTCAAAGACCTCGCGGCGGCTTATCGCACCGAGAACGGCCTGCCCTCTGGTGCGCTTGTCCCCGTGGACGCCGTCACCCGGTCGGCTTCGGGCCTGGACCCGCAGATCAGCCCCGCCAATGCCGAGCTTCAGGCGGCGCGCGTCGCTGGAGCACGCCATGTCAGCCTAGATGCCGTGCGTCAAGCCATCGCCCAAAACACGCAGGGACGCTCGCTTGGCTTTCTGGGTGAACCCGGCGTCAACGTGCTCGCCCTGAACCTGGCCCTGGACAAAGTGGCCCCTGTGAAGCCTGCATCACCAGCAAAATAGCTGCTCCGCAGCAAACACGGCATCGGCAAGCAAAAGACGGCTGAGAGTGCGTATGAAAAGTGCCAGGAAGCCCCCCGCCCCAATAATGGGGAGCAATACGGAAAGAAGAGAGTGGCACTTGTCTTGTCCTGTTCTAATCCAGCTCCCCAGGATTGGGGCGGGGGGGCCTCTTCAAGACTTTCTACACACGCTCTGAGGCCATTGACGCCCCGCTTCTTTGACGGAGGCAGGACAATGCCTGCGCGCGGCTTGCGCCTGTCTTGCGCGGTGCAGAGGCGTACCAAGCCATGACCGACGACGGAAAGATTTGTTCCGTCGTCGGTACGCGCTTGATCTGCGCTTGCCACGCCTGAGCCGCGCGCAGGCAAGGCCGTGGGAGAGCGCACGCCCTGCCGGGGGTCTCCTGAAAAAAACTCACTTGCGCCCGGCCTTGCGCCACTGGTTCCGTGCCGCGCGGTGGGGCGCATGAAAGCACTCTGATGCCAAAAGAAGCAAACGAGCCAAGGCGGCAAACCCCCGAAGAGATACTCGCACGGGTCAACAAAACGGAACAAGCCGCGAACCGGGGGCGGCTGAAGCTGTTTCTAGGCTTTGCGGCGGGCGTTGGCAAGACCTACGAGATGCTCCAAGAAGCCACCCGGCGCAAGCACGAGCGCGGCCAGGACGTGGTGATTGGCTATGTGGAAACGCACAAGCGCCCGGATACAGAAGCGCAAATCGGGGACTTGGAGGTGGTGCCGCGCCTTCCTATTGAGTACAAAGGCGCGTCATTCACCGAAATGGACACAAACGCCGTGATCGCGCGCCGCCCCCGCTGGGTGGTCGTGGATGAGCTGGCGCACACAAATATCCCCGGCAGCATCAATCAAAAACGCTATGAGGACGTGCTGCAGCTCCTGTCGGCAGGCATCAATGTCCTGTCTGCCATGAACGTGCAGCACCTGGAAAGCCTGAACGACACCGTCATGCAAATCACCGGTGTCAAGGTGCGCGAGACGGTGCCTGACTGGGTGCTCGGGCAGGCCGATGAGATAGTCACCATTGACATCACGCCCCGCACTCTCATTCACCGCCTGGAGCGCGGCGATGTGTATCCGCTGGAAAAGGTGCCGCAGGCGCTGGCGAACTTCTTCACCGAGGGCAACCTGTCCGCGCTGCGGGAGATCGCCTTGCGGGAAGTGGCCGGAGAAGTAGACCGCTCCGTCCAGAACTACCGGGCCGAGAACGATGTCACCGAGCCATGGCAGACGCAGGAGCGGGTGATGGTGTGCGTCTCGCCGGACAAGCTCTCCGACCGCTTGCTGCGCAGAGGCTGGCGGGTCGCCCGCGTGCTGCGCGCCGACCTGGTGGCGGTGTATGTGGCTACGGGCGCGCTGACCGATGAGCAGCAGCAGGTGCTGGATGCCGACTTCGCGCTCGCCTCGCGACTCAATATTAGGATTGAGCAGGTGACCGGGCGCGATGTGGCCCAAACCCTCGCGGACTATGCGCGCAAAACGCAGGTAACGCAGATTGTCATCGGCCACTCGGGCCGAACAACGTGGCAGGAAGCCTTTCAGGGGTCTATTATCAACCGGCTGGTGCGGCTGGTGCGCGGCATTGATGTGTTGATTATCGCCAACAGCCGCTAATTTTGGATTAATCTTAGGTTAATCTTGAGCAGGCAGCAGGGGGCGGGCATCGCCATTCTGTGCCACAATAGCTGGCATGAATGGATTGTTTTATGCTTTGGTGGCGCTGGGCGGGGCCTTGGGGGCATTGGCCCGTTATGCTGTTGGTACCTGGGTGCAGGGACGCCTGCCGCAGTCGTCGTTCCCGTGGGGCACATTCGTCATCAACACGACGGGGTCGTTTGTGCTGGGCTTTGTCGCCACTTTGCTGACGGAGCGTTACCTGGTCAGCCCGCACTGGCGGCCTCTGGTCGCCATTGGCTTTGTCGGCGCGTACACCACATTCAGCACGTTTGAGTATGAAACGGCCCGCTTGCAGTCATCGTGGCAGGCATTGGGCAATTTGCTGGGCAGCGTTGTGCTGGGCTACGTCGCCGTGTGGCTGGGCATTCGGCTGGCCCTCATGGCGAGTGCGGCCCGCCACCCTGGCACTTAGAACGCAGCCAAAACAAAAGGGCTTGTCCCTATGGACAGGCCCTTTTGTTTATTGATTGCTTAGGTTTATCGGCTGTTAATTGGCCGGGTGGCGCTCGCCGGTAGCCAGGTCTTTGTAGTAAAGCTGCCCGTCGTACCGATAGTATTGGCGGCTGCCGTCGCTTTTTGGCGTGCGGTAGTAGTTTCTGTTCTGCCGCTCACGCTTGAGGTGATCCTGCGTTTTGCGCTCGTCTTCATAGCGCTTCGCCGAGTAGGCCGCGCCTGCCGCGCCCAGCAGCGTGGCTGTGGTGTTGCCTTTGAGCAGGCCATACCCGGCGACTGCCGCCGCCGCGCCGCCGATATTACGCCAGTTGTTTTTCTGCTTTTGCGCATTGTCAGCCTTGGTTTGTGCGAGGGCGGTCTGGGGCAGTGCGCTGGTTGCGCTTGCCAGGGCAAGCAGAGCAAGAGGCAATACGCGTGCTTTTGTGTTCATAGTGGCTTCCTTTCACGAACGGGGCAGCAGAGTTTAGCGCTGCCTGGATAGTTTATTCCCACAAGGGCGTGGGTGTTATGCACCGCTTTAGTTTAGGACGCATTCCGTGCGCGTTTTGTTTCCTCGCTTGACAAACAGCTTAGGGGCGGCTATAATCACTCTGCAAGTAAGGCAGGGTGCGGGAGTAGTTCAGTGGTAGAGCGTCTGCTTCCCAAGCAGAATGTCGCGAGTTCGAATCTCGTCTCCCGCTCCAGCTTTCTTTTGTTTGCGCTTTGCTGGCTTGATGGCGCCGTGCCCAAGTGGTAAGGGGGAGGTCTGCAAAACCTTTATGCACCAGTTCGATTCTGGTCGGCGCCTCCATATCGTTCCAAGACAAGCGAAAGCCCGCCCCTCAGCAATCTGAGGGGCGGGCTTTTCTTTGTCAAACATCAAAGCTAGGCGCGCGCTTTGTAGTAGGCGATGGCTTGCAGGAAGATTGTAATCTCGGTGCGGTCGGCCTGCACCAGGCGCAGGGCGCGCTCATCGTACCAGCGAATAGCCCCTTCCAGGGTTTCCCCTGTGATTAGCTGAACCGTCAGGGCGGTGCGGTTATCGCGGTACTTGATCATCTCAATCTCGCTGAGCGCAATTCGCTCTTCCGGCCTGCCCGGACTTTTCGTGCGGCCCATTTCCGTCATTGCATCCATGCCGTCACCTCTTGTCTCAGCCGTAGGCGCTTACTTTTTGCGCGCGCGGGTTTACTTTTTGCGCGTGGCGGGTTTGGCGTCGGCTTTATGGCGCGCTTTGTGGCGCTCTTCGGTGCGCTTGCGGGTGCGGCGTATTTCTTTGGCTCGGATGCGCATGGGGTGTTCCTCCTTTGATAGACTTTCTGATAAACTTTTAGTGTATTTCTTGCAGCAGTTGGCGCAGGCGCGTTTCTTCCACGGCGTACTCGGCGAGAAACGTGCCGTTCAGCAGCACCACAGGGATTTGCTCGCCGTACTCGGCTTCTAGTGCGGCTTCTTTTTCTATGTTGATTTCTTCCAGTTCAAATGGCTGCGCTTTTTGCACGCGCAGGAGCGCCTCGCGTGCATCGTCGCACAAATGGCAGCCGGGTTTGGTATACAAGGTGACAACAGCCATACGGATTGGCTTATTATAGCCGCTCCCCGGCCTGTTGTCAATCTGCCCTAGACACTCCTGGCGCGCGTTGCCGATCAGCCCGAGGCACTCACTTATTGGCCTGCCTTGAGCAAGGCGGCTTGCTGCTTTAAGATATTGAGATACAAATGCCCGAACTCGCGCGATGGCTCAATGTCTTTGCTGACATCGGCAGAGGGCTGCTCGCCCCGGTCCCACTCGTTGAACGACACCACAATGGCGAACTTTGGCCCGATTTGACGCGCCCTCGCCCACGCCGCCCGGAACGTGTTCCCATTTTGACGCCCCGGCGTGGGCGCTTCCGGGTCGGTGCGCCAGGCCGCATTGACCACCATCGCTTCGGGGTGGCCGCTAGACACCGGGTATGTCTGCGCGCCTCGGTCTTCCCATGACCAGTAGCCGTATTTGCTGATACTGTGAGCATCCGTCAACGCGTGCTGCTGCGTTATAAACCCGGTCATATAGCGCACGGCAAAGCGCGGGTCATTCCACACAGGCACGCCGGATTGCAGCGGGGCGGGCGTGCCGACATACACCACCAAAAGCGGCTTGCCGCCGTATTCCTGCACCAGCGGGCGGTACAGGGGGTTGGCGACAAACTGATCCCAAACTTGATTTGCCTTGCGCTGCATCTGCCCATTGGCAAAAGCCGACGGCTCGCCGGGGCAGCCGAGAAAGATGCTGATGCAGGGCGTCTTTTCCCCTGCCGCGCGCATCTTTGCCAGTTCATCAAACAGCACAAATGTCGCCCCTTCAATCATGTCAAAGTCGGGGCGCGGCTTTGCGGGATCGTACTCATAGCCCAGGTTGTTTGACCAGTCCACAAACAAAAAGTCTGCGCCCGCCTCCGACAGCCACCGGGCATGCTGACGAATGACCCGGCGATTGTCCGATTTGTAAAAGCCGAGCAGGGGCGTGCCCCAGACGTTTGTCCAATGCGTATCCTGGTGCCAGGTCGTGTAGGCCACCCCGACCAGGCGCTGCGCGGGAGGCGTGGGCGTAGGGTGTGTCGCCGATGCATCCTGCGCCTGCGCGTGTGCCAGGCAGACAGCAAGCAGCGCCCACGCCGCCGCGCCTGTCCAGAAAACTCTTTTCCAGGCGCATAGAAACCAGCGCATTGCCTTGGTGAAAGTGTTCATGCTTCTTTGTGTTTCTCGCGTTTTCCATAACATTGTAGGATGCCGACGCGTTTCTGTCAATGGGCAAAGGATTTGCATAGGCTTGTTGCTGGCGATTAAAGCGCGTATCAACGACGGAAGAAATCGTTCCGTCGCTGACAAGCCGTGGAAACAAGCGAGAAACGCGAAGGTAACACGCCTGCACCGTGTATAATGGCGCTATGATTATTCTTGTCCCCGGCAGCGTCTGCGCCGAGCTGACCCCGCGCGCCCGCGCCATTTCGCCCGATATCACGCTGCAAGCCTACACCGAGGACGGCCCTCTCCCCGACAACTTAAACCAAGCCGAGGGCGTGCTGCGCTGGATCGCCGGCAAGCGCTATGCCGACCTGACCGTGCAGAGCGAGAGCGTGCGCTGGCTGCATACGGCGAGCGCGGGCGTAGACCATGTGCTGACTCCGGCTGTGCGCGCTAGGGCCAATTTGCAGGTCACCAACTCAGGCACCGCCTTTGAGATTGCAATCTCCGAGTTTGTCCTGGCATGGATGCTGATGGTCGCGCGCCGCCTGCCGCTCTTGCTGGAGCGGCAGCGGGCGCATGTCTGGGAATGGGTGGCGCAGCGCGAGCTGCACGGCGCGACTGTGGGGATTGTTGGCCTCGGCCCCATCGGGCGGGGCGTGGCGGCGCGCAGCAAAGCGTTCGGCATGCGGACGCTGGGCCTGCGCCGCCAATCTTTGCCCGTGGACGGCGTGGATGAAGTTTTGACCGGGCCGGACGGGCTGGCGCGCCTGCTGGCTGAAAGCGATTATCTGGTGCTGGCGGCGGCTTTGACCGAAGGGACGCGCGCGCTGCTGGGGGCAAACGAACTCGCGCAAATGAAGGCGGGGGCATGGCTTATCAACATCGCGCGCGGGGCGATGGTGGATGAACCCGCGCTCCTGGCCGCCCTGCAAAGCGGGCCGATGGCGGGGGCGTGCCTGGACGTGTTCGCCCGCGAGCCGCTGCCCACGGACAGCCCGCTTTGGGACATGCCCAATGTTTATATTTGTCCGCACAGCTCCTCCGGCTGGACAGACGGCTTGCAGGCGCGTCAAAAGCAGTTGTTTTTGGACAACCTGCGCCGCTTTGTCCAGGGCGAGCCGTTGGTGAATGTCGTGGACAGGGCGCGCGGCTATTGATTACGCTGTTCCAATATTCCAAAACAGCCGAGTGTTAATCGTAATTTAACAAACGCGCGTGCGAAAACAAAGCATAAACAGCGCCTAATTGGGCATAATGGGAGCGGCACACCTGCTTTGCCCGCCTGTCCTGAGGGAAAGGAAACACCGTGGCCCTTTTCAACCATGACCCTGTCTTTTATGACCTGCTGGAAGCGCAGGCCGATGCCGCCCACCGGGCCGCGCAGACCTTCGCCGCACTCGCGTCCGACTTTGGGCAAGCCGATGCTTATGCGCAGGCACTCAAGAAGATCGAGTTGGAAGCCGACGATCTGACGCACGACCTGGTCAACAAAGCCGATGCCCGCTTTGTTACGCCGCTGGACAAAGAAGACATGCACCACCTGTCCGAGTCGCTGGACAGCATCACCGACCACCTGGAAGCGGCAGGCGCGCGAGTGTCCTTGTACAAGCTGACGCAGACGCGCCCCGACCTGCCCCCGCTCGCCGGCATCCTGGTGCGCACGACCGAAGCCACCCGCACGGCAGTCGGCATCCTGCGCCACCTGAAAGACCACAAGTCATTGGAAGAGATATTCGTAACCGTGCATGCCCTGGAGAACGAAAGCGACCAGGCGTACCGGACGGCTCTGGGCGCATTGTTCAACGAACCCAATGCCGATGCCCTTTTTGTGATGAAGTGGAAAGAGCTGTACGACCGCGTGGAACTCACCGTGGACGAGTGCGAGAATGTCGCCGACATCCTGGAAAGCCTGGTAGTGAAGTATGCTTAGCCATCACATTCCCCTGCTGCTGATTGCGATTGTCGTGTTCGGGCTGGCCTTTGACTTCACCAACGGTTTCCATGATACCGCCAATGCAGTCGCCACGGTCATCTCCACGCGCGTGCTTCCTCCCGCCTTTGCCATTGTCATGTGCGGCATCTTGAACTTCGCGGGCGCTTTGGTGTCCACCAATGTCGCCAAGACTATCGCCAAGGGATTAATTGATACAAAGTCTGCGTCGGGGCTGGCGTTTCAAGAGATGATACTCGCCGCTGTGCTGGGCGCGATTGTGTGGAATGTCATCACCTGGTATTTCGGCATCCCCAACTCGTCGTCGCACGCGCTGATTGGCGGGCTTGTCGGCGCGGCTTTGGTGTACGCAGGCCCCCATGCCGTCATTTGGGGCGGGGTGCTGAGCAAAGTGGTCATCCCCATGGTGGTGTCGCCGGTCATTGGCGGCGTCGTCGCATTCCTGATTATGACACTCTTGTACGCAGTCTTCGCCCGCAGCAAGCCGGGCAATGTCTCGTTTGTCTTTCACAACTTGCAGCGCTTGTCCGCCGCCGCCGTTTCGTTCTCGCATGGGCAGAACGATGCGCAGAAAACAATGGGCGTGATCACATTGGCCCTGGTCGCGTTCGGCTTGATGCCTAACGGCAAGAATATCCACATCCCCACCTGGGTCATACTTTCCTGCGCAACAGCGATGGGGCTGGGCACAGCCACCGGCGGCTGGCGCATTATCCGCACCCTGGGCACGCGTATTATTTGCCTGGAGCCTATCAATGGATTTGCCGCAGAAGCGTCTGCCAGCCTGGTGATCTTCGGGGCGAGCGCATTGGGGTATCCTGTCAGCACGACGCATGTCGTCTCGGGAAGCATCTTTGGGGTCGGCATCGCCAAGCGCGCGTCAGGCGTGCGCTGGACTGTCGCGCAGCGCATGGTGGCAACATGGGTTATTACCCTGCCTGCCGCCGCTCTGGTGTCCGGCCTGCTGCTGGCGGCCCTGCGCCTGGGTGGCGGGCATGCCGTGGCATTGTTCGCAAGATAGCATCACGACTAGAAACTACGCTTATTTATGGACAGCGCCGAGCTTTTTGACCGCAATCCCGCCAATCCCATCATTGAAGCCAAAGACATTCCCATCCCTTGCCAGGCGGTGTGCAACCCTGCCGCCTGCGTCGTGGACGGCGACACCCTGCTGCTGCTGCGCGTGGTCGGCCCGGACAACACTTCGCACCTTCTGGTGGCCCGCTCCGCCGATGGCATCAGTGATTGGCGCTATGACCCGCAGCCCCTGCTCGGGCCGGACTCCTGCGCCGAGTGGTACGAGGCTTTGGGCGCCGAAGACCCGCGCATTGTTTATTTGCCTGACCGGGATAAATACGCGATTACTTATGTCGGCAATTCGCGCTTCGGGGCGGGCGTGTGCCTCGCCACCACCCGCGACTTCCAGAGCGTTGAGCGTCACGGCCTAGTTATTCACCCGTACAACAAAGACGCCGCCCTGTTTCCACGGCAGATTAATAACCGCTACCATCTGCTGCACAGGCCGACAGCGGGGCCATTAGAAAACATCTGGATGGCGCAAAGCGAGAACTTGCGCGACTGGGGCAGCCCTGTGTGCGTACTGGAGGAAGAAGACCAGCCCGGCTGGGACAACGGCAAAGTGGGTGCTGGCCCGCCGCCCCTTGAGACGATGCAGGGCTGGCTGCTCTTGTTTCATGGCGTGCAGCGCCAAGACAACGGCTGGCTTTACCGCATGGGCCTGGCCTTGCTTGACCTGGATCACCCTGGCAAAGTGATTGCCCGCTCTCCGTCGTGGGTGTTTGAGCCGCGTGCGCCCTACGAGATGTTGGCGGGAAAGCCCGGCATTATCTTCCCCACCGGCATGGTGGTGCG
>JAABUJ010006458.1_pt1 | contig 11343 bp, 12 predicted proteins | sample 5559131 | NCBI WGS metagenome assembly JAABUJ01 (sample SAMN10711875, study PRJNA513366) | rock metagenome | isolation source: Antarctica rocks | place: Antarctica: Victoria Land, Mt New Zealand nord | collected 2016-01-07 | reverse complement strand
ATCCGTATCCTGCGCCCGCACGCCGGCGCGTCCCACTGGGCTATGCTGCTTATTGAGGCCCTGACACGGCCCCCTCGTTTCGTTCAATTATCCTTGCCTTTTGCTCGTTTGCACAAAACTTAGGCAGTTAGGTCCCGTAAATGCGGTGTCGTATTATCGGGGGCGATACGCGAACAAACGAGCGACGGCAGCACATCCACTTCTCCTCCGTTCTCGGCGGGCACGCCACCCCCTGTTTTTTCGTCCCGGCACATCGGATATGTCAGTGTTTCGGCAAATCTTCTGCTATCTCGAATACAACACATTCTCTATCTTTGCACTTTTTGTTTGGCTACCACATGCTGCGGTCTGGCGAGCGCTTCGACCACAATATAGGTAACGCGGAAGGCGTTCTACTTGACCATAATCGAAAAGTGCAAAGATAGTGACATTGAGTGATACAGAGCCAGCGACCCAAAACGTGACGTTCATCGTTGATTGTGGGGCAAATGCGGGCTATTCCTCCGCGTACTTTTTGAGCCGCTTCCCCTCGTGCACTCTGCTTGCCATAGAACCTGATCAAGACACGTTCGCACTTCTGAAACGCAATCTCGCCCCGTATGGGGGCCGGGCGCGGACGATGCAGGCTGGCGTGTGGTCCCATAGCGGAGCCTTGTTGATGGTTGATACGCCCTACCGAGACGGGGAGGCGTGGGCGCGGCAAGTGCGTGCGGCCAAACCGGGCGAGTCCGGCGACATTCGGGCCATCGACATCGGTACTATCCTCGACACGTCGGGGTTCCCGCGCATCAATATCTTGAAAATCGACATCGAAGGCGCTGAATGCGAGGTGTTCGCACACGGCTATGACGTATGGCTAGATCGCGTTGACACGATCCTCATCGAATTGCACGACGACTCGCATTTCGGACGAGGTTCTGATGCCTTTTTCGCAGCCATCGCCGGACAAGGCTTTCGCGTGCGACCGGTTGGCGACATAACCATCTGCACACGCGATGCGTTGCCTACCTGAAGCAACGCATCGCGTCTGTGTCCAGGTTAAAGGTGACGACGCCGGCAGGGCGCGTATGGGCGATGAATGCTACACAGTGTACGCATTGTCATTCCTTCTCTTTTTCTTGCGCCCATGCGCTGTCGTCCTCATCCGCGCGTATCACGGTGGTATCAACAGTATACCTGGATTGTTGCGCATGCTCACGAGCATGGGTGATGCTGACGTGCGCCCTCCTGTTGAGATAGCGAAAACTAGAGTTGTTATCGTCGGGCAATAAGGTTTCTGGTTGGATTATATACTACGCGTTGAGTAGTCGTGGATGGGACAGGTTGAAAAATGAGTAGGTGTCATGCGATTGGCGCGGTGCGGCGTGGGGCGCGTCGGTTGCGGTGGGACGTATACCGGGTGTCGGTACGCGGTCGTCTGGCGTTATGGCATGCGCTAGCGGTTATGGGGCGACCGCGTATCCAGATGATGGAGGAGTCAGCGCGCGGTCCGATTATCGGGGACGACGACCCTGTGCGCGCTCTCGCCCCATTCCACAGTGGCGCGGCCACGAAACCAGCGTATCGGTACAGCGCCCGCGTGGACGGACGCGCCTGGGTCGAGCCGCGCTACGGGTATGTTATCACGGCGCCGGCGGCGCTGATCTATTTCTCCGGCGTGCCGCCCCTCATTGGCTATGCGCGCATGCGTGCGATGAGGCGCGGTATTCGGCGCGAGGATGCTGTCCTGACGCTGCGTCACCCCTTCGACACCAACTATTTCCACGCGCTGTTCGATGTGTTGCCGCGCGTAGCGATGGCCGACGCCGCTGGCATGCCACACAACACTCCTATCCTCATTTCTCGTCGGCTCGCCGAAACGCCGTTTTTCGGCGCCTGGATGACGCGTGGTGACCTGGCGCGTCGCCGCTGGCTCGTGCAGGACGACTCGTACGTCGAGGCCGCTACTGTGTGGTATGCGCGATCGGACATGGCGGATCGCGCGTTGCTGGATCGTGCTTTGGACTTGATTGACGCGCCTCACGCTGACCCGCTTGCGACAGATCGCATCTTCCTGGGGCGCTCCCTCGCGCGTGGGCGATCCCTCTCGAACATGGCTGCCATCGCGCCAATTCTGGATCGCTACGGTGTGCGCGTGGTGGACGCCGACGATTTGCCGGCCGACGAGCAGATGCGGTTGTTCGCGGGCGTGCGCGTCGTGGTTGGGCTCCACGGAGCTGGGCTGTCCAACTTGCTGTTTAGGCGTGGCGCGCCACTCGATCTTGTTGAACTATGCCCACCTATAGGGGCGACGCTGGACTTTTGCGGTTTGGCTCGCGTGTACGGTTACGGCTACTATCGTATCGTCGGCGCGGATGCATCCGATGCCACGCGCGCCGCTAACTATTCTATCGACCCTGCTGCCCTTGATGCGACGCTGCAAACTATACTCTCTACATTGCCAGCCGCAACAGGTTAGTAGCCAGTGGGCATATACTACAACAGGAGAAAGGGGTGAACTTATGCAATTGATGGGGCAAAATCGCTATTGGATGATGCGCCGGCAACTTTTCTTTTTACAACAACGCCTCTTTACGGCGTGTTCCTTCATTCTGTTGGACAATGCCATCTGTAGCCATCTGCGCGTACGATTGTTATGCGCCTTTGGCGTGACCGCTGGTCGATGTGTTATCGTACGAGGCGGACTGGTTGTGCTCGAAGGGTTTAACTTTACCATAGGTGACAATGTGTACATAGGCAGCCAATGCACCTTGGACGGATCGGAACGTATCACTTTCGGTCACGATGTGGTTATTGCATATGGTGTGACGATTGTCACGGGTAGCCACCACATTGGCCCTCGCGAACGTCGCGCTGGCCCATACAATCCCCGTCCCATCATAATCAACGATGGCTGTTGGATTGGAGCCCGCGCGACACTTCTACCGGGGGTCACTATTGGCAGAGGGGCTATTGTCGGCGCGGCCAGCGTAGTTACGAAAGACGTAGCGCCGGACACCATTGTGGTTGGCAATCCAGCACGCGTTGTCCGCTCGCTCGACACCAACGAGGTCTGAGTAAAAGGGGTGAAGTTGGCGCGACTTCTTAGATTTTGATTTTAGTGTCAGGGTTCACCATAACCATTTCACTCAGGCGCAGTACTAGCGATAGAAGGCGCGCGCTGTTACGGCTATTGTCAAACTTGCGTTCCGCGACTGCCCTACCAGTCAATCCTAATCGTGAGCATAAGGCCGGGTCGTCTAGTAACGCCTCGATGGCGCTTAACAGCGTGGACCCGTCGTCTGGACTGATCAGAAAGCCAGTCTCGCCGTGGCGCACGATCTCGGGGATGCCGCCGACCGGGCATGTGATGACCGGTAGTCCACAAGCCATCGCTTCGATCGACGCCAATGAGAAGCAGTCGGCCCGTGTGGGTAGCACGAGCGCATCGCACTCCTCATACAACTGTCGCAACCCCGGCTCGTTGGGTCCGAAGCCGCGGTACACTCGGATGCTTGGGCCCTCTTCCACTGCGGCCTTGGTGACTAGGTGGAGTTCGCACCGACTCGCAAGGTGCTGCCGGAAGACATCGAGCAGTAATGGACCGCCCTTGCGCTCCCAGTCAGCGCCGACGAAGAGCAGCCGGAACGTTCGCTCGTTTCTTGCGCCGGCGTTAGGCTGCCTATGCGGCGGCGGCGACCACTGTATCAGGTCGACGCCGGGCAGGATGACGTGGACGCGTTCTTCCGGCACCCCATAGTCGCGGATAAACGATCGCGCCGCCCAATGTGACCATGGCGCCACGGCCGCGCACCGTCGCAGCAGGTAGCGATGCAGTAGGTCGCGCAACCCGCGCTTGAGCCCCCGTGCGTGCGGCTTACCGTAGTAGACCTCGTAGAATCCGTCCATGAGCGTAGGCGTTGTATCGATCGCGTAGACGATTGAGGGTATGGCCCTATGGCGTGCCTCGGTCGCCGCGACGTACGGCAATAGCGGAAGCAGCGCTTGTGTCCAGATGGCGTCGTAGCGGGGTCTGCTCACCAGTGGCAGCGTCTGCGTCATGGAGCGCAACGTGCCCTTCTGTGATGAGCGTAGAAAGGGTAGCCTCTCGATCAGACCGTCCTCTTGATAGGGAATGATGGGTAGCGTGTCGACGACCACATTATCCAACGGCTGTAGCAACCGCAAGTTCTCGTACTGTGTACGTACACCTGCGACCATCCATGGTAGGAGGGCAATGTGTGTTAGTCGTTCATTCATCGGTCGTTACCAGTTTTTTGCCGAGAGCAGGCAGTCCTCGAAGTAGCTGTTCCAGGCGCGCGCCGATAGTACGCCAATCATACACATCCTCCACTAGCCGGCGGCCGTTCTTGCCTAACTCAACGCGCCGCTGGGGGGCACGTAGCAGATCAACGACCTGTTTGGCGAACTCGATTGGCCCGTCCGCGACGAGTAGGTGATGCCCGTCTTCCACCGCGAGTCCTTCGCAGCCGAGCGAGGTACTCACGACGGCCTGCCCCATCGCCAGCGCCTCCAGGATTTTGAGGCGGGTTCCGCCCCCAACGCGCAATGGCACGACAACCACATCGGCAGCCGCGATGTATGGACGCAGATCCGGTACGTATTCCGTCACCGTGATGTACGGCCGTCGGCCTAACTCCATAATCTCGGGTGGCGGGGCGCCACCGACGATCCGTAACGTTGTGCCTGGGGCATTAGATTGGATGTATGGCCAGATCGTTTCGACAAAGTAAAGCATTGCTTCAACGTTAGGCGAGTAGTGCATCGAAGCGGTGAAAACTAGGTTCGTGCGCTCTGCCTCTTTCTCGTACGTGTTAGAGAGGACTGGCCTGAAATAGGTTGTATCAACACCATTGGGCACGACATAAAGTGGGGGCGTACGTCCCCACTTCCGCATGACGCCTCGATCTCGGTCGGAGGTGGCCAGGATGAGATCGGCGCGCTGGCAAATCTGCCGTTCGTCGCGACGGTACTTTAGCCAATCCAGCAGATTGTACCCGCGACGTGCGAACGATTGGCCCGTTCGCGCCGTGCGGTACAAAATGTCGCTTTCCACGTTGTGCTGATCCAGCACCACGGGCGTCCCCGAGCCTATCATGTAATAGCCTGTGAAAGAGTGCTCGATAATTACCGCGTCGTAATGGTTGCGCTGAAGGGCATGGTTGATCTGTTTTTGCATCTCAGGCGAATAATACAGGTTGTAGTGTGACGGACGCAAGCTTCCTACAGCATGAAATTGAGCTAAACGGCGGCCTTTTGGCGAGGAAAACGGCGGTAAAACGTAGTTAACCGAGCGACACAGCGCCAGCAGTTGCTGTGCCATCGCGTCTTTATCGTTCGGCTCCTCAGCGAGGGCAATAAGATCTACCGTGGAGGACGTGGCTAGAACCTTGATGAGGTTGTAGACACGCGCGCCTCCTCCAAACGTGGGGACAGGAACATAGGGTGTAATCCAGAGTAGGCGCATCTGTGGTCGGAGAGGTGGGCTCATTTGCGCTTGTTACGCCGCTTATCTATCAGCATCTTGACAACTGACAGCAACTGCTGCGTGTTCTTGTTTGCGTCGAAATATTGTTCTACGTGGGCTCGACCTTGGATAATGATCTTCTCGCGCAACTCAGCGCATGCGCGCAAACGCTCCACCGCTCTCGCTAATGCGGTCGCGTCTTTTGGTGGTATCAGCAAGCCTGTCTCACCGTCGACCACAATGTCCGGTATCCCGCCTTGAGGGCAGATGATGACAGGGACACCCGTGGCCATAGACTCGATGGCGACTATCGAAGAGGCGTCTTGATTAGTTGGTAGGACGAATACATCGCTCTCACGATATAGCTGTTTCAATGGTTCGCTGCCAGCATTAAGATCAAGGTGCAGGACTACATGTTGAAGCCGCTCTATGCGTTCCCTCATGGACGATGATAGATAGCCGGATTGCGTCGCGAGGTGTAACTCACAGGAATCGGCGAGGTACTGCTCGAAGGCGTCAAGAAGAGTGTCTGCGCCTTTGCGTTCCAAGTCACCGCCGACAAATAGAATCCGGAAGCGTTCTGCGGGAGGAGTCGGCGGTCGCAAGGGCCACCGTGTGAGATCGACGCCAGGATGTATCACGACGAGTCGATCTTGCGTTAACTGAGGATACTGCTCTCGTATACATGCGCCGGCCCAATTCGACCATGGGATAAATAGAGTAGTACAGCTAAAGGCCGATTTAAAGAGCCATCTCTGCAAGGTTCGTGAGGATATAGGAAACCCCGCGTCGGGATTGTTGACAATAACCGTCTTTCGGCCGAAGATACGCTGTAGCAGCGCATACAAATAATATGTTTCAAACGCATGTATAACAATTGCGTCAGGCGAAGGGCGGATGTATAAGCGCCAACTGTCAAGGAAATGCCGCATGCGGACACGGAAGCTGTCGGGTAGGAATCGTAGAGGATCGTCAGCTACCCAGGTTCTGATAGGATACCAACGCGAGGTAACCGTCGGGTCTCTTTCCACGATAGGCCGGATCGTCAGATACCGTGCAAGATTACCCGTGATCACAATTAATGCAAAATCGATGCGATAGCGCATATTGTGAGCGCGTAGCTCCTCCACCCGTGGTACTGTCGCCATGGATTGACACTCCGTACATTTGTTTGCGCTGCCGTCCCGTTAGGATCGGCTGCTATTAGTGTAACAACACCTGATTACGGCGCGGTTACGATCGGGGTAAGATTGCCGAATTACGTCGTCCATCCGCGATTTGCGTCAGCACAGCGACGATGCGGCCCGCGTTGGCCGTGCTGTCGTAGTGCCGCTCGGCGAAGGCGCGCCCGCAGGCGCCGATGGCGCTTCGTCGCTGCGCGTCGCCTGCCAATGCCTCCAGCGCAGTGGAGAGAGCGCCCACATCGCTGGGTGGTACGAGCAAGCCCGTCTCGCTATCGCGTACGGCCTCGCCGATGGCGCCGACATTCGTGGCGATCACAGGTAGGCCGGCCGCCATAGCTTCCTGTATGACTAACGGGAAGCAGTCGGCGAGTGTGGGCAGGGCAAAGATGTCGGCGGTGGCGTACAGCCGTTTCAGCAACTCGCTGTTCGGCGCGACGTCATGGTAGACGTGTACGCCCGGCTCCGGCGCGATCTCCGCCTTGGTCACCAGATGCAGTTCGCACCGGTCGCCCAGGCGGGCGCGGTAGGCCGCGAGCAACGTCTCGCCGCCCTTGCGTGCGAAGTCGCCGCCTACGAACAGGATGCGCACCGGCCCCGCATCAGGCCGATGGGTCGGCGCCGGCCACTGTGCGAGGTCGACTCCCGGTGGGATGACGGTGATGCGCGCGCCGTCCACACCGTAGTCGTCGATCAGCGAACGGCGCGCCCAGTCACACCAGGTGACGTAGGCGCTCCCCGCGTGCAGCGCGCGCCGGTTCAGCCACAGTTTGGCCCGCTCCATGACCCCGCTGCCGGGCTGATGCCCGTAAGCTGACCCCACGGTATCATAGTTGAGCGGCGTGGCATCGAGTGAGATCACCGCCGGTACCCGCGCCATCAGTGGCGCGTTGAACAGCGTGGTGACCTGCGTGTGGAAGAACAGCGCGTCGTAGCGCGACGCCGCCCCGTCGCGTGCCAGGAGGCGTCGCGCGCGTAGGCTGGATCGCACAGACCAGTTGCCGCGCACGGGCGGCAGCGTCTCGAGCGCGCCGCGCGGGGGGAAGCCCAGCGGGTACCAACTGGCGTCGACCGCTGGGTCGGCGTCGACCGCCGCGCGCAGGTTGCGGTAGTGCGTGACGTGGCCGAGCGTCTGCTCCATCACGAAGGCGAAGCGGTACGGCGCATGTGTGATGCCGGTCACTAGACCTCCCTTAGTACGGCGCACTATGACTGTAGGCCCAGTACACGTAGACCACGATCGCCCCGATCATAATTGGATAGGTCCACCGGCCCAGGCGCGTGCTGAACAGGCCGATGGCGACGAAGGCAAAGAGCAGGTAGAGGACTTGATTTGGCATGTAAAATTCTTTAGGCGCGGCTGCCCGGCCACCAACCCGGCAGCGCGGAGCGCTGCCCGTTGAGGACGACGCCCCGTGGCGCGTGGTCCCCTAGGCGGCTGATGGCTTCACGGACAACGCCCGCCGGCGTCACGCCCGCACGTACCACCAACACAACCGCGTCGGTCGCGCCAGCCGCGTAGACGCTGTAGCTGCTATTGATGATGGGCGGCAGATCCACCACGACGAAGCCGCGCAGCCTCGGCGTCTTGCGGAAAGGGTCGGTCAGCGGCAACTGCGTGAGCAGGCGCGCCGAGTCGGTTCCCGGTGCGCCCGTGGTGACAATCGACAAGCGGTCGGACACAGGGCGCATGACCTCGGTCAACGTTACCTCGGACCGCAGCACCTCGCACAGACCGGGTGAAGCGGCGATGTCGAAGTGGAGGGCGAAGGAGGGGCGTTCCAGATCGGCCTCGACGAGCGTCACCGGCAGGCCCAGATCGGCCACGAGCGTTTGGGCCAGCCCCAGGGCGACCGTGGTACGCCCTTCACCGCCAATGGCGCTGGTGATCCCGATGACGACGAGCTCGGGGTCGAGCGGCAGGTCTAGTGACACGTAGAGCTGGCGAAATAGCTCGGGCGACCTCGCGCCGGGAGACAGGGCGAGCGGCTTGAGCGCCTGCTGGGGCGACTTCGACATAATAAACTCTCTGCTACCTTGCGTTGCTTACAGTGCTGGAGGACGGCAGCGCCAGACGCCCCGCCGGTTGTGGCAGTCCCTTGCGTCCCTTAGCTGCGGGGTTATAGGGGATGACCGTCAGGACCGGAAGCGCCAGCAGTTCCGTGACGTCGTCGGCAAAGCGTAGGCTGCGGTCGGCTAAGGTGCGCCCGACCACGAAGCCGCCGCCGAGCACGAGGCCCGCGATGAGCCCGATCGCGACGTCCAGCAGGAGCTGCTTCTTGCTCGACTTAATGACGGTTCCAGCGCCGTCGACCACCTTGAAGGCGCTCTCCTGGGTCACGGGGGCCTGAATTTTGGCGTCGTTGATCTTCTGCCGCAGGTTCGCCACCGTTGTCTCATCGTTCTGCACTTGTAAGCTCAACGTGCCCAGCGTGGGATCACCGACTTGAGCCGCCTGGACATCGCTCGGCTGAAGGCCAAAGCGGTCGAGGTACCTGTGAAACGTGGCGTTGTCCGCGTTCAGCTGCTGCTGCGCGAAGTGCACCTGGCTCTGGTAGGTCGCGAGTATGGTCGCGCTGGTCTGCTGGTTTAACGCCTGCGCTTGGTCAAGCGCATTGGTGATAAAGCTGTTCACAACTTGGACGCCGAGAGCGGGGTCCTTAGTAGTGTACGACACGTTGATGAGATTGTTGCCCCGCGGCACGAGTTGCATGTTCGTCGCGAGGTCAATCACGGCCTGCTGGTAGGCGTCGGCGCTCTTGCTCTTGGCGATAAGCTGTCGATAGAGGGGGCTGCCATTGATGACCGAACTGTTAAACATGCCCGTCTGCAAAAGTTGGCTGAGCGTACCCGCCTCGTTTTGAGCGGGCGTAATATATTGGTTGTAGCCGTCCATGGAACTGATCGCGGCTTGCGAGACCCAGATGTCGGCGCTGGTGATGGTTGTCTTGGGGGTGTCGCGCGCCAACATGAGGCCGCCGAGCGATAGTATCAGGATCGGCAGCAAGACGAGCGGCCAGTAGCGGAAGAAAGTATCGGCGTAGCGTTTCATGGTGTCACATCATCCTCTACATTAAGTATCGGCACACTCGGCCCCTGACGTTAGCCCTTGTTTCAACAGTCCTAGGTATCATGACACCTGTGGCTTACTCGGTGTGCTCTGCCGACCGCTCTGTTGATGTCGTGTTCGTTTCATGTGGTGTACGGGTAAAACCGCGGGGACAACACCGGAAGGGCGCGCAAACAGGCGCGGACTCTGCGTGTGCCGCTGTCCCTACGATAATAGCAAAAGCGGCGCTATACTGCTTGTGTCACGATGCGTGACTGATTATTGTGATGGTGAGTGCGCACGGCTTGCCTGCGACTTCAGTCGCATGGCAAACCACGGACACTGAAGTGTCTCACTATCCTTCCTAATCCTTTGATGAAGTGCTTGACGAGTGATAAGCGCCTGACGAGTGCTATTTGCCTCAGATCGCATGGCGCTCCGGTGCGACTTCAGTCGGCGTCCGTTTGCCATGCGACTTTAGTCGCAGGCCTACTGGCCTGCGATGGTTTGACACCCATTCCCCTTGCGGATACTCTTGAAGGCGTTGGACAACAACCATTATTGAGGTACATGACAGGCAAATGCTCCCAGTTATCCGCGCAATCACCTGCATTCTCGCGGTGGTCGCCATTGTATTCATTCACAGGATGAGCCGCGCGAACAGCGCCGTCTCCGCCGCCCCGCGCCACGCCACGCACACTCCGGCTACCGTAGCCAGCGTGGTGCGGCCGTCACCGGCTATGCGGACGGCAATGGAGGCTGCGGTAGCGTACACATCACCTTTACTCTTGCATCCGTCTCGCGCCGTCGTGGTGACCGGTGTAGCGGCGAACGGGAGCAGCGCGAAGGTGCGCTTCGCACCGGTGCCGGGGGCCAAGGACTACCGGATTTTTGACGTGGTGGACCCGAGCGTGGTCAAGTACGCGGGCATGGTTGTTCGGGGGCTGGACGGGAACTGCGGGTGCCATTTCGCGATGCAGGCTGATGGCGTGACGCCAGTGTACCCGTACACCTCGACGAGCACGGGGACAGGGCCACTGATTCTGGACGTGCCGAATCCCGAGATCGAGTGGAACAAGTTGGGGGACGGGAAGCCGCACACCCTCGTGGTCCAGGCCGTCGACCAACTCGGGCCAGTCCCGCATGCGAATCAGTATAAGTGGCCGACAGTCCCATATGTGACAGGTGGTATGGCTATGGGAGCTATGTTGGGTTCCGACGAGGGCCTGACACGAGATGGTCTGATGTCGATCAATGGACAGGGATCCTATACCAACCGGCCGCGTGTGATCGCGCAGAGCAGACCAATTGTGGTTCGCGCGAACCCGACGTATCGTGCGCTGCCGTCGCGTCCGAACGCGACGCAGACCTTCTTCGACACCTTCGACAGTAGCGAGGCCGGTTCGTTGCGCCGCGAAGGCGTCGACGTATCAAAGGGGACAATGACGTACTCAATGGGCATGCAGACCGGTCACGCTTGGTCCATCCAGTACGACAATGCCGATACGGTGGACTCCATGCCGATGATCGAGGACGGGCACTTCATGGACACGCTGTTCGACGGGGGTGGTCCAGGGAGCAGCTTCGGACCGCACACGCTCTACGCGTCGATGTCGATGATGCCACAGCAGACGGCGGACCTCTCG
>JAABUJ010006454.1_pt1 | contig 11347 bp, 10 predicted proteins | sample 5559131 | NCBI WGS metagenome assembly JAABUJ01 (sample SAMN10711875, study PRJNA513366) | rock metagenome | isolation source: Antarctica rocks | place: Antarctica: Victoria Land, Mt New Zealand nord | collected 2016-01-07 | reverse complement strand
ATCTGGTCACCCATCATAGCCTCCAGCGTCTTCGGCTACGCCTTGGTCTGCATCTTCACCACGTAAGTGTTGAGGCCTTAGTCTTAGTCATCTGAAGAACACCGACAGCTGACACTCTCCTTGTTTTGGCGTAGGTCCTACCAGTACATCATCTTCGTATACATGCAGTACGCAGCCTCCGCCCTAGGCTTCATGACCTTTACGCGCTACGTCATCGCCGGCGCGCTGACGCCGGCCTCGGTCAAGATGTACGACAACCTAGGCCCGCACTGGTCTTTGACGATTGTGGCCATCATGGCTACGTTCATGGCGCCGGTGCCGTTTGTGCTGTACAAGTACGGTCACACGGTTCGGGCCATGAGCAAGAACGCTCAGAATAAGGCCTAAATCTTGGAATTTTGTACTTTCCATTTGCACCCTAAGACCTCTCATAGGAGCGGCAGGTGCAGGGGAAGAAGCTCAGTCTTCGGGTCTCATTAGCAGCTAGGAGGAGGGGAAGGGAGGCGCGGCAAGCAAGGGAATGCAAGGAAACTGGTTAGGGAAGTGAGAGAAGTCATAAGAATGAATGACCTGCGGGAGGGAAGGAATGGAGGCTTATGCGGATACCTCGGGCGGAGCGTTAGAGTGCAAATACATCCATCTGAGATGTCCTGCTGCAGCAGGCTTCTGCACTTGCCTTTGCTAGGTCGCAAATGGACAATTGGTAAAGGAGCTTGTAAATATAGATGTGGCAACTAAATAATGGCGCGATCTACGTGATCAACTATGCTACAATCCTGCAACAAGCATCTTTCAACCTACTGACTGCGGTAGGGCGAAGCTTCGCGGCGCCTTTCAAGCTTGCTTTCCCCTTTGCTCACATACTCATCCTAAATCCAGCTGTGATATCATTGCTTACTCATCTCTTACTAAGCACCCCTATTTATGTCTTAGTCATCATTTCCTATATATACTCTACATAGTGTAAACAAATAGAAACAACTTTCTACAGATCAACTTACATTTAATAGCATCAAAGATTTAAAACACACTTTTAAACAGTTCTGAAACTCAGACTTTGATCTGAACTAATTTAATTTATGTTTTAATTGTAAAAATTTTAATGTAATAATACATAAACTATATATTTACTCTCTCTTCAGTGCTCATCACTACTTCAGCATTGAGATTACAGAATAAAGAGATGAATTTTTACATTATATTATATGAAAAAAAGTTTTATCTTTTCTATATTGTAACATGTTCAACAGCAATTTAAACTAAACTAAAATTAATTTATTAATTAATGTCTTTAATCATTTACAATCTTTCAGTATAAAGCTTAACTTTATTTCTATAATGATAAATGAATTTACTATTGTTAATTAATCAGCAATGTTAAAAATGTTTTTTTAAGCTAATTACAAGATAATAATAAGTTAAATTGCATTTCTTCAGACTTAATTAAGAAATATTTATACTGATTAATTAATTTTTAACTTTATGTTTAAGATTACATCTTTATTTAATGTAGCTTCAGAGATTTAAGAAATATTTAATGTAATAATATTTTTTTTTGCAATAATATTTAAGAATTCTCTGAAGATGAAGACACTGTCTATTTATAAGAATAGTTAAAAAGTGAACACTGCAGAGATATAAATTCTTAAAATGAAAGCTTACTTTTAATTTTATAAAATGTTGATAAATTAATTTTTAAATAATGAAGCAAAAATTACTGTTACAGTCAATTATTTGAAAGATATTGTCAAAATATAATAACTTTAAAAAGAAAAACAACTTTAAGCTGAAGAAAATCTGTTAAATATCAGATCTTAAAATATAAATAACTTCTTTTTAGCATTTTTACTGATCTTTAAAAATGTTAATGAAATAAAACATCAACATCATCATTATGAGACACTGAAACAAACAAAATCAATTTAATAATATAAAGTAAAGTTTATAAAGATTGTATAATTTCTTCAGTCTATATCAGTTAAATATGAACAAAAATAACAGTTTACTCAGAATTTAAAGCAAAAGATTTAATTTAAACTTTGAAAGTATTTAAAGACTGAAGTAATTACTTTTAATGAGTTAGTTTGATAAGCTAATTAAATTAAATAAAGATTTTAAGAAATATATAATAAGAATTATCTTAATGTCTTTAATAACTTAAATTTAAACTGTAATAACTCATTAAATAATTCTTAAGATCAGTTTTAAAGTCATGAAAGATCAATTATATTTAAATTAAATAAGTTAAATATGAAAGCTTATTGAATCTAATGTAAAAAGAATAAAATATGTTTTCATTATAAAAAGTTTTTATATATAGTTAAAGACTGCTGAGACAATAAGGACACTGATAAGAGTAAAGATAAGAGTAAAGATAAGAATAAGAATAAGAATAAGAGAAAAAATAAAGATAAAAAGAAGTTAAAGATTATTGAAGTTGATTTGAATAATTTGAAAAATTAAAGTCATTCATAAATATAGAAGTATTTATAAATAAGTTAATAGAAGCTTCTATTCAACTTAATAATGATTTGAGTAAAGTATTTATACTGAATGATCTGAAATTCTTATTATTAAATATGATTTTTAGTTAAATCAACATTTTCAATTTAAATTTATATATTTCTGTAAGTCACATTCAAGACAGACTGAACAAGATAAATATGAAAATATTAATTAATTTAGATATAAACTGAATATATATCTTCTTAACAGTTATCAATTAAATATTAATTAATAGTTAATATGAAATTAAACTGCTTAAGATATTTTTGCTAAATAAGTAGATTATTTAATCAATTATAAAGCTGATCTTTGTTATGGCCATACTCAGTAGCAGTTATGTAGTAACTAGATATATGCAGGTACAGTGTATCTATAGGTATAAGGTCACTCAGCTTGATATGCTTGTAGCAATCTCAGTGAGACAATAGACCTCTGAGAGATCTATTAGCTTGTCATGCTTGCAGCAACCTCAGTGAGCACAGTGATCTAGCAGTATATAGACAGATCATCTTTTCTAAGAAGGTGAGCATGTTCAATGCAATCATTACTTAGCATACTACTAGCTATCAGTTAATTCAACATGTCTGAAACCCTCTTATATCACAAGCTCTAATTCCTAGCCTCTATATCAGAGAAATCTTCAATCAAGACATAACATGTTGAACACTTTTACAATATAAGACATAATCTTCAGCACACAGAAAGCAGTCTTCATCAATATGATCAATCTTCAGGGCCTTGAAGGCCTACAAGAGATAAACAACATACTGAAGATATTGATGCTGAATGTGTTCAGTGATGAACATAAGAAGTTGCAAAGCTTCTTAATAAAGCTCAATCTATATATAGATTTCAATCAGAAGAAGTTCAACTCTGAAATGAACAAAGATCTGTACACAGTAATCTATCTCAAAGATGCAGCATTCAACTGAGTCAATCTCAAACTGCATGAGTTTCTAGACAAGTCATTAAAGAAACAAGATGCTGATGAAGAGTCAATCTTTAGTGACTTCAAGAAGTTTAAGAAAGAACTTTGAAAGACTTTTGAAGTAATTGATGAGAAAAGAGCAGCAAAATGATGACTTTACACACTAAAGATGAACAAGTCAGTGATTAAGTACTCAGCAAAGTTTCAGTGCATTACAGTCTTAACTGACTAAGATGATGATGCCTTAGTATCACAATACTATTGAGAATTAAGTGAAGATATTAAAGATGAAATAGCCTGAAGAGACTGCCCTGAAGAACTTTAAGAGATGATAGATATCTTTATTAACATTGACAGTTGACAGTGAGAATGATGAATGAAGAAGATAAGACCTTATACAGCTTTAAGAATGTGAGAATGATGATTCATCATTAGAATGCAAGAAGATCTGATGAATCTTGACAATATTGAGAAGTATGATCAGAAGTCATGAACTAGATCAGTGAAGCATGAGTATTACAACAAACAACTCACTAAATCTCACACTCAACAAGCAGAGACTTGTGAATGTTATAACTATGATAAATCTAAACATCTTGTCAGGGATTGCAAGAAACCTCAATGACAGAGAAAAGAAGTCACAATGATGAACTCAGTGATAATGCATGATTAACTGAGCTGAACAGCCTGCTACAATGACAACTGCTTTATACATATAAGCAGCAAAGATAGAGCTGAATGATGATCATAGAAGCTTAAGAATAAGTATAGTACTGATTACATCACAATAAGCAAATCAAAGAGATTAGCTATTCTAGAGAAAGTTGTCAGGGACAACTCAGACAAGATTAAAGAGATTGATATTCACAGAACTCAGAAGATAGGCACTGCAGAAGCTTAAGATTAAGAAGATCTTATCTGAATGTACCTGAATTTGGATGCAGACTCAGAGAATGTTGATAACTGAGAAGTTGACATGAAACTTAAGCAGAGCTATGAGCACCTCAAGAACTGATGTCTAGAATGACATAAAAGTCTGCTAGAAGAACAGCAGCAGACACTTTAAGAAGAAGTCATCACTAACAAACAACACAAAGTGAAAATGACAGCTGTACAGCTAGAAGAGCTGATGACAATGATATGACTCACAATATGAGATTAAGAAATGTCAGAGTGATTAAGAAAAGGTTATGAAATTAAGATATGTCTATTCACAGATTATGTGATGCTCACAGAAGAATGTTGAATGCACACAGAAGAGTACATGTCACCTGAGTTTCTCAACAAAGTAAAAGCACTAGAGAATCTCATTCAACACAAATATGATCAGTATGAGATGTATTAACATCTGAAATGAATTGTCAGAAAAGAAACTGATGACTATACAAAACTGATCACAATTGATGAAGAATCAGTATGATTCAAAGAACTATGAAGAAAGTTCACTGAATCATAAGATAAACATTGAAGCACAGACTGAGCTCAAGAGACTTCAATAGAAGTGAAGAGCCTTAAGAAGTCAAAAAATCTCAAGCTTTTTCAGCAAGACTAGAGACAAAGAAGCTTCTAATGTCTCAATGAACTGACAACAATCAGAAGATATAAGTTGATGTTAAGATACTGCTGAAGAGACAACTTTGAGTGATGATAGATTCAGAAGCAATCAATAACTTCATCTCACAAAAAGCAATTGAACAGCTAGAACTGACACTGCAGTGAGTGCCTAAGCTCACATAAGTGTATATGGTCAACAGAGAATATGAATGAATTCATAAAGAAGTTTATATTGAAGTTATAATAAGAAATGATTCACAAAAGTTGAGACTAGATGTTCTCAAGTCAGTCAAGTATGATGCTATACTAGAGATGCCCTGATTACACAAAAAGAATTCACAGATTAACTGAATCAACAAAGAACTCTATGTGATAGAGAATGCATATGATGTCTTTAAACAATCAGAAAAGAGCTTATCAGAGTATAAGTCTTGAGATTATGAGATATTGCTACTAGAGAGAAGGAAATCAAAGTGAATGTTACTTTACCTTATGAGTGAGAATCAGCTGAAGAAAGTTCAGAACTATCTTGCTGAGAATCTAAAGAGAGAATTCATCAGACTATCAAAGTCATCAGCAGAATATTTGATTCTGTTTGTATCAAAGAAGAATGACATCAAGCAACTTTGTGTTGACTATAGACAACTCAACAAGATAATTCATTAAGATAGTTATTTTCTATTGCTGATAAAAGAGTTACAAGACAGACTAGAGAAAGCTAAGTGATTTATGAGCCTAGATCTGAAGAAAGTGTACTACTGTATATGCATGAAGGAGAGCAAAGAATGAAAAACAACATTCTGAACAAGATACAGTACTATGAGTACACTGTTATGTCATTTAAGCTCAAAAACACCTTAGTCATCTTTTAGAGACTCATCAATGACATATTAAGAGAATATCTCAATGATTTTGTGATTACATATCTTGATAATATTCTGATCTATTCAGACAACCTTGAAATGCACTACAAACACATGCACAAGGTCCTAGCAAAGCTCAATGAACAAGCCATGTATGTGAAAAAGTCAAAAAGCAGGTTCAAAATCAAGAAAATACAGTTTCTAGAATATGTCATTTGATCTAGTCAGATCAAGAAGAATCTCAAAAAGACAGAGGCAGTCTGAGACTGATCTACACTGCAAAAGATCAAGAAAGTACAAGCCTTTCTAGAGCTAATGAACTACTATTGAAAGTTCATACTTAACTATGCAAGAATTGCAGAATCTCTTATGTGTTTGACACACAAGAACAAGAGATAGCATTGAGATAAAAAACAGAAGAATGTGTTCTGTGCATTAAAGAGAAGTCTTAGTGAAACTGCATATCTGCAAATACTCAATCAAGCATGCAAAAAGATACTGAAAACTGACACATTGAATTTTGCAGTCAGAGCATGCCTATATCAGATCAAAGATGGGCAGAAGAAGTCTATTACATATTGATTTAGAAAGTTGTCAGAATCTGAGAAAAGATATGAGATTTATGACAAGAAACTTCTTGCAATAGTAAAAGCACTGCAAGATTGAAGATCTTATCTTGCAAATATAAGCAAGTCTATTTAGATCTTTACAGACCATAAGAATCTGAGAAACTTCATAATGATTAAGCAACTGAATCAGCAACAGATTTGCTGAGCAGAACAGTTAGCAGACTTTAAATTTCAGATTCATTACAAGAAGAGTAATGAGAACAGTGATGCAGACACTTTAAGTAGATGATCTGATCACAAAGAAGTGAAAATGATTCATGCTGAAATTCTGCATAAAGATAAGAAAGAAACTCTCATAAAAGACTTAGCAGCAACATTTAAGATGAAGAATGCTTTCTTGACAGACAACAAACTCATTAAAGTGTGTCACAACAGCTGAGCTGACAGACATCTAGAAGTCAAATGTACAGAAGATCTTGTACAAAGAAGATGCAACATAGGCAATCTTTGCAATTGAATTACAGAATACATTGTCAGATGCAATTCATGTCAACACAATAAGATTTAGAGAGATAAGCATTATAACAGAATAACATAACTGAACACACTGAGTGCACTCTGAGAGTCTGTTATCATGGACTTTATTATGAAGCTATCAAAGTTCAAGAACCTGGCATGAAAAGTCAGATTTGACAGCATATTGATCATAGTGAATAGATTAATGAAGTATATGATATTCATTTCATTCAGAGAAACTGCAACAGCATCAGTATTGATGTACATCATACTGTGAGAATTGATTAGCAATTATGAGCTATCAAAGAAGTTTATCATCAACAGAGACAAGCTGTTCACAAGTAAGTTCTGAGAAATGCTCACAGCAGAACTTGAAATAAAACATAAGATGTTGATGACATATCATTCACAGATGAATAAGCAAAGCAAATGAATGAATCAGACAGTTAAGATATACTTGTGACACTATGTCAACACAAAACAGAGCAATTGAGTACAACTGCTGTCAATGGCACAGTTCATGTACAACAATGCACAAAATGAAATTACAGAAAAGACATCATTTGAAGTGAACTATGAATATTATCTGAAGGTTTGAAGAGACTCACAAACACATGAATCTTAAAGTCAGAAAGCAATGTTGAACATTGTGAAGCTCAAGAAACTGCATATCAATCTTACAAAGAGAATTGAAGGGCAGAAGGAACAAACAATAGAGATAAAATCATATGAGGTTGATGAGAGAGTATATCTATGGATGAACAACATGTAAATGAAAAAGAAGAGTAAAAAACTCATGAACAAGAGCATTGAGTCATTCATGATCAAGAGAAACATCAAGAAGCTAAGCTATGAGCTAGACTTACCTTAAGAAATGCAAATACACTCAGTATTTTATGCATCAATGCTTCAACAATGCAATCAGTTCATATCACTTCAAGCCACATCAATGCCTGTTGAACTCAAAAACAAATATGAAGTCAAGGAAATTCTAGAAAAAAGAATTATTAGTGAAGAAGCTCACTACCTTGTTAAATGAAAAGAATATGATGCTTTAGAAAGCACATAAGAACCTTAAGATAACTTACTTAATTGTGTAAGAATGCTTCAGCAATTTGAGAAGAAGGCTCAGAATTCATGAAAAAACTAGAACTCAGAGAGTTCAGAAGAGAATTAAGATTTAAAATCTTAAATGAATTTTTGTTATTTATTATTTCATTTATGTCATCACCAAGTTCTTCAGCAACACAGTGAACTTTGGCAAAAGTATGTAACTTATTCAGTTTAAAAGTCTTGAAAAAATGAAGAATCTTTGCATTCAGTGTGAAGAGATGAGCAGCTTGCTTCTTTAATATTTTTTCTTGAACAGCACATTCATTCAGAATCACATTGAGTTTGAATTTCAATCAATTGTGAGCATGATTCAGAGATTCTAATGACATCAAAATGCAAGGCTGACCATGATGAGTACACTTAGAACACTTTGATGAATCAGTCATGATGATACAAGTTGTCTAAGACAAGAAACAATGATCACAGGCTGAAGAAGAAGTAAAATCATATGTTACAATGAATTTCACAAGTTGCAAACAATTCTTCTGCTTAGAAGACAGCATGATGATGAGAAAGTTAAAATGAAATACACTTTTACTTATGAAGTCTAGAGAACTAGTCTTTAGAAGAGAGGAGATCATGTTATGATCATACTCAGTAGTGATTATGTAGTAACTAGATATATGTAAATACAGTGTATCTACAAGTATAAGATTGCTCAGCTCAATATGCTTACAGCAACCTCAGCAAGACAATAGATCTCTGAGAGATCTATCAGCTCATCATGTTTGTAGCAACTTCAGCAAGCACAGTGATCTAGTAGTATATAGACAGACCATCTTTTCTAAGAAGGTGAGCATGTTCAATGCAATCATTACTTAGCATACTACTAGCTATTGATTAACTCAACATGCCTGAAACTCTCTTATATCACAAGCTCTAACCTCTAGCCCCTATATCAGAGAAACCTTCAATCAGAATGTAACAATCTTTTATCTTAAGATAAATAGCTTTCAGCAACAATTAAAAGTATAAATTATGAATCTTTAAAGATATAATCTCATTTTAAGATTAATTTGACTTAAAGTTACTAATTTTCAAATTGATTAAGCTACAGACTGTATAATGATTTGAGATTAATAATGAAAATATCATTATCTATTTTTGAAAAAGTAACAATAAGCTGTAAATGAGTCAACATTAAATGTAATTGAAGAGTATGTAGCTATAAAGACACTTTGAAAGCACAGAATTATTAAATATTTATTAATAATTTAACAGAATTTAGAGAAGTCAGAAGCTAAATTGTTAATTATTATAAATGAATAATTATGAACTGTTATTGCAGAGTTTCAATTCATATTTGAATTAACTTTATTAGATAAATTATCATTTAAATAAATATTTAAACATAGTATTAACATCAGCAACATTAAGTCTATTAACATAAATGCTTATTTTCTGTCACAGCTACAGCTGAACAAATAGACTAAATAGATAATGAAGTTATTGAATAAAGATTTAATTTGTAAATTTATAAATTTATAAGACTTTTTGATTCTGTTTATTAAAAAGAAGAAAAGTACATGATGAATATGCATTAATTATAAAGTATTAAACAATGTTACTGTTAAGAATGAATATTCACTTTCTTGAATTCAGAAATGTCTAGATTGAATTGATAAAACTTAATATTTAATTAAATTTAATCTTACTTTGAGCTATTATTAAGTTTGTATAACTGAAAACAATATAAAAAAGACTGTCTTCAACACTTATTACAGTAAATATAAATTTATAATTATGCTCTTTAAGATATACAATGCTCTGATGACATTTCAGTTAATGATGAACTCTATATTATAAAAGTTACTTAACAAATTCTATTTAATATATTTTTACAACATACTGATCTTTTCTAACTCAATTTTAAATCATTAAAAACACTTATGAATCATTCTTAATATCTTAAAGAAACATAAGCTATATGCTAAGTTTAATAAGTGCATTGTTGAGATAAAATTTCTTAAATTTTATAAATATATTATGAAATAAAACACACTATGATCAGTCTTTATCAAGATATCAGTTATTAAGAATTGATCTATCTTAAAGATAACATATTATGTATAACAGTTTCTTAAATTGACTTTGTATTACTGATGATTTATATAAGAATTTGCATAAATCACAGCATCATTATTGAATTTGTTTAAGAAGAATAACATTGAGTTATATATAAAAAAGAATTAATTTATTATCTAAAACATACTATATAACAGTGTCTTTCAACAGCTTAAGAATGCATTTACATTCAAATTAATACTTATTTAAGTAACTGTACACAAATTGTTTACTATCAAAATAAACACTTTTAAATAGACAATTAACTGTGCTTTAATGCAGAATAAAATGAATGAGAAACTTCATTTAGTTATTTATGATGATTAAGAGTTACAAGATGCAGAGCTTAATTATTCTATTTATAAAAAAAAGTTATTGATCATTAAGCATGCACTTTAAACTTGACAGTACTATATTAAAAATAATTATATTATAACTATTATTATGAAATATGAAGATCTACAATATTTAAAGAATACATCACATTCATTTAAACAGTTAACTTAATGAATTAACAAATTTCAATAATATAATTTTAACATTTACTATTGATCTGAAGCTTAGGCTGTTGTATTAAATTTAATTAATTATTGATTTAATTTTATAAAAAAAAATTCAGCAAATAAAGTGTTCTTCAATGCTCTGTGAGAACTAGACAATGTGAAATGAAAGAAAGCAATAATATTATATTTAAAAAATGATATAAAATCTGAAAAGTCATTGCTTTGCAAGCATATATACAAAAATGATGTAATAAATCAATTTTAACTGCATTATAATTTGAAATTGAACAATCTGTATTTGATTTAAAAGTAAAACAATAATAAAATATTATTTTTACAGTTTTAGTACTGTGCAGACTTTTTGAAATATATATACATTGAATATAAGCATTTAAAAATGTTAAAACTGTTAAAAGTCATTTAACTTTGAGCTTAATAACTTGAATTATTGTAGAATATTATTTTAACTATTAAGTTGCTTAATGATCTTGAAAACATTAAGAGATCAAAGAATATTTCTATTTAATTTATAAAAACTTATTATTGTTTAAAAAAAAAATTTAACATAATAAACATACTATCTTAAATGTCTTGAGAAAACTGCTAAATTATAATAGCAATTAATTATATTACAGACTGATCTGTAATTAAAGCTGCTCTGAATGTAATGAAAATAATAGTTGTAGATTTTCTGTATAATGAAATCTTTATAAATTATGATTCATCAAGAAA
>JAABUJ010006453.1_pt1 | contig 11347 bp, 8 predicted proteins | sample 5559131 | NCBI WGS metagenome assembly JAABUJ01 (sample SAMN10711875, study PRJNA513366) | rock metagenome | isolation source: Antarctica rocks | place: Antarctica: Victoria Land, Mt New Zealand nord | collected 2016-01-07 | reverse complement strand
CCAGCCGCCGGGTCGCAGGGCCGTCGCGAATGACCGCAGGGTGACCGTCCAGTCGGCCAGGTAGTGCAACGCCAGCGAGCTGGTGATGCCGTCCAAGGAGCGCGGCTCGACCGGCAGCGGATCAGCCAGGTCGGCCACCACGAACCGTCCCCGTCCTTCGCAGCGCCGGCTGGCCTGGTCGACCATGCGGGGACTCAGGTCGATTCCGACGACGTCGGCCCCCTGGCTGATCAGCCAGGCGCACTGGGCACCGGAACCGCAGCCCGCGTCGAGCACCGTGCGGCCGGTGAGCGGTTGCGGCACCAGGCTGCGTAGCGCCGGCCGTTCCAGGCCACCGTTGTAGGGGCCGTCATCGGTGGTATCCGACCACACGTCGGCGAGCCGGTCGTAGGCCTCGCGGGTGTCGGTGCGGTGGCGGGCGGGGTCATACGTTGGGCCGTTCACCGGCCGATTGTCTCACCGGCGGTTCGCCGTGATCGGCAGCAGGCGGGACCGCTCGAGGAATTGGCACCCAGGGAAAGACGAATTGGCACCCAGGGAAGACCAGGAGTACCCCTTCGTCTTCCGCCGCGAACGGCCGACGGCCCAGCTCGGGCTCGGGGACGTCGAGGAGAACGCCGAAGACCGTTGTATCGACGAGTTCAGGTCCCTCTGGCGGCCGGTGCCGTCGACCCCCGGATGATGAGCGTGGTCGCCAGCTCGACGTGATGGGATTCGATCGTTTCGCCCGATGCCAGGCGTAGCGCTGTGCGAAGCGCGACTCCGCCTATCTCCCGGAGTGGCTGGCGGACCGTGGTCAGGGGTGGTGCGGCCATGCGCGCGACCTGGGTGTCGTCGAACCCGACGATGCTGATGTCGTGCGGGACATTCAAACCTCGGCTTCTGGCCGCCTCGATGACTCCGAGGGCGATTTCGTCGCAGGCGGCGAAGATGGCTGTCGGCGGCTCGGTCAGGCCGAGCATTGCGGTGCCCATGGTGACACCGTTGTCGTAGTCGAACGGCCCCGTCGTGACGTACCCGGGCAGGATCGGCGCGCCTGCTCCCTCCATGGCGGCCCGGTAACCGGAGACTCGGGCCTGGTTGCAGGCGGCGGCCTGATATCCACCGACGTAGCCGATCCGGCGATGGCCCAACGACAGCAGATGCTGTGTCGCGGTCAGCCCGCCGGCGAAATTCGTTGACCCGACGCTCGTGACCCTCGCCCGCGGCATGTTCATCGGGTCGACCACGACGAGCGGAATCTTCGCCATGGTGGTCAGCGCCGTGAGGTGATCGTCCGTCAGCTGGCTGGTAACGGCGATCAGGCCTCGACGACCGGACGATGCGAGCGAACGCGCCCACACCGCGGGGCGCTCTCTCGGCCTGTTGCCGGCGCCCCCGACGTGGGAGCTCACGACGATGGCGACGCCCTCCGCAGAGCCCGCGTCGATGACGCCCTGCACCACCTCCGAGGAGTACGCAGCGAGCGCACCATCGATCTCCACCTCGACCGTCGGGCTGGCCGCTGCGTCCGGCCGCTGCGGGTACGAACGCATGTAGTTGTGCTGCTGCAACACTTCTTGGACGATGATGCGGGTCGCGGCGGCGACGTCACTCCTTCCGTTGAGCACCTTGCTGACGGTGGCGACGGACACGCCGGCGGACGCGGCGACGGTAGCCAGCGTCGGCCGCGCCTGCCTGTCCGAATCGCCGCTCATGCCCTGCTCCTCACCGTTCTCCGCCGACACGACGACGGGAGTGACAACCGCCGGAGTTCCCGATCAGCGGTGGTGCCCGAACCGCCGAAGCGGTGCGGTGGGCCGGAACTCGCAGCGGCACCAACTGTCCGACGCCGAGACGCCGACCATACCGGCCTCGACGATGCGAAGCGTGGTAATCGCACCGCCTTGCTGTCATCGCCTGCTCCAGCCCGAAACTCCGAAGCCTGCAGATACAGGGTAACGAAAACTTTCGATTGGTCATCTGCGCGAAACTCGAGGCTGGGCAGGGCAAGTCGTTGTCGCAGTTTCCCGAGACTCGTCGAAACTCGGAAACTATTGACACTCCGTCTTTCGAAAACTAGGGTCGCCTTTGCGATCAACGCAGATCGCACGGCGAGGCCGTGGCCTCATCAAGTAGGGAGATCATTCATGGATCCCAGCACGACGTCTCGCCGGAAGTTCCTCGGCCTGGCTCTGGCTGCCGGCGGCGGATTGAGCCTGACTGCCTGCGGCGGAAATTCTGGACCGAAGGCGGCCGCCGGTGCAAGCGGTGGCGCCGGTGCGAGCGGTGGCGCCGCCGCCACCGGTTCCTCCGGCGCGACCGGAAGCGCCAGCTACTGGTATCTCACCGGGCAGCCCGGCGAAGGTATCCGCACCAACACCGTCAAACGCTTCAACACCGCAAATCCCTCCACCCAGATCCAGCCGACCACCTTCCAGAACGACGCCTACAAGACAAAGATCAAAACGGCCATCGGCGCCGGACAGGCACCCACGCTGATCTGGGGCTGGGGCGGTGGAGGGTTGAAGAGCTATGTCGATGCGAACCAGGTGGAAGATCTGACCAGTTGGTTCACCGCCAATCCCGCCGTCAAGAGCAGGCTGTTCCCCTCCTCGTTCGGTGCTGCCACGATCGGCGGCAAGATCTACGCGATGCCCTGCGAGACGGTGCAGCCGATCGTGCTGTACTACAACAAGACTGCGTTCGACAAGGTCGGCGCGAAGCCCCCGCAGACCTGGGGCGACATCATGGCCCTGGTACCGAAGTTCAATGCTCAGGGCATCGCGCCATTTTCCCTCGGCGGTCAATCGCGGTGGACCAACATGATGTGGCTGGAATTCCTCTTCGACCGCATCGGCGGCAGTGAAGTGTTCCAGGCGATCTTCGCCGGTGAGAAGAATGGCTGGTCCAACCCGGCGGCCATCCAGGCACTCACCCAGATGCAGGCGCTGATCAAAGCCAACGGCTTCATCAAGGGGTTCTCGTCCATCACCGCGGATTCCAACGCCGACCAGGCGTTGCTCTACACGGGTAAGGCGGCCATGATGCTCCACGGCTCGTGGACCTACGGAAGCATGGCCACCGACGGCGGCGACTTCGTTTCCGGCGGCCATCTTGGATATATGAACTTCCCACCGGTGGACGGCGGCAAGGGTAACCCCACCGACACCGTCGGAAACCCCGGCCAGTACCTGTCGATCTCGTCGAAGGCCTCCGAGGAACAAAAGGCGATCGCTAAAAAGTTCTTGTCGACCGCAGTGCTGTCCGACGCAGAGAACAAGGAGTGGGTCGCCGCCGGCTCGGTCCCGATCGTCAACGGCACCAACACCCTGCTTACCGGTTCGAAAGATGCTGACTGGCTCAAATTCGTCTACGGCGTCGCGAGCAAGGCCAAGGTCTTCGCACAGTCCTGGGATCAGGCCCTGAGCCCCACCGCTGCCGAGAAACTCCTGGACAATATCGCCAAACTGTTCCAGCTGTCGATCTCGCCGCAACAGTTCGCCACCAACATGAATCAAGTCATCGGCACATGAGCACCCTCGCGCGGACAGCTCCGCGCACGGGTGCACCGGCGCGGCGAGTGGGCACTCGTCGCGCCGGAAGTACCGGCTCGGTCGCGTGGATGGCAATTCCCGCTCTGGTCTTCTTCGCCGCCTTCGGTCTGATTCCGCTGGTCGGCGTGCTGGCCCTGAGCTTTACCCAGTGGGATGGCATCGGTGCGATCCACCTGGCTGGATTGGACAGCTGGCGAACCATCCTGAGCGATCCGGGTCTGCCGCATGCATTGTTCGTGACTTTTCTTGTGATGGTGCTCTCGTGGGCCGTGCAGACGCCTGCAAGCATTCTCATCGGGGTCTTTCTGGCAGGTCAGAAGCGCTACCGCGCAGTGCTTGCGGTGATGTACTTCATTCCGGTACTGCTGAGCTCGGCTGCCATCGCCATCACCTACAAGGCCCTGCTCGATCCGAACTTCGGCCTGGGTGCGGGACTGCACATCGGGTTCCTGACCCAGGACTGGCTCGGTGTGGACAAGCTGGCCCTGGCCGTGGTGATCTTCGTGGTCTCCTGGCAATTCATCCCCTTCCATTCGCTCATCTACCAGGGGGCCGTGCGGCAGATCCCGCGGTCGATGTACGAGGCGTCGGAGATCGAGGGCGCCGGCCGGGTCCGTCAATTCTGGAGCATCACCCTGCCGCAGCTCAAGTACACGATCGTGACCTCCTCGACCCTCATGGTGGTCGGCTCGTTGACGTTCTTCGACCTGATCTTCGTGCTGACGGCGGGTGGCCCCGGTGACGCCACTCGGGTTCTTGCACTTGACATGTACTCGACAGGCTTCCAGGCCAACCTGATGGGACCGGCCAGCGCTATCGCCGTGATCCTCGTCCTCGTCGGACTGGGACTCGCTCTGCTGCTGCGCCGCATCGGTGGCGGCAAAGTAGCCGACAGCCAGCTGGAAGGTGCCTGAAATGGCCGTCACTTCCACCACGGCGGTCGACCGTCGGTCTGACCCACCGCCCAAGATTCGACGAAATCATCGCAGGCACGGGCTGAACTGGCTGGGCGGAACCGCCGGGTGGATCTGGCTCGCCATTGTCGTGGTTCCGATCTACTGGATCGTGGTGACCAGCCTCAAGACCCAATCCAACTATTACGGGACGAACCCGTTGGCACCGCCGAGCTCCCCGACGTTGTCCAACTACGACCTGGTCATCAAGTCCGACTTTCTCGGGTACTTCGTCAACAGTGTCATCGTGGCCGTAGGATCCATCATTCCTACTCTCCTGGTGTCATTCATGGCGGCGTTCGCCATCGTCAGAGGCAACAGCAGGTTCCTGAGATCGATCAACTGGCTCTTCCTGATGGGACTGGCGATACCGTTGCAGGCGACCATCATTCCGGTCTACCTGATCATCATCAGACTCAAGCTCTACGACAGTCTGCTCGCGATCATTCTTCCGTCCATCGCATTTGCGATTCCGCTGTCCGTCCTGGTCCTGTCGAATTTCATCCGCGATGTACCGAAGGAGTTGTTCGAATCAATGCGGGTGGATGGAGCCAGTGAGTGGACCACGCTGTACCGGCTGGCGTTGCCACTGACCCGTCCCGCTCTGGTCACCGTCGCCATCTACAACGGTCTCGCGGTGTGGAACGGATTTCTGCTTCCCCTGATCCTCACCCAGAGCCCGAGCAAACGCACGCTGCCCCTTGCGTTGTGGACGTTCCAGGGCCAGTACGGCGTCAACGTTCCGGCCGTGCTGGCCTCGGTCGTCCTGACCACGCTGCCGATTCTGGTGCTGTACGCCATCGGGCGCCGGCAGCTACTCAGCGGTTTGACTGCCGGCTTCAGCAAGTGACATGCATCCGATGACCGGCCTGCGTCACCAAGGCTCTACCCAATCAGAAGTGAAGGTGGCGCCGGACTCCGATCAGCCTGAACTGGCATCAACAACATCGTCGACGTCGACAGTCGGCCGAAAGAATCGGGTAAAAGAGTGTCTCATCGCAAGAAGGCCCTTGTCGTCCGCGGTGGCTGGGAGGGACATCAGCCGGTCGAGGCCACTGAACTGTTCATTCCATACCTTCATGGGCTTGACTATGAAGTCCGCATCGAAGATGCGCCCACCGTCTACGCCGATGCCGATTACATGAACGGAGTGGACCTCGTCATGCAGTGCATGACGATGTCGAGCATCGAACCGGAGGAGCTGGCCGGGTTGCGGGACGCGATCGTGGCCGGAACCGGTTTGGCGGGATGGCACGGCGGCATTGCGGACTCCTACCGCAACAGTGCCGACTACCTCCACCTGATCGGCGGCCAATTCGCCTGCCACCCGGGTAAGCATCCGGACGAGGCAACCGGCGAACAGTCGGACAACTACATTCCGTACACCATCAATGTGTTGCCTCATGCGCAGGCGCATCCGATTACCACCGGTATCGAGGATTTCGAGCTCACCACGGAGCAGTACTGGGTCCTGTGTGATTCCTATATCGACGTCCTGGCCACGACGACCCAACAGGTCCGACCCTGGGACCCCTGGGCCAGACCGGTGGTGTCGCCGGCGATCTGGACCAGGCAATGGGGCCGCGGCCGGATCTTCGTCACGACCGCGGGTCACGACGTCAAGACCCTGCAGGATTCCAAGGTGAAGACGATTGTTGAAAGAGGGTTGACATGGGCGAGCCGCTGAGGATCGGCATCATCGGCCTGGGAACGATCAGTGCCCAGTATCTGCACACGCTGGACCGACTCGAATCTGTCGAGTTGGTCGCTGTCGCAGACCTGGATCATTCGCTGGCCCAGGCTGTTGCGGAGGAAAGAACCGGTGTCCGAGCCTGTGGCGTGGCGCAGTTGCTCGCCGCCACCGATGTGGAACTGGTGCTGAACCTGACGATCCCAGCGGCGCACGCCGGCATCGCCCTCCAGGCGATCAGCGCCGGCAAGCATGTCTACGGTGAGAAGCCGCTGGGCCTGAACACCGCCGAGGGTCAAGAAGTGTTGACCTCGGCGGCGGCGGCGGGTGTGCTGATCGGGTGCGCCCCCGACACCGTCCTGGGAACCGGAATCCAAACTGCTCGTAAAGCCATCGACGACAATCTGATCGGTCTGCCCATCGCCGCGACCGCCACCATGATGGTCCCCGGACATGAACGGTGGCACCCCAACCCGGACTTCTACTATCAGCCCGGCGGCGGGCCGCTGTTGGACATGGGTCCCTACTACCTGTCTGCCTTGGTCACTCTGCTCGGTCCGGTGACCACTGCGATCGGAGCGTCGAGCCGCACCCGGTCCACCCGTACCATCGGATCCGGCGGCCGCGCGGGGCAGGTCATCCCGGTCGCCACCGATACCCACATCACCGGCATTCTCACTCATGCGACCGGTGTCGTGTCGACCGTGGTCATGAGCTTCGACGCGGTTGCGACGCGATCGGCCAATATCGAGATCCACGGTGAAAGTGGCACCATGGTCGTCCCTGATCCCAATCACTTCTCGGGCGACGTCCAGGTTCGGACGCTGGACAGCAACACCTGGACGACGCTCCCTGTCTCAGCCGGATATCCCAACGCCGGCCGGGGTATCGGAATCGCCGACCTGGCCAGCACTCCCGCCGGAACTTCACCCCGAGCCGGCGGGCAGCTGGCCTATCACGTGCTGGACATCATGGAAATGGTCCTCGCCTCCGCCGAGACCGGCCGTGCCCTTCCCGTCCGCAGTACGGCCGAACGACCGGCTGCAGTTCCACTGCAGGCGAAATCCCCCGCCGCGTCGGCCCATCGCTGATCGCTTCGCCCCGGTAAGTACCCCTTGTGATCGGTGTCACCAGGGTATAAGTTCCGTGTGCGAGCTTGAGTGATTTTGAAGAATGTTGATGCTTCGCCTGCTTCTACTGCCTGCTCTACAGCTGCTCCCACTGCCTGCCGCCGGCTGTATCCCTCGGATCGGAGATCCTGAATGTTTCGAGTAATTCGTCGCACCCACGTGGCGGGAGTTGCCGTACTGGCGCTGACGTTGTCGGCGTTCGTCGGGCAATCAGCCGTCGTCAGTGCCACGCCGACCGGCTCGGTCGGCGCGGCAGCCCCGAGCGCGCCGGCACCTCCGGCCACGAAGGCGGCTGCGGATTCGACGATCGTGGTCGATGATGCGAAGCAGGGCACCGGACCGGACGTGTTCGATTATGTGGGTTCCGGTTGGGGTCATGCGGGCGGCGAGGGGGCCCCGGCGAATCCGTACGGCGGGACGAACAGCTGGACCGACCATGCGGGCGACAAGGTGACGTTCACCTTCGTGGGCAACCAGATCACGTTCTTCGGCGTCACCGCGCTGCAGCACGGCATCGGCGCGGTGTCCGTCGACGGCGCTGCGGCAACCTCGATCGATTTCTACAGCGCGAACCGCACCGGGAACGTGGTGTTGTGGACCAGCCCGACCCTGCCCGAGGGGCAGCACACGGTGACGTTGGCGTGGACCGGAACGAAGAACGCCGCGTCCAGCGGCACGTCGGTGGTCGTTGACCGGGTCAGCTTCAACGGGCAGCCGCCACCTCCGGCGAACACCGCCATCGCGGTGAACCCGGCCGGTCCGGGCCGGACGTTCGACGGGGTCGGCGCGATCAGCGGCGGCGGCGGGAACAGCCGGCTGCTCATCGACTACCCCGCCAAACAGCGCAACCAGATCCTGGACTACCTTTTCAAGCCCGGCTATGGAGCTTCCCTGCAGATCCTCAAGCTGGAGATCGGCGGTGACGCCAACTCCACCGACGGGTCCGAACCCAGCATCGAGCACACCAAGGGCGTCGTGAACTGTGACGCGGGCTATGAGTTCTGGTTGGCCCAGCAGGCCAAGGCGCGCAATCCCAACATCAAGCTGTACGGGCTGGCGTGGACCGCGCCCGGTTGGATCGGCAACGGCAACTTCTGGTCACAGGACATGATCGACTACCTGACGACGTGGATCGGGTGCGCCAACACCCACGGCCTGAAGATCGACTATCTCGGCGGCTGGAACGAACGCGGCTACAACAAGGCGTGGTACGAGAATCTGCATGCGACGCTTGCCGCCAAACACCTCCCCATCCAGGTGGTCGGCGACGACTCCGGCTGGGACGAGGCGGACGCCATGGCGACGGACCCCGCCTTCGCCAAGTCCATCGACATCCTCGCCGCGCACTACTCGTGTGAGGGCGGCGACGGTGGTAACGCGAACTCGTGTCAGTCCACCCATAACGCGATCAACACCGGAAAACCGTTGTGGGACAGCGAAAACGGCTCGCAAGATGACAACACCGGCGCCCCGGCGCTGATCCGGGCAATCACCCGCGGGTACCTCGACGCCAAGATGACGGCCTTGCTCAACTGGCCCCTCATCGCAGCCATCACCCCGAACCTGCCCTACGCCACCGTCGGCCTGGCGGTCGCCGACCAGCCCTGGTCGGGTCACTACAGCCTGGGCATCAACACCTGGGTCACCGCCCAGGTCACCCAGTTCGCCCAACCCGGCTGGCAGTTCCTGGACAACGCCAGCGGCTACCTGGGCAAGGACCGCACCAACGGCAGCTACGTCAGCCTGGTGTCGCCCACCAAGTCCGACTACAGCACCGTGGTGGAGACCACAACGGCAACAGCCGCATCAACCGCAACGTTCACCGTGCCGTCCGCCCTGTCCGGCAAGGCGGTGCACGTGTGGGCCACCAACGTGAACTCGACTCACAACGCGGACTACTTCGTTCACTTGACCGACCTCAGGGCCGGCAGCTCAGGCACGTTCGCTTACACGCTCGAGCCCGGCTACGTCTACACGTTCAGCACCGTCAACAAGCCTGTCGGCAAGGGCACCGCGATCAGCCCGGCCCCGCACCCGCTCGCTCTTCCGCACTCCGACAACTTCAACCGCTACGTCGCCGGCCAAGAGGCGCGCTACGTCTCGGACATGCAGGGCGCGTTCGAGGTGCAGCCCTGCGCCGCCGGACGCCGCGGCATGTGCCTGCAGCAGATGGCCCCGATCAAGCCGATCGAGTGGCAGAACGACAGTGACGCGTTCACCCTCGTCGGGGACCCGTCCTGGACGAACTACCAGGTCCAGATCGACGCGGAGCTGGCCAAGCCCGGCACGCTGGAGCTGATCGGACGGGCCGGAACCCAGACCCGGCCGCAGTCGCACCAGCAGGGCTATTACTTCCAGATCGCCGACACCGGTGCCTGGACGATCTTCAAGAGCGACGCCAACGGCGTCCGCACGGTGCTGGCCCGGGCGTCCACCACCGCGCTCGGCGTCGGGAGGTGGCACAAACTGGCGCTGTCGTTCAGCGGCCCGTCGATCACCGCGCTCGTCGACGGCCACGCTGTTGGCGTAGTCCAGGACAGCTCCTACACCGCCGGTCAGGTAGGCCTCGGTCTGACCTCCTATGACACCGACCAGTTCGACAACCTCGCGATCACCCCGAACAAGGTGTCCCGGGCGTCGGCGTCGCTGACGGTGACCCCGTCGGCGAAGACCGTGCAGCGCGGCCAGCAGGTCACCGTCACCACGACGTTCTCCGTGCCCCGTGGGGCCGGCCCCGCCGAGGGTGTCAATCTCACCCTCCAGGCCCCGACCGGCTTCGTCGTCGACTCCTCCGCGCAGGTCTTCGGTGTCGTTCAGCCGGGACACAGCGTCACGGCCACCTGGGCGCTCACCGCGTTCGAACCTCCCACGGATCGACGACGGTAACCCGCTGACCATTCACGGCACCGTGTACGCCAAGGGGCTCGGCACAAACTCGGTCAGCGACATTGCCATCTACCTCGGCGGTAACTGCTCGAGGTTCACCTCCACCGTTGGCATGGACAGCGAAGTCGGCGACGGCACCGTCACCTTCAGCGTGATCGGTGACGGCAAAACGCTTGCCACCACACCCACCGTCAGAGGTGGCGATCCAGCCCAACAGATCACGGTCGCCGTCAGCGGCGTGCAAACCCTGCACCTGGTGGTCGGCGACGCCGGCGACGGCAACGGCGACGACCACGGGGACTGGGCCATGCCGACCCTGACCTGCTCAGGCTGACTTCCGAGGGGCGGCGCTGTCGTCGCACCCGTGACCGGAAGTGGCAGCCCCGGGGTCGGGCCCCGTGCTGCCACCCCGAGAGCAATTTTTCCTGGCGGTGATCGACAGCAGAACCGTGTCGGGAGCCGGCGATTCCCGGCGGGCAGGATCGGCCGGTTCCCGCTTTGTCTGGTCGTGGCAACCCTGCTGGCGCTGGCGACAAGTGTGGGGGTTGCGCAATCCGCGTCAGGCAGCGAGCCGACGCGCGAGCCGGAGCGCCAGCACAACGAGGCGTATCGAAATCCAATTCTGCCGGCCAATGTCGCCGATCCCCACGTCATCAAGGCACTCGACGGGTACTACTACCTGTACGCGACGACCACGACGCTGGGCACCTCTGCCAAGGAACACATCTTTCCGATCTGGCGTTCGACCGACCTCGTTGATTGGCGCTACGTCACCGATGCGTTGGCCACTGCGCCCAGCTGGGTGTCGACCAACGCTCTGTGGGCGCCGGACGTGCACTACTTCAACGGTCAGTACTACCTGTACTACACAGCCGATCACGTCAAGGCGTTGCCCAAGTACGCGAATCCGGCCAGCACCCCGGCCCAGGCGGTATCAGCCATCGGCGTATTGACCTCTCCGACGCCCGTCGGGCCGTGGTCCGACGCCGGGCCGTCGGCGGGCGGATCGTTTCGCCACGGCCCGATCGTGCCGCCGAGCTGGGGATGGTGCACCGATCCGGCGAACCCAGGCTGCTACAACTGGCATTTCGACTCAGCGGTGTATCAGGGTTCGGACGGCACCAGGTACCTGTACGAGGGCAGTTTCTTCGG
>JAABUJ010006452.1_pt1 | contig 11347 bp, 13 predicted proteins | sample 5559131 | NCBI WGS metagenome assembly JAABUJ01 (sample SAMN10711875, study PRJNA513366) | rock metagenome | isolation source: Antarctica rocks | place: Antarctica: Victoria Land, Mt New Zealand nord | collected 2016-01-07 | reverse complement strand
CAGCCTGAAACGCCATTTGAACGGGCGAAGTTCCCTCTCTAGCCCTTCTCGGCACTTTGACGACAACCTTGAGCCTCTCCCTATAAAGCTAGTTTGCCCCTGGTCGCAGCTTCGCTCTTTCCACCCCCAATAGCGCGGGCGGACCATGACACCGCGTGTCTGCGTGCCTCGACGTGGACGACTGGACGCGTGGTGTCTGCCCTATACTTTATGTTGAGTGTGCGCGTGTTTGTCGCGCACGTTTGCCATGTCGAAAGGGGCGCCCATGACACAAGCCATCGGCCGGTCCACCACACCCCACAGCGCCGGCATCCAGCCAGACACCGACGCGCGGGGCCGCGATCGCTACAGTGAGCGTGACGAGGACCTGACGGCGCGCGGTTTTCCAGGAACGTTCGTGACGCGCGACAAAATTGAGGCGGGGATTGTCGCCCGCGACGGCGCGCTCACCATGATCGACCCGCGCCCCTACGCCTCGCTATTGTACGATGGCGCGGGGATGCCGGTGCTGTCCACGCAGATGCTGACGTACCTGGCCGGGCCTGACCCTCAGCGTGGCGCGGTGAAGCGGCTTATCACGGCGTTACAGGCGCTCAAGGACCGCGACGAACGCGCCTACGGCATGCTGTGCGCGCGCTTCGACGAAGGGCACTCGTACGCGCGTATCGGGGTTGATTTCGGCGTCTGCCGCTCGACGGCCCACGCGACGATCCTGCGCTGTGTGGAGGCGCTCACGGACTGGCTGGACACGCGGGCAGCGATGGACCTGGAGAAGGCCGCGCTGGAGGCCGGGTCGCTGGACGACGACGCCGGCGACGCGCCCGAGGCACCGGCGTCAGTCATCCCGGCTCGGACTCAGGGGCAGGATCAGGGGCTACCTCTTGTGGCCGCGCCGCTGATGCCGGATGAGGCGGGGAGAGCGCCGACGTCGCTTGACGCGTATTGGCGTGCGGTCGAACGCCGCCGCGCGCGCGATGCCTACGAGCGGGGGGCCTAGCAGAGGGCAGGGGCAGCGCGCGCAATGCTTGCGGGGATAGCACGCCGTAAGCACCAGCCCCACTAGCTTGCCGGTCACGCGAACGGTTCATGTTTGCAACACAACACACCGTGAACCGCCCGCATCATCAGCCTACCGCATGGGACGCGCGGCATCGCATACATAGCATGTCTATCTTTTCAAGAAGTGAGGGCGTTATCCCGCGTGCGGCTTGGTGCTCGCCGGGATAGCGCCCTCTGTGTTTTCCTGAGCGGCCTAGTGGACGAAGACGCTGGTCAGCCACAACCCACCACAAAACCACAGCCCGATACGCGCGAACCAGGGGTACGTCCACGGTAGTTGTGGTTGTTTCGCGTGGCGTCGGGCCACGGCTTTCCCTACGCTCCACAGTTGCCACCCAATCATCCCGACACCACACAAAATCCCTATCAATTCAGGGACGCTGAGCAGCACCGCCAGGGCCTCCTCCGCACGGTTGACGCCGGCCGACCGTGCCGCAATTTGCCACGCGATAGGGAGCGGTATCCAGAGGACGGCCCACGGTCGTCGGCTAGCCGCCGTAGTGAACTGTGCGAGGTGCGCCACGGCGCTGTGGACGATAGACTGCGCGCTCATTCCCTTAGTTGCTCCTCGTTGTCGTCTCGTCCATGCCCACCGTGTAGCGGCCACGGCCACTACACGGGCGCTACTTGGCTTGGATGATATAGGCGATCAGGACCGCAGTAATAGCCATCCCTGCTATCTCCAGTGGCGGAGGTGGCCCGAAAATGAGCATCACGATCGCTGTACCCAGGAGGAACAAAAGAACTGCCAGCGCGTAATAGCGCCATGCGACGCGTCTGGGCGTGGCGACCTTCTGAGATGGGGTCTGTGGCGCGCGGTCGGGCTCGTCGTCTCGTTCTAATCGGCCCATAAGCATAACCCCCTTCCCGTCATCATACACCGGTGGCTCCCCGCGCGTGCGGGCGCGTGGCGACCTATTCCACGACGGCGCACGACGGGCGGCGGGGTAGGGGGTGCGTAGCAGTTCTATTTATTTTCCCAGTAGTGAGTGGTCGCGGTCCGTGCCTTGATACGATAGGCCGCGTGTTTCGCAGGGCGGGTACCGCCCGAGAAACGAGTAGGGGGGCGACGGTACGGGTTATCCCGCTCGCGGAAAGCCGCCCCATCTCATTGAGTGGAGCGATCCTACGCTTTCCTTGCGCCGACGACGACTGTGCTGCTGGGAAAAATAAAGAGATGGGCTCTTTAGGGGGGCGTTGTGGTGTCCCACGCGTCGCAGATGGTGCGTAGTTCAGTGACGCGTGGGGTGAACGCGACACTGAAGCCGCGCCATAGCGGTTCGTCTATGATCTGCTCGGGGGTCATGCTCGTCACGCTGACACCACCCGTGTCGGCCATGACGCGCAACTGTGCGACGAACGCGGGCAATGGAAACCAGAAAGCGATAGTCTCGCGCCTCCCGTCGATAGCGGGGATGGTGACGTTGAGACGCGCGACCCCCTCGGCGTTTTCTTGTGGCGTTGGACGTGTGGATACCCACTGGTACACAAAGTCTATGTCGTCCTGGCCCTGCTCGGTTGCCCGGTTGTGCGCTTGCTCCAGGGCGCGCACGCGTGGGCGGCCGGACTCCTCTACCCACACAAAGGGATATGGCGCGATCCGCCCCTCTGGGTTGGTATCCCAGATGGCCCCGTTGACCTCGATGGCCTCCCGCTTAAGCGCGGCCATCGCTTGGCGTGTCGCCGCGCCCGTGAACGCGCGTCTCATTTTGTCTCGTAGGCGTCCCATCGTCGTCTCCTTCGTTTAAACGTCCCCACCCCTAAAGGCGGCGCTTGCCATACCTAAAGGTTATGCCGACTCCCGCACACCACCAGCCTCGACGGGCATAGGCGCTGTGTGAGCGTCGTGCGTGCCTTGTGTGTGGGAGCCGCGCGGGGTGGACCTGGTCATACAGCCCGCTCGCCGGCGTAGCCGCGTCTTGTCCCACCGGATGACCCGGACCATGAAGGGCCGTTCGTTGGCCGCGCTGACGATGAGCGTTCCTTTCGGCAAGGCGCGCAGCTCGTCGGCCCCGATCAGCGGCGCGCCGGTCTCGCTCTTGCTCCGGCTGCCACCTTGCGTAAAGACACGTTCCCGCTCACGCGATGCGCCCGCACTGGCGCTGACGACGGTACGGGTGCCGAGCGTGTCGCTCATCCATTGCGCTGTCGTCGGCCCCGCGCCCGCGAAGAACAGCAGATTGTTGCAGCCGTCCTCGAACCCGGCCGGCGCGTCCACGCCGTACGCGTCGCTCATCTGCGTGGGGGACTGGAACGCCAGCAGGACGCCGATCCGCGCCGCGCGCAGCGTGTTGAGCGCGTGCAGAAGCCCGGCGATGGCCCCAATCGTGCCCGCCTCGTCGATCAGGTTGAGGATGGCGCGTGGCAGTGCCTTGTCGGGGTAGGTGTTGGCGCGTGGGATCTGCGCGTCCCACATCTGGCCGAACAGGGTCGCCACGAACGGGCGTAAGGTGTCTTGCCGGCCGGGCGTGAGTTGGACGAAGAGGGCGGTCGGTCGGCCCTCGCGTAGCCCCATGCCCTCGAAGGGCATATCGTCGTGATCCGTGACCGCCTGGATGGCCTCACCCTTCAAGCCCATGAAGCGCAGGGGTAACCCGGTCAGCACCTTCTCGGCCAGCGTCGGGTCGGCCTTCAAGTGCATCAGAAAGCCCTGCGCCGCGTCCCGCGCGTTGGGGTCGGGACTCTCCAGCAGCTCGCGCTGCATGGCCTTGATGTCGGTGCGGCTGAGGTACTGCGCGAGTTGTGAGAGCGTCCCTGGCTTGTTGACAGCGTTCAGGTGAAGCGCGACGGCCTGGATGAGCAAGAGCACCGTATCATCCCAGAAGCCGCCCTCTGACGTGTCCTGTCGTCGTGTGTTGGCGACCCAGGTCCTGGCAAAGGACAGCGCCCGCTCGGGGTCGGCCCCAATGTGCGTGAGGGGGTTATACCCGTTGCCGCTCGGGTCATAAAAGTTGAGCCGCAGCACCGTGTGCGTCTTTGACAGCGCCGCACTGGTCCGCTCGTAGAGTTCTCCCTTGGGATCAGTCACGACGATGGAGCGCCGCACGCGCCGCTCTATCTCGCGCAGCAGCAGGCCGATCAGCAACGTGCTTTTGCCGGACCCGGAGCGCCCGACGAGGAGCGTGTGGACGTACACCAGGGCGTCCGGGAGCGCGATCGTGCGGCGCATCCCTATGACGCGACCCAGCACGAACGATCCGGCCCCGCGGCGCGGCCGCCAGCGGCGCGCGTCCCGCCGGCTGGCCCACCGCGCCGCTCCGTGGGCCGTGCCGGGCTTTAGCGTGCCGGCACGGCCCACGACAAACCAGATAGGCCCCCACAGCTTGCGCAGGAGCGGGAGGATGATGACGAGGACGACCGCGGCGACTTCGGCCAGCATCCCCCACCGGACGAGCCTAGCGTGCCGTGTCGTGGCCTGCAAGGCGTGATAGTTCCGTTCGCGCCAGGCGGGCAACATCCAGCGCGTCCAGCCGATGATGCGCCAGCCTTTGCGCTGGTTCGTGGTCAGCCAGTGGGCGTGCTGCGTTGTCTCGTAGGCGCTGACGGCCGCCTGTGCCGGCCACGCCACGGCCACGTACACCGTATGCCATGCCAGGATGAGCAGAGGACGCGCCAGCAGGGCGATCCCGACGCTAGCGGCCACGACCAAACATGCGAGTAAGAATGCCTTCATGCCCCCCCTCCTTTGCGCTAACGGGCTGTGCTGTGACGGGTGTCACGACGGGTTGTGGTTGTTGACGCGCCCGTGCCCGCTCGACGAGCGCGGCCATGTCGCGCTGGCGCTCCACCGTGCGCGCCGCCTCCCGTGGGAGCGACAGGCGCACGCCGGCGGCGATCCCAGCCTGGCGCATGAGGTCAAGGTGCTGTCTCTTGAGCCGCACGCCTATCTGCTTGCCGTCGCTGCGCCGGATGCCCGCGCCACTAATCAAGACGTGGGCGTGGGGATGGGCCGTGTTTCGATGCACGGCGGCGCACCAGGTGAGATCGAGGCCCAGGTAGTTGCTCAGGGTCCCGACCACTTCCCGTGTCCATGCTTCCAGCTCCTGTTGCGTCTGCAAGCCGTGGGCGGGGCTCGGGCTCATAATCTCGCGGTGGTAGAGCACCGACCGATCCTGCCGTGCCCGCAATAGCTGCCGCGCCTGCTTGCTCGTCATGTCACCCGTTGCCCCGAAGAGATCGCGCGGACCTGGCTCCTCATCGCCCCCGGTCTCGCGGTTCTGCATGTAGTACACGGCGTCGTAGAGGCGCGCGACGGCCGTCGGGCCTTGCTTCTGATAGTGGCTCTTAATCAGCGTCGGGGGCATCGCCTCGATGTCCGCGTCGTCTATCATCATGGTTTCTCGCCCCTCTCTGTCGTCGCGTAGCGGCGTGTGTGGTCGTGGTGGTATGGGCCAGGCGTTGGCCCCCGTGCTGTTCACCAGGAGGCACCAGCTTTATCCGGCAACGGGATTGCAGGCGTACCGATCGGGGAAAACTACGGGATCGCGCTGGGCTGAAAAGTGCCCCCACACCAGCGGCATGGGGGCTCGCGCTCGCCATAACTTACCGACTCCCCGCCGGATAGATGACGTGATGCTGCACGCCGTAGCCGATGGCATAGACGGCGAAGATCGCCACAAGGAGCACGGCCAGGAGGACCAGCGCGATCAGCACGCGCCGCAGTCCGCGCGCGGTCACCCAGGGGCGTCCAGGCGCTATCGCTCTATGGCCGGGGTGTTGTGGCAGCGGGAGCGGCGGCAGACCGTACTGTGCCCGCAAGCCTTGCTCGATGGTGTAGCGCTCCATGGCCAGCGCGCGCTCATGAATCCGCCGCTCCTTTTTGCGCCCAATGGCGTACCAGAGTACATCGTTCACGTCTCTATCCTTCCCTTGCTTTACGCTGTGTTACAACGCCGCGAACTTCGCGATCCCTATTACTTTCTCTACACCACCCGCGCCGGCGTGCGACACAGCGGACAGCAGTCCGGCCACAATAGCCGGGACCAGCGCCAACACGAGCAGCCCCCCGACGAGCATGATGTCGTTCCACAACACCGCGCCGATCACGCCGCCTGCGCGCCCATTGCCCTGCCCTTCCAGAGACACGATCACCGACAGCATCAGCGCGTAGGCCGGTCCCAACAATGAGAGATAGGCGAAGGCGCGCAGCCACGCCCGCGCGATGTCGGCCGCCGGCGGCCACGCGAAGAGGATGATCGCCAGCGGGCCTATCTCGTACACGAACGCGAACACATGCAACGTGACGGCGCGCTCGATGCCCACGATGATGAGGAGTAGCGGCGCCAGCAGCAGGGCGATACCGAAATGTCCCATATCGTGCATCGTGGACGCGCCGATGTCGCTGGCGAGGCCGTTGACCGCGCCGAGCCAGACGTTGACGAGCGTATCGTAGGACGCGAGTCCCGCCAGCACGAGACCAGAGCGCCACAGCAGGGCGACGCCATCGCTGACGGTGCCGAACCAGGCCGGTTTCATCGTCCAGAGCACGGCGATCCCGAACACCACCGCGAAGGCGTCGCCCGCGTCGGTCGAAAGTGTGTCCTTGACCCGGACAAGCCCTCCGTTTGCCGTCGGGTTATCCGTGCGCGTCAACGGCCCGATGATAGCGTCCGTCAGGTCATGGATTTGCGTTTCCAGGATCGTGACCAGGCCGTTCCACACTGACGAAAAGCCTTGTTGGATAACGCCCCAGAAGTCGATACACACGCCGTTCCCGAGTGGGAGCGGGATAGCCAGCGCCGTCGCGCCACATGTATTACCTGACGACACCGCGCCGCCGATCGTGGCCGCCGGCGTTGGCGAGGGGCTAGGCGTCGGTGACGGACTTGGTTGGAGCGTCGCGACCACGCTCACGCCGCGTGCCGTCTGCGTGGGCGCTGGTGTGTGTGTCGGTGAGGGCGCGGCCGCCAGGGCCAGTGCGGGCACGAGCGACGCGGCGATAGCCAGGGTCAAGAGTAGAGCTTTCATCCGGTCGCCTCCATCCCGGTCGTGCCATTCACGGCCATCTTAATGCCTGCCCACACGTCGCCGCCGGCCTGCGCGGTCCACCAGTTGCGTGCCGTGATGTCATCTACGTCACTCGCAAAGAGGGACGCTTCATCGGAAGTCAGTTCCACGCGCACGACGCCGTGGAGGTCGCGCGGGCTCTTGCGGTCGCGTCGGGTCAAGAACATGGGCATGTATTCCCCTTTGACGCCGCTCATGCGTTGCGCCTGGTCCACCTCCTCGGGCGTCAGTTGGAGCATACGTTCTAACCACAGTCGCGGGTTGCCCTGCGTCTCTTGGCCGTTGTCTTCGACGCTAAAGAGCGCCTTGTAGCTGGCCTGACTGAAAAACGTTTCGGCATCGGCGTTGCCGACGAGGTCCTTGATTTGCTGCGAGGCGAACAGGACACAGTTCCCGCCGTGGCGCGCCTTGCGAGCGTCGCGATTGATGAACGCGCGGGCCTGGGGCGACGTGAGCAGGCCCCAGGCCTCATCAAGGCCCAGGAAGCAATCGGCGCTGGCGCGCCCCGCCTGCATGCTCCTGGCGCGTGCGAGCGCCCGTCGCTGGTCTACGATCGCGAACACGCTGAAATAGGCGTAGTTGCGGAGCGCCGCGTGCTCATCGAGCGGGGCGGTATTGAAGGCGAGCAGCGGGGCGTCGAGGGGGACAGTGGTCTGCCCATCCACCAGGCCCGCGTGCTGGCCGTCCAACACGAACGGCCGTAACTTCCAGGCTAACCCGCGCCATACCTTACGATCGTCGCTGTCCATGCCCGGCGTCGCCGCCTGATCGAGCAGGCAGGCGTACAGGTCGCGCATAACCGGGGGTGTGGCGCCCGCGACGGCGTAGACCGCCCGTACCGCCTCGTCGATGAACGGCGCTTCCAGGCCGGTCAATCCACCCAGCAGCAAGTCGAGCGCGGCGGTCACGAAGCGCACCCGTTCGGCGCGGTCATCGTCACTGTCGCGGGGGCCGTCGAAGACATTGATCGTCGCGGACAATGCGCCCCCTAACAGCGCCCGCGTGCCGCCTGAGATGTCGCACAACGCTCCGAAACTATCGACGGAACTGACAACCGTCGCCATGTCGCCGCGCAGCAGGAACGACAGGGCGATCTTTTGCAGCAGGCTCGTCTTGCCCGTCCCGACACGACCTAGCGCGACGCCGATGCGATTATACAGATCCGGGTCGTCGAGCGCCAAGGTGACGAGACCGCCGGCGACATCGGTCACGCCCAACGGCACGCCCAGCGTGCGTGTGCCCGGATTAAAGCTCAGGAACGGAAAAGCGTGACCAGCCGTCACACTATCCCAGCGATAGGTCGAGCGCGCCGGGTCGCCATAGCCGGGCAGCGTCGCGCGGTACAAGGGCTCTTGATGCGCCGTGCCAAAACCCGGATCGGCAATCATCGTATCGCGCATGGCGAGTAGCACGCGGCCCACGCGCGCGTCGAGCTGCGCCCGCGTGGCGCCCTCCAACCGGACGTAACATCCAACCTTGACGATCCCGTAGCCCTGCGTATGGAGGGCCGTGGCTTGGTCGATCGCGTCGGTTGCCGCGATGCTCGTCGCGACGTCGGTCCCGCCCGCGCGCGTGCCCTCCATCACCCTCAGACGCCAGCCCTGCCGGCGACGTTCCCACGATCTGCTCAGTCCGCGCACATGCACAACGACGGTGGCGGGACAATCGCCCGCGACGAGCGCCCGCGCCCATCCCGGCTCCGTATAGGCCGGGGGAGCCACGAGGAACAGCGTCCGGTACCAGCGCCCGCGCCCGGTCGCGGGGTCGGTGGCGTAGTACGCATTGACGTCTTCGCGGCCCGCCCGCCACATGTGCCGGCCCAGGAATGCCTGAGCGTCCGCGTGTGACGCCACCACCGGGGGCAGGCCCATCGCCACCAGTTGCCGCGTCACGGCCCGTACCGCCTGCCCGAGGCGTTCCGTGGGCGACTGGTCGGGGTAGCCCTCTTGCGCCGGATAGGGGTCCACCAACAGCCAGTAGGCGAGGTCGGCGACGTGCCGCGCGCCCGCCTCTTGCGCCGGATAGACGCCGCGCCCACCACGCCAGCAAGCGGTCGCCCAGCTCCCCGAGCTGCGGCGTGTACGGCTCCGGCGCGAATTGCGCCCGCAGTCCCGCGACGAGCGCGCCGGCATCCGCCGGGCGATTCTCGATAAAGACGCTTAAGCGGGCCTTGCGCGGGAGGGACGCCACGAGCGCGCCGAACAGCGCGGCGTGCCGTTCCTGGTCGGACGTCGAGAGCGCATCGAGCGCAAGGCCCGGCACGCGCAGGAGGGCGCGTGTGATGCCATCGACGCCGACCATGTACCCGTCAGCGTCAACGCTGACGTCTTTGTGCCGCTTGGATGCGCGCATACTTTACTCCTTCCCGCGTGTAGACGCTCGCGTAGCGGATGGCGGTGTACGTGTGCGTGCGGGCCTGCCGCGCGGCGTAGCGCAGGGCTTGGCTCGGGTAGCGCTCTACGTTGCTGCGGAACAGCGCCAGGATGGGCGCGACCACGAGGATCGCCGGCAGGCAGATGACCATGACATGCAGATTCGGGTTGTGGACGCCGGCGGCGAGGAGCGCGGCGAGCCACACCGTCAGGGCGCCCGCGCCGATGCCGGCCCACTGGGGCAGCGTGAGCCGCCCCAGGCGCAGGTTGTCATTTAAGGAGCGTGCGGTCTTGTGTGCCATTAGAACCCGCTCCCAATGGCCTGGAAGCTGACAATCAGGACGATGGCTAGGAACGCCGAGCCGAGGATCTCCGCCTTATGCCCCTTCGAGAACACGACGGCGCAGGCCGCGCTCACGATGATAATGGCGATCAGCGCCGGCGAAATCTCCTTGATGTAGCCGATGGCCTTGGTGGCCGCTTCCCCGAAGGCCGATGCGATAACGATAGCCGATGCGATGTCTACGTGTCCCATGATGCCGTACTCCCCTATCTTGTTGTCTGTCCCCCCGTGCCACACTGCTTTATTTATGGTAAAGTTGAGTGAAGCATGTGCGGGACTCGATTATGGTTGTGTCGAACGTGCCGCTTCCACCGGGCCGGGCTGGTGACACAGCGCCGGCCTTTGTCGTCCCCTTTCCTCCGCTCTAATCGCATCCCTCCTCTCGTCTCGTTTGTCGCGCCTATAGCTCTGCCGCATCATGGCGGTTGCGTCAGCGCGGTGGGCCTGCCCGTAGTATAACTGAAAACGTGTTAATATTGACATGTATTGGTGTTAAACGGAAACGGTTGGGAGGTTATGGCAGAATGAAGGGAACGCAAGCCCGCACCGGAGGAGTGAAGACTCTGCCTAGAAAGAAGATGCAGGACTACTCGTGGCTGTCCATGCATATCCCGCAATCACTCCAGGCCGTCGTGCGGCAATTGGCTGATGCTGAGGATCGGACCATGAGCAGCATGGCGCGTCACTTGATGGAGGATGGCTTGCGCTACCGAGGGTTGGACGTACCCAAGCGCGGGGGAGAACAGGACGACAGCGAGGGCGACGACTAGCTAGCGCCGGGATGTGCCAGGAGGGATGCTGTGGTGTACGTTGCCGGCGCCGTCCTCGCAACCCTTCTCCTGACGCCCGTGGTCGTTGCTATTATCCGACGTGCGAAGGGCTGACCAGGATAAACGAGGGGAGGGTCTCATGTCTCTCGCACAGGCCATCACACAAACGATGCAGGCACACGGACTAAAGGCCGCCGAGGTCGCCGGGCGGCTGGGCGAAGCCCAAGACCGCACGGCCTTTTATCGCACGCTCAACGGGGAGACGAAAGAGCCGCGCCTGAATACGCTCGTCCAGTTGTGCATCGCCTTGGACACCAGTCCCTCAGAGTTGCTGGAACTGGCCGAGGTGTGGTCCCCGGATACGCCGGGACGTGTCCGACCCGATGATTTGCGCCTACGGCAAGCGTTCGGACAGATGCGCGCACTGCCCACGGACGGGAAGCAGTGGGCGGTGCCGCTCGTGGCCGCACTGGCGACGGCACTGACGGCCGATGACCTGCCGCATGTCCCTAATGACGCCGGTAACGCCTAAGGACTTTTTCTACAAGTTAAGGATTTTAAGCCGTTGTCAAGGCCATTTTTGCAGCTTTTAAGCCAACCTGACAGCTGCCATGTGGCACAAACGCATGAGGCGCATGGCGTAGCGACAGCCGTGTGTGGGAGCAAAAGGCTCGTGGACGTACGGCGTATATGCTGCTACGCTCCCTTTGCCACCCCGAGCGGCGGAAATGCGGGTACTTGACATGTGGCTCAGAACCTTAACTTGTAGGCAATAGCCTAATACTACAACGTTAGGT
>JAABUJ010006451.1_pt1 | contig 11349 bp, 12 predicted proteins | sample 5559131 | NCBI WGS metagenome assembly JAABUJ01 (sample SAMN10711875, study PRJNA513366) | rock metagenome | isolation source: Antarctica rocks | place: Antarctica: Victoria Land, Mt New Zealand nord | collected 2016-01-07 | reverse complement strand
TCCTCATACTCGGCCTTGTTTCTGAATTCCTTGAAAAGATACCCGATCGTCGTCTTCATCCTCTCGCCTTCGATCTGCCAGAGGCGGATCTGATCGACGACGGTGGGTGGCAGGACGGGGTTGTCTTTGCGCATTTCCGGGTGGGCGTGCGCGTTGAGGAAGGTGATGATCTGCTCGGCTGTGATGCCCATGCCTACGGCACGGCGGATGGATTCACGGGTGATTTTTCCAGCGACCATATTAGGGTAGCGGGTTGAGAGACGGGTGAAGAGCTGCAGGATGGCAACCTGAAGTGGCGAGGACGTATACGCGTAGATACGATAGTTAGTTTCGATGACGACGAAGCCATTGGTGCTATTATCAGCGGTTGCGGAGGAGAAGGATGGGGAGACAGTGGAGCGAAGAGCACCTGCGTCGGATGTGAGGGTCGTTGCGAGGCGGGTGGGATAGAATAAAGAGGACGATGATAGTTCGTAGACGAGGCCGTAGTCGCCTAGGTCGTGCAGCATCTGGGTTTGGGTGGGAGTGAGAGTGGCCTTACTGTAGGATTGGCCGAGTTCGAGGCTGCCGAGCATGAAGAAGAAGGAGAGCACGTCGACGATTTCCATCTGGAGCTGCTCCGCGAATGCCAGATATAGCATGAGTATGGCCCACACTTGGGTGTTGACGTCTTCCAGTAGGAATGCGAAACCCTTCTGTGTAATCTCGTCATGCCCACCTCTTTTCGCGATGAAATTACCACCTCTCAGCAGAGCTGTTACTCCTTCGCTCAGCTGGACTCTTCTGTTTGATAGGTTGACGCCAGTGCTGCCAACCATGTAGCTGAGTACTCCTTCCCACTGCGTTCGAGCAAATTCATCCAGTGTCTGAATGGTAACCTTTTCCTCATTTGGATCGACACATGGGACACCGAATGATCTGTGAGTGCCGCCTCCTGTCAAGGCCAGGCGTAAAGAGGTTGCGAAGGTATTCGTAAGCTTGTAAGCCCTTGGTTTGCCTGGATTTGCAACGACGGTGACGACATGGTATTGTTCCAGAGCGGATATTGCAATGTCTCGCTCCCTTCTCAAGCGTTAGACCTTATCTGCCGATCTATCTTGTTGTATGTCCAGCCATACCGTCGATGCTCCGGTTGTACCCAAGCTTCTAGATCCGTCACCGGTAACGGATGGCTGATGTACAGTAGCGCCATAACGAAATTCTTTGCTAAAGCCGTCAATCAGCTCCATCACAGAGCTTTTAGTCAATGGTTGCGCACCCAGGTGAGGCAGCATGCGCCTGAAGACCGCAAGGGCAGTAGAAGGTTGCTTGTAGAGACGATGCCATGTTGTACCAGGGAGTCCTTCAAGATCCTCGAATGCCCGTAGGAAGGAAGACATCTTGATCGACAGATGTCTTCCTGTAAAGCCAGTGTTATCTATCGATCATGATGGGATGAATTGACTCCAATATCTCGATGAGGATCGCAGTCATCGCCTTTCAGTATCCGGCGCTTAGCGGCTGAGCGGGCCGTCTGTAACCAGCGGCAAAGCACATGCAGGCCATTGCGATGTTTCATTGTCGAGTCAGTGTCATAATTTTCATCACGTTTGCTCCTTATTTGACTGCTTTCCATTGCTCAAATAGGAGCTCTGAGGTGGTCGGCGCCCTTCTGAAATTTATGCTTCAATGGCAGCATCACAGGGCCGATCTGAGCGCGTTTACCATCAAGATTATATTGCTCGAATTCGTTACGAGAATGGGCTACCACCGCCCCCGGGAGCTCCGAAGTTGCTCGATATTCCAATGGAAGGGTTGAGCTATTACACGTCCGCCGCTTTTGCTTCCCGGATGGCGAGACAACAGCCTCTCAATATCGAAGCCGATGCTGAGCTTGGCATGCCTATAGATTTAGTGGGCATGCCTGGTATATTCGATGGAGACGAGAGCTGTAAGTCGACTCGCAATTCGATATACTTGTAATGGAGCTGGGTTGACACAGAGTCTACCAGCTATTCAAGCACCTTTGTCAATACCACCCGTTCATCCCAAAGATAAACCACTTCTCCGCCCACTCTCAGATTTGGGGAAGCCCAAATACGCTACCGGCGGCCACAGCTTCTTGCGACGGACAGAATACATCTCTACTGGATCATCTCGTACGACCGACAATTCAACTCCAAAAAGTGTCACTAAGCAGGCTCAAAAAGTGCGGCGCCAGGTGGACACCGCAAAAGATGACCCTGTCACTATTCTGCGAGCAGCAGTGAAAGGCTTTGATATCGCATATCCCCAAGATGCGTACACTGGTCCTGATGCACAAGACAACAAGATACGAGGTTCGGATCCTACACCCGCCGAGCTAGAGGCCTGGAGAAACCCGAAACATCCCACACACCGGGAGCTCATATTACTGGATGCTTATCCATTCAAGCCTGACCTTAACGCTTTCACTGATAATGGATCTTTTCAACTTATTAAATTCACCGCCAACCCCACACCTGTAACAGAGTCCTATGATACACGTCTAGACGTAGGATTTCTGGTCATCAAAACAACCTCTGCAGAAGCCGAAGCAGCCGTAACCGAGGAATTCAACGCTAGATTGAGCGCCCATCAAGACGACCCATCGCGAAACCCTGCACCAGGTCCGATGAACCCATATGAGCTCTTCCTCCCGAATGACGAAAACACAGTCATCGGTATCAAGAGAAAGTTCGATGTTGATGATCCTGACAAGAACGAGTCTGAGCTTTATGGCCAAGGCCAGGCTGATGGCGCCTCCTTCCGATATGATCACATCCGTGCGTACGACACTGCTCGCTCAACCATGAATCTGGATCATCCCTACAAAGACGTTGCCTTAGCTCTGCATGATCCCCAGCTAAAAGTTGATTTCGCATCGGCCTCCAGCCGATTAGAGAAGGCCGCATATTACTATCCCATCCAGGCTAAGCAGCAAATCAGACCCCGTCGCAATCAAACCATGGCTAAACTTGGTTTGACAAGTCAAACGGGCATCGCCGAAGAAAGCGAAATCGATGCACTCGCAGTAAAGATCGGAGACCCCAGTAATGCAGAGGCCGAGGCCAGAGAGCAGTACCGTGTTGAGTTGGAAACATCTAAAGAGGATGAACAACAAGAGGCTCAAGAATAGGTTGTGAATGGGATGCTTATGTGTACTCGAAGAACTATGCTGTGCACCGTTGACGCAATTAGGTTTCTCGATCTTTGTTGCCCTGGTGCTGGGCGGTAGCAGGTGGCGTCCCTGATGTGCTTGTATTTATGATACCCAATGCAGCATTTTCCTTTGTAGGATGGGATGATAACTGCGGAGGTTCAGACGTACGCTGATTCCTCAGTAGCTGCAGCATTGCAGAGGCATGCTGATCCATTGGCTCATACGAGTTATCTGACGAACGTGGATGTTCTACAGGGTGTGGATTTTCCGACGAGAGCGTATCCTCCTGCGCATGTGGAATATTTGGAGGGCGCGAAGTCTCTGGCCGAAGAGGGTTCCCTGGCGGGTGTAGGTTTCCTGAAGGACGTGGATTCTCGGAGGGGCGTGGCCCACAACCGGGCGAAATATATTGCAGTGCCGGGTCTACAGATCGGACCTCCAGCAGCATACTGGGCCGCGGTCCTGGTCCTCGCAGTAGCTTGCCTGGTCCCTCCTCTCCTGGTAATGGTGCCTTCTGATGGTACCGTACAATACCATATTTCTTGAGCGTCCGACTGATTGTAGATTGGTGGACCTTGACCTCGAATGCGTCGGTCAGGAATTGGGCCATCTCTTCGTGGTACGCATTAGGCTTGCGATGGAGAAAGCGAAGTAGAGCCTATCAAGGTCTCATTAGCCCAGCAGATCCAACAATGTTCTGAATAGCGCCATCTTGTAAACTACCTTTTCGTGTTCTGGCTGTAATTTCTTCGGTCTCCCTGGAGGTTCTTTGTGGACGATCACACTGCCAGTGGTCACAAAATTCCTACGCAACTTTCGAAGATGGATTCGATCGAGGTTCGTGGCATCCTCTAGCATTTTGTTGGTGTAGCCTAGCTTCAAGTAGGAGTTGATTTCCTGTGCAAGCGCATCGCTCAACGGTTGCATCGTGCTGTGCTTCACACGAGGCGCTGTGAGCGGAGTCCCAGCAGGGCTTTGCGCTCCATCGGGGCCTTGAGAGGCCATCTGAAGCTGTTGAGAAGGTTCCATGAGCTGTACAAAGTCTCGGTCACTTTCACATCATCTGGAAGAGGAAGTGTCTTCTGGGACTTGTCGGAAGATGTCGATGCCAAGGAAATGGTCCGTGCACTCGTCTATTCCGCGCCTCCAACCTTTTAGAGGGCAATAGATTGCAGAATCACTAATTGCTAAGCTCCAAGGCCCAACCATAAAGTAGCCGCAGCGTTTATCAAGGTGAGCTATTCGTTCCCAACGACTTCATTATCGACTTGCGAATTGAGGATGGAACAAATAGTCTCTTCCCGACGCGAGGATATAGCCTGTCCAACCGTCCCCATACTGCGGAGGACATCGACAGAGCAGTGTTGGCCCTACGGAGTAGCTCTGACAGCTCTGTCAATTACTCCGTTAGTGGGAGACGGCTTGGACGACAATGGCTGAGAATGATCAGCTAATGTCTGACGATGGACCGAGCGTTGACTATACGCATGAGGATGCCGTACCCAATTCCCCAGCAGGCCAAGCGTCCAATGGTGCATTGGTCCCATGGCCCATTCCGACCAAACGTCTTGCGGATCTGCGCCATCCACCTCCTTATCTAATGGAGATGAGGCGGCGGCTCTTCGAGGTCAAAGAGAGGATAGAGCTCCGCATGGAGGAATTCGAGCGCTACTGGCCTTACGTTGATAATGTATGGGTTCGTCAGCACAGGGCAAATTCGGACAAGAAAGGAAAACAGGTCTCCGACTACTATGCATGTCGTCTGCATCGACCTACTTATACACCGAGCAAGGCGCCCAGGCCTGAAGGCAAGCCTACACGGACCAAGAAGATTCGCGAGGGCGGTACTTGCCAGATGAGACTGAAAGTCGTTCGTTTCGAAGGGGGATATACTGGCCTGTCTATCGTACAGATTGGTGATCAAACAGAACACACACACGATCTTGATCATATTGATAAGATTAAGAGGGCAAGTGTCCTGATGGACATTGCTCGCTCGGAGGTCATGAAGGGGTACATGCCCGCTTCAGTTTTCACGGTCCTGAACCAAGATCCCGAAAAACTTGCCTTGGCTGGAGGGCGCCATCTCAACCGCAACGACGTTCGAAATGCATCTCAAGTATGGAGACAACAGCATCGTGGGGAGCTACTGGTGCACCCAGGTTACAAATACGACCACGGTAACGGCATCGTCAGACAAGATGATGTTGACCCACTCTTAATCAATGCTCACGCTCAGATAGCTGAAGATACATGGGCTGATAATCCGCCACTACCGCCCAATACCCTGCGCTTTCCGCATGAATATCATGCAGCCTTAGAACCGTACCTCCCACCCTTGGACCTTGAGGCCGATCCGGGAGGGCAGAAACTCCCCCATGTAACATTGACCTACGCCACATCCATGGATTCCTCCATGACGCTAGCCCCGGGCCTGCAAACCGTCTTGTCTGGGCCGGAATCTAAAGCCATGACACATTACCTCCGCTCTAGACATGATGCTATCCTTATCGGAGTAGGCACTGCGACGGCCGATGACCCTGCCCTGAACTGCCGTCTAGAAGGTGCAGGTGGGTTCGGCGGTTTAGGCTGGGTGGGCCAGCCACGGCCAGTCATCATCGACCCAGGAGCCAGATGGCTTATCACGCCCGAATCTAGAATCCTTAAGACCGTGCAGGATGGACAAGGTAAGGGACCTTGGGTGATCATCGCGCCTGGCTTCGCAATGGATCCGTTGCGGTTAGATATGCTCAAGCTCTATGGTGGCAAGTATCTCGGCCTCAAAGAGTTCGACAAGAGGTGGAGGCTCAAGTGGGAGGCAATTCTGAAAGCCCTGGCAGTTGAGGGTATCCGGAGTGTCATGATTGAAGGTGGTGGTAAGGTCATCAATGATCTTCTCCACGCTGATCATGCCTATCTCATAGACTCGGTCATTGTGACTGTTGCACCAACCTATCTTGGAAGAGGAGGGGTACTCGTTAGTCCCGCGCCTAAGACCGATGCTACTGGAAGACCGCAGCCGGTGTTGAGGTTCAAAGACGTCAGATGGCAACCATTGGGGGAGGATGTGGTAATGTGCGGTCGAGTTCAGAGAGAAGAGAAGCAGGACAACGGAGAGCAAGTGGGCCGACCCGATGCTATTAGCATTTGAAGATAACATAACCCAACGAAATGGGTGGCATCATCTTGCTGGATGGTAGAAAAGGATCGAGGCCATAGAGGAAAATCACATTGGATATAATAAGGTAGACCACGACAGTAAAGCATAGACAACAAAAATCCAACGATCGACAGCTACGAATTACAATATGGTGGAATGTTAGTCATGAAATAGAATATTCTTGGGCGTCTTATCAAAAAATCAGCCATCCCAGCATTCATCCTAGCATTCGAGTTGTGCGTCCATTACCATGATGGGCTATAAGTAAACTTTGAACCGCAAGAGCAGCGAAGTGAATTACTTGATTCGAGATCTGGGCTCTGGGTCGGTCAGGTATGAGAGAGGGTTGTGGTGTTCTATCCACACACAGCTTTACTTCGCCCACGGCATGAAAATCGCTGTTCCCACACCCTACCCTACATGGTATCCTCGGAACCTCTAACGAAAGCACAATTCCGGCCAATACCAGCCATTGAACGCCTCCATAGCCATGGCGAACCCGTCAACCGACAGCGATCAGGTCTTTGCGCCTACCAGGCAACTAGACACTCCTTACCCCGTAACCATTCCCTTTCCCGTCGCAGGTCTATGCTAACCCTCCTCACCAGCTAATTGACAATGATCCGTAAGTCGCTCAAGAGCCTGCATGACACTTCAGATACCTGACGCTGCAACAGCCATTTCAAGCGCGTCTGCAGATATGCTCGCCCCTCAGACTACTACACCAGCGTCATCTGCGCCGCGGGCGGCCCGTCCTTGATGCTCCTCTGGGAACGAGTCGCACCTTCACACGTTGGCAAAGGGGGGTTCGCTTCGATAATGCGAGTCTCGGGGCTTGTTGGCTTAGTTGGTGGTTTTGGATGGTTCTACAGTCGCTCGATACGTATGACACGTCCCTGCCCCCCAAAGACAAGTGTGGACATCGGATGATGGAAGCTAACATTGGGGATTTGGGATTGGTATAGAACGGTTTTATGGGTTTACGGAAAACAAGCGAGAGGTCGATATGGATATGCGGGAGATGGTGGATAAGGTGAAGAAAGGGGAGCCGCTGTATGGACACTCGACGTTGACCCCGCACATGCAGGGGGTGGCGGCGAGGAATTCGAGGTATTCGGGGCTGTTCATACATGTGGTGCCGTGGGCGAATTTTGTTAATCATAATCAGGTGAGTCTGAGGAGTTTGGTTTTTGGTGGAAGTGGCTAATGCTGTGAATCGCTAGCACGGTGTGGATACTGCGAAATATTACCAGCAAGCGGAGAGGGAGCTGGCTGCAGAGGATGCTCAGAAAGCATGAGGTTAACAGTACAGGCAGATAGAATTCTCGGCGTTCAAGTCACCTAGGCGTTCCAGTTGTGGCAGGAGATATGATCTCGCTTTTCCCAGCATCATGTCCTCATCTATCGAAACTTCCATCCTGTCCGCGCAGTTTGCCGGGCTGACAGTCAAACTCAAGCGCCAATCGCCTCCCGGGTTCTCATACCAGCAGTTCCACTCTCACCTGATCGACTGAGACTTTTTCGTCATTCGCTTGGTAAGGTCTCTGTCCGTTTAAAGATATCCTTCTCCCATTAGGGGGTGCGGGCCGGTTCAGGGACTTGTGTGGTCTAGCGGTATCTGCGTGTCAACTGCAGAGGGTGCAATTGCGGATTTCAGCTCACGATTCTTCTTCGTTCTGGGTTCCGGCGCTGTATCCTATCAGCTAATTATATTCGACACTGGGCCGTCGATATCCACCTTTCTCGTTCTCCTGCACATAGAAGCGTCGCAATAACATAATCGCTTCCTCGCGATATATGCCACCATACGCAGGATACGGCGGATCAACGTTCGGGCTAACCTATTTGTCACCGAAGCCCGAGGCATGAACATCCGCAAACATACTCTGAGTGAATGGACAGAACACCACCAGTACCACCAAATCGATCATTCGCGCAGCCATAGTACACAGCCCTGATCTTGAATTGCCGCAATGCAGATGCACACATAATGCATGGCTCTACAGTGACATACAGGTCGGTCTCTTCGAAGACTGAAGGAGAATAGTCCTTCAATATGCTATCGATGGCTTGGAACTCGGCATGCCTGGTACCCTTCCCAATTCATGAGCTTCTGAAGCTGGCTTCAGAATGGTAACGGTGGTCCCACAGACATTCAGTGACTTATTGGTATCATTCATACCCCGCCCAATGATTTTGTCGTTGTGCACGAATACGCATCCTACGGGGGTTTCGTCGTTTGAGAGTGCATCCTCTGCCTGAGAGAGATTCAGCAGCGGTGAGGAGAAAGCTACATGTGATGCCGTACAACACCTAAGGCTTCGCGCATGAAGTGCCTGTGTTTATCGATCCCATCGATGTCCCTTTCCATGATTTCGCTTCGCCTTCGATGCCTTGTCGTCTGGACTCGTGATGTTAAGATTTCCCGAACAAGGTAATATTACATGCATTTATAACCTCGATCTTTAGCTGTAATTCAATAATACACAACACTCTTGACGGGAAACATCGCGATCGGACGCGTTGCGAGCTTCCCTTTTAAATGCTCTCAGGGTATCAAAAATGATGGCCAGCGACCACGTTCAGTGCCCGAGGTTGAGCTACAATGGCCCCTTCTGCCGTAGCAAATGGCTCACATCCAGGCATCACGAACGGACAGCTGCAGCAGACGGGGGAACCTCCAGTGTCTACATTGGCAGCCCAGCTCGTGGACAACCTCACCCGAGGTACCCAGCAGTCAAAACATCGGGACAGAGAAGACTTCGAACAATTGCTTCGAATTTTCGAGACTGACGGCCAGGAAGAACGATACGTAGATGACCCAGAAGCGAGAGAAGAGAGCATCAAGCTCATCGATGTGGTTGTCAAAGCAGGTCTGAACATTCTGTTCGGAGAGAATCCCTTTGAGAATCGAAGCTTTCTTCTCCGGCAAGCGTTGAGGAGTCTCGCTGTCATAGAGTTGACCATTCGACGAAACTTTGAACTTCTTCACACAGCTACTGGCCGAGATGAAGCTGATAGAAAGTTCCACGGTCCATTATATCTTTGGCTTCTGCCTAAGCTTTTGGCTATCGTTCTCTATGAGACAGACGAGAAGTTTTGCTTTGCAGTTTTACGAACAATATCGCTACTCCTCCCAGAAAGGAAGATGCGCTCAAAGCTTCCAACGCTCCACCCAATCAAGCTTTACATGCAAGGATTAATTCGAGGTATTCCTTCCCACTAGTCCCATGGTTGCAATTAGCACAATGTTCTCTGGGGCTAACACCTTACCATGAAGACTGCATCTCTCTCGTAGAGGCTGCTAGTACCGCGCATTTCGACCGCTTTCGCCCGACTATAATACCTTCTCTCAAGACCGTAGGTGAAGCTTGTCCCGGTCATTCGCAGTATTTGGCTGCTCAAACGTCTTCTCCGCTTGTCATCGAGAGAGGTGATCAGGCTCTGATGGTCGCAGTCTGCTCTTTGTCTGCATTACTCAGTACCTTCCATACGAAAGGGATCACAGCAAAATCTCGAGCATCATCTGATGCTGCATGGCTGCTAAGGTATTTACTACAAGTCTGGGATACGGTGTGTCCTCACCTCCAGCAACTTGGATCAATGCAATTAGCTCGACCATTCCTAGTCATTTATCTAGATACACTTCGACGGTATCTCTCTTTCGTTACCAAGATTGGTCTAGAGTCTGTTATTGCTCCTAAAGTACTGATACTCTTAGCTCGAGTTGCAGAGACTCTTTCATTTCCTCTTGAGCCACTGCTTCTACGACTTTCTCTCCAAAATCATCTTTGCTCGGTCCTTCTTGAGGTAGCCATACAGTGTAGAGGGTCACGCAGCTTTGGTCGTGTCTCCTCCGAATGCCTTTTACCGGCGTTAGGAAATGTCGAACAGCTTCCAAACGCATCAATGGATTTACTGGTAAGTCAGCCCTGTTCATGCGTCCGTGTAGTGCCGCTCATGTCGCCACAGTCCGCCACGAAACTCGTTATTGAATCTAGCACAATCTGGCGAACAGGAACCGCTCATGAATTGCCCGGAGGTCTTGCGATACCTTTCCAAGAAAAAGATTTGCAGGAGATGTACATGACACATTTCAGCGTTCCTGGGACAGCAAAAGTCAACCTCGGATATGAGAGAGCTCCAAAGAGAGCACGGCTGTCGGATCAAAAGATGGCGGATCAGCGCCCTCGTACGCTACAGTGGCTCAAGGGAGAATTGTGTCGATTGTTTTCCCTGCAAAAACCACATTCGTTCACTGAACTCCATCATGTCGCAGCGTAGGTGCTTTCTTACAGCCATAAATCATACACTGACAAGTCTTAGCGAGTCTTACCCCCAGTTGTCAGAAAGCGCTCAGTGCTCGGTGTTTCTGACAGTCAGTCAATTAGCCTGTACTAGCGAGGCAACTGTGACCGATAAGTTGGGTGAGGTAGCTGAAATTCCTGCATCCTCTAGGGGTAATGCAAGATGTTCAATTTGCGATGGCTGGCGCGCCACGGCTTCACAAAGTACCATCACTGAGTGCGTGGTAGCAACCCAGCTGTTGTTGATATACGAGAGCCTCCTACAGTTACCACAGATGCAGAAGCGAAAGCGCCCGACTGTACTCGCAATGATTGCACTGAAGCGTCTCCTCACCCATACTAAGGATTCTAAGTGTCTGGACCTTACCAACTCCATCCATGGTCAGTGGTGCATAAAGGCTTTACAAAACCCGGCCAGGGATATCAGAATAGCTGCTGGGTCTGTAGGTCTTCGCAATGCATTCACAAAGGTGTTCTGACATTTTGCAAAGTCGCATTCTACCTGTTTTTCTGCGGACCAATCTCCATCGAAGCATTCTGCAAGATAATCGCAGGAGAGCCCTCGAGTGTTTGCGAAACATTTCAGCGAATGGTGGAGCTTTGCTCCAGGAGACCTCGATCCTTGCTTGGGGTGAAGTAGCACGGTATGACAGACATCGTGGTTGGGCAACAGCAGTCTGATCGAGATACGTAGGATGACCGAAGGTGATGAACGAAATATT
>JAABUJ010006448.1_pt1 | contig 11353 bp, 9 predicted proteins | sample 5559131 | NCBI WGS metagenome assembly JAABUJ01 (sample SAMN10711875, study PRJNA513366) | rock metagenome | isolation source: Antarctica rocks | place: Antarctica: Victoria Land, Mt New Zealand nord | collected 2016-01-07 | reverse complement strand
ACAGGGGAAGACGTGGTGGTGGGCATCGGCGTCCGGTCCGTGGGGCTGGCGCAACACGACGCGAGCGGGCCGGGGGGGCCGTTCGGTGTGCAATGGCAGGGCCTGCCCGCTATGCCGGAGGACCTGCCGCGTCAGGGTAAGGCGATCATTCACAGCATCAAAACCGATCCACGTATCGGTGAAGACGAGATACGCGCATTTTCCGCGCCCGACGCCCTGGTCGTGAACAGGAAACGCCGTAGACTATCAAACAGGGGCCAGCGCGTCGCCTCCCGTCATGCGCTCATCCCCCGGACACCGAGGACGGGCGAGCAGCGCAGCGCGCGCCCGCGCTTCCAGTGGGGACGGGCGAGACGCCCGCGCTGCCAGGACTTCTCACAGACCCTGGCGGATGTCCGCAGCGGACAGCGCGGGGGCCGTCAGGTGGCGCAGGTTGTCTCGCAGGTGCGTCTCGGTGCGCATCCCGAGCAGCGCGACGGACACGCCGTCGACGCCGAGGACGAAGCGCAGGGCCAGCGCGGGTAATGAGCAGGTGTGTTGTTCCGCCATCCGGTTGTAGGCCGCGAACTCGCGGCCCCGCGCCTCGCGCTCCGCCGGGTCGGGGATGACCTCTTCCAACGTCATCATGTCGATGGGCCGGGCCAGCAACCCGCCGGCGTAGCACTCGCGGGCGATGACGCCGACACCCCGCTCGGCGGCGCGGGGGATCGCCTCATCCAGGACGCGCTGATCGAGCAGGTTCAGCCGCAGTTGCAGCGCCGATACACCGGGATAGCGTAGGCAGATGAGCGCGTCTTCCACCGTCTCGCAGGAGACGCCGTAGTAGCGTATCTTGCCCTGGCTCCGCAGCGTGTCGAGGGCGTCGAAGACCTCTCCGGCTTCGAGCACGGACGTGGGTGGACTGTGCAATTGGTACAGGTCAAGGTAGTCCGTCCTGAGCCTTTTCAGGCTCCCATCGGCTGCTTTAAGGATGTATTCAGGGGAGAAATCCTGAGAGAGCGACCCACGCACGGCGGCGGGGAGGTGTTCGCGTTTGAGGCCGAGCCGCCGGACCAGCGGCCGCAGCAGCGGCTTGAGCCGCGCGGCGGCCTTGCGCTGGGCGGGGAGGGCGTAGCCGGCTTTGCTAGCGATAATCACCTTGTCGCGCCCGCGGTGGAAAGCCTCGCCAAGCAGTTTCTCGCTCTCTCCCTGCGTGTACATGTCGGCGGTGTCGAAGAAGGTGACGCCGGCCTCGCGCGCTTCGTGCAGCGTCCGCAACATCTCGGTCTTGGTCACGTCGCTGAAGACCGCGCCGAGTCCGGCGCACCCGAATCCAACCTCCGATACGGTCAGGTCCGTCGCGCCGAAACGTCTGTACTCCATAGGCCGCCCTCTCTCGCTCTCTTTTTGTCAATCCGTTCGTGGTCAAACATCAGGATGTCTTCAGGTCGCGCGCCAGGCGATCACCCGCGCGTGTGGCGAGCGCCATAGCCGTCAAGGTCGGGTTCTTTTCGACGCCGGTGGTGAAGCAACTGGCGTCGACGACGGCGACGTTGTCGATCGCATGGAGCCGGTTCCACGCGTTGAGCATGCCGTAGGTGGGCGAACTGTGCATGCGCACCGTCCCGCCGTAGTGCGCCGCCGCGCCCGGTGACTTCGCTGTCACGTCGCGCACCGTGCAAGGGTATCCCGCCGCGTCCAGGATCGCGACGAGCCGGTCGCGGGCCGTGGCCACGGCGCGCTGCGCCCCCTCATCATGCCGGATATGGATATCGAGGACGGGGAGACCAAAGTCATCCGTCGCCGAGGAATCCAGCCGGACATAGGTGTCATGCGTCGGGACCATCGTGCCGAAGATGTTGACGCCGAAGGTCTGCGCGCGGACCGGTGTGAGGGCCAGGACCTTCTGCAGGCGCGCATGGCTCGCGCCCCCCAGCGTGCAGGAGGCGGCGAGGAGCGGCGTCGATTCCCGATAGGGCGCCCTGGTTAGGTAGGCCGCGGGGGTGAGGCGCGGCAACGGGGTCTCGACGTCGATCACGCACCACGGATTGGGGTGATCGTGGAGGAACCGTCCCAGGATGCCTTCCGTGTCGCCGAGGCCCGCCGGGAAGTCTCCACAGGCCGACTGCAGCAGCAGCTTGGTCGAGGCCAGTGGCCCGGCGGCGACGACCACGGCGGCGGCGGCCAAGCGCCGCTCGGCGCCGCTCGCACGCTCGACGTAGACGACGCCGCCCACCTTCTTTGTCGCGCCGGACCACTCGAGGCGGACGACATGGGCGCCCAGGAGGAGCTCGAAATGGGCGAAGCGCCGGAGGCGCGGGACGATGCGGGTGTAGCTGTTGAAGGACACCCCTGTGCGGCTCGCCATCCAGGGCGGTCCGTCCGCCAAGGGGAGGGGCGTGAGGCCCTGCCCGAACGACTCGGCGCACCCCGCGACGCGCCGCCATGGTCCGGCAAGATGTCTACGGTACGACACATGCGACGCCGGGAGACCGGGCACGTCGCGCGCGGCGCCCGCGACGACCAGGAGCCGCTCGGCGACCTCATAGTAGGGGACGAGTTCGTCGTACGACACGGGCCAGCGGTAGCGCTCGTGCAGCCGCTCCCCTTCGCAAAAATCCTCGTGGGCGAAGCGCGGGACAGCCCCGGTCCAGTAGTTCGATAAACCGCCTGGCGCCAGCGCATGGTACCACGCCGTGTCAGGGTCGTCGGACGCGATATGTTGCCGCGAGTTATCCGGGCCGCGACGCCGGCGATAGATGTTCTTGCCCATCGCGCGCACGAGCAGTCCCGATGGGACGTTTTGCCCCGACTCAAGGAGGGCCACCGGAATCCCCTGCCGCACGAGTGCGAGCGCGGCCATGGCCCCCGATGGACCGCTGCCGATGACGATGACGCGCCGCTCGTCGCGTGACTTTGTAGTGGGTATGACGCTCACAATACTCCTCGGTTCGCTCTCGTTGACATTCCGGCGCGGCGCGTTATTCGGCCGCTCCCCGCGCGCTTTCGCCATTATGACGCACGGCAACCGGGATCCCGCGCGGGCGACGACCGGCTTCCACCAAATCTGGGGAGCCGGATGATCCTGCCACGGCCGCCATGGGCACAGCCGCCATAGGCACAGGCGCCACGCCCGCGCGCGTCGCGCGGAGGGTCGGAGCGGCCTTTTCCTCCTGGCGCAGCTTCCACCCGGCATACACGCGGAGCGCCCCCAGCGTGGCGACGCGCGGGGCTAGCCAGGCGACGGCGCGCGCCCGCTGCTCGATCGTCCCTTCCGTAACCAGCCCCGCCGCCACCGTCCGCATGTGCGGGGCGCGCGTTTCGAGCCGCGCCCAGGTGCGCGCCAGCGCCAGGTCGCGCAGGCCCATGGTGTAGGTGCGCATCGTCGCGGTGTAGCTGTTCCAGTCCTCGTAGGTCATCTCTTGGCCGCGGACGAGCAGTCCCTCCTTGAGCACTCTCCAGTACATCGGTGTGCCGGGGAAGGGTGTCATGAGCGTCATGGTAGACTCGCTGGGCAGCGTCCGCGCGAACGTGAACGTAGCCCTGACGGTGTGCCAGGTCTCCTCTGGCGCGCCGACGATGAAGAAGGTGTAGACGGTGATGCCGATCTCGTTGGTGAGCGCGAGCTTGCCCTCGAGAATGCGGCTGATCTTGACGTTTTGCCCAATACTCTTCATGATCGCGGCGTCGTTCGACTCGACGCCGGTGAGGATCGTGCGGATGCCCGCGTCGTACATCAGCTGGAGCAAGTCGCGGTCGAGCAACTCCAGGCTCAACTCCGCTGCCGCCTCCATGGGCAGGCGGCGGTCGACCATACCTTGTGCGATGGCCTGCAGGTGCGGCTTGTTGGCCGAGAAATTAGGGTCGCGGAAGCGGATGTGGCGGATGCCAAAGGTCTGGTACAGGTACTCGATCTCATCCAGCACTTCCTCCGGTGTACGGAAGCGCATCGAGCGGCCCTCGTGTAGGTTGTACGCGCACATGGTGCAGGGCATGAAGCAGCCGCGGCTGGCCGGGATGGAGACCGCCAGATCGGCCACGCGCCCGTTGGGCGCGTAGCGGTCCAACTCCAATAAATGCCACGCGGCGCGAGGCAGCGCGCTGATATCGCGCACCTTGCGCCAGTCACGGTGGAGTATGTTGGAGGCCGGGTCGTAGAGGCCAGGCTTCGCTGGCGGCGTATGCGTGGTGACATCGATGACGCCCGCGACGGTGGCGGGATCAGCGGCGTCCATGGCCTCAGCGATGATCGCCTCCGGCTCGCCATAGAATAGGTAGTCGAACCGCGCGTCGCCGAACCAATGGCGATAGGTGGTCATAAGCACGTTGCCGAAGGCGAAGACGCGGGCGTCGGGGAACGCCCGCTTCAGCATGTTCGCCATGCGCACGTCGCTGTGCAGCGACGGGATCGAGATACGGACGCCGATCCAGAGCGGCGCACCCCTTTTTTCGCCCTGTCCGCGTGTGATGACGCCGCGCGTGAACGCGATACCCTCGTCGTGGTCGTAGATACGCTCGAGGGGCAGGTCGATGAAGCGCACAGTGTGCCCGGCTTGCTCGGCCACCGCGGCTGTATAGAGAAAGTCGTGCGCGAGAATCTCCACGTACTCTCGTTCGAAGGGTTTGAGCTTGCGCGACACGCCCAATCCACCCGACTGCGAGCGTTCGTTCGTGCGTCCCTTCCGCGCTGGTGGATTGATCAAATAGAGCGCCGCCATGTATGCTACCTCCTCATGCCGCTCCGACGTCTCGCGCCTTCGGCATCAAGCCATTCAATCACTCTTACCCCTGATGATAACAGGGCGAGGTTAAGATCAGGTTACGGCCGCGACCATGGAGGTTAAGATTTGGTTAAGACAAAAATTTGCCCTCGTGCGGCTCCCAGGCGCCGCCATCCAACCGCGACGCGGTCACCCGGCGATAGACGTCCAGCATCGCGGCGGCTTGGCTACCCGGCGTGAAGACCGTGCGTGCGCGTTCACGGCCGGCACGCCCTAATCGCGCGGAGAGCGCTGTATCACCGAGGACCCGCGTGATCGCCGCGGCCAGCGCCGACGGTTGTCCTCGCGGCACGAGCAGGCCGTCGACGCCGTCGCGGATGATCTCGGGGACGCCGCCGGCGTTGACCGCCACCACCGGCAGTCCGCTGGCCATGGCCTCGACGATGGCGAGCCCGAACGGCTCCTCGACGGCCGGGTGCGCCAGCAGATCGAGCGCCGCGTAGACATGGGGCATCTCGTGGTGGGGCACGAAGCCGGCGAACGTCACGGCGCCCTCCAGTCCCAGCGCGCCGATACGCCGCGCGAGATAATCCTCGTAGTTGCCCCGGCCGTCCGGCGAGGTGTCGGCGTTGGCCCCCGCGAGGACCAGGCGCGCGCCCGGCACGGTGCGCCGCACCGCGACGAGCGCCTCGAGCAGCGTCGCCTGGTCCTTCCAGCGCGAGAGGCGCGCGACGCAGCCGATGAGGGGCGCGCCGGCGGGGACGCCTAGGCGCGCGCGCATGTCCAGCCGTTCGGCCACGGGCGCGTCGGGGCGGAAGACGGCGCTATCCACGGCGTTATGCACGGCGAAGACGCGCCCCGGGGGGAGGCTCGCGCCGTGCCGATACGTATCGGCGGTGAAATGCGAGACGCCCACGACGGCGTCGGCGTGGCGCAGTGTCCAATCGCCGAGGCGCGTGGCGTCGTGGCGGTAGTAGCCGGTGTGGGCATGGATGAGGCAGGCGCTGCCGGCGAGGCGCGCCAGGAGCAGTCCGAAGCGGGCGTCGCGGGGCCGCTCGGTGACGTGGACGATGTCGACGCGCCAGCAGCGGCACAGCCAGGCCAGGCGTGCGAGGCTAGCGGCGGCGCGCCCGTTATGCACCAGCGCGATGGCGCGTTCGTACCCACGCCGGCCCACGAGCGGGCGCCCGAGGTCCAGCGGCAGGACGATGAGATCGGGGATAGACTCCAGCGCCGCGCGGGCGGAGGCGCCGGGCGCCTCGTAGGCATTGGTCGCCGCCCACACTTGGGCGTGCGCCCGATCGAGCGTGCGGGCAAGCGACAGGTGGACGGCGACATCCGCGCCGACAATATCGCGGGTATTGAGAAAAAGCACGCGCAGGCGACGCGCCCCCCGTTGTGTCCCAGCGGCCGGCGTTGCAGGCGTTTTCTCCACCAGGGAAATTTCCTCTGTCATATGTCATATGCTATATATCGTGCTTAGTGAGCGCTAGCGCCGCCCTCCCGCCCTTTACGTAGCGGTACAATACTCGTTACTCTATAACATATAACGACCAGTTATGTACGTGAAGCGGCGGTCTGCCGATACTACAACTATATAGATACATGGGTAGAGAGACGCCACTGGTGGAGATGAATATGGTCGCGGGGGAGGCGCGGGCCAGCGTCGTGCTGCCGACGCACGGGCGCCGCGCTTCGTTGCTGCGCGTGCTGCGTGCGTTGGGCCGGCAGGATGCGCTGGCGGGGACGTTTGAGGTCGTCGTTGTCTGCGACGGGGACGTCGACGGCTCGGCTGTGGCTTGTCGTGCGCTGGCCCCCGCGCTGCCGTACGCGCTCTGTGTGATCGAACAGCCCAACGCCGGCCCCGCCGCCGCGCGTAACCGTGGCGTGGCCGAGGCGCAAGCGCCGCTCATCGTGTTCCTCGATGACGACGTCGTGCCGGACGCGGGCTTAATCGCGGCGCACCTGGCGGCGCAGCACGGGCAGCGTGAGCGCGTCGTGATCGGGCCATTACTCCCGCCGCCCGACGCGCGCCTCAACGCCTGGGGCGCCTGGGAGGAGCGCACGCTGTGCCGCCAGTACGACGCGATGCTGGCGGGCTGGTGGCAGGCCACCTACCGCCAGTTCTACACGGGCAACGCCTCCGTGCTCAAGCAGCACATCCTTGCCGTCGGGGGCTTCGATCCCTCGTATCGGCGAGCTGAGGACGTCGAGCTGGCGTTGCGCCTGCGCGACCACGGCCTGAGCTTCGCCTTCCTGCCCGAAGCGCGCGGTTGGCACTACGTACAGCGCACCTTTGCTTCGTGGACGCGCATGCCAACGGCCTACGGCGCGGCCGACGTGGCGATGGCGCGCGCGGGGCGCCCCGAGGTGCTCCGGGGGCTGGCCGACGAGTACCGCTATCGCAACCGGCCGGTCCGGTTCCTGACCATGGCTTGCGCCGGCCGGCCCCTGGCGGTCCGCGCCGTCACCGCAGGGTTGGGGCTGCTGGCGCGCGGCGCGGGCGTCCTGAGCATCGCGGGCGTCGCCAACGCGGCCTGTAGCCTCGTCTTCAACGTGCGCTACTACGACGGGCTGGCTGGCGCGTTGGGCGGCCGCGCGGCGTTCGCGTCGCTGCTGCGCACGGTCGGGGAGAGCCACGCCGACATGGGCGTGTGCGCGGTGAGCGACGCGCTCTCCATCGAACAGGGCCGCTCGGCGTGAGCGTGACACGACAGATGAGCATGGAAAAATCCCCGCTACGCCTCCTCGCGATCCAGACGAGCAGCGATCTCACGCCCGAGGCGCGCGTGCTGCTGTCGTTGTTGCGCGCGCTGCCCGTCGCGGCGGAGCGGCGCGGCGCGCTGGTCGAGATCCTGCTGATCCAGGGCGTTGACCGCTGGGCGGGGACCAAGGAGGGATACGGGGCCGCGGCTCACTTCCGCGCCCTCCCCGGCGTGCGCGTTTACGAGGTGAACATGGGGAAGCTGGGCCGGGCCGGCACGGCCGGGTTCGCACGGGCCATGAAAGCGCGCGACCTGCTGTCGCTGCGGCTCGCCAGGGGACGCCTGCTGGCGGCGGCGCGACGGTTTCGACCGGACATCGTTTACTCGGCCCAGCAACTCTGGGACCTACGCCTGTCCACGCCCCTGGCCCGCGCCCTGGGCCGGCCTCAGGTCGTCCACCTGCACTACACCGTTGGCCCCTGGCTGGGCCGCGACGCGCTCCAGGCGCTGCGCGACGCACGTCTGGTCATAGGGGTGAGCGGGTTCATCCGCGACGACGCGCTACGCCATGGGGTACCGGCGGAGCGGGCGCGCCTGCTCTACAACAGCATCGTCGCCCCCGAGCTACCGCCATCGCGCGATGCGGCCAGGGGTGCCCTACGCGCGGAGTTCGGTCTGCCGGACGACGCGCTCGTGGTCGGCATGGTCGCCCGCCTGTTCGAGAATAAGGGGCAGGCGGAGCTGCTGGAGGCGATGCTGCCCATCCTGCGGCGCGACCGGCGCGCTCACCTGCTCCTGATCGGGAGCGAGTACCCCAAGCCGCACGGCCTGACCGAGCGCCTCGCGGAAACCGCGCGCGCAGGCGGCGTGCTGCCGCAAGTCCACCTGCCGGGGTATCGCGGCGACGTGCCCCGCATCCTCGACGGGCTGGATCTCTTCGCGCATCCGTCGCGGTCGGAGCCTTTCTCGCTCGCGATCCTGGAGGCCATGGCGCACGAACTCCCCGTCGTGGCGTGGCGCGAAGGCGGGCCGGCCGAGATCATCATCGACGGGCAAACGGGTATCCTCGTCGCGCCGCTGGACATCGACGGGCTCACCGCCGCGCTCGACGGCCTGCTCGGTGATGGCGCGCGGCGCGCGGCCATGGGCACGGCCGGACGGGAGCGGGCGCTAGAAACATTCAATCCGGCGATCGCGGGCGAGGCATTCCTGGATGCGCTATGCCAGGTCAAGGCTGACGATGATAGTAAGGAGCAGACGGCGCCATGACAATCACGACAATTATCACGACACACAATCGCTCCGCATGGCTGCGCCAGGCCATCGAGAGCGTGCTGGCGCAGGAGCCGTGCGGGGCCGAGGTCGAGCTCATCGTGGTCGACGATAACTCGAGCGACGACACGCCCGCCGTCGTCGCCGCGTACCCCTCCGTCCGCTACCTGCGCACCAAACAGGGCAAAGCGTCGGGCAGCCGCGAAGTGGGCATCGCGCGGGCGTCGGGGGAGTGGATCGCCTTCCTCGACGACGACGACGCCTGGCTGCCCCGGAAGCTGGCGGTGTGCCGCCGCGTCATGCGCGACCACCCGGAGGCGCGCTTTATCCTCTCGGCCGCCACCATCTGCGACCATGAGTTGCGGCCGGCCGGCGGCGCCTGGCTCGGGCCGGACCTAAACGGCGACAGGAGCGCCTACGACGCGTTCCTCACCGCTCCCGTCTCCCCGTCCGTCGTCCTGATGCGCCGCGACGTGCTGGACAGCGTCGGCCTCTTCGACCATGCGCTGTGTCGCGCCGACGACTTCGACCTGTGGCTGCGCGTCGCCGCGTCCGGCGTGCGCTGCGCCTCGACGGACGAGCCGCTGGTGCTGTACCGCGAACGCGAGCGGCAGGACGGCCCGCTCCTCTACCAGTCGTACCACGAGACAATGGCGGTGCTGCGGCGCTCCTTCGCTCCGGGCAACCCCTGGCGGCCCTCCTGGCGGCGGCGGCAAGAGGTCTACCAGCACTACCGGGGGTGGTACACCCACCGGGTCATGCAGGCGGCGCGCCAGGCGCGCGCGGCGCGCGAGGAGGCGTTCGCCGCGCGATTGCGCAGCACCGCCTTCAACATGTCACCGTTGCACGCCGCGAAGAGCCTGCTATGGTCATGAAAATCTTGCACTACTCCAATGGCGATCTCGGTGACGGCGCCGCCAAGGCTTCGTACCGCTTGCACCAGGCGCTACGACACGCAGGGCTGTCCTCCAAAATGGTTGTCCTGCACAAGCTGTCCGACGACGACGACGTGCAAGCGGTGTGGCCGCTACCTCCGTGGCAAGGTAGGGCCTTGAAAATGAAGCGGCGTATCCCCCTGTTTGAAGAGTCGTTGTATAGCTGGCCGTACCCGTTCAATTATGACACCGCACCGGATGTCGATAGCGCGGCGCTCTTCTCCCACGACCCGAAGGATGTCGACATCATATGCCTCCACGATGTGGCGCGCTTACTCGACATCCGGGGGATCAGGCGGATATACGACTACTACCGCCGCCCCATCGTGTGGTTCCTGCTGGATGAGAAGCCCTACACCGGCGGGTGCCAGTATGCCTGGGAGTGTACCCGCTACACAGGACGGTGCGGATGTTGCCCCATCCTGCCCTCCAAACGTGAGGACGATCGTTCGCGGACCGTGTGGCTGCGCAAGTCCGACTATTTGCGCGGCCTTCCCATCACCTTTGTGGCGAGTACCAGTTGGTCGGAGGACCGAATTCGGCAGAGTTCGTTGTTCCGTGAGCATCCGATCGCGCGGATCTCACTGCCGCTCGACTCGACTGTCTTCCGTCCATTCGATCAGCGCGCCGCGCGCGAGTTGCTCCACGTTCCCCACGATAAGAAGGTCATTTTCGCGGGGTCCAACTATGTCAACGAAGCGCGCAAAGGGATGGCCTATCTCATCGAGGCGTTACAGCGGCTGGTCCCGCTCCTGGACGACGATGGCCCTGTGCGCGGCGAGGATGTGTTCCTGCTGTTAGCCGGCAACCGGACTAAGGAGCTCGCGGAGTCGCTGCCCTTCCCGTGCGCACAGCTCGGGTACCTCAAGGATGATATTACTCTGGCCCTGGCCTATCAGGCGGCGGATGTATTCGCCTGCCCCTCGATACAAGACGCGGGTCCGATGATGATCAACGAGGCGATGCTCTGCGGGACGCCAGTGGCGGCGTTCAACTCCGGCGGCGCGCCCGACTGGATCACGACGATGCGGAACGGGTACGTCGCGGAATACAAGGACAGCGATGATCTGGCGCGCGGCATGTATGCGCTGATGTCCAGCGATGCCCTGTCGGCGATGCGTATGGCCGCACATGACGCTGCGATGAGCCGCCACGCCCCTTCCACAGTAGCGGCGCGGTCTATAGACCTATTCCGCTCATTGCGCGCGCAAGCGTCGTAGCCGGACACGGCGCGCTCCGCGGGCAAGAGCGGCCGCGATCGCGTTTCGGGTATCCTGGATGCAGAAGAACGTCCTGGCGTCGCTGCTCTATCAGATTCAGAAGGAGTACCCTATTGCGATCTACTGTCATATCCGCCGCCCTGCTCACGATCTTCATTGCCTTACCCACGTTGCTCACTCCGCGGACTGCTGTGATTAGCGTGGCGCCGGCCGCGCGGGTACATGACGCGATAAACGGCGAGGCTATCAATGGGCATCCCGTCGTCTTGGATAACGCTAATCAGCTGCTTTCCTGGTCCGATCAAAATACCGCCTATAGCCATGTGATGCAACTAGCCTGGGACTTCATCAAGAATAAGGTGCCGGATACCGACGCGGGGGTCAAAAGCTACCTATCACCTAATGTGCGACTCTTTTGATTGACCCAGGGGGATCTTCTGCGTAGACTAGCGGGTATCTGACCACCCGCATGTACGAAAGGAGACCACCATGGATCGTGACCATTTTATCATTACCGTGTA
>JAABUJ010006447.1_pt1 | contig 11353 bp, 12 predicted proteins | sample 5559131 | NCBI WGS metagenome assembly JAABUJ01 (sample SAMN10711875, study PRJNA513366) | rock metagenome | isolation source: Antarctica rocks | place: Antarctica: Victoria Land, Mt New Zealand nord | collected 2016-01-07 | reverse complement strand
CGCGTACATTGTTCACGCCTCAGTCATTCCATTGCTTACACACCGTCGGAAAATCGGCGAGGAAACGGACGATCTTCAGGGATCGTTTGAGCGAACGCCTGACTTTCCCGACAATGAATAAGCCCTGACCGAGTACTATGCTCAACACGTCGCCACAGATGAGCACGAGCATCCCGGCCGCCGGATGATCCGGCGAATCTCGTGCGGACTGAAACGCGACTGCTCGACTGGCTCGAATACTGCGGAGCGGGGAGGATCGGTTGTGTCCGGCGCCTTGATTCCTTGTGCCATTCGCCATCCTCCTGCGAGCATCGTGCAACATACGCAACGCGCCACGCGGGTCACACGAATCGCACGCAGGGCAAAGACCGGCAACCGTAGGGGCTGCCGGTCTTTGTGGCCCGGTGTGGGTGATACCGAACCGGAAAGAGGAGGGAAGGGAAGAAATATGCTGCGGTACCGAACGTTGTCTCGTGTCAATATGCAATATTTAATGCGTCCCCGCAGGGTTCTATCGTTCCCTGCATTCTTTATCAACGCGCGAATGACCGAATTATTCCCACGTTGCACCTACCCCGGCCCCTCCGCCCGCCATACGGGGAAGGGGCCGGGGGTGGGGTCTATCACTCGCGAATCCAGCACTCGTTGGTACGCTCCCAGGGCAGGAGTTCGTCGGGCGTGAACCAGAGGCCAATCTCCCGCGCCGCGCTCTCCGCGCCGTCCGACGCATGGACAAGGTTACGCCCAACATCCACGCCGAGGTCGCCGCGCACCGTGCCGGGTTCGGCATTGGCAGGATTCGTCGCGCCATTCGTCTTGCGGACGGTGGCAATCGCGCCCGGCCCGGTGAAGACCGCGACGACGACGGGCGACGATGTGATGAACGAGACCAACCCCTCGAAAAACGGTTTGCCCTTGTGCTCCGCGTAGTGCTCCTCGGCGCGAGCGCGGCTCACGTTTATCATCTTGCACGCGACGAGTTGCAGCCCACGCCGCTCCAGCCGCCCGACAATCTCCCCGACCAATCCCCGCTGCACCGCATCCGGCTTCGCGATCACCAACGTCCGTTCCATCTCCGCCACACATTCCTCCTCAGATCAATCACGCAAATTTATCGCAGGTCATCATACCGCAGCATCACGATGATCGTCTGACGATGGAAATAGGCGTTCGATTGCGGCAGCAATTTCGCCAAACCGGACCTTCATCGGCTGCAAGCGTAGTAACTTCGCGAAGCCTATCTGCTTCTGCATCATCACCTTCTGATCCAAGACCGATGTCGGTAGCAGATAGAATTCCCATTGATCAACGTTTAGAGGATCAAGCGTTGCTTTGTCTTGATGAAGCAACAATGCGAAGATGTAGACATCCGCCTGCCTCTTGCGCTCGACGCCGTACTCATTCGTGGTCGCATTCCATCCGATGGTCGGTTGCACACCAAAAGAAATTGTGGATAATTTGCTCTGATGCCAGGTCTGTAGATATGCTGCCGACTTGACTTCCACCTTGATTCCGCGCTGAGTCACTAAATCGTATGCATCCCATTCCAAACGAATGCTTTCCTCTATCCCTAAATCGCACGCGACAAGATATTCAGCAATTACTCCGCGCAGGGCATTACTCGCCAAATCGGAACTACACCATCGCCAGAAGTCGAGAAGCGTAACAGGCAAATGGGTTCCACTCGCATGAAAATGCTCAGTTCCCAGTCGCCGAGAAACGGTGAGAGCCCGTAGATTACTTTCCATCCATCCTCCCTACGCGAGATCAGTATTCGAGCGAACTCGTATCAACAACAGCGCGCACGGTCTCTTTCATTCATGTGGCGCGGTGTGCCACGGCAGTTTCCCGGGCCGCGACGCGGCGAGATCGCGCAATTGCTCCTCATCGAGGCCGGACGGCAAGGAGAAATCACGACTCACCTCATGCAATGCATCGGAGGCGCGGATCGCGCGCACCTGATCGTTCTGCTGAATGCGCTCGACTTCCGCGAGCGGGATCATGATCCGGCTGCCGCGCTCAACGCCCCGAAGATACCCCGTGTGGCACCAGCCCTTGATTGTATTCACCGACCGCACGCCGAGCGCTTCCGCCGCCTCGGTCGTTGTCAGCAATCGCTCAGGCTCAATCTCCTGGATTGCCTGATCCAATCTGTGTAATGCCTCCTCGCTCTTGCCAGAAGCAACGAGTTGACGCGCCTGTACCATTTCTTCACGCGCCTTTGTGATACTCATGGATACTGTCACTTTCCGCCTTTTCATGGCACACCCCTTCATGGAGTGAATATAGCCATCATAGCAGATTCATCACTTTTGTCAATTTCGTCAAATGGATGTGCGAGTCGTTTGCAGTGATCACATCACGTCGGGCGTTTGCCCGCGATGCGGACGAGGAGGGCTTGGCGATACTGACCTTCCGCCTGCGCATAGAGGCCGAGGCGGGCATAGGCATCGCCGAGGAGTCGGTGGGCGTCGGGGCGCTCGGGCGCGGCATCCACGAGGGCGCGGAGTCCGGGCAGGAGGGCGTGGAGTTGGTCGTGATCCGTTCCCGCCGCTACCAGCGCAGCCCGCGCGTTCGCGAGTGCTGCGTGGTGAGGACTCCGGGTGCCCTCTGGGCGGGATGAGGGCACGACCTTCTCAGAGAGCGGTTGTACCTCCGGCGCGATCGCCCCTACGGCTCCCCCTTCCCTCTGAGGGAAGGGGATTGGGGGAGTTGGCAATGCGTCCACCGCGTCGAGCGATGGTTCGCCGCCCGGTTGTGTGGCGACGATTGCGCCATCTTCGCCAACGACCGCGATGACCGGAGTCGGGATTTGCTCCGACCCAGCCTGCGCGGAGGCTTCGGCGAGCGCCCTCTGGTCTTCCGGTTCGGTATACGGCACGTCGAGCGGGTTGGGGAGCGATTCAGTGGGGGATTCGATAGGCAGATCAACGGGTGTATCAAGTGCGGCAATCGCTGCCGCAAGTCCCGCCACGCCTGGCAGCGTGAATTCCGATTCCGATTCTATCGGCTCCTCGACTATCACCAGCGCCTCGGTATCCGGCGTCGTGACATGCGCATCTGGAGACTGCTGCGCATATGGCGGATCGGGATTGGCGTCCGCCGCCTTTGCTTCGACGAGCGCTGCCGCGAGGCCGGAGAGCGCCGCCACCAGCCGCATCGTATCGGACTGCATGGCCGGTTCCTCGGCGCTGGTGGGAGTCGGTTCGGGCCTGGCATTCCGCGCCTCCGGTTCGACAGTCATCGCTTTCTCCTCCACGACCGACGGGAGCGGACGGGCCACTGCGACGGATGGCAGGCGCTGCCGCCAATCGTCCGGGACGCGCAGCGGTTCGTCCGGGTCAACGATCGCCGCATCCGGGTTGCTCGCGATCAGCGCGCGGGCAATTGCGCCGTCCGGATCGAAGCGCGCGGCGTGCTTCGCGTGCTCGCGCGCCAGTTCGCCGTTGCCGAGTCGCGCCAGCGCGTCCGCCAGCGCCCAGCGGGCTGACACGACTTGCGGTTGCTCGGTCAGGAGGGCGGTACACTCCTCAACGGTCTCCGTCAGGTTGCCCAGCCGCCACTGCGCGAGGGCGGCGGCGACGCGGAGGTCGGTCCGGCTCGGGTTTTCGGCGAGGATGGCGCGGTACTCGCGCGCAGCACGTTCTGGATAACGATTGCGGACATAGAGGGCGGCGAGCGCGGGCCGGGTGAATTGCAAGTACCCTTCCGGACCGTAGAGCGATGCCAGCCGCTCGGTCAGTTCGGCGCGGAGATCGGGGTTGGCCGGGTCATGCTCCCATGCGGTCAGGAACTGCTCGGCGGCGGTGTAGGGGTCGTCTTCCGCGTCGGCCGACCGGGCGAGCGCGATGATCGCCGCGTTGTCGAGCGGGTCCACGACAAGTGCGGCAGTAAGGTATGCGTTCGCCTCGTCGTTCGCGCCAAGGGCGAAGAGCGCGATACCCCGCAGGCGGTGAAAAACGGCGGCATCCGGGAAGGCGGCAAGCCCCTGCCCGGCGCAATCGGCGGCGCCCTCATTGTCGCCGTCCTCCAACGCGGAGGCGATCGCCGCGACGTGCGTGCGCGCCGACCGGTCGGTACACGCCATCACGCGCCGCCCTTATCCGTATCCGCGTAGATACCGCGATAGGTCGGCGGGAGGAGCGCGGCGATATGCCGCATCATCTCGTCTGTCGCCGCCTCCATCGTCGGCCGCTTGCCGTCCGCGCCGGGGCTGAGGTGGAAGGGCGTGCCGATCGTCATCGTCACCCGCGCGCGGCCCCGCCGCCTGCGCCCCGATGCCGCCGCCTTTGTATCGAACGGCAACGTCTGGGTGCCCGTCACCGCGACAGGCAGGATTGGCGCGCCCGTTCGCAGGGCGACGAACGCCGCACCGGGCAGCACCCGCTCGATCTGCCCCGTCAGCGAGCGTGTCCCTTCCGGGAACATCAGCAGTGAATAGCCGTCCTCCACGAGATGCACGGCGTAGCGCAAAGCGACACGGTCTGCCGCGCCCCGATCAACGGGAAAGGCGCCGAAGAAATGGATAAAGCCGCCAACAATGGGGACGGTGAAGAGTTCTTTCTTCGCCATGATGAAGGTTGTCCGGGGAATCACCGAGCCGACCACTTCGGGATCGAAGTTGTGCAGGTGGTTACTGGCGACGATCAGCGGGCCATGCCGCGGCACGTTCTCGATGCCCCGTACGTCGAGGCGCATCAGCGGCACGAACGCCGCGCGGAAGGACCAGCGCGTTGCGCGGAACATCGCTCCATAGAGGCGCGTGCGGCGGAAGGCATCAACGCGATCGCGTTCGTCGCGATGCGCGGGCGGCGTTTTCGGCGTGACGCTCACGATCTTTCCTCTCCCGCTCCGGCGCGGGCCGCCGCCTTCTCCACCTCATACAGCGCCCGCTCGGCGACTTCTTCCGGCGTCAGTGCGTCATTGATAATAATAATCGCGTCCGGCGCGGGCCGGAGCGGCGCGACGATGCGGCTACTGTCCAACCGATCCCGTTCCGCCTCCTCGCGCATGATGTCACCAATTGGGCGAGGCCGCCCCCGCGCCGCCAGTTGTCGTTCCCGCCGCTCCGCCCGGACGCGCGGATTGGCGTCGAGGTAAATTTTCAGATCGGCATCTGGCACGACAACCGTCCCCATATCACGCCCCACCATGATGACGCCGCCCGCCGCCGCCGCCTGCCGCTGCACCGCGAGCAGCGCATTCCGTACACCGGGCAACTGCGAGACGGCCGAGACGAGTCCGTTGACGATGGGCGAACGGAGGTCGCTCGTCACATCTTCATCATTGATCGTCACGACCGGTTCGCTCGTGGCATCCTGCGGTGGGCCGACATGGATGCGCGCCGCCATGATGAGCCGCACAATCTCCGCCTCAACCGCAACGTTCGATCCGACTGCCGCCAGCCCCGCCCGCACCGCAAGGAGCGTCGCCGCGCGATAGAGCGCGCCCGTATCATAGACATGATAGCCCAACCGCTCCGACAACCGCTCCGCCAGGCTTGTCTTCCCAACGCCCGCCGGGCCGTCAATCGTGATGACGCGGGGAATCATAGGGGAGCCTCACCCCCTGCTCTCATTCCCGTTCCTCCGCCGGCATCTCCGGATCGGCGATCTTCAGGGCGACGAAGAGTTCGCGGCGCTCGCCGGGGGTCAATTCGCGCCACGCACCTTTCGGGATACCGGTGAGGACGAGCGGGCCGAGGCGGACGCGGACGAGTTTCTGCACCTCGCAACCAACGGCTTCGAGCATCCGGCGCACTTGTCGCTTGCGCCCCTCGCTGATGACGATGCGGATCCATTGCTCGCCGTGTTTGACGGGCAGGAGGCTCACTTTCGCCGGGGCGGTGCGCTCGATCTGGCCGTGTTCATCGCGCAGTTCCATCCCCACGCCGAGCGCGCGGACGGCGTCCTGGTTGGGTAACGGCGTGACGAGCGCATGATACTCCTTCTGAATACCGTAACGCGGGTGCATGACGCGATGCGCCACTTCGCCGTCGTTCGTCATCAACAGAAGGCCCTCGGTATCCCGATCTAACCGCCCGACGGGAACGACGCGCTCCTGCACATCCACGAGTTGCATCACCGTCCAGCGCCCGCGCTCGTCGCTCGTCGTCGTGATGTAGCCGCTCGGCTTGTGGAGGATAATGTAGCGCATGCGGGGGCGGGCCAGTTGCTTGTTGTCCACAAGGATATTGTCGCGCTCCGGATTGACCTTGACGCCCATCTCGCGCACGACCGTACCATTTACCTTGACGCGGCCCGCCTTGATGATCTCCTCAGCGGAGCGGCGGGAGGCGATGCCTCGCGCGGCAAGGACCTTCTGGAGGCGTTCCTGTCCTGACCCCTCAGGCCCCTTCCCCGTACCGCCCAGAGGGCGCCCGGAAGAGGGAGGCGATTTTTCCGTTGGGCGGCGCGTGCGGCTGACCGGGCGTCGCGGCGTATCGGGCATTGATCTAACCTCTTCCCCAGCCCCTCCCGTCACTTCAGCGTGGGGAGGGGTGACTCGTAGTATGCATACGGATGTTCAGCCAAACGCCGTGATCTCGCTGCGAGGCACCCCCTTCCCACGCCGAGTGACGGAAGGGGGCCGGGGGTTAGGCAGGCGGGACGCTCTTGGTGAAGACGTCCATCCGCGCGAGTTCCCCATCCCCGAGCGAGAAGATGATAACACCGCGCGCAACAGGCGGGCCAGGCGCGGCGGTCCCGGTCGCGACGGGCGTGACGGTTGGCATCGGGGTAGCGACCAACGCGGGCGATACGATCAACGTGTACTGCACCAGCGGGGCGAGTTTACTGTCCATCACGACCGTCTTGCGCTCCCGCGTTGTCACGCCCCAGGCATCGAGGGCGCGCGCGAGGCCGGGCAGCGCCTTCGGATCGCCGAGTGCGACCCACGACCACGCCGCGCGGGCATAGGCGAGCAGCGCGCGGGCATCCGCATAACGATCGGTGCTGCCGAGGACAACGATAATCAGCCGGTGGTTGTTTTCGGCCACGGCAAGAATGAGGTTCTGGCCCGCTTCGTCCGTCGTACCCGTCTTGACGCCGATCACTCCCGGCATGCCGAGCAGTTCGTTCGTTGTCTTGACCGGATAGGTGCCGTAGGCTGAGGGGATCGTTGCCTCCGGCGTGCGAACAATCGGCGCGAGGATCGCATCAGCGAGCACGAGATCGGCCAACCGGGCGAGGTCGCGCGCAGTGGTAACCATGCCAGGCGCATCGAGGCCACTCGGATTGACCGCTGTCGTTCCCGTCAGTCCCCGCTCGACGCCGACGGCATTCATACGCGCCACGAAGGCATCAACGGGGCCGAGCGTCGCCGCGTCCGGTAGTTTCGCGCCTTCCGCATGCGCGATCACCGTCGCAGCATCGTTGCCGGAGGGGATGAGCATTCCCATCAACAAATTACCGAGCGTCAGCGTATCGCCCGGTTTGAGGCCCATCGTGCTTCCACCGACGAGGTCATCCTTCTGCGCCTGAATCTTCTCGTCCACCTGCCCGAGTGTGAGTGCAGTGATGGCCGTGAGCAACTTGATCGTACTCGCCGGGGCAATCGCCGTCCCCTGTTCTTTCTGGTAGAGCCGCATGTCGTTCGTATTCTCCTGCACGAGTGCGGCGCGCGCCGTGATCGTCGGCGGCGGCGCTGATGGCACGGAATGTGGATACGGCGCGGTCGGCCACGCCGCCACCGGCGCCACGAGCGCGAGCAGCGCGACCAATGCGATTAATTGACCGAGAAACAGACGACGCACTCTCATAGCGGGGAGAATACCAGATGTGCCTCTATCCCCTCACCTCTCCCGAAAAGAGGAGTAAGGGGATACGGTCAGATCAGTTTCTCGCGGACACGGGCACTGAGGGCGTCAAGCGCCCAGACAACGATGATCGTCAGGAAGGCGACGGTACCGACGCGATGCCACTGCGTCAGTTGCTGGTACTGGAAGAGTGCGAGGCCAATACCACCGCCGCCGACGAAACCGACAACGATCGAGGTGCGGACATTGATGTCCCAGCGGTAGATCGTGAAGGCGAGGAAGGGCGGCATGACCTGCGGTGCAACGGCATAGAGGACCGTCTGCAGGCGTGTCGCGCCCGTTGCCGTAATCGCCTCCATCGGGCCGGGATCAATGCTCTCGATCTGCTCAGAATACAGTTTGCCGAGCGACGCGACGGAATGGATGAAGAGCGCCAGCATCCCGGCGAACGGCCCAATGCCGACGACCGTGACGAAGATGATCGCGAAGACGAGTTCCTGAATCGAGCGGAAGATATTAAAGAAGCCGCGCACGATCGTGTAGATCGCCATACGCACGCGCGAGCCACGCATCAGGTTACGTGCGCCGAGAAAGGCAAGCGGCACCGCGAGCACGATCGAGAAAATCGTCGCGATCAGTGCAAGAAAGATGCTTTCCAACATTAACTGCACCGATGGCCAGAAAACACCCCAGTCCGGCGTCAGCAGTTGTTTCGAGATGCGCCAGCCGCGCGGAAACCGCTGGAATATAAAGATCGGGTCCATCTCGCTGATGTACCAGCCCGCCATAAAGGTTTCGATGCCGAGGACGACCGCCGTGAAGACCCAAAGTGTCCGGTACCACGGCTGCCCTTCGAGCGGCGCGACCGGACGCGACCGCCCCATCAGCCGTAAGCCGAGCGTGTCATTCGTGAACTGGAGCAGGATCGGGATCGGCAGGCTGGTGAGCAGGAAGAAGATGAACTTCGGCAGCGTCACGCCGCCCATTGTCGTCACTCCTTCCGATTGGCGCCAGGTGTACCCGATCATATCCAATGCCGGGTTCGCTGCGATCTTCGAGGGTAACCAGAGGGCGTGAATCAGCGCGTCCACCACGAATAGGCCGATGTAGATCGCGTACCCCGCGATGAACCAATCGAGCAGAAACGCGACGAGCCGTTGGGAGCGGAAGGAGTGAGGACTGCGGGTGCCCTTTGGGCGGCACGAGGACTGAATGAATGCGGAGACCGCCTGCGGCCCAGTTCCCAACTCCGCATCCAGTCGGATTTCTTCCTCGGTTGCCATACATCCTCCGACCAACGACGTAAACCCACTCAGTTCTCAGACCTTCGTCACGCGATTTCGACCTGAATCGCGTCCTCGCCGTAGATTGCCTTGAACCGGGCATCGTCAATCTCGCTCGGCAGGCCGTCAAAGACGAGACGGCCCGCTTTGAGGGCGATGATACGCGTTGCATAGCGCCGGGCAAGCGAGAGGAAGTGGAGCGAGCAGAGCACCGTGATTCCCTGATCGCGGTTGATTTCCTCGACATACCGCAGCACTGAATGCGAAGTCGCCGGGTCGAGGCTGGCGACCGGTTCGTCGGCGAGCATCAGCGTCGGCTCCTGCATCAGGGCGCGGGCGATAGCGACGCGCTGCTGCTGTCCGCCGGAGAGCGTGTCAGCCCGCTGCCGCGCGCGGTCCGCGATGCCAACCCGTTCGAGATTGTGCATCGCCCGCTGGATGTCCGCCGCCGGGAATCGGTACAGGAGCGGCCCGATAGTCGTGACATAGCCGAGCCGCCCGCTGAGGACATTCATCAGTACTGTGCCACGCTTCACGAGGTTGAACTGCTGGAAGATCATGCCGATCTGGCGGCGGATGCGCCGGATTTCCGCCTCGCTCGCTGTCGTCACATCCGTCCCATTGAGCAGAATTGTCCCACTCGTCGGCTCGACGAGCCGGTTGATGCAACGCAACAGCGTGGACTTTCCCGATCCCGATAGGCCGAGCACGACGACAAACTCACCATCTCGTACTGTCAGGTTGATGTTATCGAGGGCGACCGTGCCGTTCGGATAGATTTTCGTCAGGTTGCGGATTTCCAGCACATTTCTCAGTCCTTTCTACTTGATGTACTCCGATGGGTCCTTTCCGAGCGCCTTGAGCGAATCACGCACGACCTGATACCGACTGTCGTCGGATTTCACGAGGCCGGTAATGCTGTAGAGATCACCGAGGTTCTTTTTTCCGTCCGGCTGCGAGATGTAGTAGAGGAGCGCGTTGACGACTCGATCCTGCAACTCCTTCGGGAAGTCCTTGCGGAAGGTGACGGTGTCGTTCGGGATGTCCGGGGTGAAGCCGACGGCCTTCACCTTTGTGATGATGTCCGGGTAGGTCTTCAGTTGCGTGGCGCGGCCATCCGCGATCGTGCCATCCGGGTTATTGGGGCTGTAATAGGTCGCGGCGCAGTCGGCATTGCCCTGATAGACCGCGAGGACGGCCTGCGGATGCCCACCAGCGAAGATCTCCTTGGAGGGCTTGATTCCCTGCTGCGCGAAGAGTGCGGAGGGGAAGATATAGCCGGAAGTGCTCGCCGCGTCCACCCATGCCATCGTCTTGCCGTTGCATCCCTTGATGTCAGTGATACCGCTGTCAGACCGGGTGATGATCTCACCCTTGTAGGTATCGAGGCCATTGCGGACCGTTGTCAGGGCGACATTCGCGTTGTACTTCTGGTGCGCGATCAGGTAGGCGAAGGTCGCGAGCCACGCGATATCGGCGTCTCCACTGCCCATGGACTCGATTACCGCCCCATAGGAGGTCGGAACGGCGGTCTTGAATTTCAGGCCCGTCAACGTCTCAAGGTCTTTAGCGATTTGGTTGCCGCTGGCGAGCACTTTGTCCACTTGCTCGGAGGGGACGAAGTACATCGTGATCGGCTTCGCCTCGCTGCCGAGGCCACTCGCCACAGGTTGCGGGACGGGCTTCGAAGGCGGCGGGGCCGCCGGGGCAGCTGCGCTACTCGCGGCGCTTGTGCCACTCGGCGCGGAAGCGGCGGGCGAAGCGCCCACAGCGGCAACAGAACTCCCGGCAGGTGTCGTACCGTCGGGTCGCGCGATCGTGGAAGCAGACGCGATCGTTGATGCTGAAGCGGTCGTCGCTGCAGCAGCGCCTGTCGTCGGTACAGTCGTTGCGGCGCCGCCAACCGCTGGTGCGGCAGTCGTCGGCTTCGCCGGTTGATTGCCACCTGCTGTGGCCGTTTTGTCGCCGCTGCTCGTGCCACACGCGGTCAGCAGCATGGTGAGAACCGTAAAGATCGCGACCCCAAGTTGGAGCCGTCCCACAAACCACCGGCGCATCCTCTTCCTCCTTCTTGCTTCCACACACGCATGCATGTCCGTCGGAAACCGGGCACAAGAGTATCAAACCATGTGTGCCGCGTGATTCTTCTCCACAATGTCCATTCGTGTCAAGGGGAAGCAAGGAGCAATGCAGGGCTTATGCATTCTCGGCAAGTGGGATGCCGAGGAAGGCGAGGACTTCCTTCGGATGACCGCTGTAGTAGCGTAACCGCTCGGCAATCGTCCGCCATCCCGCGCGATGCAGCACGCTGACG
>JAABUJ010006446.1_pt1 | contig 11356 bp, 11 predicted proteins | sample 5559131 | NCBI WGS metagenome assembly JAABUJ01 (sample SAMN10711875, study PRJNA513366) | rock metagenome | isolation source: Antarctica rocks | place: Antarctica: Victoria Land, Mt New Zealand nord | collected 2016-01-07 | reverse complement strand
ACGAAGCTGGAAAGTCGCCCTCATACAACCGTTACCTGTTTCCGCCCTGTTCACGCCGGAGTGGACAAATCAAGCCACATCGCCAGAACTGAATGGCCCTGAGTTAGGGCCATGGCGCCATGTCAGCCATCGGCTTTGGGCCAGACTGGAAGCGGATAGGCAGCTTTCGGCACCACTCTCGCAACTTCGGGTGGCCGCAATGGGCGCAGTTCAGCTGAACCGACTATGGCACAGAGCGTCCTCGATGCCGAAGCCGAAGAGCCCATAAGATTCTACCATCCATGCGTGCAGCAAGGGCGAACGTACCCTCGACGTCGACGCCTAAATAGAAACGGTACTCTCGATTTTTGTCTTGCCGAGCAGTATCCACACATCACGGAGCATAGATGAAAGACGCCTTAGTTCGGTGCGTCGAGTAACTCGCCGTCATTTCCATAATGCGGTTTGTTTACGCAACCTGATCTAGCTGACCAACCCCCAGACATCAAATGTCTTTCGCGAGCCGTAATGCATCGAACACGGCGGCGTGGATGTTACGGCTGGCGACGGCATCGCCGATGCGGAACAAACGGTAGGCTCCGCCCGCGTTTCGGACTACCGCTTGCGCCTTGCCGCCGAGCAACGCCGCGTGGTCCACCTCTCCTCCGTTCCGGGATCCTGGCTTCAACGCCTCGTACAGCTCATCCAACGGCAGCGTGCCATGCTCGACGACGACATGATCGACCTGGCGTTCTTCGGTCTCCGTACCGTAGTCGCTGCCCAGGACGGCAACCAGCCCGTTGCCGGCACGGCGCACCGACACCAGCCGGGTGTTCACCGTCACCCGCACGCCACGGCGGCGGAAGATGCGGGCATAGGCGGCATGGTTCAGCCCGCCGATCTCGGGCGCCACCATCCGCTCGGGCGTCACCAACTCCACGTCCGCGCCAGCCTCCGCCAGCACTTCGGCCGCCTGCATCCCGGAGTGGGCGCCGTTGTCGTCAAACACCAGCACCCGGCCGCACAGCGTGGCGCCGCCGCCCACCACGTCCCAGCTTGAAACGACCAGGCTGTTGCCCGCCTGCAGCACCTCCGTGTCCGGCACCCCGCCGGTGGCCACGAACACCACCTCCGGCTCCAGCGCCAGCACATCGTCCGCCCCGGCATACGTGTTGAAGCGTAGCTCCACTCCCATCCGCGCCAACTCGGACACGCGCCAGTCCACGATGCCGACCAGCTCCCGCCGCCGCTGGGTGCGAGCGGCCAGCAGCACTTGCCCGCCCGCCCGGTCGGTCGCCTCCAGCACGGTCACGCGATGGCCACGCTCGGCGGCGACGCGCGCTGCCTCCAGCCCGGCCGGGCCGGCGCCGGCCACCACGACGTGCCGGGCCGGGCCGGCGGCGCGGGGGATGTACGTGCGGCATCGTCGCCTCCCGCCCCGTCGCGGCGTTGTGGACGCACAGGGCCTCATTGCCCTCGTAGATGCGGTCCAGGCAGTAGGTCGCGCCGACGCAGGGGCGGATGCGGTCCTCCTGTCCGGCCAGCACCTTGCGGGCGATGTGCGGCTCGGCGATGTGGGCGCGGGTCATGCCGACCATGTCCAGCTTGCCCTCGGCGATGGCGTGCCGGGCCGTGGCCACGTCGTTGATGCGGGCGGCGTGGAAGGTCGGAAACCGCGTCGCCGCCCGCACCTCCCCGGCGAAATCCAGGTGCTGCGCCGTGCCCATGCCATGGATCGGGATGACGTGGGACAGGGCATTGTCGGTGTCCATGTGGCCGCGCACGATGTTCAGGAAGTCCACGACGCCGCCGCCCGCGAAGCGCCGGGCGATCTCCACCCCGTCCTCGCGCGTCAGCCCGATGTCCCAGTCCTCGTCCGCCACCATCCGCACGCCGATCAGGAAGCGCGGCCCCACGGCGTCCCGCATGGCTTGCAGCACGCGGACGGAGAAGCGCATCCGGTTGTCCAGGCTGCCGCCATACTCGTCGGTGCGATGGTTGGTGGCGGGAGACCAGAACTGGTCCGGCAGGTGGCCATAGGCGTCGATCTCAAACCCATCCAGCCCGGCCGCCTGCATCCGCTGGGCAGCGGCGGCGTAGTCCGCGACGATGCGGTCCAGGTCCCATGCCTCGGCCTGCTTGGGAAAGCCGCGATGCGCCGCTTCCCGCACGCGCGATGGCGCCAGGATCGGCAGCCAGTCCGCCATGTTCCAGGCGGTGCGGCGGCCGAGATGGGTCAATTGGATCATGACGGCCGAGCCATGCTCATGACACTCGTCTGCCAGGCGGCGCAGCCAGGGCACGATCTCGTCCTTGTAGGCCAGCAGGTTGCCGAACACCGGCGGACTGTCCGGCGACACCACGGCGGACCCGGCGGTCATGGTCAGCGCCATGCCGCCCTTCGCCTTTTCCACGTGATACAGCCGGTAGCGATCCTTCGGCATCCCGTCCTCGGAATAGGACGGCTCGTGCGACGTGCTCATGATCCGGTTGCGGAGCGTCAGGTGCCGCAACCGGAAGGGCTGCATCAGCGGGTCGCGGCCGGCGGAGGCGGGATTAGGGGAGGCGGGGCTAGGCGAGGCAGGGATGATGGGCATCGGGCGCTCCTGCGGCGGCGCGCTGCCGCCGTTCCTGGTTGGGAGGCCGGCCGAACCGGCCGCGATAGGCGGCGCTGAAGCGCGACGGCGTGGCATAGCCGCAGGCCGCACCGACGGCGGTAACGAGCATCGCGGTTTCCCGCAGCAGGGTGCGTGCACGGTCCAGCCGAAGCCCGGCGGCATACGCGGCGGGCGTCTGGGCGAGGTGCCGGCGGAACAGCCGCTCCAGTTGCCGGGGCGACAGGCCGACGCTGCGGGCAATGGCGGCGGCGTGCATCGGCGTCTCGATCGTGCCCTCCATCACGCGCACGGCGTCGGCCACCTTGGCGTGCGCGGCGGGGCCGGCCTGCGTGCGCTGCCGTTCCGTGCCGGCGCGCACGCGGTCCATCAGGAATTGCGCCGCGACCGCGGCGGCCAGCGCCGGGCCGAGCCGCGCCTCGACCATCGCCAGCATCAGGCTGAGCGGCGCGACGCCGCCGGTGCAGGTCACGCGGTCACGGTCGACGGCGTACAGGCCACCGACGAACTCGACCTCCCGGAACTCCTCCTCGATGGGCGCCAGGTTTTCCCAATGGATCGCGCAGCGACGCCCGCGTAGCAGCCCGGCCTCGGCCAGGACGAAAGCGCCAGTGCACAGGCTGCCGAGCGCCACGCCCTCCCGCGCCAGGCGTCGCAACGCGGCAGTGACGCGGGCGTCCACGGCCTCCCGAACGTTCACGCCGCCGCAGGCCAGCAGCAGGTCGGGGCGTGCCATGGCGGCCAGCTTCGTGGTCGGGTGCAGCGCCAGGCCGTTGCTGGCCGTGGCGGGCACGCCGTCCGGGGTCACGACGTCCCAGGCGTACGCAGCCCTGCCGCTCAGCCGGTTGGCCATGCGCAGAACCTCAATTCCGTTGGCGCAGGCGATCATCGAATAGCTAGGCAGGGTCAGGAACGCCAGGCGGTGCAGGGCGCCAAGGTTCATGCAGGCCTACCGGTCCACGACCAGGTCGCTAGTCGGGCGGGCGCAGCACAGCAGCGCCAGACCGTCGTCGATCTCGCGCTGCCGGATGCCGCCGCCGTGGCGCATCTCGACGGTGCCGGACACCAGGCGGCTTTTGCAGGTGCCGCACACGCCCTTGCCGCAGGCCGCCGGCAGCCGCACCCCGGCGCTGCGGGCAGCGGCAAGCACGCTGACGCCCGGCGGGCAAACGATCTCGCGGCCCAGGCGGGCGAAGCGGATGGTGAAGCTGGCCAGACCGGACTCGTCCTGCACGAGCACGCCGTCAGTCTGGACGGCTTGCGGGATGCCGCCGACCGGACCTGGCTTCAAATGTCCATTCTTTTCTCGCGACGACGGCTGATCCGGCGCCGCACCGCCAAAGCTGAAGCTTTCTTCCCGGTAGCGCGCCCGGTCGAAGCCGGCGGCGTCCAGCATGGCGCGGACGGCTTCCATGTACGGCGCGGGTCCGCAGCAGAACACCTCGCGATCCAACAGATCCGGCGCCAGCAGCCCCAGCATCGCCGGCGACAGCCGCCCCCGCAGCCCATCCCACCGCGCGCCGTCCGTGTCGCACTCCACGATGCCGACCGACCGAAAGCCAGGCCGACGACTCATGGCCGCCAACTCCTCCGCGAACAGAATATCCGCCGGGCTGCGCGCGCTGTGCAGGAACAGCACGTCGGCGTCGCTGCCCAGGTCGTGCAGGGTGCGCGCCATGCTCATCACTGGCGTGATGCCGCTGCCGGCGGACAGGAATAGGTATTTGCCGCCGGTCCCCGGCTCCAGCGTAAAATCCCCCATCGGACCCATCGCCCGGACCTGCACGCCCGGCCGCATCGCGTCGTGCAGCCAGCCCGACCCAGGGCCGCCCGGCGTCCGCTTGGCCGTCACCTCGATCCGCCACGGCCGCGTGGGCGGGGACGCGATCGTGTAGCTGCGCTGCACCCCGGCGCCGTCCAGCTCGAACGTCATGAATTGCCCCGGCAGGAACCGGAACAGCCGCGGCGTCACCGGCGCGAACACGAAGGTGGACACGTCATGCGTTTCCGCCCGCATCGCCACGCAGGTCAGGGCCTCGTCCCGCTCCGCCTCCCAGAGTGGCGGCAGCGGCGTCACCCGCGCAGCCCAGCACCCATGCGCTCCACGTACCATTGGCAGAAATCCTCCACCAACCCCTCCGTGAACGGTGAGTAAGGCCCCGGCTCATAGGACGGGCTGACCACGCCGGCCTGGGTCATCTCCACGAGCGCCGCGTCCTGCCGATTGGTCGCCTCCCATACCGCGAGAAGGTTGGCTGGGTCGTAGTCCACGCCTTCAACCGCGTCCTTGTGGACGAGCCAGGTCGTCCGCAGCAACGTCCGGTCCGGTCCCAGCGGCAGCACGCAGAAGGTCACAGCATGGTCGGCCATGACGTGGTGCCAGGAATTGGGCTGCGTCCAGAACGTCAGCCCGCCCAGCCGCGCATCCCGCAACCCGCCCAGCAGCACCCGGCACGCCGCCCGGGTGTCCCGCGTATGGCTCTCCCCCGCCTGGTCCAACGGCAGCCGCTCCGTGCGGTATCCCGTCGGCCGACCGGTCAGCAACTCGATCCGGCGGGATGGCAGGCCCGCGGCCTCCCACCGGCCATGCAGGTCGTCCACCAGCTCGTCATACCGTGTCGCCTGCGCCAGCTCCCCTTCGTCCAGCGACCCCGGCGCGAAGCCGAAGCCGTAGGCGAAGAGCGGCACCGTCAGCTCGGGATGGTTGGCCGCGCAGTGGTAGCACTCGCGGTTGTTCTCCATCGTCAGCTTCCAGTTGCCGTGCTCCACCAGGTCCACCTGCCGGGCCACCTTGGCGTCCCGCAGGCCGTGCGGGAGCAAATACGGCTCCATGTCGGCCGCCATCCCCTCGATATCGTCCGGTGGCAGCGCCGCCAGGCACACGAACAGCAGGCCGGCAACCGAGCGCAGCGCGATCGGGCGCAGCCCCCGGCCGGAAGGGTCAAATCCTTCGCCCATGTGGTCGGCGAACAGCAGGGCGCCGTCCAGCCCGTAGGTCCAGGTGTGGTAGCGGCACACCAGGTTGCCGACCTGCCCCTTGCCGTCGGGCATCAATTGCGCGCCGCGATGGCGGCACACGTTGTGGAATGCCCGCACCCGGCGGTCGTCATCCCGCAGCACCAGGATCGGCGCGTCGCCGATGCGCAGCGCCATGACGTCGCCAGGCTCGGGCACGTCCGGCTCCTGCCCGATGAAAATCCAGTGCCGGCCGAAGATCAGGTCCATGTCGGCGCGGAACACCGCCTCGCTGGCATAGAACGCGGCGTCCAGGCTGTGACCGGGCCGGCGGCGCAGGAGCAGGCTGGGCAGGGTGTCGTGCATGGCCGCCTCGGGCTGATTATAGGATTATCGCGCGGCCGGCCAGTGGGCGCTAACGATAAACCGGCATGCGCTGCACATTTTCCGCTGTACCCACGCAGCGTCGCAAAAACGGCTTTTCATGCCGCCTCGCGTCGGTGCTAGCCTTCACGGGTCGTTGAGGGACCACCATGACGGACCCCGTCCGCTGACCGCAGCACCGATGATCCTGGTCGAGGGCGTAAGCTGCGTGTTCGGCACGCGGGAGCGCGAGGCGCTGGCGATGATGCAAGCCGGCGAGACCCGGGCCGCCATCCTGGACCGCACCGGCACGGTGATCGCCCTGAACGACGTGGGCCTGCGCGTGGACGAGGGCGAGTTGGTCGTCGTCATGGGCCTGTCGGGCAGCGGCAAGAGCACCCTGCTGCGCTGCCTGAACCGCCTGGTGACGCCGTCGCGGCAGCATCCGCGTGGCCGGGCAGGAGGTCATGGCGATGGGCAAGCAGCAGTTGCGGGAGTTTCGGCGCCGCACCTTCGGCATGGTATTCCAACACTTCGCCCTGTTCCCGCACCGCACGGTTCTGGAGAACGTGGAGTTCGGGCTGGAAGTGCAGGGGGTCGCCCGTGCTGCCCGGCGCAAATCGGCGGAAACGGCGTTGGGTCTGGTGGGGCTGGCGGGCTGGGAGGATAAGCGGCTGGGCCAGTTGTCCGGCGGCATGAAGCAGCGCGCGGGCTTGGCGCGGGCGCTGGCCGCGGATGCGCGCATTCTGCTGATGGACGAGGCGTTCAGCGCGCTCGACCCCCTGATCCGCCGGGACATGCAGGGCGAGCTGGTGGCATTGCAGCGCCGGCTGCGCAAGACCATCGTGTTCGTCAGCCACGACCTGGACGAGGCCATCGCCCTCGGCGGCCGCATCGCGCTGATGATGGACGGCGCCATCGTCCAGGACGGCACGGCGGAAAGCATCCTGGCCGCGCCCGCCACGCCCTACGTCGCGCGGTTTGTCGAGCATATCGACGTGTCCGGCGTGCTGCGCATCGCCACCCTGATGGACCCGGGCGCCCCATCGCCGCCGGGGCGCCGCGTCACCTTGCGCCCGGACATGACGTTGCGCGAGGCGCTGCCGCTGCTGGCGGCGGCGGACGGCGTGCCGGTCGTGGACGCCGGCGGGCAGCACCTCGGCGTGCTGTGGCGCGACGCCGCCCTTTCAGCCCTGGCCCGGCAGCCGCCGAAGGAGGAGCCTGCATGGACATCTCCATCCCCCGCTTCCCACTCGACCAGCTTTGCGACGGCGCCCTCGATTGGCTGACCGCGAACGGCGCCGGCACCACCCGCGTGCTGAGCCGCACCGTCTCCGCCTGGGTCAGCGGGTTGACGGGGCTGCTGCAATCCGTGCCGCCCTGGGCGTTCGTCATCGGCGCCGGGCTGCTGGCCTGGCGGGCGGCCGGGTGGCGGCTCGGGCTGCTGACGGCCGCCGGGCTGTGCTTCTTGTGGAACCTCGGCCTGTGGGCGCCGATGCTGGCGACGCTGGTGCTGGTGGTGTTCTCGACCACCGCCGCGGTGCTGATCGGGCTGCCGCTGGGCATCATCGCCGCGCTGAATGCGCGGACCTGGCGGGTGGTGGCGCCTTGCATGGACGTGATGCAGACCATGCCGAGCTTCGTCTACCTGATCCCGGCCATCCCGTTCTTTGGCTTGGGCGCCGTGTCGGCCTGCTTCGCAACTATCATCTTCGCGGCGCCCCCCACCATACGGCTGACCGCGCTGGGCATCCTGCAGGTGTCGCACGAGATGACGGAAGCCGCGGACGCCTTCGGCTGCACGCCCTGGCAGAAGCTGGTGAAGGTGCAGCTTCCGCTGGCGCTGCCCACCATCATGGCCGGGGTCAACCAGACGATCATGCTGGCGCTGTCCATGGTTGTGATCGCCGCCATGATCGGCGCCGGCGGCCTGGGCCGCGAGGTCTGGAGCGCTATCCAGCGGCTGGAGGCCGGGCGCGGCTTCCAGGCCGGCATCGCAATCGCCGTGCTGGCAGTCATCCTGGACCGCGTGACCCAGGCCATGTCCCGCCGCAGCCGCCCCGCCTGACCCCTGCCTGAACTTTCGAAGGAGCCACGACATGTACCGCAGATCCATTCTTCTAGGGGCCGCCGCGCTGGCCGCGCTCCGTCCGGCCCGCGCCGCCGGCAAAGGCCCGGTGCGGATCGCCTATGTCGAATGGTCCGATGCCGTGGTGGCCACCAACATCCTGGCAACCGTGCTGAAGGACATGGGGCACGAGGTCACCATGATCCCGGTGTCCGGCGCCGCGATGTGGCAGGCGGTGGCCTCCGGCGACGCCGATTGCATGGTGGCGGCCTGGCTCCCGGGCACCCACGCCGCCTACTACGCCAAGCTGAAGGACCAGGTGGACCTCATCGGCCCCAACGTTACCGGCGCGCGGCTGGGCTGGGCGACGCCCGACTACTCGCCGCTCACCTCCATCGCCGACCTCAAGACGCAGGGCAGCCTGGTGGAGAACAAGGTGATCGGCATCGACCCCGGCGCCGGGCTGATGCGCGCGTCGGAGAAGGCGATCAAGGACTACGGCCTGGACAACATCACGCTGGTCGAGGACAGCGATGCCACGATGGTCGGCGCGCTCAAGGATGCCATCGCCCGCAAGCAACCGATCGTCGTGACCGCCTGGACGCCCCACTGGATGTTCGCGGCCTACAAGCTGAAGTACCTGACCGACCCCAAGGGAGCCTTGGGCGGAGAGGAAACCGTGAACACCGTCGCACGCAAGGGTCTCAAGGCGGATATGCCGGACGTCTACGCCGTGCTCACCCGCTTCAAGCTGTCCCTGGATGACGAGCAGGCTGTCATGATGCAGAACCAGGCTGCCGGCACCGACCCCGCCAAAACCGCGGCTGCCTGGGTGGCAAACAACCCGGCCGTCGTAAAAAGCTGGGTCGCCTGACCCGGCGGGCCCAGGAGAGATTGATGACATACGACGTGATCGTGGTCGGCGCCGGCGGCATGGGCAGCGCCGCCGCCTGGCAGTTGGCCCGGCGCGGCCAGCGCGTGCTGGTGCTGGAGCGCTACGACATCCCGCACGCCTACGGATCGTCGCACGGCATCAGCCGCATCATCCGCCTGCCCTACTACGAGGACCCTGCCTACGTCCCGCTGCTGCGCCGCGCTTACGAGCTATGGCGAGAGGCCGAGGCCGCCAGCGGTAAGGAGCTGCTGGTCGTCACGGGATCGGTGGATTCAAGCGCGGAATGGGACTCGCTGTTCCAAGGCGCCCTGGCGTCCGCCCGCCAGCACGCGCTGCCGCACGAGGTATTGACCGGCGCTGAGGTCAACGCCCGCTTTCCCGGCTACCACCTGCCCAGCGCCCATCGCGCCGTGTTCCAGCCCCAGGGCGGCCTCGTCGCCAGCGAGCGGGCGATGGTGGCGCATGTCGCGCTGGCGCTGGCGCACGGGGCCGACATCCAGGCCCGCGAGCGCGTGCTGGGCTGGGACGCGCATCTTGGTGGGGAGGGCGTCGCGGTCACGACAGACAAGGGCCGCTACCAGGCCGCCCGCCTGGTGCTGGCGGCCGGCGCCTGGATGGGCGAGCTGGCGCGCCCCTTGGCCGGCATTGCCGTCGCCGAGCGCCAAGTATTGGCCTGGCTGCAGCCACGCCGGCCGGAGTGGTTCGGCCCGGACCGTTTCCCGGTGTTCAACTTGCAGGTGGACGAAGGGCGCTACTACGGATTGCCGATTTACGAGGTCCCGGGCTTCAAGTTTGGCCGCTACACACCACCAAGGCGAGACCGGTGCTCCCGGCGCCCTGCTGCGCGAGCCGGACGCTGCCGACGAGGCGCTGCTGCGCGGCTTTGCCGAACGCTACTTCCCCGACGGTTCCGGCGCCACGCTGGCGCTGCGCGCCTGCATGTTCACCAACACGCCGGACGAACACTTCTTGCTGGACCGCCATCCGGACCACCCCCAGGTCGTCCTGGCCTCGCCGTGCTCGGGCCATGGCTACAAGTTCTGCAGCGTCATCGGCGAAATCCTGGCCGACCTCGCCACCGGCGACGGCACGACCCGGCACGACATCAGCTTTTTCCGTATGAACCGCCCGGCGCTGCAGACAGCGGCGGTCGCTGCGCAATAGCTGGGCTCCCCAGCATCGCTGCTTGTTTTGCTTGCCACTCAAGCCGATCGACCGCTTTCGGGAAGCGCTTCGCCTTTGGACAACGACTCAGATGGGCGCAAGCCAGCCGTTATCGATCTTCACCTTTAAAGTCCGCTTCCGGCGGCGCGAACCTCCGGCTGCCCGTTGTGATACGGTGCCATACTAGGTCCGGGCAGCGCCCTCCCCTGCGATCCGCCCCAAAGCGACCGCCGTCAGCAGCCCGTTGCCTGATAGATAACCCTCCGCGTCGGGACCGGATACGCCGCAGGCGGAGCCGCCGGCGGCGAACAGATGCGGTATCCGCGTGCCATCCGGCTTCAGCACGTGGGCGTCGGCATCCACCACCAGCCCGCCTTGAGTGTGAAACAGCGCTCCCGTCACGCGGACGGCGCGGTAGGGCGGCAACAGCGACGGTTGCCCGTTGAAATCCCGGCCGAACTGGTCGGTGCCCCCGGTGCGCTTCATGTCGTCCACCGCAGCCAGCGTGCTCCGCAGTGCTGCTTCCGGAACTCGTATCCGAGCCGCCAGCGCTGCGAGATCTTCTGCCTCGATCACCGCCTGCATCTCCTCCGCGCGCCGGAAATCCTCGAACTGCCGCGCGATGGCGGCGATGCGCCCGTCGAACACGGTCCAGGCGATACGGTCCGGCTGCTGCAGAACGCGGGCGGCCTGTTCCGAGTAGCCATGCGACTCATCCGAGAACCGGTGCCCCGCAGTATTCACCTGCACACCGCCAGCGGTGATCGTCGCCCAAGTGATCAGGATGCCGGCGGGTTGCGCGACCGACCCGTGGCCTTGGTGGCCCGACAAGGGGACTGCCGCAAGATTGGGAGTGCAAGGGCCGGTTGGGTATTTTCGCGTTTGTTCTCTGACCGAGGGTGGATGTGTGGCCTGGATTTTGAGATTGGTGAAAATCGGGGTTGAGGGCGAGGGGCCATGCACGGACGTCATGGAGATCAACCGGCCGGATGATCTCGTCGACCTCGCCAATTTGGGTCTGACCCTGGCCGAAGCGAAACGGTTGCTGGCGCGTGTTCAACAGGAGATCGTGGCCACGCAGGCCGGGGAGCACCCCGTTTGGCGGCCTGGTTGCTCGCGCTGTGACGGCGTTTGCCGTGTGAAGGACTACCGGGACCATGCGGTGGCGACGCTGTTCGGCCAGGCCACGGTCAGGGACTTCGCACCAAAGAGCCTGTCGTGCTGAGATGTTAGCCAGGCGTAAGGCAGCGCTGGATCCGGCGTAGCTGAGCAACGTTTGTTCGCGCATGTCAGAGGCGTGCGTCATGGTCCCTTCCG
>JAABUJ010006443.1_pt1 | contig 11360 bp, 6 predicted proteins | sample 5559131 | NCBI WGS metagenome assembly JAABUJ01 (sample SAMN10711875, study PRJNA513366) | rock metagenome | isolation source: Antarctica rocks | place: Antarctica: Victoria Land, Mt New Zealand nord | collected 2016-01-07 | reverse complement strand
TCATATATAACTAGCGTAAACTCTACGCTAGCTCAATTGAGTTAACGCATAGATAAGATAAGATAAAATAAGCGAATGCTAACGCGACAAAGTTAGCTTAAATTCTTGACATTAACTCGACGAAACTCAACTCTAAAGTTAGATTCGCGCCTTGATCCTAACTCAATCCTACGAGGCCCAAGAGAATAAATTGGGTTGAGAAAAAAGTGTTTGACCCAACTTAACAATTACGCTATGCAAAATCGCGTCTTTATCGAAGCATCTACTTTATACACCTTAATTAACAAAAATACTATCAAAATATCTAGCAACAACTTTATTAATAATATTAACAAAAATAATTATAATCTTAATAAAGAAATTTTATCGTAAAAGTTTTGTATTAATATCGATTTCGAGCTTTGCAATAGCTTAATCTACTACGTAGATTTTAATATTAAGAAATATACTAAATTGTGCATTTTTATAACTTAAAAGAAAGAGATCTTTCGTGCGATATACAATAAGTATTATACAAAGATATATCGATGCTTTTAAAGAATAACGAAGACGCTTTATATATTATTGTTATTGCGCAAGCTACGTGCATATATTAAGTATTATCTCTTATATTAAGTTAATCGAATTAAATGTTATCAATTCTATAATAAGTTAATGTTGATATTATTATCGCCTTATTTTTTTTATATTATTGCTATAAATTTTGTTGTAATTCTATCTAGAAAGTATAATTGTTTATTAACAATTACAAATAAGTTTTTGCGATATTTATTTCTTCTATTTAATTATGTTACAAACTTTGTCGCGATCTAGATACAAAAGATACTCAAAAGATTACAATCTTCTAATTGGAATATTTTACAAATAATTATATTTAATTAAAATCTTAAATTTATGTTTAAGTTCTAGAATAAGTTTCTAAAACAACTAGATATAATATTACTTACAAGTATTGCATATTACTCTTAAATTGATAGATTATCTAAAAGATCTAATTAGATTGTAAAGATTGCAATCAAATATCTAATTATTATTTATTGTTACGCTAGTACTTTCGTAAGAAGTATTAGAGCAAATTATGTTATTGAAGAGATTTGTAGACGTCTTTAGGCAATGTAAACAATCACTTGATAACAAAGATTGCAATTATAGACAATCTTATGTTTAATAAATTTTCATAGATGATTTAATGAATTAAAGTAATAATAAGTAAAGACTTAAGATGAGTTGAACACGATTTATAAGAAAGTCGCGTTCGAAAGTTATATACTCTTTTATTTTCTTAACCTAGATTCGCGTAAAAAAGTCGCCGTTTCCGGCCTACCTTGACGCCGGTTTAAGCGGTTTTTGCACCGGACCCCTGCCCCTCCTCACGCAGCCCGGGGCGACCACTAGCTCCATTGTCGTTCAATGGCGTTTCCCAGCTCCATGCCATTGTCATCTCTTTACACTTCACCAGCATCATCCACACCTAGAGAGTGCTCCTCCATGTCAGGTGAATATTGATGGTCGACTGGACGTTTGTGCAACAAGATGCTTGGATTGCGACTTTGGAAGAATTCCTGAATGCCTCGAGACTGCCCTAAGACGTTTACCTAGGAGCCAATTCGGGTCTCTTACCCACGACCATAAAATGATTAGCACTCATCCCTCTTCTCTCTCTTGTTCCACCCTCCTAACCACCCTTTCATAGGTTGTTCTTCATTTCCGTTCACTTGGCTTACACTATATCTATTCGTGGCCTCTCTCTGACTAACTATGGTTCGTCGCAAGGTCCCACGCCAGGTCTCGCGAGCAACCTTCTCTGCAACTTACTTCTTCTCAATCGCGAAAGATCATGTCTTCGCACGCGAATATTACAATCGACGATATTAAGAGATGGACAAGAAGCGTTGGTCTATAGGCCTTTACGAGAACTCCACGAAATCACATATGAACAAAATGGAAGATTTATAAAAAGAGTACGTGAAATGCTTCTCTCTTCACGCTTCATGAGGTGATCATATTGATCAACAAACCTTGATAGATATTGCAAGATGATCAACATCGATTTATATCACACGCTCAAAAAGTCTTTCGCGAAGAGGATCAACAACTTCTTTCATTAGTTGTGCAACGAGTACATCGTCCAAAAAGTCAACTTCGTCATCATGTATTGACATTAGCTCAACCAAGTGTATATCAAATACAAGGGTCGACGAATCAATTCGTTAGTTCTAAAAAAAGTCTACGAGATATGTTGCCAATTGGTGCAAGAGTCTTGAATAGAGCTAACAAGGTTGAACTAGTTTATCGATGAGTCGTTGACAAAAGAGCATGGATTGGATGAAAGCGAGACTAACAAACCTTTGTTGAACGTTAAAGACTTCTTGGAGGTGCTACGTTGTCATTGGGTGATCAATATCAACTTCTTCTCGTACGAACGTTATCGACTATACGTCGCCACTATCCTCTTGCTAATCGCACTCATCAATTCTCGTCTTGGAGCTCTATTAGGCATCATCTACGACGATATCGATTTGTTCGTACTTTGCGACAAGAAGATCGATAAGATTGTTCTCGCGCTTCAACTTCGTCTAAGAAAGATTAAATCACGACAAAAGCGAAAAAGATCGTGCGAGAGAATCCACTTTCGATCACGACGAAATGCTAACTCTTATGCAAAAAGATCTATACCTTCTTCCTCGACAACAATTCTATGTTCTACATTATCTCCCATATCGTGAGTCTTGTTTGCAATGACAAAGTCTTCCAATTCCTTTATATCATCTCTCGAATGATTTTGACTTTAGAAGTTCGCTCTAATTTGAATTGCCAACCAATCTTGTGGCGCGACGAGATGTTGGACGTTTCAATCTTTCGCTTGTTGAGCTCTTCAAACCAAGGAACAAGTAGAAAGGCTAACGAGCCCCTTTTCTATAATCTCTATCATGAATGAGTGAAACGCTTAGGAGAAAAGATTGGCTTCGTGCAAGTTCTAACTACATATTATCTTCGACGAGCGACAAATAACGCCATCAACAATAAGTCTCGCCAACTTGAACCTAAGGAGAGGTTCGCTAACTACGACAAACGATCTTAACTCGAACGAGGCGATGCGCAATCTAGTTCTCGATCATGCCACTTCGATAATATTTTAACGAAATTATCTTTTTCGCATGATTCGTTACGACACGTAAGCGACTTATCGAGATATCGCGTTACGAGAGAATCTAATCGTTGCTTCTCATTGAATGAGTCGCATGATCAATTCACGTCGATCTCGCGAATTTTCTCATGAACAATTGCAAAATCTACGACGAGATGCAAGCATTCAAGAGTTGCGCGAGCAATAGCAAATTCTTTACGATCAAATTCGCAAAAAGTTCAACTTCATATATTGGGCAAAAGGTCAATCGATCTACGACGAATATCAACACGTCAAGCGAGACATCGATCGCCTACTTAAATAGAAAGGGCGCGTACTAAAGGCGCAATTGCAAGTCGACTACGACGCGACAACTTCAATGCAAGACATGCTCGCACAAATCATCGTCAACGACGTCGTTCTCTCTCTCGTTTAGCTTTCTTCGATCTTGATCAAGTATGTCTTCGAGAAACGAACGCGCATCGCGCGAGTCTTTTTCGACTCGCCATTGTTCGTCAAACACGATGGGAATCTAGAGCGACAAGTCATTATTATTGAAGACTTCGTCTCGTTGTGCAATCGCCAAGAGCGACGTTCTCGAAAATCTTGTCGAACGTAAGAGGATAATATTGCGACAAGCTTGTTGAATGACGACACGTTTGATGTTGATGTCAAATCGAAATGCTCGAAATTCGATGCGTCATTTCAATGTTAGTTTTTACTTCAATGTCGATCTTTTTAGTGTTTGCATTGTCTTGGCAACGCCACATTGCTCTTGCATGAACGACAATACGTCTTCGACAATAAGCATTCGTTGCAACGTCATTTCGATCGACATCATTAATTTTGGTCTAGTCAAAATTGCTCATTTCTCAATGTCACTTGTGGGCAACTTGCGCTCAAAAGCCTCATGCACTTTAAAAGTCACGTAGCGAGAGTTCATGAAATTTACATGTCCAAGAAATGCTAGTCTTGTCACTTGCTATTTTAGTGGATCGAGAGATATGCACATGTTATCGTTCTCGTTAATCGTTCTTCTCTAATTGTGGTTATGGGTGTTCTTATCTATTACGACTATTTAATAGACATTCTCCCAATAAATTTCCGAATCTCTTTGTTTAAGAATCTTAGTGAGCGGATCTTATTCGACTTCAAGTCATTTTAATGCTTTCTTTGTTTCTCTATCTTCAATTTCGTCTAACTCGTTATCGTCTTTCTTTTCTACTACTTCCCTTGTGTATCTCGTAGAATCTCTTGCATTTTCCTTTACTACGATCGACTTCAAATCGTCGCATATCTCTCTCACATTTTGAAGATCATTGTGAGTTATTTTCGCTAAACCTTGTGTTCGTTGTGCAAATGAGAAAGCGTCCCGAATCGCATTCTTGTTACTCCTAGGTCTCTTCAACTTCAAATGAAGTAGTTGAGCCAAGTACTTCTTCTCACTTTCTTATAACGAACATTGAAATCGTTTTTCAAATTTTGCGATTGTTTGATCGTGAAACAGGCGTCTTCGTGCAAGAGATAATTCTCGTTGGGCAAATGCTTTGCTTCGCTAACTTTGCTTTATATCAAGATAGTAAGTTTTCATTCTTCGATAAATCATGTTATTCGCACTAGTCTTTAGCACTTACTAATAAAAAATAGTGGTTCATTAAGAAGAATCGATTGTGATGCTCAAAGCATTTACTTTATTGCTTGTAGATTTTTGGCTAATGGCGAAGAGATCATCTCCCATTGTAGTTTTCTTGTTGGGCGTCGATTAAAGTGAAAGACGATAAGGAGCAACTAGAGGACTAGTTCTATGATAATAAAGAATTGCACGATATGCACGGACTTAGCTTGGAACTTCGAAGTAGCTTGTTCGCTTATAAAAAGCAAAACTCGTCTAAATAGTGAGATTGACATTCTTCGATCTTCATATACATTCGTAGCAGGTTCATCAATAGACTAGATTTCTATATTAGTCACATATTCTTCTTTGGAATAGTCTCGACCATCATTCGCCATAACATCAAAGCCATTTGCGCTGTTGTCTTCAAAAGCGTTAAGAGGTTCTCCAAAAGCCTAAGAGCTCGTGCTCTACTAGCTACGTACGCTATTGATGATTGTTATAAAAACAAACTTTAGTGAAGCGTGCATCGATGATCTTTATAGGTGTAGGTAACGTCGCAATCATATTTGCGTTCTCTTCTATTGTCATCACACTCTCGTTGTTACTTGGCTCTCGCCCTTGAGAGCTAATGATACCTTTAGGCCATCGATTTTGTCTTGAGAAGTTCTTCGCATAAGTAGGATAGGGGATCTATTCTTAATCAATCCCAATTGTAGCAAAGTAAGGTTTGTCGACTAACCCTTGGTATTCCACAATATATCGCCTCCTTCACGCCAATTCTAACTCCTTTGGTATCTCTCCTTCTTGAGTGAATCCAAAAGCTTAGGGTGAGTTTGGGTGGGATTCGCTCAAGGACGACTTAAATCGTCCGACAGGCTTCCTATCTTGGCGTGGAAACATTGGTCTAAGAAAGCTATGTGAGGGAGTTTGCGTTGGCAATTGGAACATGAAGAGAGGGACAAGACGACGCTATATGATGAAGTCGATCTGCAAAGCGCAAGTCGAACAGTTTTACGATTGAGAACGAAAGGATCTGCGAAAGCTATCGTTGCGACACAGCAATGATTACTAGGATCTTAGAGTCGTTCGTTGAGATTGCGTCTGTCAACAATCTATGTCATAAAGATCGACGAAAGAAATAGCGATAAGATCTATCTTAGCCTTCGTTATTGCTACCTGCTAAGTGTGGAAACATATTGATAAATTGAAAAGAGTCGACTACTAACTAAATGTCTTCATGAACAGCGTAGCAATTTATTATTATGAAAGTTCGTTTTTGGTCTTCGATTTCTAAAGCGATCTTTGCTTCGCAATCGAAAGTTAGGTTCTTCGAAAGATCTCTACGTCTCGAAATGTAAAATATTCGTCCTAGCAACCTTATTGTTGACAATGATGCTTCGTTAAACATTGGTTGTCGTCTTAATCTTAAATCGTTTGTGCAAATCTTTTAACTTCTTAGCTTCATAGAAGGAAGTCGTCATCGCTTTGCTAATATGATTGGAACTTTTCGTATAGAGCTAGAATGCGCTATGGGTATTCGAGCTTTGTTGGGCTTCAAGTTTGTCGATCTCGTTATCCTGATTGTCGTTGCGAATCACTTCTCTCGATTTTCCCCAATGATCTCTTGGTAAAGCAGCTAGCGAGTTAGTCATTTCTATATCTATACGATTTGTGTTTGGGCCGATCCTTGTTTCAGGGGTTTGAGCTCTATCCGTGAGGCATTTTTGCACAACTTTGTTCAAGAATCTGGCTCCAGGTCCTCTTGGCCTCCTCATTGCATGCTTGTGTCTACTTTCGTAGAGATAGGGTCGGCGGCTCCCTGCTGCACATCTTGATCGTGCTTCAAGTCGTTGTCTCGCAACGCGTCGTTTCAGCCGTTTGATAATGTATAACTATACTAAACGCGGATTATGTTATGTGCTGCCCAAAATCCAACGTCAACAGTACGAAACGTATGAACAATTTAGTCTTCTTGGTCGTGAGGTCAATGGTATAGACTTTCAACAACGCTCGTGCCGTTAAATTCGCTGTAATTATTCGATCATGTACCCGGCTATGTTGTTCCTGATCTCCGGAACAAGGACACTCTGCTTCAAGATCTCCTCGCATAACTCTCTTTGCAGTATTGCCTTCTCATGAGTGCGTCCCCACTCATCCTCCTTTGCATAGGCAGCACGGTTCAAATCGATGAATTGTGATGGCCGCCTAAGTCCCGAGGCGAGGTGACTTCTCAGGCGTAGAATGCCCGGTTTCTCACCTAATTCTTTCACATGATTTTGCGCTTTGTGGTACTGTTCGAGACCCAAGTGTGCTCTAGCATGCATGCATTGACTCCAATCGTTCTGCTCGAGTTTCCCCAGGTAATTCAAAGCTTCCTCGAATCGTTCTTGATCGAGAAGCAGTTCCGCTGCTTGACGATAGTCGTTTTTATCGATGAAATGCCGTAGAGTCTCTGGTTTTCTGTCCATTTTACGCCAAGCTAGGGCAATCTTGGTAAAATCTGGCTCTCTCCGCGCAGCAAGGCTGGGGCCATTGTCATTATCTAGGTCTATCGATACACAAAGCAGCATTTCCTCGTGCTGCTGACGTCGTTTTGGTAGGGATTCGAGAACAGCCTGCAAAAATTCTAGGGGCGCATACTCAAAGAGAGATAGTATGGCTGTACTGCCGTGATCGTTAAAAGTGCGCAATGGCACGAGCCTATCGTTCAGCTTATGCAATATCTTGATCGCGGCGTCTCGTAAGTTCTCGCGGTTCTCAAATACATAGCGTGGTATTGTTTCGTTATGAGAAAAGTGTGCTAACCAACTGCACATCTGGTTGAAGTGGTCCAAGGCGGCAAGATAAGGATTGAGACTTTGGGAGTTCCAGTTAAAGCTGTATTCATCAAGAATGAGTGTCGTGATTTCGAGAACTCGCCCTATATCTGCGTGTGTCATGCTAGAAATTGTTTCATGGAGCAAATCACAGGCTTTCATGGTGCTCTTCTCTTTCAGACTCATCGCCCCGTAAAGTAGTTTAGCGTTGCTGAAGATCCTTTCCATGGCATAGTGAAATGGCGTACGACCAGTAACATCTTTTGCACTCTGATCAACCCCATATATTTTCTGCACCAGGAATTCGATGACATCCATCTTGTTTCCCTTTACAGCCAAATGCAGAATCGTTTGTGCTTTTGCACCGAATCTTTGATTGAGAACATCAGGATTAAGGGAGAGCAAATGCTTGACTATTGCCAGTCGACCCATATTAGCCGCGATGTGAACGCACGGTAAGCCAACAGCGTTGAGTCCTTGGTGCTGCTCTCGTGGGAATCTTTTGTTAAGGGTTTCCGCGTCTTCAATATCTATTAAAGCAATCATGTCTCTCATTTGCGGTGCGCAAAGAATGACCAGATGGAAGATGTACTGATTTGGTTCTTCCCATTCTTGAACGAAGTCGGCTTCGAAGTTTTTGATGTCGTGAACGTCGCCAGCCTTTAACTGTTCAAGTATCAAGGGCCACATATATTCCCGCATTTTGCTGCCTCCAGATCCGGCAAATAGGGACCATTGTGTTCCTTGCTCATCTTCGATATACTTGGTGCCTTGAGAACAGTTGAAGTCGAGCTCATTTGGCAAGTACGGACGTAATCTCTTCTGTATGCTTTCCTTAGTTTCCTTGTCTTTGCATGGAACAAGCCAGTTGTAGTAGCTGTCTGGTACTTGCGGCGGTCGATGTAGGATAAAGTCCGGCTTGATTTGGAGTGCCCGTAGGATTTGCACGTATCGCGGTAATATTGTCATGTCGGCGTCTTTGTATGAAAGAAATCTTCGGAATGTATGTCCTTTCGGCTTCGATTGGCTTGCTTCAGTATTTCGAATATGGTGCTTAGTATTATCCAGAGTTGGCGCTTTTAGTATGTCTTGTTGAAAGGCATGGTGATGGGCATGTAAGATGGCAACACATTAATTTCGGAGTTCAGCCCTACAACAGCCGCAATAGGGTGAAAAACAGGGCACGGAAGCAAGACGTGCCGTGATATACAATCGCCCGTTGACGGGTAATAGGAGCCAGTTCCAACTGCAGTCTTCTCTTTTTACCAGTCGCATCTTCTACGATGCTTATAAACTTATTGATATTATCTTGCTCGACAAAAGTATCAAGACCCAACTCTCTTTTCTCAATGTTACAAATCGCGTGTAAGATTGCGTAGAGGCCGCAGGCATTATTGATAATCTGCCGCAACCAAACGACTGATTCTTGCATCGGATCCTCTGCAGTGTCGGTCGACACATTTGCTGACCGTCGATGCGATTCATATTTCTCAGATGTTGGCAAAACGAGGATGAGGGCCAAGACGAGACGTGGTATCAAGCTCAGTTGGATTGGGTCGTTGATTTCCCACACGTCAGTAAGAGTAAGAGAGCCTGAGACCCCCAGGCCATACATAAGGTCGTTTAGCACTGATGGGTTCGACTCAAGTGGTATGTAATGCTTCGCGTACAGCTGCGTGGCATTTGTGATTTCCATGGTTCACCTTCAGGCCTGCGGCGAAAGACCTTGAATCCGGAGTGATATCAAGTCGGACAAGGTGAGAGGCAATCTGCGCGATTTAGAATTTTTCACGCAGGATAGGGGAGATAGAGCAGAGTAAGAGCGCACAGCGCATTGCAGTCCCCCTGTTCGGGAATCCAGTAGGTAAGTCTTACAGTAGCATGCGATGCCGATCGCTTGGAAGCGCGGAAATTATAATTTTAGAGATTCTAGGCACCTGTAGCGGCTTGACCGAGCCTGATATCGTTGATCAACTGACAGAAAGTACAATCCAATTTGGAGAGGGAGTCTTCACATGCAGGAAGCCCACGCCTGAAAAAATTGCCCAGAGAGTCAAGAACAATCAACTCTTTACAGCCCCAATTACGTAGGAATGGCCCGTCTTCCGCGTCTGCGGATTCCTCCGTAGTAGCGAGTCACTTTAGGAATTCAAAGTGATGTACAACCCCATTGGACGCACATTATTGTATAGACCCGCATAATATGGCCACATATTCCCGTGCTGATAGATTTTTGCTACGTATACATCTACCAATGCATACTCTCCATGGCATAGGACAGTTGTTGATGTTGGCGATCTCCGTGGCAGTCGGTACTTTCAATGTAACGCCTTTAGAAAGAACCATATAAGCTAGTAGACCAGCCATGTAAAGGTCCGTTTCTCGGGTTGTGAGCGGAACAAGCCGTTTCTGCTGAGTTAAGGCGGTGGAAAGGACTAATGGCAAGGGCATATCTTTCTTAATGTGTTTCCGCCCAAGACCACTGATTTTCAAATTGTCATCAGCGTCGACAAGACAGTTTTTGGGGTGGATGTTGGCGACGACATAGCCCTTGTCGTGCAGACTTGCGAGTCCTTGGAAGAATTGCATGACCCATTGCTTTCTCGTGTCATCGGTCAATGTCCTTTTGGTGTCTTCCGTAGCCTTGAGGTTGGCTAGGAGCGAGCCGTTCTTTGCGTATTCCATTAGAAACCCGATGACCTTGTTCCCATGAACCACGTCGGCTACGAACCCGATAACATGTTCATTTTTACTGTTCTGGATCAACGCGTCTCGCTCGCGCTTGAACTTGCTGAGGTTCGAATTGGTCTCGCCGAGAGTCTCGTCTTCTGCTTGGTTCTGGTTTTCAACGGTTTTCATGACCAGATGCAGTTCAGGGACCAGGGTCCTCTGTCCGATAACGGTTTTTTCGCGCACTGACACTAACAGAGCGAGATTTTGAAAATGCTTCTCTAGCCGCAGGTTCTGGACTTCGACTTGTCTGTCTGGATCCGAGCTTCCAATGTGATAAGGGCCCTCGGTCAGCGTTGGGTAAATCCGCGTTTCCAGGTCTTCAGATTGGATGTGTACGTTTAGAGGGCCTGGGACTGGCTTCCCTTCGAAATCCACTGTATACTGCGTTTCAAGGGTTAATCGAGTCACTTTCGGATCGTCGTAGAACTCAATGCCGTAAATGTGATCCTTTATTGCCTCCCAAATAAACCTTAGTCGATCGACTGCATTTGGCGTGCGCCGAAGAGTTAGCTCAAGAGAGTCTCCGGTTTCGTCCTGTAGCCTCAACGCGCGGCTGTAAGTAGAAACGTATATGTTCACTGGTTTGAGGTTTCCTCCCTCCATCCAATAAAAGGTGTTGAACCACAAGTCTTTAGATAAGGCGTCGATTATCCACTCTCCAGCCTTGTGTAATATCAGCCTTCCATTTAGGATATCCATTCAGGAATATGCTTGTCGCAGAAAAACTCTCGCACAGTGCTCACAGTCCATATATGGATAAATGGTCGAGTGATGAGAACTGGCAGCAAAAACAATGCACCCGGCCGTTGACCGGAGGTTGAGACATCCCTTTTAAATTTAAATATTGGTTGGTATGAACAAATGGGTAATCCTATGTGCTGGCGTCTCACAAGCCAGCAGTCCATCCTAGTGACCGAATAAGATTAATTCCATGTGAGCTGGGGTTAAAAAGACAGCTGCGAGCTGACGTATTCCGGTTCATTTGGAATTCGTGCTTGTATCTTTAAATTACTTTACAGAGGGCAGCTTGCTGTTTGTGATAATCGATACGCATGCTTGCTTGAGTACG
>JAABUJ010006442.1_pt1 | contig 11362 bp, 9 predicted proteins | sample 5559131 | NCBI WGS metagenome assembly JAABUJ01 (sample SAMN10711875, study PRJNA513366) | rock metagenome | isolation source: Antarctica rocks | place: Antarctica: Victoria Land, Mt New Zealand nord | collected 2016-01-07 | reverse complement strand
GCAACAATGTGGAGGTGCGCCAGACACTTCGTGCTGCCCTATGGGGTTAGGCGACCGCTACCGTGCGTGGCACTTGGCGTTTTGTCGATCTACCTCCCACATTCTCTCCCAATCGGTTTCACCAAGTTGTCGGGAGAGCCAGGCGATCTGGCGAAGCGTGGGGCGAGGATCGGGGTAAGGGGATGATTACCGTCGAAGCGACGACAAATGTCCGGCCCCACCGGCGCGCAGCCTATGTTCACGCATGCTAGTCCTATGCGGAGAGGAATTGGGATGTTTCTTGGGAAAGCGTATCGATTCAGCATCCTTGCCGCCGTCGTGGTCGGCCTTGCGATCCTTGGCGACAGTCGTCTGCGGGAGCCCTTGCAGCAGAATTTACAGTACACGCCATCGCAGGAGAGCCGCCCGCAACTGCAGTTGGCAAAAATGGTTGTGCCGCTCAACGATAGCCAAGCCGCGCACGCGTCGGGCACGTACATCCCCGGGGTCGGCGTGGTTGTCGTGGCGGAGCTCATCCGCGGCCCAAACTCGACGGCCGACCAACCACCTATCGCCGGTGTCCTTGCGTGGGGCACGAATGCTTTGCAAACCTACGGTCCACAACTCGACGCCGTGCCGTCGAACGAGGCCATAGCCCTGTCCATCGACTTCTATGACTATCCCGGCCATACCTGGCATCAGTTGCTGCTCAAGGGCCGTGCGGCGACCATCGCCACGCCAGGGACGTACTCGGCGTGGTTGGATGGGAAGCCGTACGCCAGGCTAAGCTCGACAGCCTCGCCGTCGCACCCCTCCGCGCAGGGAGCCGGGGAGACTTCACCCGCCCCTACGCGGCCTACCGTCCCCCTCACTCGGATATTTTGCTTCACCGGCGGGGGGGCAGCGACGACACAGTGGGCCCGGATACGGGGAGAATGGCGCCTGACTAGAGAAGGGTTTGCCCAGATCAGGCAAGACAATTTCGATTTCGTCACGCTCTATAAGCGGCGGCTCGCCTTCGTCCGCTATCAGGTGCATGTGAAATACCTGTCCGGATTGATGGGCGGCGGGCTCGTCTTCAATGCATCCTCCGCCGAGGGCAAGGCGGGCGCTCAGATGATTAGTTACAGCGAGCACGGCACGTATGTACAATGGGGCTACTTCGACCACGACGCCATCTTCCGATACCAAGGAGGCGCCAGCGTGCCCAGCGGAGCGGACGGCCGCTGGCACACAATCGACGTGCAACTGGCGGGGGACACGTACAGCGTGAGCCTCGACGGGACGTTGCTCGAGAGCGGGATACCCCTCGTGGAGCGGGGGCCCGGCTATGTGGGCTTGCTAGCCTCGCGGTCGCACGTCCTTTTCGATTATGCCGCGTTAGGGGGCGTGCTGTAATGGCCGCATCGCATGCGCGCGAAACGCTGGGGCGGCGTCGATTGGCGCCCTCGTTGGCCACATTTCTCCCAAACGCCGGTGCGGTGCGAGCCGTGCTGCTGGCCTATCTGAGCACGCGACTGATGATCTTTTTCATCATCTTCGTGTCGATGGCCACTCTACCCGTCCGCCCCGGCGTCGACCGTTTCAACTATGCCAGTCCTGGTGATGTTATCCTGGACGGGTTGGTCAGGTGGGACAGTTGGCAATTCTTGGATATCGCAGCGCACGGCTACAAGGTTGGGAATAGCGCGGCGCGGCAGATCGGTAGTGTGAGCTCATTTCCTGTTTACCCAGGGCTCATAAAACTTGTCGCCCCCTTCATCGGCAACATTTTCGTGACCGGCGTCCTAATATCGAACGTGGCCTTGCTCGTCGCGCTCGGATATTTGTACGCGCTCGCGCGGCACGAGTTCGACGACGAGTCCGCCGCCAGGGCTGTATTCTACTACGCTGCGGCACCCGCGTCGGTTTTTTTCTCGGCGATCTATAGCGAGAGCCTTTTTGTCGCTTTTGCGATAGCGAGCTTTTATTACGCGGTCAAGCAGCGCTGGGTGTATGCCGCTGTTGTGGGCGCTTTAGCCGCGGCGACGCGCAACACTGGTATCTTACTGGTTGCCGTCATCGCCTTGGAGGGGTTGCATCAGCGTGGCGTGCGGTTCGGACCTCTGCTACTAGGGCGCACCGGGCTGGTCGATCATCTTCGGCAACAAGGCATGCTGGCGCTACGCGCTTGGTGCAGCCTGCTCGCGGCGGCCTTCGCCTCCATCGGCTTGCTCGCCTACATGGCATATCTTGCCGCCAAGTTCGGCGATCCGCTAGCCTTCTATCACGATCAGGCCTATTTCGGCCGCGATGCCTCCGGCGCGCAACCGCTCAAGCTACTGGTCAATCTATATCGGGAGTTACAAATCGGGCCATCTTTCTGGAACGGGCAGGTGAACACCGGTTTCCTGCTGGACACCCTCTCCCTCGCCGCATTCGTGGCACTTGTTATAGTGGTCGCGCGTACCTTGCGCCTCTCGTACGCGGTGTATGCCGTTCTAACTTTGATCACGCCCCTCACGACCAATACAGCCTTCAGTATGACGCGCTATTCGCTGATGATCTTCCCCTGCTACATCGTGTTAGCTCGCTGGGGCCGCCGGAGTTGGGCCGACCGGCTGATCGTTGGTATACTATTCGCGCTCATGGCCTACATCGCCGTCACGTTCTCGCACTACTACGCGCCAATCTAAGCTTGCGTTTTAACCAGCGGGTACCGCGCGCCTGCGACGTGAGCCGGCACGGAGAGGTCTGACACGCGGTGGACAGGGCGTTAGGCAGCCGTTTTGATGGCGGGATATCGCGGGGCGAGGCCGGAACGCGCCCCTTTAGGCCGACCAGGCGAGCGCCCGCAGGGTTTTGGGGGTTTCGCGGGCGTGCCGACGAGCGGCAGGACGGTGCAAAAGGCACGCCGCACTCGATAGGGCGTGAGCGGACGCGTGTCCAGGCGGCGTTCCCAGGGCAGGTGCTGGTCCGCGACGACGGAGCGCGCCAACCGGAGTTGGGTGTAGGCCAGCAGCACCAGCCAGGTCCAGCGGTCGGCCTGCTCCGGGTCGCGCACCCGCAGCGTCGGCCAGGTGAGGATTTGTTTGCAGAAGCGGAAGGTGTGTTCCTGGTCGAACCGCCGGACATAGGCCCGCCAGAGCAACGCTACGTCAGCCGTGCTCCCCTCCGGCCCCCGCCACCACAGCCAGAGATGCTTGGGTTTGCGGGTCTGACGGGGCAGCCGCTCCACCTCGACGAGCACCAGCGTGCCCCGGACGATCGGCTTGGGGCCACGCGTCCCCTTAGTATAGCGCCACAGTGATAGGGTACGGAAATCAGGCGACGCCATCAGCACAGTGATCGCAGGCCGACAGATGACCTTGCACATGTGCGCCAATTCCTTACCCCTTTTGTGTGGCGCTGTACTTATCAGCCTATCCGAAAAGTGGTAGTTATGGTAAAGTAGAAGGTGCGTCGTGGCCCTCACGACATCTATCTCCCTACTGAGGGTCGGCTTTAACATAACATGACGGTCGGCGTCGCGGCGCGGGCGTTGGTCAGATGCACACGGGCGAGGGCCTGCACGGTGATGACAATGTAGGTTAGCGTGTTGAGGTTGCGGACGAAGTGCGCATTGCGGACCTTGGCCCTCAATGCCGAGGGCCTTGGCCTGGGCATTGATACGCTCGGCGGACGTACGCTGGCGGTAGATGTCTTTGTAGGCAGCGGAGTCGCGGTCAAGCAGGACGCGAAGGAGGCCACCGGCCTCGATGTTGATGTATTTGACACAGCCCGGCCCCTTCACGAATTGCTCGTGGTCACAGATCTGTGTGGTCACGGGGTAGAGATGCGTGAGCGTGATGCGCGCGTCGGCGGTGGTGAAGCGCCAGTCCATGGTGGCCTGGGCGCTGTTGCGCGGCGCCTCCCACGCCGCGATCTCGCGTCTGAGCATCGCCTGGTCGGGGAGGCGCCGATCCAGGCATTGGCGGGCGAGCACACTGAGTTCGATCGCGGCCATGTGGAGCCAACTACCGTGCTTGGGCGTGTGGTGCAATTCCAGCCGATCCAGGATGCGGCGGGCCTCCTCCGGCGGGAACGCCTCGTACAGAGAGCCGGCCGCGTGCGTGTTCAGGTTATCGAAGACTACGCGAACCTTCGGGGCCATGGGGAAGTGGACATCAACCAGGTCGCGCAGCGCATGGGCGCAGTCCACCTTGGTGCGGCGCTCCGTCACCGCGACGTGCCGCCAGCCCTGCAGCGGCGCGAAGAACATGAACAGGTTGGCGACCCCGTTACGGACGTACTCGTAGTCTTCGTGAGCGCTCTCGCCCGGTCGCGCGGGCAAGGGCGTGCGCGTCTCACCGACCAGTTGCTTGCTCGCTTCGTCCATGCAGACCAGCGGGCAGTCCGGGTCCTCCGGCAGCATGGACACGTCTAAGACCTCCTCCATCTGGGCCACGAAGGCCCCGTTCGCCTGTGGCGGACTACACCAACAGTCCTTCAGCCAGGGCTGCAATTCGTTTTTTTGAGCGTCTGGCGCACGGTTTCGTGGGAGAGCGCCTCGACGTGCCCGAGCGCGACGAAGCGGTCGGCCAAGAGGCGCGTGCTCCAACGGGCGTACCCCTCCGGTGGCGCGCCACAGGTCAGCGCGATCAGGTGCGCCTCGCCCGCCCCGTCGAGTTTGGTCGGATACACCCGAGTGGCGGGGCGCGGATTAAGCACCAGGTCGAGCCCCTCCTCCACGAACAGCAGTCGGAGGCGCCGCACCGTGCTCGCGCTCACGTCCAGCGCCTCCGCGATCCGCTCGTCCGGCCAGCCGGGGCCACCCGCCGCCACATCGGCCTTGAGCAAGATCGCGCACGCGCGATCTTGCGCGCCGCTGCTTTCCCCGTGTGGGTCATCTCCTCCAGCAGCGCCCGCTCCTCGGCGGTCAGCGTCGCGATATACTTCTTATTCACCACGCATCCTCCTCACAGGTGTCCGAACACGGCTCTTGTTGAGAGGATGCCCCATTTAACGATTAACTGTCAAACAGACGAATGACGGACTACTACGGCCCCTGCTGCTCCGAAAGATGACCCCACGATTTGGCGTGCGGATGACGCGCTGTGGGCGCGCCTCGCGCCCCTGCTGGTGGTCGCCAAGCCGCGCAAGAAGCCGGGCCGACCCCGCACGAACGACCGTCCCCTGTTCGATGGCGTGATCTGGGTGCTGCGCACCGGCGCCCAGTGGGGTGCCGTGCCGCGCGCGTTCGTGCCCACATCCACCGTGCATGATCGCTTCCAAGAATGGGTACAGACGGGGGCGGTCGCCTGGGCCTGGACCCTCCTCTTAGAGGAGTATGATGAGTTCGTGGGTCTCGACCTCCACGGGCAATCCGCCGACGGCTGCTTGGTCAAAGCCCCGCTCGGTAAAAAAGGGGGCCCGGAGAAGCTGAAGGCTCGGGCAGCAACCCGACCGACCGAGGCAAATGCGGCACCAAGCGCCATCTGCTGACCGAAGGCAAGGGCGTGCCGGTGGCCTGCATCGTGTCCGGGGCCAACCGCACCGACGTGAAGAAGCTCGACGCCCTGCTTGATGCGTGCATGATCGAACTCCCCGCCGTGCCGGAGGACGCCCCTGATGCGGAGCGTCCCCAGTTGTGCCTGGATCGGGGCTACGACTATGACGCCTGCCGCGACATGGCCCGTGCGCACGGCTATGTCCCCCCTATCCCGCCCAGGGCCAGCGCCGCCCAGCCCTTGCCCGCGCCCAGTGACCCCGCCCGCCATCCGCCCCGGCGCTGGGTCGTCGAGGTCGCCCATTCCTGGTTCAACCGCTTCCGCCGCCTGCTCATTCGCTGGGAGAAGACGGCGGACAACTACCTCGCTTTGGTGCAACTCGCCGCCGTCCTCATCATCTATCGCAAACTGCGCCATGCCCACCTACTTTTCGGATAGGCTATTAGTGGCGTGGTTCTGGGGGATGGCGTGCAGGTCGGCCCACGCGCGCACGCGCACCCGGCCGTACTGCTCGTCCTCGGCTGTGTGCTCTGCCGTGGGCGTGGAATCGGCGCAGGAGAACTTCCGCCCATGCCGGCGGGGGCGACCGGTCACGGCGGCAACCGCAGGGTCGGAGATCGGCGTAGAAACACCGATTCTTGCGCAGGCGCACGAGGGTCGCAACGCGCGCCTCGCCCACGTCGAGCGCCAGTTGGACCGGGTCGTAGCCGGCGTCGAAGACGCACAGGGGCACCGGGCCGTCGGCGGGCAAGCGGCGCACCATCTCCTTCATCTGCGCCGCCGCCACGTTGTTCGCGTCCTCACCCGGTCGGACGCGCCGCACGTCGAGCGGCGCTGTCCAGCTATCGCGGGCCATACTCAGTTGGTTGATCCACTGGTAGGCCCAGCCCGCCACAATCGGTTTCCCGCCCGAGTGGCGCGACGGGTGGTCATAGTAACCGCCCTCGGGGCTGGTCTCGGCGTCGCAGCGCGCCCAGACGCTGACGTCAACGGCGTAGATCGGTTGCCCGTCGGCGAGCGGGTGGCGCGCCAGGAGGTCGCGCACCGCGCGGCGCGTCATGCGGCCATGCGTGAGGGCGGCATAAGTGCTGCCCCACCCGCAGCGATGGGCCGGGGCCAGACTCAGGTGCGCGGGCGAGAGGGTCGACCCTGTCGTCAGCAGGGCATCCATGAGCTCGAAGAGGGCATCGGCGCGGTAGCGGAAGCACGCGTACGCGCCGGCGCGGAAGGCGCGCAGGATGTCGAGAGCGGCTGTTGTGTCCATACTGCTAGTCTGGCACAATCGCTCTCGGCTGTCGAGTTAAAACGCAAGCTAAATGAGAGTTGGTCATAAATAAATAGGTCGCGCCCTGGCCTCCTAGCGCGGCGGCTGTGATCATGACCATTCCACTTCACGACCGCGACCACATGGTCGCCTTCTCGGAGCGCTCGGACCACGCCGAGCCCCTGGGCAACAGCGCACGTTTCCATAACGCTGTATTCGCCTAACTACCCCCCCGCGATGGGGCACCCACAAGAGGCTATTGGTTGGACCTGCCGGGACGACGTAGGGTTCGTATGCGGAGCTATCCGCACACGAATAGAAACGTCGAGGGTATGTCCTTGCTCGCCACCAACAGGGATGGCATGTCCTCTGGAGTGTCCGAAAGGGGACCGCTATCATGTCAGCCATACGGCCTACTCTACGGGAGCACACACGGCAACGCCTACGTATCCTGCTCTGTCTCTGGCTCCTGTCAGCTAGTATAGGCATGCGGGTATCCGGCAACATAGTTCAGGCCGCGAACGCGATTGACGTGACTGTTGACTCTACAACGGCGCGTGGTGTGCTACCGTCGACCGCCTTTGGCCTCAACGAGGCTGTATGGGATGGGGATCTGCGCGACAGTGTCGTGCCCAACCTCTACCAGCAAGCCGGTGTCACCCTGTTGCGTTATCCCGGTGGCTCCACGTCCGATGTTTACCACTGGCAGAGCAACACGCTCACGCGGCCTGGTCCAGGCATCTACGGCAGCTACGCCAACCCCAACAATACCTTCGATGCCTTCATGGACGTGGCACATCGCAGCGGCGCTCAACCGCTCGTCACGGTCAACTATGGCTCGAACGCTGCCGGTACGGGCGGAGGTGACCCGGCCGAGGCGGCGGCATGGGTACGCTATGCTAACGTAACCAAAGGCTATGGAACCATGTACTGGGAAGTAGGCAACGAGACCTACGGCGGATGGGAAACGAATCTCTGGCCGGACAAGAGTCCGACGGCCTACGCCACGAACGCCCGCGCGTTCATCGATCAAATGAAAGCTGTCGCCCCCTCGATCAAGGTTGGCATCCCCGTCTGGACCGACGACAACGGCTTCAGTGGCTGGAATCGTACGGTGCTACCCGCGCTGTGCCCGACGATCGATTTTCTCGACGTGCACTTTTACCCCGAGACTCCTGGACAGGAGTCTGACGCAGGACTCCTGGCGAGCACAGGACGCATCGCGATGATCATGGCGACGCTGCGAGCCGACATCGCGCGGTATTGCGGAAACAACGCCGCTCATGTACGCATTATCGTGGGGGAGAGCAACTCGGTCTCGTACGCGCCCGGCAAACAAACGATGAGCGTGGTCAGCGGGCTCTTCCTCGCCGATAATGACATGACGTGGTTGGAGCAGGGTGCGACAAGCGTCGCCTGGTGGGCGGCCCACAATGGGAACAGCGTGGGCGGTAATAACGACCCCGCCCTCTATGGAACGGCGGCCTACGGTGACCAGGGCATGTTGTCGTATGGGACCTGCGCTGGAGGGCTGTGTGAGCCCTCTGCCAACACGCCATTCCCGACCTATGAGGCGCTGCATATGCTCGCTCACCTGGGGCGACCGGGCGACACGATGGTCGGTGCCTCATCGAGCACGAGCGCTGTCGCCGTCCATGCCGTCAAGCGCGCCGACGGCAGCTTGGCCCTGCTACTTATTAACAAGGATCCTAACGCGAGCTACAACGTCTCCGTGACCCTCAACGGATACATGGCCGCGGATACGGGGACGGTGTACACATACGGGATAGGATCGACAGCGACGACCTCAGAACCGGTAAGTGGGATAGGAGGTAACACGTTCACTCGGAACATCGCACCATACTCCCTCACCACAGTTGTACTCGCGCCGGCGCCACAGGCGACAGTCACACTACCGGCGAGTACAACCCCCTCCTCCGTCCTACCTGCCGTATCGACGAACACTCCTATGGCGCCCACCTTGACCGCGACTGTGTCCGCATTGTCCGCGCTGTCGGCAACCCCACGCGCGAACACGCCTACCCCACTCGCCGCACGGTCATATTTCTGGGGCTTGATCAAGGACGATGGAACGCACCTCACTGACGAACGCGCTGCTGGCATCGGAGTCAAAGTCATCCGCATTAGCTGGAAGGATTTTTACCCACACGAGGGTGTGCCCGACCCGGCCTATATCACAGCCACCCAAGGACAATTCGATCGACTTCGCACGGCCGGGTTCGGTATTATCCTTGAACTTGGCATCCAGGACACCCCGAGTTGGTTGCACGCCACCTACCCTAACGCGAGCTACGTCGACCAGTACGGAGATGTCTATAGCGGCAACGGTCAGCCCGACAGTGGCGACGCCAACGCCATCTTCAACCCCACGGTGCACACTCTACTTGCACGCTACATGCACGACGTGTTCGCCGCCTTCGGAACCGACTTTTACGCTGTTCGATTGGGTGGGGGGCATTGGGGCGAGTTGACCTACCCCACGGCGTCGTACAACGGCCATACCAATTGTTACTGGGCCTACGACGCCAACGCCAGGGCACAGTCTCCAACGCCCGGCTGGATCCCAGGTCAAGACTCCCCACACGGTGAAGCGGTCTCGTTCGCCAACTGGTATCTGAACCGGCTGGTCGACTATCAGAACTGGCAAATCACTACCTTACGGCAGAACTACGGTGGCCCAATTATGATGCTTTATCCGGGCTGGGGCATCCGCCCAGGGCAGTTGGACCGTGCCGTCGCCGGAAACCTTGGCGGCTCGACCTCACCCGAGATCAACGGGGAAGTCCAGACCGGTACTGACTATGCTCGACAGATCGCTGCCATCACCGACACAAACACCATTGTCTATACGACCTGGCTTGACGCCCCGTTCGGAGATGACGCGAGCGCGAACCCCGATGACTGGCGACCCGTTCACTACCTGGTCAGCCTGGCGGCAGCACATCGCCCCGCCCTTCGCGTAGCGGGCGAGAATACAGGGCAAGGCTCGCCCTCGCAGTTGCGCTTTGCCGCCGCACAAATGAAGGCGTATGGTCTGGCCGGCATGGTTTGGTGCCAAGAGTCGGAGCTCTACTCCGGGCAATACGCTACCATCGGCGACTATCGCGACACGATCGCCGCAGGCACCCCCATCGCGTCCCCGGCGGCCTCAGCGATCGCGCCAAGCAGTACCCCTACGGCTGCCTCCACGGCCACATCGAGTACGCCGTCTGCCACCGCGACATCGACGGCACATCCGAGCCCTGCGACACAGACGACATCGCCTACAGCGACGAGATCGCCGTCTCGTACACCAAGCGCGACCAGCACTGCTCCGAGCGCCCCTACAATCACGAACACACCAACAACAGTCATCGAGGGGACAAGTACCCCACCTAGCCTTCCCGTGCCTGCTAGGACTACGACATCCGCGCCCACAGCAACAAGAGTCGCTATGTCGCCGCCGGCAACGACAACGGCCACCGCTACGCCAGTGGCAACGAATACGCTAACCTCGTCGCGCCCGACCATCATCTCATCGAGCGTGCCGACCATCATCTCATCGAGCGTGCCGACCATCATCTCATCGAGCGTGCCGACCATGACGAGCAGCCCCTCCGCCACGCGTCCGGTGGCTGCTACAGCTACCTCGCGCAGCGTAGCTTCGACAGCACTGTCTACCACGCAATCCCCACCCCCCGTCACCGCCCTCACACGGACGGACACACCCGTCCCCCCGACAGCAATCGCACCGATACCTCCTCTCATGGCGCCTGTAGGTGCGACGTCAACAGCCCCTGCGATACCCGGCAGCACGCCAACCATCCTCGCGCGTCCAATCGCTGCCCTGCCCGGCGTCACGAGGCCGGTCGCATCTGCGACATCCGTAGCGACCGCAACGCGCACCCCTACGACGCTTAGGAATGGGAGAGGCAACAGGAAGGAACAGGTGGCCTTCGCTTCCAGGGAAACCGGCCCACCTATGACGTTCGAGCGGACGTCGGCGAGCGCCGCCATCGTCGCACCAGGTAAGGTCGAGACATTCACATCCGTGATCAAGGCAGGACGGCCAATCCATAATGTTGTGGTGGACTTCGCCGTCTACGACGCGGTCAGTCGAAGGGTTTGGCACGCGCAGCGCCATCACATCACGTTCGTGCGTCTCGTCGCTACGCACATTTCGATATTGTGGCGAATACCACGATCCCAGCCTCAAGGTACGTATGCACTTAAGCTCAGTGTTCTCGACGCGTTACCGACAGCGCGCGTTGGGAATGACCATGCCGCAATATTCAGAATAGCGCTACCACATAGAGACGTTTCCACACGCCACGGACAGTTTACGGTTCATACCGGCTCCTTCCACATTGTGTTTGGCGCTTGAATTGACAATCCCTACTTTTGTGGAAACAGGTAACTGCAGAGATAAGCAACCTCGCGAATGCCGCCCGACACCTCGGTCATGTGGAGTTAGAGACGACGAGGATCTACGCGAAATGGTCTGATCAACGGAGGTGCGAACCAGTGGTACCACCACACGGAAGTGTGCTCATGCGACCCTCCCCGTTGGTGGGGGCGCGGGGCGGGCGGGGAAGGGGAGGGGACGACTATGATCACGCCTCCGACCGCGCGGCGGTTTGTGGGTGAGGGT
>JAABUJ010006441.1_pt1 | contig 11364 bp, 8 predicted proteins | sample 5559131 | NCBI WGS metagenome assembly JAABUJ01 (sample SAMN10711875, study PRJNA513366) | rock metagenome | isolation source: Antarctica rocks | place: Antarctica: Victoria Land, Mt New Zealand nord | collected 2016-01-07 | reverse complement strand
TCAAGCGCCCAGCCTAAGCCTGTGTGCCTCACCCATTGCCCGCGGTCCGGTTGTCGGCACTCGTGAATGAATACCCGACAAGCTCGCATTCGCCGCCGAATGTGAGATCAGCATACGTATTGAACTGCAGCCGCCCTCGATGGTCAATCGTGCCCTCGAACAGCTCGAACGTGGGGAAGGGGGTGTCGTGATGTCCTCGATGTCAGACTGTGCCCAAAGACTGTGCAGAGTCTCGTCCCGAACGACGGGCGAGCCAGCAGGACGCCCGCCGAAGCCCGTTCGATCGCGGCAAATTTGCGTTCCCAACGCGATGATCCTGCATTTTCCCCATCGTACGTTGGCCGAACAACCATGAGCTTGGAGGCACCGATGCCTGACTCCGTCATCCCCGAACTCCTGCAGCCCTTGTCCGATGACGTCCTGCGGAAAATGGACGCGTATTGGCGTGCGGCGAACTACCTGTCCGTCGGGCAAATCTATTTGCGGGACAATCCCCTGCTCGAAGTCTCGCTCACCCTCGATCACGTCAAGCCGCGCCTGCTCGGGCATTGGGGGACCACGCCGGGGCTGAATTTCCTCTACGTGCACCTCAACCGGCTGATCAAAGACAACGAACTGGACATGATGAACGTCATCGGTCCCGGCCACGGTGGCCCGGGGATGGTGGCGCAAAGCTACCTCGAAGGCTCGTACACGGAACGCTACCCGGCGATCGAGCGCAGCCGCAACGGCCTGCACCGCCTGTTTCGCCAGTTCTCCTGGCCATACGGGATACCCAGCCACGTGTCGCCGGACACCCCCGGCTCCATCCACGAGGGCGGCGAACTGGGCTACTCGCTGGCCCACGCCTACGGTGCCGCCTTCGACAACCCGAACCTGATCGTCGCCTGCGTCGTCGGCGATGGCGAGGCGGAGACCGGCGCTCTCGCCACCAGCTGGCACTCCAACAAGTTCCTCAATCCCGCGCGCGATGGGGCGGTCCTGCCGATCCTCCACCTCAACGGCTTCAAGATCGCCAACCCGACGGTGCTGGCGCGCATCACCCGCCAGGAACTGACGGAGCTGCTGCGCGGCTACGGCTACGACCCGTATTTCGTCGAGGGCCACGACCCGGCCGTGATGCATCAGCGCCTCGCCGCGACGCTCGACACGATCCTGGGCCAAATCCGGAATATCCAGGACGCCGCGCGGTTCCCTGGTAACGGCGGCGTGCAGCGTCCGCGCTGGCCCATGATCGTGTTCCGCACGCCCAAGGGCTGGACCGGGCCGAAAATCGTGGACGGCAAGCCGGTCGAGGGCACCTGGCGCGCCCATCAAGTGCCGATCGCGGATTTCAAGAACCCTGAGCATCTGTGGCAGCTCGAAGCGTGGCTGAGAAGCTATCGTCCGCAGGAGCTGTTCGACGACGCGGGCAAGTTCCGCGAGGAATTCGCAGCTCTTGCCCCGACCGGCCATCGCCGCATGGGCGCCAATCCGCACGCCAATGGCGGGGAGATCCTGAAACCGCTGGCGATGCCGCACTTCAGGGACCATGCCGTGGCAGCGCCGAAGCCCGGCGCCGTCAAAGCGGAGGCGACGCGGGTCCTCGGCAAGTTCCTGCGCGACGTGATGGAGCTCAACCTCGGCAACGCGAACTTCCGCCTGTTCGGCCCCGACGAGACCGCGTCCAACAGGCTGGAGGCCGTCTTCGAGGTGTCCGGCAAGGAGTGGATGGCCGAGCTGGACGAGGTCGACATCAACCTCGATCCCGACGGCCGGGTTCTGGAGGTGCTCAGCGAGCATCTGTGCGAGGGCTGGCTCGAAGGCTACCTGCTCACCGGGCGGCACGGCCTGTTCTCGTGCTACGAAGCCTTCATCCACATCATCGACTCGATGTTCAACCAGCATGCGAAGTGGCTCAAGGTCAGCCGGAAGATACCTTGGCGCAAACCGATCGCCTCATTGAACTACCTGCTGACGTCGCATGTCTGGCGGCAGGACCATAATGGCTTCTCCCACCAGGACCCTGGCTTCATCGACCACGTCGCGAACAAAAGCTCCGACACGGTGCGTATCTATTTGCCGCCCGACGCGAACTGCTTGCTGTCGGTGGCCGACCACTGCCTGCGGAGCCTCAACTACATCAACCTGATCGTCGCCGGGAAGCAGCCCGAGTGGCAGTGGCTTGACATCGACGCCGCCGCCCGGCACTGCACGGCAGGGGCCGGGACATGGCAGTGGGCGAGCAACGACGGCGGCGACCCCGACCTCGTCATGGCCTGCGCCGGCGACGTGCCGACCCTCGAGACGCTGGCCGCCGTGACCCTCCTGCGCAGCTACGTGCCCGACCTCCGCATCCGGGTCGTGAACGTGGTGGACCTGATGGTGCTGCAGCCCCGCTCCGAGCATCCCCACGGCCTCGACGACCGGGACTTCGACGAGCTGTTCACGACGGACAAGCCGGTGATCTTCGCCTTCCACGGCTATCCCGGGATCATCCACAAGCTCACCTACCGGCGACGCAACCACGACAACATCCACGTGCGCGGCTACAAGGAGGAGGGCACCACCACGACCCCGTTCGACATGGTCGTGCTGAACAACCTCGACCGCTTCCAGCTCGCGCTGGACGCGATCACGCGGGTGCCACGCCTGAGCGACCAGGTGGAAACGGCGACCGCGCGTTACTGGACGAGCATGGAGCGCCACAAGCTGTACATCAGCGAACACGGCGACGACATGCCGGAAATCCTCGATTGGCGCTGGACCCTGTAAGCGCGATGCCGGGCGGAGAGGGCGGGTTTCCGTCCTTGTCCGCCCATTGCTCGCCGCGCGTTCCTATGGCGCGCTAACTCCGTGGCAGGCCGAAGATACATCATGGATCAGAACCTATCGGCGTGCGTGGCCACGGCGGCGGCGTTGACCGTGCCTGGCAAGGGCCTGCTCGCGGCGGATGAAAGCCTTGGCTCCATCGAGAAGCGGTTCACGCCTTTCGGCATCCGATACCACGGCGGAGAACCGCCTCGGCTACCGGGACCTTCTCGTCTCGGCAGATGGCATGCAGCGCGGCATCAGCGGCGTGATCATGTTCGAGGAGACGCTCGGCCAGCGCACCGGCAGCGCCGAGACGTTTCCGGCCTTCCTTGACCGGATCGGCGTCGTTCCGGGCGTCAAGGTCACCGCGGCCTGGCACCGCTGTACCCGAGTTCGCTGGAGACGATCACCGAAGGGCTGGACGGCCTTGCGAAGCGGCTGGCCGCCTATCGCGACCAGGGCACGCGTTTCGCGAAGTGGCGGGCGGTGCTGCACATCGATGGAGAGCGCGCTCCGACGCGATACGCGCTCGATGCCAACGCCTTCGTTCTCGCGCGCTACGCGGCGATCTGCCAACAAGCCGGGATCATGCCGATCGTCGAGCCAGAGGTTCTGCGGAACGGAAACCAGTCGATCGGCACGTCCGCCGCAATGACGCGCGACGCTGAGGGGCCAATTCGCGGTCGGGTAGCGGAATACCGGTCGAAGTCACGCCGGCTTGCGGGTTGCAATCCCGAAGCATGAAGAACGGGGAGGATGCCGCATTGGCATCCTCCCCGTTCCGATCCGCAACGCGAGTTCAGTCGAAAGACTCAGCTATGCGCCCCAACGAGACGATGTGCTGGCTCGTCGGTTTGCAGGCTGTTGTGCACCTCGATATGCGAAGCGTCGGAAGAGCTAAGGATTTTTTTGGCGCGAGCCATTTCCTCAGCGGACCCGTGCGCCATTACGAGAAAGCCGTCCGCTTTCACCTCGGCTTCGTATTGAAGGACGCTGTTTTTCGGGATGCCGGCGCTGTAGAGCGCGGCCCCAAGCGCGCTCAGCCCGCCAGTCACGACAGCGCCTTCAACGGCGGAAACGGCGGCGGCGGCAAGGTAGCCGAGCACCACGACATGTCCGACGATAGGGATCGTCATGAACAGGCCGCTGAAGAACAATCCCCACAGGCCTCCCCAATACGCGCCCCGGCTGCCCCAAAACTTGATCCGGTCGCCAACGTTGTAGAAACCAATAACTTTTTCTTCGGTATGGTAACCTTTGCCCACCACGCTCAGGTTTTTCATCTCGAAGCCTGAGGAGGCGAGTTCCTTCACGGCTGCTTCCGCCGATTGATGGTCTTTGAAGACGGCGATGGTCGTATCGGTTTTTTGCATTCTATGCTCTTTCAGGAGAGGGGCATTAGGGAACACCCATGTACCCAAGCGATCTGCGCTGGAGTAATATTTCAACCAAGTAAGCATCGAAATATGTATCGCAGAATAGACCAGCCAGGATGAGCGAGATTAAGCGGTAAGCTGCGGTGAAGATAGGGTCGGAAACTACTTAGCCGTGCCTGCCGCCTGTCGAACCCCGTATAAAAGAGCCCTCTATAAAAGAGCTCTCCATAAAAGAGCTCTCCATAAAAGAGGTAGCCTCCGTCGAGAGGCGGCATCACGCGCGCAAGGAAATTTCATCCGGAATCGCTTCATGCAGGAACCCGTTCGCCACCGGCAGCTTGCCGGCCTTGTCCATGATGTCGAGGAACGGCTTGATGATGTCGATCGGCATCGGAAACACGATGGTCGAGTTCTGCTCCGCGCCGATGTCCGTGAGTGTCTGCAGATATCTTAGCTGCATGGCGGCCGGAACGCTCCCGAGGATCTTGGCCGCGTCGACCAAGGTTTGCGACGCCTGGAACTCCGCTTCCGCGTGGATGATCTTGGCCCGCCGGTCGCGCTCCGCTTCCGCCTGCTTGGCGATGGCGCGCACCATGTTGTCCGTGAGCTCGACGGTCCTGATCTCGACGTTGCTTACCTTGATCCCCCAAGTTTCGGTTTGGGTGTCAAGGATGCTCTGGACGTCCGTGCTCAGCTTTTTCCGCTCGGAAAGCATCTCGTCGAGGTCGTGCTGGCCAAGCACGGCCCGCAGGGTGGTTTGCGCGAGCATGTTCGTCGCGGGCAGGTAGTTCTGAACCTGGATGATGGCCCGCTCGGGATTGACGACGTTGAAATACAGCACCGCGTCGACCTTCATCGATACGTTGTCGCGCGAGATCACGTCCTGGCTGGGAATTTCTATGACTTGGATGCGGAGGTCCACCCGCACCATTTCCTGGAAAAGCGGTAATAGCAGCACGAGGCCTGGCCCCCGGGTCGCTTGAAAGCGCCCCAGCGTGAAGACCACTGCCCGCTCATACTCCCGCAATATCTTTACGGTTGCCTTAACTAAAAATAAGAACACAAGCAAGACAAGTGGGATAGCTTAGAACATCGTTGGCACTGTATTCATGACTGATGACAAAATTGTTTTTGAATTTTTGGAGGGTTTCAAAGATATCGCTCGCGTGAGGCGCCGGCCCTTTCGGATCGGCATGCGTAGCCAGGACATGCGTAGCCAGGAGTGGAGACTGAAGCTTGCTCATTCGCTGGCTGCGCTCCCCAGCGTCGCTTGCCGATACGCATCGGCCTTCGCGCTTCGCCCATCGAACTGACCCGCGATCGTGAACTGGCCATCGGTCACCTCCGGAGCCGCCGACATCGCGGCCTCGCCTGTAACAGGCTGGGCCTTATCGATCTGTTTTTGACGCCAGCTTGGGTCGTCGGCCCGTGCCGCGCCTGCTTTGGTCATGTTCGCCACGTAGCGCTGGCAGCTGTCGCGAGTGGCGGATAGCACATCCTCGCAGGGCTGCCGGTGGCCATTCTGGGCCTCGCCCTCTGCCGGGTCGTCTCCCATCATGTCGCCAGCGCCATGGCCGAACCCGCCAAACGGATCGCCATAACCGTAGTCGGAGCCGCCTAACTGGTGGCCGCCCTCGCGCATCCTCCGCATAAAGCCGCGCACGTCGCCAAGGCATGTCGGGACGGGCCTTGCTGGGGGAGCGGCGAACGAAGGGGTGGCGACGCCAAGACAGAAACACGCCGCGACTGATTCTCTGGCACCGTTGCGCTTCATCAAAATGAGTCCTTTCCTGTCGCCTTGGGTCCACGTCGGTTTGCTTCTCGTTGTCCGAGAGGCAGCTCGACTGATAAAGGTTTCACCTACGAGGTGGACAGCCTCGGGAAATACTCAGGACCGAAGGCGTTGCCGTAGGACAGTCCCCACCCCAACCGGTCGCATCAAGGTCTTCACTAGACTGACGAACGCCTGCCGCCTCCTGCCTCCAGGTCGCGCAGGATCGGGCATTCGGGCCGGTGGTCGCCGTGGCAGGCCTCGGCCAATTCCTCCAAGGTCGCGCACATGGCGGTGAGTTCGCTGATCTTGACATGCAACTCCGCCACGTGCGCCAGCGCGATACGCTTCACCTCGCGGCTCGGCCTCTGCCGGTCCTGCCAAAGCCCGACCAGAAGCTTGATGCGCTCCATCGATAAGCCGAGATCCCGCGCCCGGCGGATGAACCGCAGCGTCTCGACGTCGCGCGGGCCATAGGTGCGATACCCGGCCTCTGTCCGTCCTGCGGTAGGCGTCAAGCCGATGCTCTCGTAGTAGCGCAGCATTTTGGCGCTGATGCCTGACGCCCGCGCAGCCTCGCCGATGACCATGCCCGCCTACCATGCCCTGCACAGATCGAGACTACACGTTTGGAACGTCCGTAGTTCCACTTGGGACCACCATCGAGGACCGAACCAAGCGGCCCTGAGTAGTTTCCGACGCTGGCGCGCGCTCGCGACGTCCACATAATTGTCATAGGCTGCCTGTCCGCGGCGATGTCGCCTCGCAAACCTTTGCAACCGAGGAAACACCATGAATTCTGCACCGAGCCGGCTTTGCTTGACCGTGGTCGCCCTGGTCGCAACCCATGCTGAAACGTAGGCATGCTGAAACGGCTGCCCGGTCAGATATGGCGGGTCCGATGGGAATGAACGGGCTGACCTGATGGCGCCGCCCTCCGCTTGGCTTCCCGCAATGCGGCGCTACCTCGCCGCCATCGCCGTGGGGAACCTGGTGTGGGAGGCCGCGCAGATGCCACTCTACACCCTGTGGCGGACCGGTTCCACGCGCGACATCGCGTTCGCGGTCGTCCACTGCACGGGCGGCGACGTGCTGATTGCCGGGGCGTCGTTGCTCGGCGGCCTGCTGCTGCTCGACGCCGCCGACTGGCCGCAGACCCGCTTCGTGGCGGTAGGCGGCACGGCAATCGGGTTCGGCCTCGCCTACACGCTCTACAGCGAGCACCTGAACACCGCGCGGAATGCCTGGACCTACTCGGCGCTAATGCCGACCCTGCCGTGGCTGGGCATCGGCCTGGCGCCGTTGGCCCAGTGGATTGTCGTCCCGGTACTGGGGTTCGCCGCCACCGCCTGGCCGCCGGGGCGCAAGACCCAGCCGCGCCCAGCGACGCCGGCCCTTGACCTTCCCACCATGGGAAGTCCCACGTCCCGATCAGTGCCGGACCATTCCGCCCGACCATCTCGGAGATCACCATGAGCGAGCACCAGGCCGAGCATCGTCATCAAAGCTCCGGAACGGACCGTGCGGATACCGGCCGCAGCGGGGGCGCGGCGCCACCCGGGGCAAGCGGCACGCGGGCCATCGATCCCGTTTGCGGCATGACGGTGGACCCTGCCACGTCCAAGCACCGCGCCGACCACGGCGGCAAGACCTTCCATTTCTGCTCGGCTGGCTGCCGGGCGAAGTTCGTGGCCGCGCCGCAAACCTACCTCGAACCGAAGGCCGCCGCTCCAGCGCCCGCCAACCCCGGCGCTCTCTACACCTGTCCCATGCACCCGCAGATCCGCCAGGTCGGCCCTGGCAGCTGCCCGATCTGCGGCATGGCGCTCGAACCGGTGGAGGCGACCGCGGAGGCCGGGCCGAACCACGAGCTCGCCGACATGACCCGGCGTTTCTGGATCGGCCTCGCGCTGACCCTGCCGGTGTTCATCCTGGAAATGGGCAGCCACATCCCCGGCCTCGGCCTGCACGGCCTCGTCGCTCCCGCCACCTCCACCTGGGTTCAGTTCACCCTGGCGACGCCCGTCGTGCTGTGGGCGGGATGGCCGTTCTTCCAGCGCGGCGCGGCGTCGGTCCGCTCCGGCCACCTGAACATGTTCACGCTTATCGCGCTCGGGACCGGCGCCGCCTACCTCTACAGCCTCGCCGCCACCTTTGCCCCAGGCCTGTTCCCGGCGGGGTTCCGGACGATGGGCGGCGCCGTCCCGGTGTATTACGAGGCGGCGGCCGTCATCACGGTGCTAGTGCTGCTTGGGCAGGTGCTGGAGCTGCGGGCGCGCGACCAGACCGGCGGCGCCATCCGCGCCCTGCTCAACCTCGCCCCGAAACGCGCTCGGCGCCTGCGCGACGGCGCCGAGGACGAGGACATCGCGCTGAATGAGGTCCAGGTCGGCGACCAGCTGCGCGTGCGGCCCGGCGACGGCGTCCCCGTGGACGGCGCGGTGCTGGACGGAAGCAGCGCAGTGGACGAGTCGATGGTCACCGGCGAGTCGATGCCGTCGCCCAAGGGTCCCGGTGGCAAGCTCATCGGCGGCACCGTCAACGGCACCGGGTCGCTGGTCATGCGCGCCGACACGGTGGGCGCCGGCACCGTGCTGTCGCGCATCGTCGCCATGGTCGCCGAGGCGCAGCGCAGCCGCGCGCCCATCCAGCGCATGGCCGACACGGTCGCGGGCTATTTCGTCCCGGCGGTGCTCGCCATCGCCCTCGCAGCCTTCATCGGCTGGGCGGTTTGGGGCCCGGCGCCGGCGCTCGCCTACGCGCTGATCGCGGCGGTGTCGGTGGTGATCATCGCCTGCCCGTGCGCGCTCGGCCTGGCCACGCCGATGTCGATCATGGTCGCGGTCGGCAAGGGCGCCGGGGCGGGCGTGCTGATCAAATCAGCCGAATCGCTGGAGCGCATGGAGAAGGTCGATACCCTGGTGGTGGACAAGACCGGCACCCTAACCGAGGGCAAGCCCCGCGTCACCGCCGTCGTCCCAGCGACCGGACTGACCGAAGACGACCTGCTGCGGCTGGCGGCCAGCCTGGAACGGTCGAGCGAGCATCCGCTCGCCGCCGCCATCGTCGCGGCCGCCCAGGAGCGCGGCGTGGCCGTCGAGGAGGCGTCCGAGTTCGCGTCCGTCACCGGAAAGGGCGTGACCGGCCAAGTGGGCGGGCGCGCCGTGGCACTCGGCAACGCCAAGTTGATGACGCAGCAAGGCGTCGACCTGGGCGCGCTGTCCGGCCAGGCCGACGGGCTGCGCGGCTCGGGCGCCACGGCGCTGTTCGTGGCGGTGGACGGCAAGCCGGGCGGCGTCATCGCGATCGCCGACCCGATCAAGGCGACCACCCGCGCGGCGCTCGACAGCCTGCGGGTGGACGGCATCCACATCGTCATGCTGACCGGCGACAACCGGACCACGGCCACCGCGGTCGCCCGCCAGCTCGGCATCGACGACGTCGAGGCAGACGTGCTGCCGGAGGACAAAAACCGCATCGTCCGCACCTTGCGCGCCGCCGGCAAGGTCGTGGCCATGGCCGGCGACGGCGTGAACGACGCGCCCGCGCTGGCCGAGGCCGACGTGGGCATCGCGATGGGCACCGGCACGGAGGTCGCAATCCAGAGCGCCGGGGTGACGCTGGTCAAGGGCGACCTGGCCGGGATTGCGCGCGCGCGGGCGCTGAGCCGGGCGACCATGCGTAACATTCGGCAGAACCTGGTGTTCGCGTTCGCCTACAACGCCATCGGCATCCCGGTGGCCGCCGGCGTGCTGTATCCGAGCTTTGGGCTTCTGCTCAGCCCCGTGGTCGCCGCGCTGGCGATGTCGCTGAGTTCGGTGTCGGTCATCGGCAACGCCCTGCGCCTGCGGGCCGCCCGGCTGTGAGGCGAGGCGCTGGCCGTGGCACGCCCTTCAGCCGCCGTTTCCGTGGCCGGCCCAACGCCATCCGCGGCCAGTCGTTCACACCGGAAAGCTAAGAATTTAGGCCAAGCCGATGTCGTCGACGGGCTGCTCGACACCCCGATCGCCCAACCAGCGGGCAGCGCCTCAACGGCCACCCGCTCGTGGGCTCAACAGGTCAGGTATCAGGCGCCGATCATGTGAGGCAACAATTGAGCAAGCGATAGCTGCACGCCACTCAGCATCGCGATAACCTGGGGTGAGCCAGCGCCGCCCGTTGGATCGACCATGACCGCAGTCGAGCTGCCCTGGATTTGAGTTGAGACAAACCGGCCAATGTTTGACAAATCGGGTACGACCGGCAATCCAGAGAGTCTCGACTGAAGTTAAGAACGTCGTGGTTGGATGTTTTGAAGCCAGTGACTGTATCCAGGCCCTGGCCGGCGGCGTTCAACACGAACGTGTCATAACCATTCCCTCCATTCAGGAAGTTTATTCCCGGACCGGCATCCAAAAGGTTTTTCCATCCTCCGACAGAAATCGTGCTGCCACCTCCGTCCGTGCGAACCGATGCTTGACCACCTTCAGCCGTGATGACTGACGTACCTTTGCCAGTCACGACGGTATTGCCTGAACCGCCCAGCGTTATCGTGTCGTTGCCATCCTTCAAGCTGACCGTAGCTCCTCCTGACGTGCCAGTAATACTGTAGTTGCCGTTTCCTACGCTGGTGATCACATCCTTGAATCCGGTCGCCTTCACCGTCGTAGTGCCGGAAGGCGTCGCGCCCAGCGTGACGTGAGCGTAGCTGACGCCAGCGTCGATGACGCTTGTCCCCGCCCCAGTCGTGATCGTGTTGGAATTGCCAGCCACGGTGATCGCCTGGTTGCCGTCCCCGGTCACGATGGTGTTGTTGGAGCCCTGCACCGAGCCGGCCGCCCCGGTAAGGTGGACCGTCTGGTTTCCGTTGCCCAGGTTGATCCAGCCACCCCCACCCGTCCCGGTGATCGAGAAGTTGCCATCGCCTTTGTTGATCGTCTCGCCCCAGTACAGCAGTGTCAGCGGCGGCTGAACGGCCGTAGGCGATGCGTAGGCGCGCACGTAATCCACCAGTAGGTGGCCGGTTTCCCCCGTCGCCGCGCCTGGCCAGCTACCGACTCCGCCGACCGTCAGATTGACGATCATATACATCGGCTTGTTCATGTCCGCCGGCGTCGCCAAGCTGCTGATCGCATTGCCGTCGAAGTAGTAGGTTACGCGGTCAGGCTCCCAATCTACGCCGTACGTGTGAAACCCCTTGGAGGTGTCGGCCACCTGGGTTGCCACCGTTTTGGCGCTGGCGACCTGGGAATGGGTGGATGTGTAAATGGTGGTAGGGTTGTTGCCGAGCATCTCCACCGCATCGAGTTCCGGCGGCCAAGTCCCGTCTGTCGGCAACAGCCAGAACGCCGGCCACATGCCTGCTCCTGCCGGTAGTTGCGCCCGCATCTCAAAATATCCGTAGGTCTGGGAAAATGACCTTGACGTATTGATTTCGCCTGATGT
>JAABUJ010006440.1_pt1 | contig 11364 bp, 11 predicted proteins | sample 5559131 | NCBI WGS metagenome assembly JAABUJ01 (sample SAMN10711875, study PRJNA513366) | rock metagenome | isolation source: Antarctica rocks | place: Antarctica: Victoria Land, Mt New Zealand nord | collected 2016-01-07 | reverse complement strand
ACTTTTCTATAAAAATTTAACAGTTAATAAATCTATATATATATAGTTATACTGTCTATTCAGTTTTATGCAAACTATTTATTTATTGTGATTTTAACATCAAAACACTGAATTTAAGTGTGATTTTCAAAAAAAAGTTGCAAAAAGTTCTGAGCAAACTGAGGAGCCAACATTCTAGGAATTGCTGTATAACTGTGATACAGACAATCAAAATTTTCATTTTAAATTTTAAGTACTACTAAAATTTATATACAAATAAAAATATAATTACAACTCTTCAAAAACTTCACAATGCTTCTGATGCACTCACTTCTTCTCATTCTCATCACTGTCTCTATAGCTGAGTTAACTGAATTGATTATATGATTCATTGCTAACTTATACAATCTCTATAGAATTCTTCTATTACTCTTAAAAAAACAACTTCTCAAATAGCTGCTGATTGACAGTCTCATCATTGTTGTTGTCAGAGATCATATAAGTAAGAATGAAAAGAACATTGATGTTGATAATAACATTAAAGAAAGCAGAAATACACAGTGCAGAAATGAACTGATTAAATTTATTTATATATATATTAACTTACTTTTAAAGAATGAAACTGATTTATACAGTGCTCACAATGTATAAAATAGTCTAAATAAATATAATTATCATAAACATTTATTTGAAGACTTTAATCATTATGACACTCAATATATAACTTATAACTCTGTATACACATTGTACATAACTTCTTAAGTTACTCACAAGACTATATATACTTAATTAGCAACTTGTTATGACACTGATATGACATTGATGTCTTTTTTTTCCTTACTACACTAATTTATCATTATGACCTTTTCTCACTTTCATCATTTCTTTTCATTTAGACATTTATTCTTGCTTTATTCATCATTATGAAAAATTGCTTCTGCTCATCTACTCTTATGATGTCATAGTTAGATGACTATATAACTAAGACTTCTTGCTTACTTAATAAGTCAGCTTTTTATCTCTTAACATTATCTGACAGTAACAATTTAATAGCATTAATAATGTTTTATTAAAACAATTATTAATTGTTCATCAAGATTCTAGCTTGCTAGATCATCAGTTTTATAGCTTGACTTCTATACTGCATTAGATAACAACAAGATCAATAAACTAAATCATTAAGAAATCTCATTATCTTACTATTACATTACACTGCTTTTTTATCTCATAACTTTATCTTATAGTCAAAACATTTCTCAACTCATCAAGTTAACAAAGATCTCTGACAAATTCTCTTTATCTAATTTATTAAGACTATCTAATCATACAGTAATTTTAGCTTATCAGCTTAAAGAGTACAAATCAATAAATCTTAACTTTGTCTCATTCATACTTAACAACATTGTCATTCTTATTCATAGAGTTATGACTTTATATAAACAGTCAAATATTTAAGAAATTTAAGTCACTTTCTTAGTGCCTTCTGACATATTCTCTTTTGCTTAAGCACATAATCAGATTCTATTCAATTCAGCACTACAGATCTTTAATCAGAACACAGTAATATTATATATAGATTCATTCTTTCTTTAATGAGTAGTCAAAACAGTCAGTCAGCAGCTAAAAATTAACAGTATATTTAATTTAGATCTGTCAAATCTCTTTATGACTGAATAAAAACTACAACATTTCATCATTATCTCATTAAAAATTAATTTAAATATCTTAAAGCATTCTATCACATTGTAAGCATCTTAAGTCACCAAGTTCAAGTCTAGCTTCAGCATTATCAAAAACATTTCTTAAAATTCATTACAAAGCATGATGAATAATGATCAGAATGTTAACTCATAAAACAATAATGATAATACATCTTCTTTAACTAATATAAACTCTATCATTTAAGCATAGGTTCTGCAGATCATTACTGTGTTAATTGCTTAATCATAAAGACAAAATATCTCACAGCAAAGTATATCTAAATCATTTAATTCACTTAGCTCTTTTAATCTTCACAGAGATGATGTCAATGACAACAGTAACTTTTATAAAGATAAAACTTGACTTGAAAGTTAATCAATATTGACTTATTCTACTTAAATTTGCTCAAGAAGTGAAAAGACAGCAATATCATCAATAAAAATAATAAAAATTATTATTAGAATGTTTATATCTTCATTAATTAAGTCAGAGTGACAGCTATCACTTAAGACATCAGACAAATATGTTAAAATCTTGACACTAATCTATACAGAAAAGTAAAACTATAATGAAATAGTTAGCTGTCAGAGATCACTCATCTTGAATTAGTAGCTCATTTTAATGATGTTAAAGAATGATGCAAGACACTAAAGAAACACTTTAAAATATTGCTCAGTGAAGCTTAAAATAAGTTTAACTCAATTAAATACACTGTTAAAGACATTAGAAATTGCTGTAGCTCAATAAAATATATTATTACTCTTATGATTGCTGTTAAAAGCTGTGATTAAAGCAAATCAGAATTCAGTCTAATAATTTAGACATGAATGCATATTGATATGTCTCTTTAATGAAACATCAATGAATCTAAGAATGAGACATCTGTCAAAGATTTTGTCAATACTCTTTTAGCTAAATAGATGAATTGATACAATAGCTATTTGTACAATTCTTAATCTGATAGATTTGTTCAACAGAATCAGCAAGATCAGTATGATCACAACAATCATAATTAAGATAATTATGACTGTCAATCTTTCTCTTACTCATCATATCTGTCATTAAGATATAACAATTTCTCATATTCACTCAGATTACAATGACAGCCTAATAATTAGTTACAATAATTTTAATCTTATTCACAAAGCACTTTGTCAAACACTCAATTAAGCTTTAAGACATCTCTTTAAATCATCTCTAAAAATGAAAAACTGTCATTTAAGATAAACACATCAAATCAGAGATTTAAAAATCAGATTAAAAAACTGTTTAACTGCTTAAACAGAGACAATAAGTCTTCATGATGAGATAATCATGATGAATACAGCAATTAAGTGTATTTCATTTAAAAAGCAAATTCTTTTAAGAATAGATCTTCTGTCAATGATTAAACAGATTATCAAGAATTTGAGAATGCCTATTATAATAATATATATTAAAAAGTCAATATACTCAATATTCAGAAAGAAGAAGAGATCTATAAGCTAAATTAAGAGCAAGAACTGAAGAACAAAAAGAATAAAGAAGAAGCTGTAAACATAAGTTACATAATTGAAACATAAAATGACTGTTATAGCTGTTATAAAATCTTCTTATTCAACAACAAATTACATAAGTATGTGCACAATAAGTACAACAGTGAAAAATTGATCAAACATAAGCTTAATAAGATAATTTAAAAGTTAAAATCTGTTAAATTGTCAGAATCTACATTGATTAGATCTATAGCTAGTCTGTTTTTTTATGTGTCTATCAGTTATGATTTTTGAGACTGAAGATACATTATTGCCTTAACAAAACTGACACTCACAGCAAAAAAAAAGTCAATCTGTCTCAATACAGACTGCATTATGAGTCTAATTAACAGAAGCTTTCTAAAGAAACAGATTTCAGATATTTTGATTAAATAAACTTCATCACTCATTGTAATTCAAGAATTAAGAATTAAAACTCATCATTATGATAAATACATTATTCTGACTATCTATCTGTCTGACAATAACAATCAATTAATAGTAATCATTAAAGAAATGCATATTGTCAATAATCTGAAGATTAAGATGCTTATAGACATCAATATTCTCATTTTAGAGAATATTTCTATTATGTTTTCAAGCAGAAAAGCAATTGTAAGTAGTTGTGATGACATTGAACTATTATTAACAGTCATTACACAGTTAATTGACTCAGTGCAAAAGATTATAATGACTTACAAAAATATAATTATACAGCTCAGAAGTCACACAAATGTGCTAATAATCAAGACTGCTCTATCTTAAAATTGCAATCTTCTGTTTAAATCAGATTGTCACACAGAGAACACAGCAATATATATTTACATTATTGATTATATTTTATCAACAATATAAGTGCAAAATGACTCAGATGTGCCTCTTGTCATTTCACAAAAAACTTATCTCAGTTATGTTGTGAAATATGAAGTCAACAGATATTATCTAGTCAATTTACAGAATTTGAAACTTGCAGCCTTCACAATCAGAAAACAGGCAAATTGAATTAGAATATGTTTTTAAAGTTTGTTGATTACAGTGATGACATTTCACATAAGAATGACAACTAGCTCTGAGAGAAAGATCATGCATAAAGTAACAATTTATGAGTTTAATATTGTAATAATTCAAATTACAATAGTTATGCATTTATATTCTCATCTTTAAACAGATCAAAACAACTTGATAAAGATTCTGAAGAAAGAATGAATGAATATTTTACTCATTGACAATTAAAAGACTCAGTACAAGTCAGAACAAGTATGTGTATATTTAATTAAGTAAAAGAACTGTAAAGTAATTGATACAGTATTTAATAAGTTATAGATACAAGATCATTTAAAGTGAACTATAAGCTTTATTTCTTTTATCTATTTCTGTTTTATAATATGAAAAAATCTACTGAATGAGATTCAAAAAGATAAAGTAATAGTTGACATCTGAGTACTTAACAAAATCATTATGCTGAATATTTATTTAATATCTAATCAGACTGACATTTTAACTGCAGTTTAAGAAGTTAAATACATTTTCACAGTTAACTGCAGCTTCTTCTTCTATCAATGAAGAGTAAAATAAACACATCAACATTATCTGACTGTTGTTTTACACTGAGGTCAGAAAATCTTTAAGATTGCAGTTATAAGATATCAGAACTTGTCAACATATATTTAATAAATGATTGATAGAATTCTATAACAATAAAGATTATACATTAAAATTTATATTAATGATATTGTCATTTTCTTCAATATACTAAAAGAGCACTTAAATCATCTTTACAACATATTTAATATATTAAACAAAATGAAAATCTGTCTTTTATTAAAGAAGTTCTATCTAACATATCTGTCTGTTCAGCTGTTGAGCTAACAGATAGATGCTTTGAGTCTTATAACTTTAGAAGATAAATTAACTATAATATTCAGAATTAAATTTTCTTTAAGTCTAAGTCAGTTAAAAAAGTATCTTGATTTAATTGATTATCTGCAACAATATATCTTACATTATGCAGCTATCATCAAGTCACTTTAATAGCAAAAAATCTTCTTAAATTAAGGTCTTCAAGCAAAAGAAATGAAAGAAAACATTAAAAAGTAAATAATCATTATTATTAGACTGAATGAGTCAATCTTAAAGAAGTTAAACATCTTTTATCATCTTCAGTTTTTATTTTCTCAGTTAATCATTCTGATGCATTTCTCATCAAAACAGCAACTCTACATTGATTTAAATATGTTCAAAGAATTCAGCTTTAAAGTGTATATGTATTATGCAAAAGAGTTCACTAAAGATAATACTTCAAAATGAAAGTTCATGAAGTCTGTTCTGTTTTTAAGCAGACTGCTTCAAGATATCAAAACACAATATTGATTAACTGAACTTGAAGTGACAGAATTAATCTGAATAGTTAAGAAGATTAGACATATGATAGAAGCAACAGCAAAAAATATAATTATCTATACTAATTATATAATCTCAATAAGAATTAGTCATCAGTTCAGTCTAAATATCACTGCAGTAAAGAAGCTTAACTTATATTTTATTTAGATATCTAAATATCTTCAGTGCTTTCATCTGAACATTTACTATAAATCTGAAAAATTAAACATAATATTAGATACTCTGTCTTAATTGTTTAGCAATAACAATATCTGTAAATGTTTAGTTAATTAAGAGAATCAATCAGAAATAAATAACTTCATATTGAAAGTCTTGCAGATCAACTTGAAAACAATTATTTACATAAAAATCTTAATGAAAGTCTCAGATCAATTGCAGCAGAATATTAAGTATAAATATGTTAAAGAATTAAAATGAAAACACATTTTACAGATATTAGAAAGAAACAATGCTCTAAGACTTGACACTGTAAGATTTTTATATAAAATAAAAGATAATCTTATCTTTTACAAAGATCTTAAGAAAGAATCTTATCTATGTATATTAAAGAGTCTTTATGACAGAATGTTTAAGATAGCTTATGACAACATTAATTACTCAGAATATGTACAGACTCATAAGAGATTGATTAATTTACTTTATTTTTATGATCTATTAAAGAATCTTCATAAATACATACAACATTACTTACAATGTTGTTATCATCAAGTAATGTCAAGAGGTAAAAAGCTATCTTGCTAAGTAAGTAAGAAGTCTTAGCTATATAGTTGTCTGACTATGACATCATAAGAGTAGATAAGCAGAAGCAATTTCTTATAATGATGAATAAAGCAAGAATAAATGCCTAAATGAAAAGAAATGATGATAATGAGAAAAGATTATAATAATGAATTAATGTAGTGAGAAAAAAAAAGATATCAATATCATAATAAATTGCTAATCACAAAAAAGACATCAGTCTCTGACATTACTTTATCTGTTACTTCATTTCTTTGTTCTTGTTCTTACACTTAACTAAGATTCTCTCATTCTTCATATTCAGTGCTATTCACTCATCTTTTATCATCTTAATCATCTTTACATCTGTTATTCTGTCATTCTTTCTTAAATATTCAATAATGAAATCTAATATATTAATCATCTCTACAAAAGTGCTCTGAGTCTCTGCTGCATAATTTTTAAGAATATTTAGTTTTTCTTTTAAAATGATGATGCAATTCTTCACTTCAGCAATATAATTTCATATTTTGATCACTGTCTTCATTTATTTGTTTAGATGTGCATCTAGTTGAGTAAAGTTATTAAGTAATTTTTGTATTATGACTTGTAGAAGAGATACATTGATGATAAGAATTGTAATAAATAGAGATTGTGATTTAATTGATGTTGCAGTTAATTTTAAAATAAGTAGATTCATTAATTACTGTTTATTTATTAAAAGAACATCAAGTTCTGTCTTGTCTGCTTTCTGTTTCAATGTGTAAAATATAATAAGTAATGTAAAAATATTAAAGTTAATTACTGTTTATGATGATGTGATCATTTTAATAGATATAACAGTAATATTAAATGCAAATAAGTCTTAAAGTGTTGACTTTAATGACAGTATTGATTGAGTAAAGAAGTTTAAAATGAGTTTTGTTGCTAAATTCAGTGTAGATAATGATGTTATTATGATGAATGAAGCTAAGTTTAATGATGACAACAATGTCATTTTAATAGACAGAGTTATATTAATGTTTTGATGTGATGAGCTAACTTAATTTAATGATTTAACTTTCATAATAAATGTTTCTGTCTTGCTGTCTTTGACAGTTTTCTTTGATTTAAAAGCTGATTATGAATTAAGATGTATGATCTTATCATTAAATTGAAGTGAATCATCATCTTTAATTTAATATATATTGTAATACATCTTTACATCTGCTTCTCTTCTCTTTTCTTTACATAACTAATAATAGCTCTTAAAAACAACATAGCAGTTCTTGTCAACATTGTTCATCATAACAGTCTTATTATCATAGTTAGCTCTTAAAATTCTAATATTTTTCTGCTGATCAAAGTCTGCAGATCATGTCATATTTCTTTTGTTTTCTTGCATCTTTCATATAATCATATAAACATTATAGTCATTGAGTCTTACTTTATTTAATAATAATTTATTTAAGTAATCTAACATTTCAATGTACAGCTTTCATTCTCTTTATACTGTCTAAGAAATGTTGCTCACTTCAGCTATATCAATTTTTTTGTCTGATTCATTGTCACATCATAGCTCATGATTCATCAGCTTTGAATTTTTCTTTTAATTAATTATTTTGATGTCTTGTGATATAGAGAATAAATGGGTGCTGTATGTGTCTTATAGAAATGATTGATGTGATGAAATCACATAAAAGATGTAATAAATAGTAGTTGAAAAAAGTTCTGATGAGTAATAATGTTATTTATTTCTAAATGTTTATTTACTTTTCTGATATCTATTGTTTAAGTTTAAATAGCATATGTGAAATTCACTGCTTAAATAAGAAATGCTGTCATATAGTTATGCATTAGGTGTTTGCTTCAATTTGTACAGTCATACTAGCTCTTTAACATTTTTTAAATCTTTAATATTGACTCAGCTGTCAAATTCTGAGCTATACTCTAGTCAACAGACTAAATATTTAATAGTTATGTCTCTATCTCTTTGATACATTCTTTTAAACAGCAGTTTTTCAACTTTTTACTTCTTTTCACTATTCACTATAACTTCTTTCAGCTCTTCTGATCTTGACCATCAATATGAATCATTGATATAAGTTGATTTTAGATGTGCTATTAATATAACATCATAAATGCATTAACTCAGTGATAATTTCAGCTAATATATCAGTTTTTCAACACAATTCAGAACTTTCAGCAGACTCATAAACTGCTGCCTCAGCTTTTTATTTTTTTCTTTTAGACTGAGTAATATATAGCTCTTATGTAAATGTAAATTTACTAAATCTTTCATCTTAAAGTAAAGAGATTTATGTTTTCAATCATAATAATACTTCATTGTTATAATGATGTATGCTATTGCATCTTTAACATCAATATGCATTGATCAGTACTGATTCATCATTGTAAAAGTAACTAACTTTCTTTTTATCTATTCTGTTAAAAGGTGGCACCACACTAATAGCATAGCTATTATAAGTTATATATCTAACACTCTTCCTAACCCACAATCAGCCCGCAACTGACCTGCAGATATAAAGAATGCACACAGACAGCAATTCAAACTTATGATCTTTTGAACTTACTTTCTCATCATGAACTTGAATCATCAGCAGAGGTGGCCTAGGCACCATTTTATGCAAGTTATTACACACTAACTTGAGCTCATAACCTGTTAGAAGGTGGCACCACACTAATAGCATAGCTATTGTAAGTTATATATCTAACATATTTTTCATTATAATTAAAGTCTATTCACTCTGTATCAGACTCTTCTACTCAAAGCAAGTTCATAACTTTATGCATTTGCATATCAAAAATGATCTGATTAAGACTGAGCCTGATTGAACTGTACTTAATCAAGTTGTTTAAAGCAACTTATAGATGTATCAGTACAAATGATCAGAGATCTGACTCTTTTAAAGTTATTATTCAGTATTGAAGTGCAATTTTAACTGTTTAATTGATTGCTTCTGAGCTACTGTTCATTTATAAATGATAAACACTTAAGTAGAGCAAGTCTATCTTAAGTTGCTTGAATACTTTTTTTTATAAACTCATTAAAAATTTGTGATCTCAATTTAATATAATTGCTTTAGACAAATCTCAGTTTAGCAGTGCTAAACAGTTTAGTAATGTAATTACTCAATTTTTCATTGTTATGATGTCTTAATTAAATATAAGAGTGATGACTTTGCTGAATTTGTCAGTGACTGACATAATTGTGTTATACTTATTTAACTTCAATAATGATAAGGTCAGAATAAAGTCAATTGTCAATGTATGAAAAGAGTAAGAAGATGTAATTATTGACTGTAAGACATCATAAGACTTGTAATGTGACATTTGACTGAGCTGACATTGTGAGTAATGTTGTATGTATTTATAAAGATTCTTTGATAAATCATAGAAATAAAGCAAATCAATTAATCTCTCATGAATTTGTGCATATTCTGAGTAATTAATGTCATCATAAGCTATCTTAAACATTCTGTCATAAAGACTCTTTAATATATATAGATAAGATTCTTTCTCAAGATCTTTATAGAAGATAAGATCATCTCTTATTTTATATAAAAGTCTTATAATGTTAAGTCTCAGAGCATTGTTTCTTTTTAATATCTGTAAAATGCATTCTTATTTTGATTCTTCAGCATATTCATACTTAATATTCTGTCACAATTGATTTAAGACTTTCACTAAGATTCTTACATAAATAGCTGTTCTCAAGTCAGTCTGCAAGACTTTCAATATGAAATTGTTTATTTTCAGTTGATTCTCTTGATTGACTAATCACTTGCAGATATTGTTATTGTTAAACAATCAGAATAAAGCATTTAATATTATGTTTAATTTTTTAGACTTATAGTAAATGTTCAGGCAAAAGTGCTGAAGATATTCAGATACTTAAATAAGACATAAGTTAAGCTTCTTCATCACAGTGATATTTAGACTGAACTGATGATTAATCTTTATTGAGATTACATAATCAATATAGATAATTATATTTTTTATCATCACTTCTATTATGTATCTGATCTTCTTAATCACTCAGATCAATTCTGCCACTTTAAGTTCAGTTAATCAGTATTGTATTTTGACATCTTAAAGCAGTCTGCTTAGAAACAGAACAGACTTCATAAACTTTTATTTTAAAGTACTGTCTTCAGTGAACTTTTTTGCATAATATATATATACTTCAAAGTCAAATTCTTTAAACACATTCAAATCAATGTAGAGTTACTGTTTTGACAAGAAATGCATTAAAATGATTAATTAAGAGAATTGTTAAAAGGTGACACCACACTAATAGCACAGCTATCATGAGTTATATATCTAACACTCTCTCTAACTCGCGATTGGCCCACAACCAACTCACAGGTGTAAAGGGTGCGCACAGATGACAGTTCAAACTCATGACCTTTTGAACTTACTTTCTCACCATGAACTTGAACCACCAGCAGAGGTGGCCTAGGCACCACTTTATGCAAGTTATCACACACTAACCTGAGCTCATAACCTGTTAAAAGGTGGCACCACACTAATAGCACAGCTATCATGAGTTATATATCTAACAAGAATAAAGACTGAAGATAATGAAAGATGTTTAACTTCTTTAAGATTGATTTATTCAATTTAATAATAATGATTATTTGCTTTTTAGCATTTTCTTTCACTTCTTTTGCTTGAAGATCTTGATTTAAGAAGATTCTTTGCTGCTGAAGTGACTTGATGATAGCTGCATAATGTGAAATATATTGTTGCAGATAGACTGAGTGTAAAGTTAGATTAAGTCAGAAAAAAGTGCATCTAACCTAAATCTGTGCTAGAGTTCAGATTAAGTCAAGTCAGATTTGTGTATAAATCAACTTTACTCATATCTGCATAGATTAAATCTGAGAACTTTAAGCTAGTCATTATGAGTAAGGTCAGGGCTAAAACTCAAAAATGTGAAAGCTTATTGATATATTAGTTATAATAAATTACATCTTAACTAGTCATATAGGGATAAATTACATGGTCACAAGATATATTACTGAATAAGTTATGAAAATCATGACTTTTT
>JAABUJ010006439.1_pt1 | contig 11364 bp, 14 predicted proteins | sample 5559131 | NCBI WGS metagenome assembly JAABUJ01 (sample SAMN10711875, study PRJNA513366) | rock metagenome | isolation source: Antarctica rocks | place: Antarctica: Victoria Land, Mt New Zealand nord | collected 2016-01-07 | reverse complement strand
GGGGTGGGAGGGGTGCAGGGGGGTATTCCGCTTGCGCGGGGGGAGGGGGGGAAGCCACGGACAAGCAGGCAGGAAGACTGTACTGCAGGCCGCGAAAGTGCCCGCCTGGCGGGCCTGAGCGCGCCCCCGGATGTGCCAAAGGTTGTTGCTCAGACAGCAGGCACATTGTTACGTCCCAGCACTGTGAAGGGGGTGCAGCCTGGACCTGCTCAGCGCCAGGTCGGCGTAGAGCCTGCTGTACGCGCGCGTAGGACACGTGCAAGGAGATGGCGCCGCTGGCGCGCGGCGAGGTGTACCTGGGGTCCTGCTCCGGCTGGCTGATCTTGATGCCGGGCATCCCGTGGATCGACCTGCGCTGCGGCGGCTGGCGGCTGCCCTCCGATGAGCTGAAGGCGCGCCGCCTCGGGGCGCCGGCGGCGCGCCGCCGCTCGCCTGCCTGGTTCGGCTGTGCCTGCATGGCGCTGGACAGGCCTCCGGCGCCAGCAAGGGCAGACAGTACCTGCTGAACGCATTTTACGGTATGGCAGCTTGGGCAGGATGTGCGACCTGCCAGGCTGACGCGTGGTGTTGAACACGGTGACCAGGCTGCACATGCACTTCATTCAAGGCTCGTCTGACGAGCCGGTGTGGCGTTCAGGAGGCGTCAGACGCGGCGCGCAGCCTGGCCTGGCTGCACTGGGCGGTGCATGTCGCGTTCGGGCAGGCGGCGGGGCGGCATCTGCTCCCCGTGCTGGCGCGCGGCGGCTCCGCAAAGGTGGGGCCGATGTGAAGCCGCACAAAGCGGCAAGGTGTTGCGCGCGCGGCCCGTCATGCACAATGTCGGCTGGCATGCTCTGTCCAGCTTGAATGTGCGTGCTTCGCATGAGAGCGGGTGCATGCACCGCGCCCGCACGTGTCTGCTCAGTGACTCAACGCCCGCCATGGCGCGCCGGAGCTCTGTGGCGGGTCAGCATCAAGTGCCGGGCCGGAGGGGTGCGCCGCTCGGCCAGGTGCTGCCGGAGCTGGCGGCGGCCGCGCGCGACGCGCTGGAGGAGCTGGCCGATGGCTTCCCGCTCAAGGAGCGCCTGGACATGTCTGAGAATCGGAAGCTGCAACGCTTCTCGCGCATCGTGGACGGCATGGCCAACGAGGCCGCGCGCAAGCGCAGCCGCATCCTGCAGCGCATGCAGAGCCGGCGCGTGCGCCGCGAGTACTCCAGGAGCGAGGTGAGCCCGGCGCCGAGCCTCTGTTCTGCCGCCGCTTTGCATGCATGGGACGAGCATACGAACGCAAAGTGCACCACGCCGAGCCTTTGTTCAGTCGCTGCCTTGCATGCATGGGACGAGCACATAGATGCGAACAGCACGCGGTGAGCTGGTTGCTCGGACAGAGTGGCTTTGGAGACCCCGCTAGCTCACCTTCATTCACCGTTCACGTGCTGCAGTGAAGTTGGTTTCCAACGTGTGCCTCCCATGTGTGCGTCGCCAGGAGGTGCATGTGAATGTGGAGGTCGTGGATGGCAGCGCCGCCGTGAGCACCGGCGACCCCGACGGCGGCGGCGGCGAGGGCGCCGACTCACAGGCGCGCCCTTTTCAGGTCAGTCCTGTGAGGCACGACTCTCAACCCCAGTCGCCAACGAGCGCCCCCTCATCATGTCGTTGTGGAAGGGGTCGAGGGGCGCCGTGGCGGAGCAACGGATGTGCCACGCGGCAGGTGGGCGAAGTGCATCTCGGCGGGTGGCTGTACCTCGTGGACGAGATAGCCGACGGCATCGAGCGCCTCGCCGACGCTCTGCTGGCGCTCACCAACGCGCTGCCCTGCCGGGCAATTGCCCTGGCGCCCCCAGCGAACCGACCCCGCGAAAGTGGAGACGGGTTTTGAGACGGCCGCACACTGTTGTTGTTCTGGCTTACCTGTTGCATATGTAGTGTTCCCTGAGGGCGTGCTTGTGGCGCGTGTTGCTGGGCCCCAGGGACTGCAGCAGACAGTCCGTGGAAGCACTGCGCCCGCGTATGCTCTGTGTGTCAGAGGTTGACCTGCGCTCAAGCGCGCGAACTTGATTCAATTCTTTACAGGCCGCTGCCGTTCTGCGCTGTACGTTCTGCGCTGTACGCTGGTAGGTTTCCTGCACTGGCTTTTTCTTTCGGGCAGCGCGACGTCGCAGGTCCCTGACCTCGTAGGATTGATTTTTCAATCTTGTGCCAGCATACGTTGCATGGCGCCGCCTCCAGACCTCCGCCCTCACCGACCGTATGTAAAAAGCGTGCAACCTGCCAGACCCGCCCGGACCAACGCTTGCTGCCCACACCCTGTCATGAGCCTGAGCCTGGCAAATCAGGCCCCGCCCTGCAGCTGCGCAGGCTCAACCCAGCCTGAGGGGACCAACCTGCAGCTGCGCCAGCTGCGCGCGAGCCAGACCGCGTTTTTAAGTTCGTGCGAAAGCCCGCAAATAATGATGGAGCAATGACCCCTGAATGCGGCGCCTGCAGCCCTCCACCGTGAAATAGACCGTGGGACAGACCTGAGACATGGCTCGCGCAGCGGCCGTGTCTCAGCACATCCGTCCCCCGCCAGCGCACACCTCCCCGGCCCCCCACGTTCCGCCCGGCCCGCTCGGCGAGCGCCGGCGGCAGAGCGGTGCGCCTAGTAGCGGTAGTGCGCCGGCTTGAAGGGGCCGGTGACCGGGACGTTGATGTAGGTCGCCTGGTCCTTGGTCAGCGTGGTGAGCTTGGCGCCCAGCTTGGGCAGGTGCAGCGCGGCGACCTTCTCGTCCAGGTGCTTGGGCAGCACGTACACTTTGCACTCGTACCGGCCGGACTTGCGCTCGTTCCACAGCTCCAGCTGCGCGATCACCTGCGCGCCCGCGCCCGGCGCGCGCTCACGCCGGGGCGCGCAGTGGCGGGAGACAGCACGGCAGGGCGCCGCTGCGCGTCCCCGCGCCTGCCCAGCCGCCACCCGAGCTTGCCGGCGGCCGCCTGAGTAGGGGAGGTCATGCGCCTGGCACACCGTGGGTCCAGGCAGGCACGGCCCGCACTGTCGAGGCGCACTCGCCGGCACTGCTGCAGGTTCCATGCAGGCCGCAGTTTTCAGCCCCGTCATCATTCACCCACAGCGTGCGTAGCCAGCGTCCCAAGGAGGAGCTTCCCGGCCGCCGGCGCGCCTGGTTGGTGAACGAGCAGGACATGACGAAGGACGGGTGGCCGGTGGCGCAGCCCAGGTTGAGCAGGCGGCCCTCCGCCAGCACGATCACGCCGTGGCCGTCTGGGAAGATGAAGCGGTCCACCTGCGGCTTGATGTTCTGCCGCTTGATCCCTGCGCGCCCGGGCGGCACGGTGTGCGCTGTGCGCACGCGCTGCACACCGCCCCAGGGAGCGCAAAACAAGCAGCCGGTATCACAGCCGTCACAGCAGCAAGCCTTGCTGGTGTCGGCTGGCATGCGAGTCCACCAGAGCTCGTGAGCTCGCGCGCTCGCCCAACGCATGGGCCGCGGGCCGCACCCGACCACGACATGAGCCCGTGCATGTCGATCTCGTTGTCAAAGTGGCCGATGTTGCCGACGATGGCGTTGTTCTTCATCTTGGACATGTGCTCGGCCATGATGATGTCCTTGTTGCCGGTGGTGGTCACGAAGATGTCGGCCGTGTCCAGCACGTCCTCCAGCGGCGCCACGATGTAGCCCTCCATCGTCGCTTGCAGCGCGCAGATGGGGTCGATCTCGGCGATGGCCACCCGCGCGCCTGCGCGCTGCCGCGTTCCTTGTCACAGGCTGCGAGGCGGATCGCCAGCGCGGAGCGCGAGCCTGAGCATGCATGGTGACGAGCGGCGGCCCGGCGGGGGCGCGCCGGCCGCCTTCATGGCCGCCGCGGAGCCCTTGCCCACGTCGCCGTAGCCGGCCACCCAGACAAACTTGCCAGCGATCATCACGTCCGTGGCGCGCATGATGCCGTCCGGCAGCGAGTGGCGGCAGCCGTACACGTTGTCGAACTTGGACTTGGTGACCGAGTCGTTGACGTTGATGGCGGGCACCATCAGCGTGTTGTTGGCCTGCATGTCGTACAGGCGCTTCACGCCGGTTGTGGTCTCCTCGGAGATGCCTGCGCGCGGGGGGCGCCGCCGCGCACGTCACCACAGTGGCCACGGACCCCGCCAGACTTACAGCACCCGTGCGCGCGGTCCAGGCCAGGCGCACAGATTTAGCTGAGCACGCGCGCACTCCTGGCTGTTCCCTCAAAAAAGGGATAAAAGAGGTAGACTCGCACACACGCCACCAGCCCACCAGCGACCGCGCGCTGGCGGCTGCAGAGAAGCGCGCGGCGCCGCACCCTGCAGCGCCTTGGCGTACTTGGTCCACTTGGTGGGGTCCTTCTTCAGGCTGTCGCGGATGAGGCCCAGCACGATCTTGAACTCCGGGTTGTCCGTGGACTCCGGGTCCGGCACCGTGCCGTCTGCCTTGAAGGCCTTCTCCGCCTTGGCGCCCTCTGCCGGCGGCGCGCGGCGCGCCGGTGAGCCGCCGCGGCGCAGCCGCCGCGCGTTGCACGGCCAGCGCTCCTCAAGCAGGCCATGGGGCCAGCTTGCTAGATTGGCAAAGAGGCACAATCGTGCGGCTGGGCGGACAACAAGTGCGCCGCCGCGCGTGCACCCAAATGCATGCGTCGATGCTTGATCAGCACACTGCGCCGGTGCGCGACGACGGCCAGGCCGCCGCCTAACGCCAGACCCACCGCGGGCAGGTGCACCTTTCCCGCCGTCAGACTCATTCATTTCAAACGCGCTTTGGCCCCCCGCCGCAGCCCGCGCTGAGGGCCGCGCACCGTGGATGAGCAGAGTGGCGTCGCCGCCGTCGTCCACGAGCAGGTCCGGGCCGCTACCATCAGGCCAGGAGAGCATCTGCTCAGTGCACCACCAGTACTCCTCCAGCGTCTCGCCCTTCCAGGCAAACACGGCGCCCGAGTCGCGCGCCACCGCAGCGGCGGCGTGATCCTGCATGCATTCGCCCGGTTGGGGCAACGTGGGGGCAGCTTCGAGCAGTGTGGCTGTCATCAAACATTGCCGCCCGGCCACGCCACCGGAACAAGTGCTACACGTGCAGTGCAGCCAAGGCGGCCGGGCAGAGCAGGGCAGCAGCACCCCCCGCGGCCGCCCACCTGCGTGCTGAAGATGTTGCAGGAGCACCACCGCACGTCGGCGCCCAGGGCCGTGAGCGTCTCGATCAGCACGGCGGTCTGGATCGTCATGTGCAGGCTGCCGGCAATCTTGGCGCCCTTGAACGGCTGCTGCTGGCCGAACTCCGTGCGGCAGGCGATCAGGCCGGGCATCTCTGCCTCCGCAAGCTCAATCTCCAGCCGCCCAAAGTCGGCCTGGGAGATGTCCTTGACCTTGTACTGCGCGCCGGCAAGCCGAGGCGCCCCCATCAGTGCCGGCCCGCAGCCGCGCCAGCGCGCGGGGGGGGATCGCGCGGGCATGCGCGCGCACCTGGTAGCCCTTGGCGCCCTTCTCCACAGTGAGCTCGCCATTGGAAGCCGTGATCGCCATGATGTGTATTTGACGCTGGGCAGGATTGGCTGGACAAGCGAGGTGGTAATATAAAGCATTTTTGAGGCCGAGGTCAAGGGCGCAGGGCTCCGCCTTTGCCAGCTCCAGTTAAAGTTACCCAGCAACGCCTCGCATCGCATACCACCACAGCTCAGTGCAGGCCTGTACAGACAGCGCGTCCGTGCCAGATCATGCCAAGGCGGACCGGGAAGGTGACGGCGGACGTGTATGCGCACATCGAGCAGGGCGCTTTGGGCCAGGCGCTGGGTGTGCTGAGGCGCGGGGTGTGCAGCCCGGCCGTGTGCAGCAAGCGCTGTCCTCCCGGGCGAAGGCCGCGCACGTTAAGTGCTCCGTTGCCTTGCGCAGAGCGCACCTGCCAGCCAGGCGGCCCTGTCGCTCACGGGCTACTGCGAGTTCCACAGCGGCCAGCACGCGCAAGCTGCGGCCACGTACGCGCCCGCTGCGTGCTGCAGCACGGCGAGTGCTGCGCAGCGCGGTCTTGACGGAGGCCCGGTTCGCGCGGCTGGCGCAGGTATCGGCGCCTGGCGCGGCTGTGCCCCGCGTCCCCTCACTACCTGCTGCACCACGCCCAGGCGCTGTTCAAGGTGCGAGGCCGCTTGCCACTGCTCGGCCTTCCTCAGGCTGACTGTCTCGCAGCAGCCTGTGTCTACGAGCGAGAAGCGACGCACAAGCTGCACTCACCAGTGCCGTTAACACTTAATACGAACAGAGATGCGGATGATGATGAACAGCATCCAATATCCCTCACACAAGGATTGGCCAGCAGGCGGGGCAGCATGAGGAGGCTGCGCGTGCTGCACGCGACGCTGAGGGGCTGGCAGATGGGCAGCACCTGGCCGCGCTGCAGGTCGCGATCGCCTGCACGCGTGGTGGCGACAGCGGTGCTGCCCCTCGCCTGGGGATGGCCCCCTTTGCAGACGGTGGGCATCTGCAGGCTTTGCGACTTGGTGGCCAATCCTTTTACTGTAAACGTGAGCGGCCTGTAGACACTGCGGGCGGACACCAGACCTGCCCAATTTGACACAGGGCCCCTGCCATGCAGCCTTGAGCAGGGAAATGTCTGATTCGAGCAGATGCCGTGGTATGCCTGCGAGAGAACGCGAGCCGTGCGCGCCCCGGAAGCATAATGCGAGATTGTGCAACCTGAGAAGCGCCCTGGCATGCAGCGCATGCAGCGGGCTTGCTTCGCAGCCACACGTCCGCCTCACTCCACCCTTGTGCGCGCGCGGCGCGCAGGCGCGCGCGCATGGCTGGCGCGCCTGCCCCCGGGCGCAGCGGACACGCTCGCGGCGGCCGCGTGCCTGCAGCACGCCGCCGGCGACTATGCGTCCGCGCGGGACGGCTTTGAGGCCGCGGCGGACGCCGCCGGCCCGCGGCCTGACTTGCTGTACAACGCCGCCGTGTGCCGCTTCCGCCTGGGCGCGCTGGACGCGGCCGCGCAGCTCGCAGCAGGCGCGCGGCACGCGCGCGCTGCAGCGCCATGGGCCCGCGTGCGCTGCGCTGACCCCCGCGCCGTCTGCCGCTGCTCTCGCGGCACGTCATGCGCCGGGGCTTGCGCGTGGCGTCAACACGCCACGACGGCCGGCAGATGCGGCGGATGCGTTCGCGGACGAGCCGGGCGCCGACCGCGACCGCTTGGCGGCGGCGCTGAACCTGCGTGCGGCCGCAGAGCTCGGCCTCGGCCGCCCGGCAGCCGCGCGGGCCGCGCTGGCCGATGTGCCCGCGTGCGCGGGCGGGGCCGGCCTCGACCAGGCGCGCTCCCGGCGCCCCGCCTGAGCACTTCAGCGCCCGGAGCGCTGCACCTTTGGCCCGCCGCACAGAGCAGCACCGGGCGTCAGCGCCAGCACATGCGCCCATGGGCGCCCCGCCGGCCACTGCCTCCGCGCCGCCCTGAGGCAGCCCTGCCGCAGGTGACCGAGCACAACAGGGCGGTGGCCGCGGCGGGCAGCGACCCAGAGGCGGCCGCGGCCGCGCTGGGCCGCCTGCTGGCCGCGCGGCCAGGCGCCGGCCCCGCGGCGCGCGGCGCGCCGGCGCCCGCGCTGCGCAACCTGCTGCTGGTCCTGCTGGGCGCGGGCGCGCTGGAGCGCGCGGGCGCGCTGCTGGCCGAGCACCGCGCGCTCGCCGGCACTGATAGCCTACCGCACGTGGGCGCCCTTCGCAGCCCCGCAGGCTGCATGATACAGAGTTACAGAGGCTCTGCCTTTGTAGCCTGCTTTGTCCGAAACGAGACTCCTTTGCAGCTGCCGCGGTTGATGCATGTGTTGCCGCACTGGCAAGAGTGCGCCGCTGACGCGACCCCCGCTTCCCTTGCCCACTTGCCAGCCCTGCCGCGGCGTGTGTTCGCTGGGGCTGAAGCGGCGCACAAGCGCGCTGCCTGCGCCCGACAGGAGCTGGCAGACCTGGTCGCTGCGCTGGCGGCCCAGCGCACCGCGCCCGATCAGGCGCTGGCCGCCCTGGCCGCGCTGGCTGCGCGCCAAGAGGCGGCGCTGCAGAGCCGCACAGCGCGGGACGTGCAGGCCGCAGGCGGGCACGAACAGCAGCAGGCCGAGTTGACCGCCGCGCTCGACGCTCACCTGTCAGGCAAGCCCAGCATTGCGCTACTTCCGCGCAGCTTGTCCCAGACGGGCAGGCGTTACCGGTGATGTGCACGGCCTCAACCCAGGCAGCGGTGTGTTGGAAGGTATGTAGACTGTGTGTGGCCATGGGGTGTTCGCGCGCGGCAGTGGTGCTGGCGACGGCCGCGGTGCACTGGAGGCAGGCGCGCTGGGCGGAGGCGGGCGCGGTGCTCGAGGCGGCCGCCGAGTTCTGCAGTTCGCGGCTGGCGTGGAGGGTCAGCATCGCGCATGCGCTGCTCATGCAGGGCGCGCCTTGCGACGGGCGCCTCAGCTGCGCTCTGAGCTTGTCGCCTCATGGCTGCTGCCCGCGGCAACATGCACATGCAATGCTTGACACCGCATGTTGGGTCGCGGGCGTCCCAAGATGGTGCAACTGAAGGTGCCCCGGTAATAACACGCCTGTGACAGGCGCTCACGCACTGCAAGCAGGGCCCGGGCAGCTGCATGCAGGCGTCATCAGACGCGGCTTGTCGGCTCTGTTTTGCATGCACCCGCATGGCAGCACTCCAGCATGGCCATGCCGCGGCGCTGCCTGGCAGGGCGCACGGGCGAGGCAGCGGCCGTCTACCAGAAGGTGGCGGCGGAGGGGCCGCGCGCGCCCGCGCTGCCGCCGTGGGCGGCCGCGGGGCTGGCGGTCTGCATGGTCGTGGCGGGCGCGAACGAGGCCGCCGAGGCGCTGCTGGCGCGCTGCCAGGCCGAGGAGGCCGCCGCCGCCGACTGGGAGGCATGTTCTCTGGGATGTACATGCCTGGGAGGCATGTTCACTGGGTGTACATGCCTCCCCGTCCTACCGATGCCACCCAACTGCGCCCCGCCTCGCTTGCATGCCGCCCGCCGCGGCGCGGCGGCCAGGGCGCATGCACCATGCGCACTGGGGCGGGCGCGCCGGACCGCTGTGAAGCGCGGCCGTGTTGTGGTCCTGCCTGCCACCTTGCTGCGCCTGCGTGACGGGTTCACGGTGCACAGCGTGGCGGGTTGGCGCAGTGTGTGTCCGCGGCAGGGCGAGGAGGGCCCGCCGCCGCTGCACCTCTGTACAGTGAACCTGGCCCTGGGCACGCTGTACTGCGTCAAAGGTGAGCCGCACTGCAGAAACCGCATGCCCCGCTCTGATGACAGCAGCAGGCCATGAACCAGGGCGCGAAGCTGTGGAGCACTTCTGGCCCAGGCCAACGCGGGCGCGCGCGCGAGCAGGCAACTTCGACTTTGGCGTGACGCGCCTCGTGGCGGCCCTGAGCCCGCTGGACCGCCGGCTGACGCCCGCCACCTGGGCGCCGGCCTGCCGCTGCCTGCTGGCGCTGGCGGAGCTCTCAGCAAAGCAGCTGGTCCACATGACGGTGTGCCGCGCCGCCGGCCCCGTCCAGCATGCATGCCAGACATGTGTCACACAGCTGCCAGGCCTGGGAAGCCGCTCGCGCGCGGTGAGCCCGCCTGCACATACCCCGATGCCTGGTGCATGCCCAGGGCACGCACGGTGCTCTCGCCACCCTCGCCTGCCTGTCGCAACAGGGCGCTCTGCTCACAGGACGGGCTGCATAGCGCGGTGACGACGTTCCTGGAGGACGTCGCTCACTGTGACGGCGGCGGGCAGCCCGCCCTGCCTGCGCGCGCCGGCGGCGGTGGCGCGCAGACGATTGCAGCGCAAGCGCGTCTGCTGCAGTGCGCCTTCTTGCGCCTCACATCATAGCTGTGCGCGGTGTCATTCTTGCGCCTCACAGCACAGCTGCGCATGGCGTCAGACGCGCCGAGTTCTGGCGGCAGAGCGACTCCGTTACAGTGCTGCAGGCCAGCTCCTATGTAATGTGAATATTCAAGTCCCCGTGCTTCCTATGTTGTGGCCCCAATTATGCTGCGTGCGCTCAATACGTTGCAATACGGCCGCATAGCAGGAGAAAACAGAAACCTCCCCGCGAGCGCTTATGACCCCAGAATCGGGGTATGCTGTATGTGCTGGCTCCCACCTGCTGAGCTTGCATGTCCAATACTTTGCTATGCGGGCTGCGCTTGGAGTGCAAAGACAGGACAGGCATAGGGTGCGGCAGGGGGTGCGGCCCCACGCGCGTGCGCGCTGGCAAAAGAGCAGAGTGTGGCCGCACAGCACGGCGCACATGTGAGCGCCGTCGCACACACTGCGCGGTGCCTCATCTCAGTGCTGCCCGCGCATGGTCTATCGCTGCCAGAAGCAGACCCATGAGAGCAGTCAGCCCCGCCAAAAACTGCCATGCTGCAAGCTCTGCACAAAGCTGTATGTAAAACTGTCTGAACCAGAAAAGACGAGCAGTGGCGCTGCATGCAGGTGCGCTTCTATGAGGCGCGCTTGCCAGACGACAGGCTCGATAATCGAGCAAACACACACTGGGAGGCCGTGCGCCTATCTGCAAAGCACAGGCCTCAGGGGCTTTCTGCAGACTCGTGTGTTGCAAGTGCTGGCACTGGAGGCATGGTGCTTCCGTTGGCGCATCGCTGCGGGTGCGGGAGGGTTGCTCGCCGCCCAGACTCTCACTGGTCTCTCAACACGACTGAAATCAGAGGGCGCCCTCAGCTCTAGCCTAGGTCTATGCGGACAGGGGCCAGCGCAGACCCTGGGCCTCCGGATACTGAGCCGCGCCCACCAGCGCAGCACACAGTGCTCTATACGCTCGGCGCGACAAAGCTCAGACGCCCTGGCCCCTTCCACCCGACAGCAAACCCAGCCCGGCCCCCCGTGAAGCCCCGAGCGTGCCGGCCGTCACACCGCCGACCAGCGCGGCTGCAGCGGCGCCGGGCGGCCCGCGCGGCCGTCTGCCGCGCCCGCCGGCGCGCCGGCCGAGCGCTTGCGCCCGCGCGGCGCGTGCGGCGCCCAGCCGGCGAGCGGCGCCCAGCGCAGCAGCCCCAGCACGTGCAGCTCGACGGCCGCCAGCGTGCGCACGGAGCAGCCCGCCAGCGGCGCGAGCCGCGAGGCCGGCGGCAGCCCGCGCCGCACCTCCTCGTGCTTGGCGGCAATCCAGAGGCAGGCCAGGGCGGCGGCCTCCCACGCGCGCGCCGCGCCCAGCGCCTCAACGGCCGCGGGGCAAACCTGCGCGCGCCGCGCGGCGTCTCAGCCGTGGGCCAGCCGGCCGCATCGCAGCGTCCCGCAGCTTGCCGCGGCAGCGCGTCCCCGGACAGCGTCGCCTGGCGTCCGGGACGGGGGGGGGGGGGGGGGGGGGCGGGCCCCCCCCCCCCGCCAGACACCCCCCCCCCC
>JAABUJ010006437.1_pt1 | contig 11366 bp, 12 predicted proteins | sample 5559131 | NCBI WGS metagenome assembly JAABUJ01 (sample SAMN10711875, study PRJNA513366) | rock metagenome | isolation source: Antarctica rocks | place: Antarctica: Victoria Land, Mt New Zealand nord | collected 2016-01-07 | reverse complement strand
GGCCATGGCGGCTTTACGATCAGACATCGAACGTTTGTGCTACTGGTGGGAGTGTCGATGAGTGCAGCAGGCATCGCAGTACCTGTCCGACGGCCAGCGCAGTCCAAAGCTGCGCTGGCCCGGACGGTCAAGGAGCAGCGCCGTGGTTACGCCCGAGCTGTGCTGGCCGCGTTGGCCCGTTCCCTACAAGGACGGCCCACCCCGCAGATCCGCCGGATCGTGAAAACATCCCTCCAGCCATTGGGTGTTCGACTCTCCACCGTCGAACTGCAAGCAATCGCCAAAGGCATCAGCGCGGGGCACCCGGTGCAGTTGCCGGGGTAGCGAACCGCCCATCTGAACGTGAGGGGCCACGGCCCACCTGCGGTGCGGCCTGTGGATCAGGCCGCCGCGATGCTGGCCGCCGACCCAACTTGCAGGAATGTCTTCCCGGCAGAGGTGTTGATGGCCCCGGCGGTGCGTCGACGCTTGATGGATGGAGCGGCGGACCCGCCGCGAATTGGATATGTCCGGTCCGCCCGGCCCCTTTTTCCGCCCTGGTGCTTATTGACGGCAAGGCCAGCCCGCCGAGCCGGTGACGCTGTTCCTGCGAGATCTCGCGGTGAACGACATGAGCAGCTTGACGTGTCGCGGCTATACCTTCGATCTGTTGCGCTGGTTTCGTTTCCTCTGGTCATCCACGTCGGGCGGCCACCAGTCGTGGTCAGACTCGGCCGGCAGCTGGCCTGCCGACAGGGCCAACCAGCTGAGCATTCGACCACCAGAGGTGAATGCCCGGTTCCTGTACGGGCTACCTGGGGTAGCGATCGTGGGCGTCGAGGTCGGATCTCCCGTCGGTGTTACGGGTGAGTTCGAACCTGCCGGGCTTTGGTGGCAGGACGGGTCTGGGGGTTCGGCCTCGGCTGATGGTGCGGGTCTTGGCTCAGCGTTGAACGCCGAGGTGACGTCGCCGTCGTTGCCTTCGATGTTGCCCAGGATGCCGGCGGGAACTCGGAAGACCCGGCTCGGGGTGGCGGGCCACCTGAGCCGTTTGCGGGCGATGACCTTTCCGTCAGGCATTTAGCACGGGACGGGGAAGAAAAGTCTCCGCACCCGGACATCTATGGATGCTCTTGCTCTTACCGTGCCCGGATCACTACCGAGTCGGGATCGAAGCGGGGACCGGGTCTGGTGGGCATGACGATCACCGAGCACACGGCCTTGACGAGTGCACGCTTGGTTTCCAGCGGCGCTGCGGCCCAGTTCTGCGCTGCGTGCGGGCCGACCAGATCGGCCAGGTCGGGCAGCAGCAGCCACGCCGGATATTTCGGCGCCGGCCCGACTTCGGACTGGGTATCGGCGTCAGCGGTGGGGGCGGCGGTGCTGGATGCGGTTGGCCCGGGCGGCTGCTGGTGCCCGTCTTGGCCGATCGCGGCGAGTATGCCGGGCCGTTGCAGCCAACTGGTGAGATAGTTCTCGACCCGTTCGTCGACGGCGGCTTCTTTCCTTTTCACTTTGAAGCACCCGACGCAGACGTACGCCGATGCCTGCCGCCGGCCGTTCCCGGCGACCCGTCCCTGCCGGACGACCAGTGGTTCACCGCACCGGCCGCACTGGGCGATTCCGGTGAGCAGGTGCCGAGGGACGTTGCCGTTGGTGGTACTGCGGGAAGGATCGGTCAGAAGGGCCAGCACCTGGTCGTGGGTGTCGACGCTGTAGATCGGTGGCCAGCGGCCATCGCCGATGACCTGGCCACGATGGACCCGGCGTCCGGCGTTGCGCTCGCGGACCAGAACCTGTCGCAGGGTGGCGGATTGCCATGGTTTGCCGCGCGGAGTGGGAGCGCCGATGTCGTTAAGGTGGGCGGCCGTGCTGCGCAGGCTCCGACCGGCCAGCAGCAGCCGCGCCGCCGCCCGGATCACTTCGGCTTCGTCCGGGTCGAGCCCGTCGTGGGCGCCGATCCTATTCCCGTTTTCGTCCCGTTCAATTGCCCGGCGATATCCGAACGCAGCGAAAGAGTGCGGCTCCCCGTTCTCGGCGCGGCCTTTGAATTGGCGCTGCATCCGCAGGGACCTCGCCTCGGCGCCTTCGGGAGAGGCTGAAGGTCCGCTGCCCGCGGTCATCTCTTACCCGACCAGCCACCGCTGACCGGTCCGCAACGGCACACCAGCCCCGGCAGGGACTTGAACCAACGGCAGCTTGTCGCGCCCATGCCGCCCCAGCAACGCCAGTCGGTACTGCGCACAGCCACCACAACCACCCCACCTGCGACAGCCAAGCGATGCGCCCCGCCACAACCTGCCACTTACTTCCGCGGTTGACAAGCCGCGGACTTGCGTGCGCACGAAACGGACGATCCAAAGCGCAGGGATGCGATCGGTTTTGACCAGTTGGCCTGTACTGAAACAAGGTGAACCAGGTGCTCTGGGAGAGCAGACCGGTTGGCGGCAGCAATAGCTCTGCGCAAGGTCGTTTTGCAGACACTAACCGATTGGTTGCTTGACCGGCATTCGTTTGAGCGCCATTCTCCATGATGCCAGCGTTTTCGTCGGTTGTCGTGGCGAACGTTCGCTGACCGCTACCGCCGCGGCAAGCTGCATCAACCCCGCGGCTCATTGCGTCCGAAACAAGTCGCCAGTCGGCATTTCAAGTTCGTTGCGTTCGATGACCTGGGATTGGTTTCGCCGGGACCCTGGGTGACCGTCGTGGTGCGGTTGCCGGTTGGTCGTCGCGCTGCTCGGGTTGCGTGAGACAATTCCGGTGGGTGCGGGCGGCTTTCCCTGCATCGTCAGCGAATGTGCCGGAGGACGATGTGGTTGAGGCTGATCCAGCCTGCCGAGTGTGGTGGGACGAAGCCCGTGGCATCGCGCACAATGACTGGCGGCCGCAGTCGGTCTGCACATTGCAGCAAGCTCGGGCCGTTACGCAGGCCACCAAAGACTTGGGGTTCGGGGCGGTTCCCGTGTTGGTTGACATGCGGTTCCTGTCGAAGGCGGACCGCGCCGCTCGGGTGCACTTCACCAGCAGCGAAGGTGAGGCGAAGGCTGTGGCCTTGTTGGTGAGTTCGCCGGTAAGCAAGGTAGTCGCCAATGTCATGGTCGGCTTATTGCGGTCCGCGCCGACTCGGACGTTCACCGATGAGGCTCTGGCGGTAAAGTGGCTCATGACCCATCGGTGATGGGTCGAGCTGGTGTCGGGTAAATCAATGTTCTTTGGCCCCGCGGTCGGCGTGGGCAGGATTTCCTCGGCGGTTGGTTCAGGTGGACGGGTGGCAGTTCTCGTTCCAGGCGTCGATGAATCTGGTGATGCTCCTGCCTGGCGGTGCGACTTTCGTCGATCGACAGCACGCCCGCCTTCTCCGGTATCCGGCGGGTGGAGGTGCAACCCGAAGACGTCCCGGACCTTGGCGTCAGGTCGAGGTCGCTGGAGAACCTGACCGTCTCGAAGTCTCAACCACGTTCGTCCACGATCGGAATTTCGGGGTGAAGTGCATTCGTGATGCGGGGGTTGTCGGCCAGCCGAGTATAGACGGTGGGGTGTTCACTGTGCATGGACGACATCGTTGCGCGCCAACCGTTCACTTCTGAGCGCGGGCGGCGCGGCGTGGCTGAGCCGAAGCACCAGGATGGTCGTTTCGGCTGGCCGCAGGGTCATGTTGTCGCCGAACTCGGACTGCAGAGCGGTGAGTTCAGCTGCGAAGTCGGGGCTTAGTTCGGACAGTTCCTGCTGGGTGCGGGCGAATATGAAGATGGGTGATACCGGCTGCACCGCCAGGCTGTGGTGCGTCGCCGTTATCCAGACCCGTTGCATGGCCGAGCCACCACGCAGATAGTCGCGGGGCGACTCGCCTTTCACAGTGACGACCGCCAGGGCGGAGCTGGCGTTGACCCGGTCACGGGTACCGTCGCCAAGTGCAGACCCGACATTCCACGAGGCGAGATGGGCCATGACCTCTGCTCTGCCGGCCACTTGTAGTTTGGCGGTGTCCGTGGCGTCGAGACCGAGCGTTCGCACGTCGATGCCCTGGTCCAGCCGGTCGACGCCAGGCCATCGAATTTCGGCCATCATTTGTTGGTGCAGCCGCGGGGTGAGGTACCGGATCCGATCCGACTCGGCGAGCAGATCAGCCAATCGAGCAAGTTCTGCCGCTTCGGTGACGAGGTGAAGGTGTGCTCCCTCACTGTCTGCTGCCGCATACAGGTCGTCACTTACCTGCGGGGTCAGGGGCGCCCGAACGCCGAAGTTCCGGTTCGTGATGCGGCTGACCATCGCCGGGTAGTGCCGCGCCAAGTCAGCGTCGGTGCCTGACGCTATTGTGAGGGCCGCGACGGCGCCTTGGCCGCCGTGCGGAAAGTATTCGACTGGACCCACGGCGCTATGCCGGGCGGCCGCGACTCTGGCGTTGAACACTGCCGCGCCGATGGCGACCTGGCTGGCCCGGGACTTGACGTCCAACGCTGATGTCCGTTCAGCGGCCTGCGTGAGGTCGATGCCGTTTGCGGTAACCGTGATGGACCAGGGCTGGACATTACCGCCGGAGGGGGCTATTCGAACCGCGTGGATCAGTGCTTCGAGGGGATCGGTGGGCAGCTGGACAGTCAGATCCGTGACCGGTTCGCCGACCGTCGACCGCTTCGCCTCTTGAGGTGGCCGGAGGCCATCGAGGTGGGTATCGATGTCGACACGAACCCGCCCCGAGCGGAGGTCCCCACCGAGCCCGAACCGTCGGACGGCCGCCGCGACGGTCGCCGCCCCGAGTTGGACGTCCCCGCCCAGTTGCGGCCAGGTGGAAACGGACCGGTCGATCTCCATCATCGAAGCCACCAGTCGAGGCGAGATTTGCTCAGTCTGGAGAATGCGCATGACGAACGGTGCCTTGTCGCGGGTGGGCAGCCCCGCAAGCACCTGCGGGTCCAGTTCACCGAGCAAGCCGTGGAACAGTTCCAGGTCGGGATCGAGGTCGAAACGTTCGACGTCGAATAGGCCGCGGTCACTTGTGTCCATCAAAACAGGGATTCCTCGTGCCTTGGCCTCCTGCCGGATTCGAACTTTCATGTCCAACGAATCGCACTCCTCGACGATCAAGTCCACACCGTGGAAGAACCTATCCATGGACCCGTCGGTGAGTCCTTTTTCGAAAACCTTTACTGTCAGGTAAGGGTCCAGTTCGGCTATGCGGCGAGCCGTCACGACGGCCTTATTTATCCCGACGTCCAGTACGGTCGCCGGAATGCGGTTCAGATTGGACAACTCCAGGGCGTCGAAATCGGCTAATCGGAGCTGGCCGCAGAGTCCTTCCAACGCCAGGGTGTGCGCGATCGCGTGACCCACACTCAAACCGACGACCCCGACCGTCAGCTGCGACAACTTTTCCTGCTCGGAGGCGGTGATCTTGTTGCGGTTGCGGTCCAACCGCAATCGGCGGAACGCGACCGGCCCTAGCAGCCACACCAGGGTTCGCCGCCACGGGTAGTACACCCAACAGCCCGGGGCGGCGAGTTCCTGCGTCGTGACAGCCGGTTGTACTCGCCGCAGTTGTTCGGTCATCCCGCCCCGGTGGTCAATTACCTCGACCGCGGGATCGGCCCGCAGCTCCGCCAGTTCCGCCGCGTCGTCACCACGGTCGCCGGACAGGAACACTACCGAGTGCCCGGCGGAGCCGACGCCGGCGGCCGGGAGGCGGCTGCTCATGAGCAGACCACGACCCCGGGTATGGAGGGCGTCGGCAACCACGCCTGGGCGATCTGAGCGGATTCCTCCAGGACGAACGGGAGCTGCTCGGCGACGGTGAGATCCGCGAAAGTTTCACGATCCCACCACATCAGCACCGTGCGGTACCGCTCGTCGGGATATGCCACCGGCGTCACCGCGGAGCTGATCACGCCGCCGGTCGTCTGCCACCGTTTGACTGCATGCGCGGCGACGGTACCCATCACATACCGCACCTTCATCAGCGTCATCGAGTGGATGAAAATTCGGGCCAGGGCGTTGGTCAGCTGCTCACGACGCATCGCCTCGTCACTGACCCATCCCGACTTCATCTCGATGACCCCTTCGGGCAGGCGCTGGGAGATTTCCTCCAACAGCTCGGCCGTTCCAGGGCGGCCGGCCCATTCACTGACGGCGTGGGCCTGTGCAGGACGGTCGTATCGACCTTGCATTCGCATGCCCCCGACGACGGCGCCGTCAGCCGACAGTGCAACCACAAAAAGAGCCGTCGACCGACCATCAGCTATTTCGTCGTATTCCAGCACAACTTCCACGCCATGCTTGCGGTAATTTGTCCGGGCACCGTCGAGGTAAGAGTTCCACAGCTCCCACTGATCCTCCGGTCGAGCGACCACGAACACGCAACCCGACGAACGGTCATGGTAGGTGGCGACGGAACTACCAGGAAGTGAACGGCGCGAGAGCACGGCCTGAGATTCGGTGGGCATGTCAACATTCTAGAGATGGCGCCACCCATAAGGATGACACGAATCGGTGAAATAGTGGCCGGGCCAGAAACGCTCAGTAGCTAGAAGCGGCTCTAAAAGATCGCCGAAGGTAAATCGTTGGCTGCTGAAGCACTTCTCGCCACGCCGACTCGGCGGACGCGACACCCTTCGCTGGGCCGCCCATCATGCGGACCCGGGACCGGGTCAGGGTGCCGGTTGCGCTGCCCGCACGACCTGATTCCGCCCGTTTCGCTTGGCCACATACAAGGCAGCGTCAGCGGCGTCGATCACTATGGAGGCGGTCGCGCCGTTGTCTGGATACAAGGCGATCCCAGCCGACAACGTCACCCCAGGCAGCGGAGCGCCCCGGTGGTCCACCCGGACCTGCGACACCCGGGTTCTCACCTCATCGGCCCGAGCGACCAGTACGGCGATGTCGACATCGGCGAGCATGACCAAAAACTCTTCGCCCCCATATCGACACGGCAGGTCCCCGACCCGCAACGAGCCGCGGATGGCATCGGCGACGCCTTTGAGCAGCTGGTCGCCGGCGTCATGCCCATGAACATCGTTGATCTGCTTGAAGTGATCGATATCGGCCATGATGACCCCGAATGACCGACCCGAATAGTCGGTACGGGCGACCTCCCGGTCGATCCACTCCTCAACGAAGCGGCGATTGAGCAAGCCCGTGAGCGGATCACGCAACGCCTGCAACCGCAGCGTCTCCCGCAACTCCAGATTCGCCAACGCCATCGCCGTCTGCTCCCCTACCGCCATGCCCAGGTTCTGTTTAGCCTGCGTCAGCCGGCGGCTGGAAACCTGCAGCGGCGGACTCAGGGCATGGTCCATCAGGTACAGCAGACCGGTGATCTGACCGTGTGCAGACATCGGTATGCACACCGAATCTCCGGTGCGGTCCTGCAGATGCCGACAAGAAAGCGATTGGCCTCCCACCTGTACCAGATGCGATTGTCCTCGGCGCAATCCCCAGCAGTCCGTGGGAATAAGAACATCCACACCGCCGGTATCACCCCAGGCCAGTTTCAACTCCAACACGTTCCGCGAGGCGCGGTACAGATACACAGCCCCGGACAGACCCGCGAAGATATCGGCCAACGAACTGCTCATGACCGCGAACGCCTCCTCGACGCTCTCGCAGGCCTGCAACAAATTTCCGAACACCGTGAGCTGCGAAATGTCGTCATTGAGCTGCTGCAACTCGGCGGTCCTCACCTGGACCCGGGCCTCCAACTCGTCCCGGCTCGCCTGAAGTTCCTCGCCCAGCATATTGACGCCGACAATGATCGCATCCATGTCATCATCCAACAACGAAGGTGTCCCCCGAGCCGTCAAATCTCCGGCGGCCAGTTGCGTGAGCAGCTGAACCACGGCGTCTATCCGGCCGTCACGCGGTTCACTCACGGTGCGTGCCCAACCACGCCAACGCCGCCGTCTCCTCGGTGAACATCCGGGTCGGCACCGGCATCCGATGCAAACCGATCATAAAATTCGCGACGACCTTACTCACCGCCGAGGCGACCAACAAGGCCACCGCGGTCGCCCTGGCGTCGACCCCGGTGAAATGTTCACGGGCAGCCCGTTCGGCCTTCGACAGATACCTCATGTCGACCAGCACCGGCACCGCGCCGCGACCCAGATCGCTGGTCGCCGACGTGACCGCCTGAGCCTCCTGCAACGTACACACAGAACCGCGTTGCCAATCGTTGCGTGCAACGCCGTGGGATTCGTCCCACCAAACCCGGCACGCCGATTCGACATCCACCAGGCGCTCCTCACATAGCTTTCGGTCCAGGGAGCAACACACCGGACCCATATCGAATCGATCATAAGACCCACACTCACAGCCGGCCAAGCACATTGTCCGCAGCCTTCGGCGTCGTCAGTGACGCCCAGTCACCAAAAAAGCTGCCAGGCACAATCACCTCAGTCATGGCGCTCACGAGAAGCTATCCCACTCATCAAGGGTCACTCGCTGCGACCATCGGGCAGTTCGAGCACGAAAGGATGAAATGTTCGAACGCAAGCCGTTGATAGCCGACGTCGTCGGGTCGTCACCACCTGTCGCCGCCAGCAATCAGGGTGAGTCGTTCGCGGTGCAGCGGAACCACGCCGTCTTCGCCGACTCGCCGCTGCCTACGCGGACGCTGATCACCGCCGCCAGGCGATCAGCTCGAAAAGTGTCAGGAAGACGGTGCGAACTGATCTCGGTCCCTGGCCACGCCGGGCGTTGCCCGGCGCGGGAAGGAACCTTGACGACCGAGATCATCGATGCCACGCCGAATCTGAAAGGGATGGATTAGCAGTTCGCGCAGGCTCCGGTCGCGCAGGCCAGATCCGAGGATGTGGAGTTGATCCGACCGAGTGGTCAGTTTGACCGGGCTGACCAAGTCGGTGCTGGAGACCGCGCTCGAGACGGCGCTCACCGAGCACCTGGGCTACCACCAGTACGAAGCGGCCGGACGGGACGGCGGGAACTCCCGCAACGGCGGCCGCACCAAGACCGTGTTCACACCGAGATCGGACCGGTGGAGGTCGAAGTGCCGCGGGATCGGGACGGCACCTTCGAGCCGGCGATCGTGCGGAAGCGGCAACGCCGGCTGTCCGGCGTTGACCCGATCATCTCGTCGTTGTCGGCCAGAGGCCTGCAACCGGGGAAGATTTCGGCGCATTTGCCGATGTTTAAGGCGCAACCGTCTCTGAAGACACCATCTCCCGCATCACCGACAAGATCTTGGAGGAGATGGCCCTACTGGCGCGGCCGGCCGCCCTAGGTGAAGGTGAGGCGTTGCCGGGCCGACCGTTCCAGCAGTTCGGCGAGAGCTCCCGACGGTACCTGTCCCTCCAGGTCGGTCAGGCAGGCGCGCACCACGTCGACGATCATCGGCAGAGGATGCTGCCCGTTGAATTCGCGGAACAGTCGTTCCACTACGTCGGCGTAGCTGAACTCAGTCACCAGATGATTGTGCACTTCCAGCAGTGAGCTGCGGTGATGGTCGCCGCTTCTACCCTTCCGGGAGATGCGGGGATCCGCGGCTGACGATCCGGCCTCGAAGAGGTCACTGCCGGGTTTTTGTTGTGCCCTTGTTCGGTCAAGCCGCGAACGGACCCCGAATGAGACCGGACGACACGACGCCCCCCATGGTTTGCCGACCGCAGGTGGCATTGGAAAACCGTCCACTCTCGGCCCTACCCCCGGGGGCGTTTGCCGCGGCGTGAGCAGGGCCGTGATCCCCTGAATAGTATTGGGTCAGCATCGACAAATGCTTTTGTGATGCGCGCCGAACGGACGTAGTCGCCTCGCTGGTGTTGCGGCGAACTGCCTGAGCGAACTACCTGGGTGGTCCTGACCACGCAGCCGAGGATGCGACTTCGGGAACGGTCCAGAGGGGGAATGGATGCGATGCTGCTCAACGATGACGCACCGCGCGCACGTGGACGTGGGCACGCCTGCTTTGAATCTGCTCCCTCCGCTGTCACATCGGCGCAACGGATCGAATCCGACTCGCCGATCGGCACATGGTCGTGGCCCTGGGTCATCCTCGTCGACTCTGACCCGACCCGTGCACGCCGAAGGCGGGTCGCTTTGACCAGGTGTGGATTTCCTGCCGTCGATGTTGTCCACGATGTGGACGAGGTCGACGAAGCCGTGAACCGTTCCGCGCATCAGCGTCTGGCTCTGGTGGTTTTGTCGGCCGGCGCCGATTCCGCGCCGGTCATCGCGGCGCTTCGAGCCGCCGGCTGTGCTCAGATTGTTGCGATCAGCCCCACCCGGGAGGTGGGCCGCATCATCAGGGCCGTCGGCGCCGGAGCGACGGGGGTGATGATCACCTCCGGCAAAGTTGATTCGACCGGCAGCGCCTGCGGTATCGAACTGTCCTCGCCGCAGATCGCGATCATCGAGTTGGTCGCCCAGGGCCGGACCAACCATGCCATCGGCGAGGAACTCGGCCTACCGGAATCGACGGTCAAGAACCACCTGAGCAAGATCGGGTGCAAGTTCCACGCCGCCGACCGTGCACACATCGTCGCGCTCGGTCTGCGCGCCGGCGTCATCGACTGACCCGTTCAGTGCAGTGACGCTCCGGGTGTCCCCGGTCGCAACGCAGAAGCCATCATCTACGAACTGTCCGCTTCATTAGCCGGTCAGCGGGACCGTCATTCGGCCACGGGTCCAGGCCGGCGTGCCGGGTGACGCTGACCGTTCCGGCGATCGGGCCGACCTCGATGCCGCTAGCCCGCCGCCACCCCGAGACGGCTTATCACGCAACGTGATCCACCGGCCGAAGTGACGCGCCTGGCCCCGGGTGGCCTGAGCCCGGGTGACGCCGATCGCCCACCTGAACCGAAACCACCGCAACAAGACCATCGCATCTGACCGCTTGGTTCGCATCGGCCATGGTTGCCGACCGTAGACACAAGGTCAGAGCACCTTTTCGCATCACCGGAACGCCGCGATTGGATTACCCGATGAAAGCAGCAGGTTGGTGGCCATCAGTGGGAGCGTTGGTGACGTTGCCGGTACAGGTCCGCGTCGGCGCGGGCGATGACGTCGGCGCTTGATTCGCCGGTTTGCAGTTGGGCGAGCCCCACGGTGACGGTCAAACCTAATCCCCGCCTGAGCCTGAGCGTGGCGCTTCTCGGGACTGCGGGCGCTACGCCCGATTGCGGATGGGGTTGCGATGTGGTCACACTTCCGATGCGGCTTCAGCGCCTCGATTGTCACGCACGGTTAGGATGGGTCGAATCGTCGCGCCGATCGGAAGAGATCTTCACTCGATGAGTGCCGGGGCCGCGGCCACGTGGTGATCAGCGATGACCACCGGGTGGACACCGACACCATCCCCACGCAACGCCATCAATAACCAACGGTTCGCATCCCCCCGCCGCTGCCGGTGAAGCAGCCCGGCGACCCAGCCGATGACGTCG
>JAABUJ010006435.1_pt1 | contig 11370 bp, 14 predicted proteins | sample 5559131 | NCBI WGS metagenome assembly JAABUJ01 (sample SAMN10711875, study PRJNA513366) | rock metagenome | isolation source: Antarctica rocks | place: Antarctica: Victoria Land, Mt New Zealand nord | collected 2016-01-07 | reverse complement strand
TTGAGGCCTCTTCCTTCCATCCCATCATACGAACTTTAGGATATTAGGTTTTCCATTCCCAAAGGCACGTTCACAGAGCCAGCAATCGACTCGTCACTATGTCTGAGACTTCGCTGCAGTACCAAATCCTCAAACCAGGAGGGTCATTGACTAAAGCCTCTGTCCCGCGCCCTGCTCCAGGCCTCGAAGAAATATGCATCCGCACCAAAGCGGTGGCTTTGAATCCCTTGGATTGGAAAAGCCGAGCCTTTGGAGTAATGGTGCAGTCCTGGCCCGCTGTCCTTGGTGTCGATGCCGCCGGTATCGTTGATTCCGTTGGGGAATCAGTCAAGGACTTTCAACCTGGGGACGAGGTCTTCAGTCTTTGCGGCATGGGCAACCGCGCAGGTGCATTTCAGGAGATCGTTACGGTCCCTTCGCATCTTGTAGCTAAGAAGCCTGCTTCGTTGACGTTCGAAGAAGCGGCATCACTCCCGTAAGATACTACCGTGCGTAAAGGGGATCATTGAGTACGGGACACTGACTGATCTCTCTGTAGGATCTGCTACCTCACGGCCGCCGCCGCAGTCAATGATGGCTTGCATGTCCCGTTGCCTCATCTTGATCCTAGCGGTAACAGCTCTCTAAGATCCATCCTCGTCCTGGGTGGCAGCTCTGGCGTCGGCGCAGCAGCCATCCAACTCCTCCGACTGGCTCTGCCCTCGGCCACTATTCTGACAACCAGCTCTGACAAGCACCATGCTCACCTTGTTTCATTGGGTGCTACCAAGTGCTTCGAGAGATCTGCTCAGGAAAATACGTCTGCTATCAAGGCAGCGACTCCAGGTGGCTCCGGCGTCGACGCCATCTTGGACGCTGTCACGGCCGCCGCCAGCCAGCCAACTGTCTTTACTGCGCTCAGTCCCGCTGGGGCGAAGATTTACTCGCAAGTCGTCACTGGACAGGATGTTGACGTGCCCAGAGGAATCAAATCGACTGCCGTCTTTGGTCGACAGATCTTCGCCGCGAAGGGTGAAATGACCGCGATGCCGGGTTTGGCAACTCTGGTCCAGAACGGGAAGTACAGGTTGCCTCTCAAGATCGAAATTGTCGGAAAAGGGTTTGAGACCATTGAGCGGGGCTTGGATAAGCTCATGAAAGGCGTCAGTGGCACCAAGTATGTAGTGAGTCTGTAGCTAGCTTCAGAGCATACAGTGTGACTTTGGACTGTTGCGCTTGGCACGACGTCCAAACATCGGTAGAGACTAAAGCTCAATTTAGATCACTCTTGATCCAAAATTCTGCACGCAGATGTACGAGGTACCGTCGCTACTACGTTTGGGACCTAGAAGTGAGCCCTCTATGTGTATTCATGAGGTGTTTGGGCCACCGGCCACCTCGCAGCACCTCCCCATCGGCATGTAGGCGTATGGCGGAGGCCGCCAGGACTGCTCCGAAGCCGGCTAATTCTCTCCTGCCTAGGCGGCAGCAGCAAAAGTGGAGTGGGAGGGCGGGTCAAAAAGAGACGAATACAATGAGAAGGGAATGTAGGCGGTCACCATACTATACAGTATGGTAGGCGGCCAAGCACTCTCCCCTTGATCTTCCTCGTCCCCGGCATGTTATGCAGGGCTCTTCTTGGGTGTCTTCGCTGTAAGAGAGATCTTTGTTTTACCATGAACCCGTTCCATAAAGACGGCCTAAGGAGGTGCTATCATGCTGATTCTCCTCCCTGCCTTTCAACATCGAGAACCTCAGCAATGCAAGACCATACACTCTGCTTATCGTTCTCTTGGGATTTTGGTTGTGAAGTGCTTGATTGGGATTGTTGATTGGTCTAAGCACTGATGAAGTTCTATCGTGAAGCGAAGTTTCCAGCGTTAAAGCTGACAGCAACACACAGGGGAATAAGTTCGGACATGACTAGCTGCAGGAGAGTGTCGTACGCCAAGCCTCTGCGGGCTGGCATGCTCTCAGCCACCAACAAGAAGGGGCTTGGCATCACAAAAACCTTGCCTCGCTGGCGATCGGTGAGCTTCATCGCCAGTCCTTGCCCTGTCCTTGGAGTGAGCACCGTCAACGTGAGTCACGACCTCGAAGAAGCCCTCAAGAGCTTCAAGGCGTGGGTATTTCTCGCTATAGAGTCGAAATTCGAGAACGGACTGATGGGGAGAGGTTATATGGTAGTCTAACAGATTTTCTTCTCCTTTTCCCTGGACATACGCGGACTTTATTCAATTCCTATATACAGTACACGTGCGGAATTCCAAGCGTATTCCATCTGACAGACACTTCGACATTTTATACTACATATTAAATTGAGGCCAGTAAAGCGGCCAGCGCCGAGATCCCCAAGGCTGCCCACCCGCCACGCTGAACGCGTCCAGCCTCGCCGGTGAAAGCCTGGGGGCTTGTAGATGGAGACGTGGGACTCGCGGTGCCGGAGCCACTGCTGTTGCTCATCATGTTTGTGCTACTTTGACCGTTCAGCATAGCTCCGAGCATTCCGATCTCAACGGTCCCGCCGCATGGAGCAGCAGGAGGCATCACGCAGCCGTTGAGATAGTCGCCTAGCGTTCCGACACCCATCCCTTTCATGCTGACCATCTCGGGCGTGAAGGCCGGAGTCAAAGAGGTGCTGTTGGTGGGGAATATGACGGCCTTCATGTGGGAGCCGATGTAGGATGCATGGATACCTGAAGACGGATTCCTTTAGCTTGGCTTTCACATAGAGACGGAAGATTGCGCGCTACTCACCGTGCTCGGCTGCAAGCCTTGCCATGAGGAATGCTGCCTGCGGAGACTGCACGTAGTCTGCTAGACCGATAAACGCGCCGCACATTGTCGCCTCGAAGATGTATGCATTCATAAGATGCGATGCGGCGTCGGTGACAGGCGGGTACGAGAAGCTACAACTCGGTTTCATCCCCCCAGCTGCCATGCCGGCCTGTAAGAGGGCCTCCTCGCCGAGTTTGGCCTGCACGGCCAGTCCCATGGTGTTGGCGAGAAAGTCAGTCATTGGCTTTGTCGGCGAGGGCAGGGAGGAGTAAAAAGATTCATTGACTGGCACCGAGTCGTAGTAGTTCGCGAGGAGATTTTGCAGAACGTAGCCGTACACGATAGCGGGTGCGTCGCTGGAGCCTGGGCTGACAGGGCACATATAAGTCGCCGACGCAACGGCAGCCGTCGAGAGAAGCTGGAGGGGAGTGGAAGCCTTCATTTTATTCGATCCACTAAAGTAACGGGATATTCGATTTACAGATGGCCGAGCTTGGGATGTTTTAGCCAGGCGTGTTGGAGGGAAGGCACCTCGATAGTCTTATACCACGAGTCTCCACTGTCGTCAGCCAAGCCCCCAAGAAGCAGCCATGCCCTTACGAGAGACAATCCAAGTAGCTCAGTACCTTAGACCCCGCGAAAAATACATGCAGACTACCTCGTACGTTGAAAGTCAAACTACCTTACCTAGTGCCTACCCCGCAAACTGAACCGACTTCCGGATGCCATCTTTGGTGCTAAGTCCGGCTTAGTAGAGGTCGAGATTACGGAATCCGAGTGAAAACGGCGGATCCTTTCGATTAGTGGACTTGTAGTGGGACGAGAACGGTAATTGATCGTCGTGGGAGCAGTGGTAGTGCTGCTTTAGGGTAGTGAGTTCAATTAAGCGCACCGCTACCATGGTTCGCGTGTGTCGCTTTAAGTCGATTTATGTTCAAGTCAGGGGTAATATTACGAGCCTTCGAGCCGGCCTATCCGCCCACGCACGCGACAGCGCTGTGGTGGAACCGTGGATGACGTCTGCCTGTTCAAACCTCATGAATAGGTGATATTTGGTGGCCCGTTGCCTTTTAGCACTTCGAGTCCTACCCAACTACCTCACTCGTGTCGCACAGAAGTGAGGTCGGCCAAGCCTTCAACGGATCCAGGCCCGTACATCCGATGGGTGCGACCTTATGTGACTAGAGGCTTGGCAGGACTCATTCTTGGGCGACCGGAGTCCTTACTTCAACCACGCATGATCATGGAAGCGAATACTGCCCCTACAAGCTGGCCCAGTCAGGCTTACTCGACAGCTGCAACTTCAGTACCACTACATACAAATATATCGAACAGTACTAACGTCGCACAGTCAGATAGGGGTCAGGCTTCGACGTGGAATCCAGTCCGCAGCTTGACTGCAAGGTGTATACGATTGCTCGCAAACGCTCTTTTCCTTTCAAGACTTTACAATCTTTCGGTTGTTGCATAGTAGCAACGTTTCTATCTCAGAATTTGCTTCATGATTACATGTCTCTCGAGGTTGGTTATCCTCCCAAGATTGCTGGCAGTCGCCATCGCCACGCGTACCTCTACCTCTTCTTGCATCCAGCACCTTTCTTTTTTCTACTCAGATGCAAGAACCTCTTCATCTTGCTTCCTATCCGCGGCCCAAGCTGCTAACAGACTACAGCGCACCGTCCGTCTCGCGCGCCAACTGGTGGTGCCTAGAGAGTGAGATGTACGGTTTCATAGGATATTCATACCCCTCGGGATCCAGACTGTGGTGATCATACCAATAGTCAACTGCCAATCAATCCAGACTTTGCGAAAACAAGCGTGGTTTTGACGCAAGCATGATCAGGATAGATGCACTAGGATGTCGAGGTCAGCGTGTGAGAGAATGTCCTGAAAGCGGCTATCATGAACAACATGTTCGTCATTCCACAGATAAAGATAGCATTCCGAGCCATCAAGCCGGCCTTTCGCCATTGGGGATACCAGCTATCCGCACATGCGCGCGACAATGTTGCAGATGGTGGATGACGCATGCCTTTTGCAGACCTCATGATGAGTCAGCAGGGTGGATGGTATCTATTACTGCTCCCCACTCCCTTTCTAACGTTTGGATTCCTATACAGGTACCTAGGAACTATCAGCTGCTTGTGTGGACATATTGCCCCATACCGCCACCGTATATTTGCGACAGGAAGGTGAGGATGGGGTTATAGGTGTGAATAGACTGTGCGTGTGAAGTTTGTTGATATTGGACAAGAGAAGGAAGATAAACTCAACAAAGATATTCTTAGGGTACAAAGAGGCATTCTACTCAGATTTCTCAAACGGGCAACAGAGAAATTGTCTCAGAGCCCCTGTTCTATTTCATTGGATATCGATAGTCTCATACCCCATTGTCCTCCTGCTATAGCGCGTCTGTCAGGCCTCGCTGTCTAGCAATTCCTTGCTTGCTCTATCCCTCCCCGCCCCCTCTCATCCCCATCCTTCGCCGGCCATCTAAACCTCGCAAACTGACAGTGCCAGCACAAATTATCTAGCTCAGTTACCCTCACTATATCATTGACCGTATACCCGCATTCGTGCCCAGAAAGGTAGGTTGCGCAGTCGTCGTAGGTTTTGCGTAGGACGGTGCCGCAGACGCAGAGGGTGAGTGTGGGGCGGCACATTCTTATTCTGGGGATTTTGGGCTTAGAGAGCAGGTGTGAGGGGGGTTGCTGGCTTGGTGATGGGGATGTTGGGAGAAGAAGTATGGTGCAATCTGATGTGCAATGGTGGCTTCGAGGGAGGTTTTGTATGGAGTTCTGCATTTGTAGAGGAGTGGGGGATGTAGTTGGTTATGTATTGGCTTGGTATGGGTTGGGGGCAGGGGCCGAAGTGTGGTGATGGAGAAAGATGAAACAATGTCTTTGTACTGATGAATGAAAGCCGGATGACGCTCTTTGTGCTAGTGCGGATGAAGAGAGACGGCTAATTTGTCTTAGTGAGCGACAGGAGCAATGAGCTGTGGAATATGGCTTTCTCAAGGATTGGGTCTTGGCTTCATATGAGTCTGCTGCGTTTTACTTTTCGAGAGCTGCACTTTTCGCGCTGATGTTTCCTAAGTAGGCGTCTTCATTAGACTACACTATTGATGCTTAAGAGATAGGTAGTCGTATACCGTTCCACGGTAACAGATTATCTGCCGAACCAAAAGAAGTAGAATATAGATACAGAAGATAGAGACAAATAGCCACGCCTTACCCGTATAATTCATCGATGCCAGGATCATGGACTAACCAGTGCACAACCAATTGAAGAAATGTGAAAGTCGATGTAAAACGCATGAACTGATGTGAATTAGCTATAGGAGTATAGCCGGAAGTTTCTATTCTTCTTCTTGGGTGTCCGAATTATACATTACTGTAGTATACTGTTTAGAGCACAAAAAACAGGGGCCCGTGACGAAAGAATCGCAGCTTTCCCAATCTAGCTTATCACCCTTACCACTTGTTCTTACGACCTCGCGTGGGCTCGGGCTGATACTCGTCATCGTCATCTTCCATGACAACATCATCATCGCTCTCTTCGTCAGAATCTACTTCGTCGACTTCACTTACAGTGCGCGCGGGCTTCGCTGGTCGCTTCGATTTCTTCTTGGACGCGGGAGCCTTGATCTCCTCTTCTTCACTTTCTTCTTCGTAATCGCTTTCGTACTTTCGTTTGGTGCCGCGGTTTTTCCGTCTAGAAACCCATCGGTCAGCATTCTCAACTTCTAGGTTTCCCATATGTTTTGAGAAGCATGCTATTGCACCGCGCTCAAGTCGAGCTTCCGTCTGCTTTCTGGGTTCATGTGCGACCTTCTCCCGAGCAAGCATATAACAGAGGCTTCCCTCGTGGGTCCGGTGTGGCTGCCGTGGGTATGTGTGAGGGATTCGATTCTTCTGACAGTCGTTGATGAAATTTTGAGCGGCCCTCATCTCCGCGATCGAGGAGAACATAGCCCGGTTTTTTCCACCAGGTTCCAGGGGCAAGATTCGATGCCTATACGATTTTGGAGTCAGCATTCCTTCCTTTGAGATTAGAAATTAGAGGATGGAGAATTAAGCCATATCTCGAGCTAGATATGTTACAGTGCTCTTGAAACGCTGGAAAGGGGGCAGGGAATACTCGGAAAGGAAGACCTACTCGGCTTTAACATTGAGCTCGGCGCACATGCGAGGCCAGTCAAAGTACTTTTCAAGACAGTAGAGATGGCAATATCCTGCATTATGCATCGGATCGTAGTCGCTTTGAAGATGGCGCTCATCAAAGCAAACTCGGTATTGAGCCTGCCCAATCAAGTTGAGGTCCGCGACACAGCTTGATAGTCGACAACGACTAGTTGTACTATGCCCGTATCTTCGCTTCGAATCCGCCGGGTGCCGTTGAATCCAAAGTCGAAGCCCGCTGTTTCGTGGGTTATAGTGACCGTAAATGTCCGTGTGAAGCGGATGCTCGAACATGTAAACTCGAAGCTGTTCGACTGAAAGAAGAAGTCCTGGTTTGAGCTCGCCGTTAGGTGAGTATTGGTAGATGTTATCTTTTCCCCATTTACCCCAGGATTCTGGCGTAGGACCTTGAGTATAAACATCCCTTGGATCGAAACTTAGCGTCTGACGCGTCCTTTTTCCATACTGCTTAGGATGGATTTTCGATAACCTTGCGCTAGTCAGGATCTCTTTCATAATATGGGCGGGAGCGGTGTCTGCCCTCTTAAGTGCGGGTTCCCTACGACTCGATTGATTGGGAGAAGCCTGACGCTCCTGAGGGGCGCTCTCGAACGAGGCAGCGTCCATATGAGCCGTGACCGCTACTTGCGAGTACTGATCCATATCATTAGAGATATCAGCTTCCGTCGGAAAGCTTTCTAGTGATGCATCATTAGCGCTATATAGATTCGCCCGGAACTGGTAATATTCCGCAGCTTGAGTGTACCATGTCGCAAGGTGAGCAGCCTGATCTGGTCCCTGGGCAAAGAGAGGTGTCTGTGGTGGGACGAATTCGGCAGGAACTGTCGGTGTAGACAAATAGTACGGCGGCTGCTCCGTAGATGGTGCAGGCGCTGGGTACGCAAGGTCGAAGGAAGATTGTTCGACAGGTGCGTGAATTTGCTGGAGATCCAAGGAAGTCACAAAGCCACTCTCAGGGCCATTTGGCTGATCGCTGGAAAAAGTTGGTTTGAGGGGAAACTCAAAATCGACGTTCGACAGATAGCCTGGTGAAGGTCCCGCAAGTTGATCGGATGTGAATGCAGGTAGTCCACCATCTTCATTAAGCTCCATCTGATTGAAATCCAGTAAGTTTTCGAAGTCTAGTGGCGATCCAGTCGCCACTTGCCACTCGTCCTCAATTGCAGCGCCCATGAATGGGTCCATCTTCGACAGTTGACTCGATGGGAGAGTACACGGTCAGCGTGAATGCAGACTACTCAATGGCCTCTAACTTGCAACTGTAAGTTAGTACGGGTGGAGCGGTGTCAGAATGCTGACCTTCAATCTACCCAATCATTGGCCTTATGTATCACATTCAGACAAGGCCTTGTTGTGCAAGATCAGACAATGCATCATGGACAATGCCCTTGTGAAGGAGACAAAGAGACTTTGCGTGCATTACTTGGTCATTACCGTTTTCTTGAAGCAAGACGTTTAGGAGAACATTGACTAAGGATTATTGAAGACTGCACGCTGAGACAAAGAGAGCGAGAGCGAGAGTGGAAGTGTCATTGAATTGCTTAATGAGGCGACATGTCTGCAAAAGATCTAGGCAAGCGGAAGTAAGATGTTGAAACCGTGCGTGGCATGTACGAGTATTCGAAGAGCATAATGTTTGCCAGCTAGTTGCGATCGATATTTCCCATGCGTCGGCTTCGAAGCAATCTTCACAATTTTTTCGATATTTTTATGCTATCGAGAATCTCTGTGATACGTCTATCGACGGCGACGAGGTGCTAAGGTACGAGGTGGCCGATAGTCCAAACACCTCTTGTGTGTAGAAAATGGCTTGCTTTTGCCTGTTTTGAGTCCCAAAAGCAGTAGCAGATGGGCGAATTTGCAAAGAGGGCAGAGCAAATGCACCGGTATAATAGGCTCGCGTACGGAATTCCTCTTCAACCATAACAAAGGCGCCAAAGAGTGAAGCAGACAAGAGAGAGGAAATTAACACCAATGGATGGTCCCAAAGAGTCATTCTTCATTACGTCTTGTTGTAAGGGCGGCTGAGAAAATTAGTACTCACCAAGGCCAGTGCAGGAAGTGCTTATCCGCACGCTGGTCATGACTCAGACCAGCTTTCTTGTGTTGGCTTCTTTAATATGGGCCTCTGTAGACATAACGCCTTTCCGACAGTTTGCTCTAAGTTTTCCGTGGTGTCACCCGCAAGTAGCGGTCTTTCCTCGTCGAGGCTATGGGGTGCTAACGCACTTTACAGCTCTGGTGGCCATTTCGTGCGTCGTCCTTTGGACTTGGGCTCAGTTAAGTATGGCAATGACGATGGTGATGGAATCGGAGAATGCGGAAGTTTTCCCAGGATCATCTCGTGTGGGTGCAATGATTGGACGTCAAGAATAGATGTGGCTTGCGTCTAAAGAGAGCAAAGCAGTATGTTTTCTAGCAATGTGGAGTACCGACAAGTGGAGATGACGACATCCATTGACTCACGGGGTTTGTTGACGTCAAGATCGTTGTGCTCCAGATGCAGGAACTGTGTGATTATGATTGGTCCAACGTCTTATAGATTGGATGGTTATGATGCATGACTGGGGACGATTGGATAAGCTTGTCCAAGGAGAAATATTGCGAAACGGATGACCATCCGTGGATAGAGTACCATTCGTGGATTACCTCACTCGTCTCATGAACATGCAGTCTAAGGTTTTCCCTATAAACCGTGTACTCCATTGATGGATCCACGAACAGGATGCCCGACCTATGAGATGATGGGGAGCCTCGGGCAACAGAAGTCATGAGAACTCCTCGGCCTTTCAGTTCGTCATCGTTACAACTGTTCCATTCACCTTAATTTGAACAAAATCTTGACTGGATCAAAAAGAAGTTTTTTCCGAATCTTTTTCCGTGATGTACGCACGTCGACGATGTTTCACGAGATCGAGTGAGTGGATCCATGAAAAGAGCAATTTATCCATCGATGGTGAAGTTATCCGTGGAAATGGTACATAATCCAAGGAGCGGCCCGGACCATGATCGGGATACAACATTCGCACAGCAAACCCAATAGAAGTATTATTTCCGAACGATGCTGGACGTCATGCTCAGCATTTTTTGGTCTTGCAAGTCCTGCTAATAAAACGTGCCGGTATCTGCTTGTCATTCCAAGCTGTTCACTTCTTTTTAGCAAGGACATAGAGTACTCACGAGTTGAAATTTCTCTTCATACAACCTTAGCTGAACTTCTATGCAATAGATAGACAACATAATAACGCGCCTAATACCGTAGTTCCGTGTTACTAGTGCTCCGATCTCGATTATACCAAAGCAATACCGAAGACCATGCAGTACCTGTATCAAGGCACTCCACCACCGACCACCACCGAAGAAGTCCGTGAGCTTGTCATCCAATGCCTCAGCCTAGAGAGCTAGCGATTCTCCTTCGTATGTAGAGACATGGACGTTGCAATGTTCGATTTCGAGCATCGAGTCAGCAGACTCGACGCTATTACAACTCTCAATGTCTTGCCAGCATCGCAAAGGCCCAGAATCTCATCCTTTCACGGTATCAAGGACTTGTGTAACAGGATATTAGAATCTCAACTTACGGTCGTTGTCCCGCACGAGAAGCTTGCTTCGCATAGACAGACGACGGAGCCGGATGTATTGTATGAGCTGCTCTCGAAGCGATATCTCGCACTTTCAGGCCTACCAACACCGCCATCTTCCGTTCTGGATCTCGACGGCTGCCCAGGCTCGGTAGAGCAAAAGCTTTCCATAGCGTCCTCTTGGATCCACAGTTTTGCCATTCCTCGCGTGTTCAAAACGCAACAAGGCATGTCGAGTGTAGGCACGTTTATTATCCGGACAGAATCCGAACGTGAAGAATTGGTTCGTTCTCTGTCAGCGGTGTTGCTTCGCAACACTTTGCATAGCGTGAATGCCTGCAACGCACACCTTTATCCCTCCTCACTTATCTCGCAGGAAATGATCAAGCGGGAGTCGCCATGCTTTGCTACCTCTTTCTTCGTCCACAGAAACGGCAACTGTACCTTCCTGGGAGCTTGTTGGCAGGAGATGTCCGAATCGAACGCGTGGCTAGGGGCGCGCATCCGCTACTCGGATCAAGACAAGCTGAAGCATAGGCTCTGGAGAAAAATCTGCCAGATCTCAAACTTCCTGCGCGGGAAAGGATATTATGGCCCCGCTGGTGCAGACATTATACTAGAGGACGCTCGCAAACGATCGAGTCCTAGGCCCTGGATTATCGATTTGGATGTGCGCATAACGGGCTCTCTTTCCTTGGGCTTCTTGAGGGGGCATTTTTCTGATAGAAGGGGCCTGGACGAGGCCTGTGTTACGCAGAGGTTCAAGTTTCGATTGAATAGGAACGCCTTCTGCACCATCTTTGCGGCGGAGATCCAGGCGGGGAGGA
>JAABUJ010006434.1_pt1 | contig 11371 bp, 11 predicted proteins | sample 5559131 | NCBI WGS metagenome assembly JAABUJ01 (sample SAMN10711875, study PRJNA513366) | rock metagenome | isolation source: Antarctica rocks | place: Antarctica: Victoria Land, Mt New Zealand nord | collected 2016-01-07 | reverse complement strand
TGGTCCAGGGAAACGGCGTCGGTCTCCGCGTCGGCGGGCGCGTTGGCGAGCGTGGGCAGGTCGCGCCACGCGGCACCGCGCGCGGGATCACCGAAGAGCGCGGCTTCGATGTCGGCGGGGGCGAGGGGACCGCGGGCGCTCACGAGCCGGCCGTTGGCGTCCACCCACACGGCGAACACCTCGCCGGTGCCGACGTGCTGCCAATATGCGACCGTCGTCCATGCCATGCGCCCCGCCCTGCTCTCGCTTCTTGCCCTCGCCGTGGACCTGGGTGGCGCGGTGCCACCCCTCCCCCTCGCAGTATCGCAGGTGCCAGCGATCCCGGCGGCTTGGCGGCCTGTCGTGCGCCGGTGCCGCGTCCCTCGCCGCCGTCCGCAATCGCCCTTGAACCCGGACGCCTGGGCCGTACCCTCCGCCCCGTCGCTGCGCGCGGGGCCGTCGTGCGCGGGGGCTAGGACCGGGCGTGGTCCCACGGCGCGGTGGTCCTAGGACCGGGCGTGGTCCCCACCCCAGGGTAAAGGGGGGGACCACGCTGGTCCCACCGGGCCGATTTCACGCGTCAAACGAGGGACCAGGGTGGGACCATGGCGCTGGTCCTAGTCCCCCGGTTGGTCCCACGGAAACGGCGTGTGTGGTCCCACAGAAATGACCTCGTGGTCCCACAGCATCGGCCCGATGGGGCCACGCCGGCACGTCCTGTCGTCCCACCATGAGGGCCGTCCCATCGCTCCCCCAACAGGCTAGCGACAGCCGTCCAGACGGGGTCGCACGACGCGCAGGACGGTGAGGGCCACGTACGCGCCGACGAGGGCGGCGGCGAGGATCGCGGCCACGACATGGAGGGCGGGCGCGGAGGCATGGGCCAGCGGGGTGAGAGGGCACGGACGATCAGACACCGATACGAGCTTGACGGCGAACCACCATCTCAGTTGAGCGGATCCGGGCGGGCAACCAAACAACGAAACGGGCTCTGGTCTCCCAGTCCCATGCCTGACCCACGGCCGGCCCTACGCCACGCACCCCGCCTGGCGCTCCCGCCGCCCCAACGGTGAGAGCGTACCAGGTCCGCTACCCCAGCTGTCCAGAACATCCTAACAACGAAAGCTTCGTAAAACAGCCAAGTATGACAGCATGGCCTTTTGTGACACGACAGGGTCTAGCCTATGTGTGGATAACATCCTGGCCCACACTCCCTAAATGTGGTGTACTATGAGTCGTAGGCAACTACATCTTGTGCCATGGGGCCATCCTATCGTGGGATGGTTGCAATAATGGGGAAAGTCCGGTGCAAATCCGGCGCTGTCGCGCAACGGTAAGGTCTCTCGTGCCAAGCCCGCATGCCCGCCCATGGCCCGATCACCGCGTGCCCTTCGCTGGAGAGGGCGTGATCGACCGGACATGGCCCGAGGACGCTCGGACTCCGTGGACGTTCATCATGCGTGCTCCGCTGGGGAGGGTGGGCGTGATGTTCAGGAGGGAGTCCGCATGTCCGCCACGTCAGTCACACAGAGCCCGCACCCCACCGTGCCGGCGCACCGCTCTGCTAGCCCGCCGCTCGTCCGCACCCGCGATGGCCGCGTCGCCCCCTTCGACGGAGAGCGCATCCGCCGTGCCATCGAGAAGGCGTACCGTGCCCAGCTCGACATCCCTACGATGGATCCCCTTGCGGTCGCCGTCGACGCCAAGATAGCGGCGCTCGCTGATGCGGTCGTCCTGTGGTGTCACGGGCGCGCGCTCCTGGAGGTCGAGCAGATCCAAGACGAGGTGGAGCGCGCGCTGATGCGCGCGGGCGATCACGCCGTGGCACGACGCTACATCCTGTACCGCGCGGAGCACGCCCACCGGCGCGCGGCGCGCGTGCTCCACTATCGACGGGCCGACGGCGTCGCGGTCGCTCTCGACGCGGACGCCCTACGCCGGACCGTCGCCGCCGCGTGCCGGGACCTGGACGTCGATGCCGCCGCGGTCGTCGACGCGACGCTGCCCAGCCTGTACGACGGTATGCCGGAGCGTGAGGTGACCCGTGCCGCCATCCTGGCCGCGCGGGCGCGGGTCGAGGTTGAGCCGGCCTACAGCTACGTCGCCGCGCGCCTCCTGCTCGGCGATCTCTACGCGGAGGCCATCGGCCGGCCCCTTCCGCCGGGCGATGTGGACGCCGCGTACCGCCGCTACCTCCCCGCCTACATCGAGGATGGCATCGCCGCGGGCCTACTCGACCCGGCCCTGGGGACGTTCGACCTGGGACGACTCGCCGCCGCGCTGTGGCCCGCGCGCGACCTGCTCTTCGCCTACATGGGCTTGCAGACGCTCTACGACCGCTATCTCCTGCAGTGGGAGGGCCGGCGCTTCGAGTTGCCGCAGTTCCTCTGGCTGCGCGTCGCCATGGGTCTGGCCCTCCATGAGGAGGACCGCGAGGCGCGGGCCATCGAGTTCTACGACACGATCTCGCGCTTCCTGTTCACGCCCGCGACGCCCACGCTGTTCAACGCCGGCACGCGCCACGCGCAGCTCTCCTCGTGCTTCCTGACGACGATCCCCGACGATCTCGGCGACATCTATAAGGGCCTGCGCGACAACGCGCTGCTCTCCAAGTGGAGCGGCGGCCTGGGCAATGACTGGACCAATATTCGCGCCCTCGGCGCGCACATCCGCGGGACCAACGGGGCCAGCCAGGGCGTCGTGCCCTTCCTCAAGGTCGCCAGCGACTCGGCCGTCGCCGTCAACCAGGGTGGCAAGCGCCAGGGGGCCGTCTGCGCCTACCTGGAGCCGTGGCACCTCGACGTGGAGGAGTTCCTTGACCTGCGCAAGAACACGGGCGACGACCGGCGGCGCACCCACGATCTGCACACGGCGCTGTGGATCCCCGACCTGTTCATGCGGCGCGTCGCCGCGGGCGGCGATTGGACCCTGTTCAGCCCCGACGAGGCGCCGGACCTGCACGATCTGTATGGACAGGCCTTCGCGGAACGCTACGCCCACTACGAGGCCGACGCCGCCGCGGGGCGGCTGCGGCTGCACAAGACGCTGCCTGCGGTCGAGCTATGGCGGCGCATCCTGACCGCCCTCTACGAGACGGGACACCCCTGGCTCACCTGGAAAGACCCCGCCAACGTGCGTTCACCGCAGGACCACGCCGGCGTCGTGCATAGCTCCAACCTCTGCACCGAGATCCTGCTCAACACCGCGCGCGACGAAACGGCCGTGTGCAACCTCGGCTCGCTTAACCTGGCCGCGCACCTCGCGCCCGACGGCGCGCTGGACCTGCCCCTGCTTGAGGGGACCGTACGGACGGCCGTGCGCATGCTCGACAACGTGATCGACATCAATTACTACCCGACGCCCGAGGCGCATACCGCCAATCAGCGTCACCGCCCCGTCGGGTTGGGCCTGATGGGTTTCCAGGACGCGCTGTACGCGCGGGGCGTAAGCTACGCCAGCCCGGAAGCAGTGGACGTCGCCGACCGGAGCATGGAGGCTCTCTCCTACTACGCGCTGCTGGCCTCGGCCGAGCTGGCGCGCGAACGCGGGCGCTACCCCAGCTACGCCGGCTCCAAGTGGGAGCGCGGGCTGCTGCCCCTCGACACGATCGACCTGCTGGAGCGGGAGCGCGGCCTGCCGGTGGAGATGGACCGCGCGGCGACTCTCCCCTGGGAGCGCGTCCGCGCGGCGATCCGCGCGCACGGCCTGCGCAACAGCAACGTGCTGGCGATCGCCCCGACCGCGACCATCTCCACCATCGTCGGCGTGTCCCCATCGATCGAGCCAACCTACACCAACCTCTACGCCAAGAGCAACCTGTCGGGTGAGTTCACCCAGGTCAACGCGGCCCTGGTGCGCGATCTCAAGGCGCGGGGGCTATGGGACGCCGCGATGCGCGACGCGCTCAAATACTACGACGGCTCGCTGCAAGAGATCGACCGCGTCCCCGACGACCTCAAGGAGCGCTACCGCACGGCCTTCGAGATCGCGCCGGCCTGGCTGATCGCCGGCGCGAGCCGTCGCCAGAAGTGGATCGACCAGGGGCAGTCGCTCAACCTCTACCTCGCCGGCCCCACGGGGAAGACGCTGCACGAGACCTACACGGCGGCCTGGGCGGCGGGCCTGAAGACGACCTATTACTTGCGCACGCGCGCGGCCACGCAGGTCGAGAAGTCTACGCTGGATATCAATCGCTGGGGCATCCAACCGCGCTGGATGAAGAGCGAGAGCGCGTCGGCCGCCGTGGGGCCAACGCGCGACACGCCTCTCGCCGCCGCCGCCGACCAGGACATGGCGCCGACGTGCCCGACCGACGGGGAGTGCGACGCCTGCCAGTAGGTGGCGTCCATCTATGGCTCGGCTGTCCCGCGACCGATGTCGCGGGACAGCACAGACAAAAGCAAAAGCGCATACAACAGAAAATAGAGAAGGGGACACACCCGATGACAATGGTCTTCGACAGCGTGGCGGATACCGCCGCGGCGCGCGCGGCCGACAAGCGCTTGATCAACTGCCGGCAGGTGGACGTCAACCAGCTGATGCCGCTGCGCTACCACTGGGCCTGGGAGCACTACTTAAATAGCTGCGCCAACCACTGGATGCCCACCGAGGTCGGCATGGGCAAGGACATCGAAACGTGGCGTGCGGACATCCTCTCGCCCGACGCGCGCCAGGTCATCCTGCGCAACCTGGGCTTCTTCGCCACGGCCGAGAGCCTGGTCGGCAACAATCTCGCGCTGGCCATCTTCAAGCATGTGACCAATCCGGAGTGCCGCCAGTACCTCTTGCGCCAGGCTTTCGAGGAGGCGGTCCACACGCATACCTTCCAGTACATTGTGGAGAGCCTGGGCCTCGACGAGCGCGCGGTGTTCAACATGTACCACGAGGTCCCGTCCATCGCGCGCAAGGACGCCTTCGAGATGGACCTGACGACGGCCCTCCTGGAGCCCGATTTCTCGACCGAGACGCCGGAGGGGGCGCGGCAGTTCCTGGAGAACCTGATCGGCTACTACGTGATCATGGAAGGGATCTTCTTCTACACCGGCTTCGTGATGATCCTCTCGTTCCACCGCCAGAACCTCATGACCGGCATCGGCGAGCAGTTCCAGTACATCCTGCGCGACGAGACGACCCATCTCAACTTCGGCATCGACCTGATCAACGGCGTCAAGGCGGAGAACCCCGCGCTGTGGACGCCCGATTTCCAGCGGCGCATGGTCGCCCGCGTGCGCGAGGCCGTGGACCTGGAAGCGGCCTACGCGCGGGACTGCCTGCCGCGCGGCATCTTGGGGCTCAATGCGGAGCTCTGCCGCCACTACGTTGAGTACGTCGCCGACCGGCGGCTGGAGCGCATTGGCTTGCCCGCGCCGTACGGCGCGGGCAACCCGTTCCCCTGGATGAGCGAGACGATGGACCTGGGCAAGGAAAAAAACTTTTTCGAGACGCGCGTCACCGAGTACCAGGCCGCGGCCATGTTGCGGTGGGAGTGAGGGACGCACCGGGGCGCGCCTTGGCTCGTCGGCTCGGGAGAGGCGAGGACGTGCGACGCGCCGGCACGACCGCTGCGGAGGTGCGACGATGTATGACCCGCTGGCGCGGCACGCCCTGGATCGTCTCCTGGCGCGCCAGGATGTGCGCCTGCGGCGGCTGCTTGAGGAGATCGCGCCCGTCGCCCTGGCCGCACGGAGCGTCGAGGCGTTGGCGGACATGGTCCTGGACGCGGTGGTCCTGGCGCCGCTCGCGCTCGATGCCGCGGCGTTGATCGGCCCGGAGCGGACGGACGGGGGCGCCTGGCTCTGGGCGGCGCCTCTGGCGGGAGGGCGAGACCTGGTGACCTGCGTCCCCTCGCGCTGGATGGCGCTCACCCAGCCAGCAACGGATAGCGCGGATACCAAACCCTATCTCGTCTTCCTGTATGAAGACGACGCCGGCCTGACGGCGGAGGATAGGTGGCGGCTCTTTCAGCGCGATTGGCGGGACGCGCGGGCGTGGGTCGCGGCCGTCAACGACCTGAACGTTCAGGCGCGACGCCGCTGGCGCACGCTGGCCATAGCGCGCATCGCCACGCGTACCCGCGCGTTGGCCCCGGCCGACGATGACGCCCCCCCATGCCAGGACAGGTGAGTGATACGTAGATGGAGATGATTGATACGTAGATGGAAAGGACGGGCCGGACGACTCGTGACAACTCTCCCGGCTGACGCCGGAAGCTTCTCAGGCAACGCACGCTGCATCCAGCCACGTTCCCGCCTGAGGGCTGTGCCCCAGCCGCTGACACCTGACGACGCGGATATCTTACGTGAGCAACGATCGTTTCGAGCTTTATCAGGTTCCCGCTCACAGCCCCCAGGGATATGTCCAGTTCTCAAGGCTCTAGTCCTGACAGTGTACCACGAGCGTAGCAGAAAGGAGGGGTCGGCGTCTGCTCCGGCTTACAAGCCGGAGTCCCTGCCGACGGATTTTTATGGCCTTATCGCGCATCCTCGGCTACCCGCGCATCGGGCGCGATCGCGCACTCACGCACGCCTGCGCATCCTTCTGGAGGGGATCATTAGCGGAGGACGCGCTGCGCGCGACGAGTACGGCGTTGCGCCGCGCCCATGGGGAGACGCAGCGCGCGGCCGGCATCGCCCTGATCCCGGTCAACGACGTCAGCACCCATGCCTGGGACGAGGTGACGTCCGCGCTGACGCGCATGGTCGGCGCGGCGCGGCGCCTCCGCGCCGACGACGAGGCAGGGGGGATCTCAACCCCGGGGACGGAGAAGCCATGAGCGCCGGAGATCGGCAGGATGTCATGTCCGGCGCGGAAACGCACCTGGTCTACCCCGTCTTCCCCCGCGACACGAACCACTATCACACGCTCTTCGGCGGCATGGCGATGTCCTGGATGGACCAAGCCGCGTTCATCTGCGCGACACGCTGGTGTCGTCGCCCCGTCGTCACCGTGCATAGCGGCGCCGTGGATTTCCACGCGCCGGTGCCGGAGGGCTCGATCGTTGACCTCGTCGCGCGGGTGCGCGCCACGGGGCACACCTCGATGACGGTCGTGGTGGAGATGTGGGTGGAGCCGATGGATCAGTTCGAGCGGACGCTCGCCTGCCAGGGCGAGTTTGTCCTGGTCGCCCTCGACGCGCAACGACAGCCGACACCAGTTCCGGCCCTACCAGCGGAACGAGTCGGCGGTGATGATGGAGTACCGCGCACAACGGCCTGATCCGCGAGGGCAACGCGCCGGCGTTGCTAAGGGGAGCGGCAGTCGGCCAGTATCTCGCCGTTCTACACCCGGAAACGGGGGGGGACAACGAAAGCTGGGTTAGCTAGGACAAGGGAGTTGCCTCCGCCTAGCTCATCCAAGTTGCATAGAATAGCTATGTGACCAATAACGGCCGCGCGGCGCGCGGCGGCGTAACTGGTTCCCAAACACCGATTAGCGGTCGAGTGTGACGGTCGAAAACCCAGTTAAAGGGGCCGTGCAGAAATAAACACTCCAACTTTTCGCCTCGTTCACGCCTACAGTGGACGGGGAATTGACTACTTTATTTCTGCGCGGGCCCTTAGTGGTCCCGTACAGACAGTGATCCAGTGAAAAACGGGACTGCTAATGCAACTGGGCCGCTAATTTTGCCGTGCCGAGAGACCATACTGCCATAAGTGGCTGTTTTACGAAGCCTTCGTTGTCCCACCCCACGCTGGCCTGGCCGGCGCGGAGGAGGCGGCGCAGCTGGTGGGCGCCGTGGCGCGCCTGCTCGCTCGGGCTCCCCTCGCAGACGGCCACGAGCGCGGGGAGATCGTGGGCGGCGACGAAGTGAGCTAGGCGGTCGGGCGTCAGGGGTCCGGCCTCGGCGGCAAGGAGGTGACCGGCGACGAGGACGAGGAGCGCCACGGCGGCGCGGTCGTTCCAGCCCCGCCCGCTGACCGGCGGCCGGCGCGTCGGCTCCCTCATAACGCGTCGATCCGTGCGTGACGCCGGTTCATGGTCTCCTCGATCCAGGCGAGCACGTCCTGATTCGTGAAGTCCTGCAAGGTGATGTGGACGAAGGGTGCGGTCTCCTCAGGGACGAGCGCGGCGGCCTCGGTCGTCAGATCGCGCAAGGAGGTGGCGCGCAGATACGTGAGCAGGGCGCGGTAGGTCGCGCCGGGGGTGACAGCGCGGACGACGACGCAGGCGAGGGCGACAAGGCCAGCGGTGAGCCAGTCCTCGGCGACGGCGGCCTGGTCGTCCAGCGTGGGGTCGGCAGCGTCGGCGGTGGCCGCGATCCACCACCACGCCACGTCCTCCAGGCCCTGTTGCCCTGGCGGCAACGGCGTGTCCAGGTCCATGTCGTCGTCGATCCACCACCACGCCACGTCCTCCAGGCCCTGTTGCCCTGGCGGCAACGGCGTGTCCAGGTCCATGTCGTCGTCCGTGTCACCCCGTCGCTCGTCGCTCGTCCTATCGCCCATCGCGCCCTCCCCCTCCTCCAGTATCGCAAACGCGGCGGGACGACGCCGACGACATGGCGCGCATCGGCCACGATCCGTGACGGACGAGGTGGGCGGCGCGGCGGTCGATCAGGACGGGGAGAGCGGGTCGTGCGCGCGGTGCCGGCGACGGTCCCCTCCCAGGACCCAGTGAGCGGGGCGATGACGACGGGCGGCCTCGTCACCGTCATAGCCCGCGATCGGCCGTGAGGGCGCTCCCCTAGTCCGTACCGTGTGCCCCGTCGCTGCGCGCGGGGCCGCCGTGCGCGGGGGCTAGGACCGGGCGTGGTCCCACATCGTCGTGGTCCCCGGACCAGGCGTGGTCCCCACCCCAAGATAAAGGGGTGGGACCACCGTGGTCCCACAGGGCCTATTTCACGCGTCAAACGAGGGACTAGCGTGGGACCACGGCTATGGTCCTAGTCCCACGGGTGTCCCGTGGAAACGGCGTGTGTGGTCCCACAGCATCGGCCCGATGGGGCCACGCCGGCGCGCCCTGTCGCCCCACCATGAGGGCCGCCCCATCGCTCCCCCAACGGGCTAGCCGTGGCCGTTTAGACGGGGCCGCACGACGCGCAGGACGGCGAGGGCGAGCAGGACGGCAAGGGCCGCGTACGCGCCGACGAGGGCGGTGGCGAGGACGGCGGCCACGACGTGGAGGGCGGGCGCGGGGGCTTGGGCCAGCGGGGTGAGGAGGGCGGCGACGGGGCCGGTGAGGGCGCAGAGCACGAGGGCGTAGAGGCAGAGCGTCCAGACACGGGCGCGGGCGTGGGTGTCGTTCATGTGTCGCCTCCGGCGGTTTGTCTCCTGTACCTATCCTTTGGCATGGGCACCCTCACGGTTCATGGCTTGCGCCCAACGCCGGCGAGGATGGTCGCCCGCTCCGGTTCATCCACGAAAGGGTCGTCGGCCTTGTCAGGGCGCCACGCCGGCGTGAAGACGATGCCCGGCTCCACCAGCTCAAAGCCCGCGAAGAAGGGCGCGAGTTGGGCGCGCGAGCGAAAGCCCAGCGGGTGTATCGTCGCCGCGTACAGGCGCGCGAGTTGGGCCAGCGTGTCCGGCGCGGCCCCGTCATAGGTAGCGTGCGAGATGACCAGGTAGCTACCCGACGGTAGCGCCGCCGTGAGGTCCCGCACCGCGCCCAGCGCCGCGTCGTCGTCGGGGATGAAAGGCAGCACCGCCGCCAGGATAAGCGCGAGGGGCCGCGAGCGGTCGAGCAGCCGACGCGCGCGGGGATGCGCCAGGATCGCCGCCGGGTCGCGCAGGTCGGCCTCGATCGCCGCCGCGTGGGGCACCTTGTCCCTGTCGAGGAGTTGCCGGCTGTAGCGCACCGCGACGGGATCGTTATCCACGTAGACGACGCGGGCCTCCGGGTTCATCGCCTGGGCCAACGTGTGGACGTTGCCGACGGTGGGCAGCCCCGCGCCAATGTCGAGGAACTGGTCGACGCCCGCCTGGGCCAGGAAGGTGACAGCGCGGCGCAGGAAGGCGCGGTTGGCGCGGGCGGCGAGCGCGCTATCCGGGTACACCGCGTTCAGCGCGTCGAAGGCGGCGCGGTCGGCGCTGAAGTTGGCGTCGCCGCCGAGCGCATAGTCGTAGATGCGCGCCGGATTAGGCCGGTCGAGATCAGTGCCGCGCGGTGGCAGCGCGCGTGGGGTGTCATCCCCATCCCGGTGCAGCCCCATAACCTTCGCCTCTCCCTCTGCTCTCCCCTGTCCTCTCCCCCCCAGCATAACGCGTCCAGGCCACCGCTGTCCCACGCAAAAGTGCCGATCGCGCCGACGTCGCGGGGATACGCGCCGGATGATCGCCCATCGGGGGGATGGCTGTGGGAACGCACGTTTCGGGGGATGCGGCCCCGGGCGCGGCGGGCCTTTTCTTTCTCCCCGCGGAGGGCGTGTGTCGGTCCTGGTTGGCCGGCGGGCGCGTCGAGGTGTAGCATGAAAACAACAGCGACAGCATAGACACCGCAGCGTTGTACCAAAGGCAGACACGATGAGCACCGCCATCATCCTGGTTGTGAGCGCTGATCCGCTCCTGCTCGCCTGCACGGAGACCACCCTGGAGGACGCCGGCTACCGCGTCCTCAGCGGCCACCCAGCCGAGGCGCTGGGGATCGCGCATGAGCTACAACCGGCCGCCATCGTGCTTGACAGCCGCGAACCGGACGCTGGGGAGGTGCTCTGGGCACGGCTGCACGCCCTCCCGGCGACGGCCGCTATCCCGGTGCTCCTGCTGATCGCGCACACGGCCCACGGTCCGTCGGTATCCGTCGCCCCACGTGTGGCCGCGCAGCCGCCGGCCGTCGACATGGAGCAGTTGGCGACAGCCGTGGCGCGCTGTGTGCAGGCCCAGGTGACCGACAGGTAAGGAGCCGTGCGGCCCCCGTGTCCCCGCAGGGCCGCAGTGATCGACGGTGAGCTACCGGTCGCGTCGGCGTCCGAACAAGCGGGCGATGACTCCCCGCCGCGTCCCATCCGTCTGCCCGGCCTCATACACGGCAAAGATGTCCTCGATGCTTTGCGCGGCCTGCCGTCGCTGCATCGCGCTGACCACGCGTTGCACCTGCGCGGGGTCCACCAAGCGCGGCGGCTTACTGGCGGGCCGACCGACACCGCGTGCAAAGGGCGCGGCGGCCTCCGTGTCCGCCAACCCCTCGTAATAGGCGATCACCGACGCATGGGCGCGCGCTAGGTCCGCGCTGATCCGCTGGTAGAAGGCGATCCGCGCGGGGTCGTCCTCATCGACCCCGCCTGCGCACCAGGCGATGACGTCGTGGTGCCAGCGCAAGGCGGTGCACAAATCGGGCTCATACACACATTTGATGATGGCTACCCTCGGTGCAGGACCCGCTGCCGCAGCAACGCGAAACCCGCGCGACCATAGCCTTGGCGCTTGAGCAGCTTGAGCCGGTTGACCTGGCCTTCCAC
>JAABUJ010006433.1_pt1 | contig 11372 bp, 12 predicted proteins | sample 5559131 | NCBI WGS metagenome assembly JAABUJ01 (sample SAMN10711875, study PRJNA513366) | rock metagenome | isolation source: Antarctica rocks | place: Antarctica: Victoria Land, Mt New Zealand nord | collected 2016-01-07 | reverse complement strand
CTGGCTCGACTCGCTGACGAGTGACACCGACCGCCAGGATTATGCGGACAACAACGCTACCGACACGGCCCCCACCAACAGGAAAACGCCGGCAGGGCGCATAACCCGGCTGTCCACCTAATGACGATTATGCGGAATTCCGCATAAACGCCATTCGTTCGCCGTCGCCACGCTCATCACCTGGTACCGCAACGGCGATGACGTCCAAGCCCGACTGCCGCGGCTGTCCACCTACCTGGGCCACAGCGAACCCCGGTACACCTACGGATACCTCTCCGCCGCACCGGAACTTCTCACGCTGGCCACCCAACGCCTGGAGGAAATCGCAGGTCACACCAGATGAGCGCGATCGCCCCTACCCTGCAGAGGTTCTTCACCGACCGGCTCGCCCGGCAGCGACAAGCCAGCCCCCGCACCGTCGCCGCCTACCGCGACACATTCCGGCTGCTGTTGACGTTCATCCAGGCACGAACCGGGACCACCCCCTCGAAGCTGACCTTCGACGACCTCGACGCTGCCGCCATCACCGCGTTCCTGGACCACCTCGAAACCAGCCGCGGCAACACCGCCAGAACCCGCAACGCACGGCTGGCCGCGCTGCGATCCCTGTTCCACTACGCCGCACTCCGCCATCCCGAACACGCCGCCCAGATCCAGCAGGTCCTGGCCATCCCGCAGAAACGCTTCGACAAATCCACCGTGACCTACCTGACCAGCAACGAGATCCAGGCCCTGCTCACAGCCCCCGACCGCGGCACCTTCGAAGGCCGCCGCGATCACACCCTGCTGCTGGTGGCCCTCCAAACGGGACTGCGCATCGCTGAACTCCTCAACCTCAACCACGGTGACATCACCACCGGCACCGGGGCACATCTGCGGTGCCTCGGCAAAGGACGGAAGGAACGCCTCACCCCCCTGACCTCGACAGTTGCTGCAGCCCTGCAACTATGGCTCAAGGAACTCGGAGGTGGCAGCAACGACCCAATATTCACCACACGGACCGGCCGACGACTGGGCCGCGATGCCGTCGCCCTCCGCATCACCCGACACGGCGTCGTCGCCTCCATCAGCTGTCCATCGCTGGTCGGTAAACGACTCACCCCCCACGTGCTCAGACACACCGCGGCCATGCAACTCCTGCACGCCGGGGTCGACACCTCCGTCATCGCGCTTTGGCTCGGTCACGTCGATGTCCGATCAACGCAGGCCTACCTGCACGCCGACCTCACCATCAAAGAACGCGCCCTCGCCCGCACCACACCGATCACCTCCACACCCGGCCGCTACCGGCCACCCGACACCCTCCTCGCCTTCCTGGAAGACCTGTGATTATCCCGAACACCTCCAACGCGCAACACCGAAAGGCAGGAAATATCAACACAACCCGCCACCACCCCTCAGCCCCATCGGGATAATCACTGGGTCGGGATAAGTCGATGATCAGCAGCTCAAGGCCCACTACTGGCTCGCGGGACAGCTCGAGTGAGACGTCCGGCCGCAGAGTTCGTGCGATGTCGCCGTTCAAGGCGAGACACCGATTGAGCAGCTGGTTCTCGAACTCTCGGAGGGTGGTGGTGACGCCGGGGGTGAGCATCGCGGTGCGGCTGGCCAGCAACGACGGAGGCAGGACGGCGCTGCGCATGAACCGGTCGGTGGCCCACCGGTCGTAGTCATCGGCCGCGGCGTAGGTGCGCGCGGACAACGTTTTGCCGATACCGGGGGCGCCGTAGCAGGCGCCGATGTAGCGGTGCCGGCGGACGGCGTCGGCGAACTCGGCGAACCGTCGGTGCTGCCTGGTGGGTAGGAAGGGGGTGAGCCGGCGGGGCGGTCGTTCGTCGGACAGGGCGGCCGGCTCGGTCATCAAGAAGCCTTTCCGTTGGTCATTCGTCGTCGGCGGCGTAAAGCTTCAGACGGGTTTTCCTCGGCGGCTGGTCGTCGGCTGGTGGGGCGTCGGAGCGCAGAATGGTGGCGGCGCCGGTCGGGACGGCTTCCCGGACGGGGTGGGTGAGGGCGTCGACGAGGCTGCGGCGGTTGGTCAGCTCCGAGTGCAGCTCCCGCCGTCGATGGTTGCGGGCGGTTTGCAGGTCTTTGAGGCTGACGCTGGCTGCGGCCAGCTCGGGGGAGACCGCGACACACAGAAACTGGTTGCGGTGGAAGACCCGGATCTCGGCGAGGTCACGGGGGTCGTACCGGACGGTGACCTCTTCACCGACGTAGGCCGTCAATGTCAGGGCGAGGTACCGCAGGCCGTGGCAGTGGATCCCGTCGCGGTGCACCTTGCGGGGGGTCGCCACGGTCAGCAGCAGCAGGTTCAACTCCTCCAGCGTTTCGGGCATCCGGGGGAGCCAGCCGGCGCCGAGCCATCGTTGCAGCGGCGTCTGCTTGGTCTCCGGATGGGTGCGGTGGTGATAACGGTGCGTGAGCCACGACCCGATCGCGGCGTCCAGGTCGGACAGGGTCATCGTCGCTGCGGTGATGGGTTGGCCGAAGTTGTGCGGCGGTATGTGCCCCGGCAACGTCGGGAGCAGCTCGGTGGTGATGGTCCCGAAGAACCGTTCAATCTTGCCGCGTCCGCGGGGTTATCCGGCTAATCCGGGGTCAGAGTGATGCCCGCCGATGGAGCGCCTTTGGTGGCCGGTCAGTTGCTGCGTTGTTGTTTGTTCAGTCGGCGGAGTTGTTCTTCGTGGCGGCGGACGTTGCGGGCGACTGCCTCGAGACTGCTGTGGAGCTGGTCGATTTGGACGGCCAGGCCGGTGAGGGTGAGCGCTTCGCGGGCCTGTTGGCGGTGTTCTTCGATGAGCGCCCGGAGCTCGGGGCGGCGGTAGAGGGTGGCCCGGCCGATGCCGGCGAGGGTGGCGACGGCGTCGGCGGTGATGGGTTTGCCGTCGGCAGTGTGACTGTTCGGATTATTTGGCGGGTTCTGTTCACGCTATCTGGCGGGCTGGCCGATCACTTGTTTGAGGTTCCAGCAGGGACTAACCCACCTGGCCTGCAGCGATGCAACTTAATGTCATGGATACCGCCAGATAATTCGAACAGAACCCGCCACTTAATTAGAGCAAAACCCGCCATCTAACTCGAAAAGTGACAGGCCAGGGCTTTGCGGTGCGCCCCGAACGGCCGGTAGTTCCCGGCGCCACTGATGTTCCGGCGGACCTCCCGGCTGATCGTCGAGGGGCTCCGGCCCAGCTGGACAGCAACCGACCGCTGGCTGTGGCCGGCAGCGAGCAGGTCGCCGATCAGGATCCGTTCCTCCTCCGACAGGTACCGCGCAGAGATCGCGACGGGCTCGGCGTGGATCGGCGGGTAGTAGCGGGCCTTACCGGTGTGGTCGACCATGTTGCGGCCCTTGCTCCACCGCGAACCGGTAGTGGGGTGCACGCCGATCTGCAGACACGCCTGATGATTGTTCAGTCCCTGGGCCATCAGCCGACGGTATTGCTCCCGCTCGGATGTCAAGGGCGCGCCGGGCCCAGGCTGGGGACGCTTCTTCGGTACTGACATCGCAACTCCTGAAAGGTCAGGTGTTGCGACGACCGCTGGAACCCAAGCCAGATAATTTGGCGATTCACAGGCCAGCACGTCGCTGGGCCAGTGAACGCCCAGGTACACCAGCGCAATACCGACACCCAGAACTGCCAAAACCAGAAGCGCACCGAACAGCGCTCGAGCCGGCCGCGTCGACCAGGACGTTGCCAGGAACAGGCCCAATGCAACGGCGGTGGTCACCGCGCCGTCGGTAGAGGGCATCGAAAACCCAGCAGCATGCACCAGGGCCATGCCTGCCGGCGGCCGCGGGCGGCCCACCACAGACTTCAGTGCCCCGGCGGCGCCAAACGAATGATTGCGGCGCCCGCGACGGTCACGATGACAGCCCAGCGGCGCCGGATCAGCAGGAAGCCCAGCACCGCCAGGGTGAGCACACCGAGCACCGCAAGGTGGGTGCCGACGGCCATCACTGCCCGTGAAATCGGGGTCGCCCAGGCAGTTCTGTGCGCAGCCACCCAATTCATCAACGACGTATCAGGGGGGAACATCAGCGCGGCCCCGACCGCGGCGGGAGCCGGCGGAGGGTCAAAATTCGCTCCTGCGGGACCATCAGATCGGTCACTTGCCCGGAGCTGCAGGTTGGCCCGGGTCGACGAACGTGAGGTGGTGGTCTCCGTCGGGTTCCGACCGCTTCCGTACGGCCGCCGCGTCGTGGGGATGTCGAGTTGATGAGGGCTGTTGGGCGGTCACGTTGGAGAACAACGGCGAGAAGCCGTCCGAAGCGATGTGTGGAGAGGTCACGGTCTGCTTTCTGGAGTAGGCGCGGTGGTGCTGGCCCGGTGAGGTGGTGAGGGATCGGCCTGTCTCCGCGGCACCGGGGCCGGCTTAAACGCTGGGGCTTTCGCCACCGACATTGTGAACCATCGGACCCGCCGTGCTGCGCGACTGCCCGGTCGTGGATCCCCGACCGAGCATTAGAGCTGAAGGCTCATAGTGACCGAACCGCCCACCTGACCATGAAAGGTCACCGCACGAAGTTCCGGTTGCGGGAACCACCCATAGCTTGCGGTCAATCGATACTGCTAGCAGGAATGGCGTGGTCTACCTTCACTTTGCTCGTGGCCACCGACTTGGCGGGAGTCCGACAGGGTCTGCGAAATTCGGACGGAGCGGTGCGCGGTTGTTCATCCGAGTGTGGAGGTGGCTGATCGGAGTTCATCAAGAGCTATGAGTGTGTGGTGGGCGAGTCCGGGTTCTTCAGCGCCGTCACTTTCAGACCACCGGGTGTAGCCCTGCTTGAAGGCCAGCACCCCGAGTTCGGCTGCGACCCGCGCGGTGGGGTCGGGGACGCCGCGAGCGGCCAGCGCGGTTGTCATGGCGGCAGCGAGGCCGACGCTCTTGAGGGCGTCGCGCTCTTGCAGTTCGGTACTGGATGCGATGGCGGCTTTGATGCGGGGGCCGAGCTTGCGGTTGGTGGGGCCCATCTCGCTGGAGGCACGTTCGAGACCGACTGCGACTGCCTGGAGCGGGCTGGCATGTGCGGGCGCTTCGGTGATCCCATCGGCGAGCAGAGTGCTCAGGGTCTGCTGGCCGGCCACCAGCAGCTCGCGCTTGTCGGAGAAGTGTCGGAAGAAGGTGCTTTTGGTGAGCCCGGCGCGTTCGACAATCTGCGCGACCGTGGTGTCGTCGTAGCCCTGTTCGGTGAACAGCTCGACGGCCGCGACGACGAGACGCTCAGTTGCGTCCGGTTGCCATCGAGCCATGGCCAGAGTCTACGTGATGACACACAGGTCCCATCACTGTATTACCATGACAGGACAAGGGTCCCATCACCGTGTTACCGTGACAGGACAAGAGTCCCATCACAGGAGGAGAAGTTCTCATGCATGTCTTCATCACCGGTGGCACCGGAACTATCGGCTCCGCTGTGGTCGCCGAACTGCTCGGCAGCGACCACACCGTCCTTGCCCTGGCACGCTCGCAAGACTCCGAACAGGCCCTGAAGAACGCAGGCGCACAGGTGCTGCGAGGCGGGATCGCCGAACTCGACGTTCTACGGGCCGGCGCCGCGGAAACAGAAGGCATCATCAGCCTGGCGTTCGGTCGCGACTACAGCAGCTCGGACGCGCTGGCTGCGGCCATCGCCCAGGAGAGCGCTGCCATGGCCGTCCTGGGTGAGGAGCTCGTCGGCAGCGACCGTCCGATCGTCGCGGTCTCGGGCACGCCCTGGGTGCCGGGTCGTATCTCTACCGAAGCTGATCAGGTCGCGCTCGACGGAGTGGTCGGTGAGCGAGGTCGCTCCCAGGTCGCGCTACTGGGCCTGGCCGCGCGCGGTGTCCGCAGCGCGACTGTTCGGATGCCTCGCACCGTGCACAACGAGGGTAAGGGCGGGTTCGCCGGCCTGCTCACCGACCAGGCGCGGCGCTCCGGCGTGGCCGGCTACCCCGGCGACGGCACCCAACGCTGGCCCTCCGTGCACGCGCTCGACGCGGCGCTGTTGTTCCGGATAGTTCTCGAGTCGGCACCGGCCGGGACCGCCTGGCACGCCGTGGCCGACGAGGGCGATGCCGTGCTCGACATCGCCACCGTCGTGGGACGGCGACTGAACCTGCCAGTCCAAGCGGTGCCGCAGGAGAGCTTCGGCCCGTTCGGCCCGATCTTCGCGATGGACCAGCCGGCATCCAGCGTGCACACCCGCGAGGCCCTCGGCTGGCAGCCGACCCACCCCAGCCTCCTCGAAGACCTGGAAAACCTCCAGCCCTGACGGTGACCACCACCAAATCATCGAATTGGCGCCGCACATCCGCGACCATGATGGTCATTCGACACTCCACGGGTCTCGACCGGAGTCCTTGAGGATGGATGGGCGACAGCCTCTGATCGTCGGGCGACGTTCCGTTTAAGCACCTCCGATGTAAGTGTCACGCTGAGGCATCGACTAGGCCCAGCCTTCATGCCCCGCCGACCGATAGTCGAACGAGACGCTTCGGGTAGAACAACTTCGGTCCGTTGACTCGGCGCGGGCAGTGCGTCACAAGACGAGTTTCATCCTCGGGGCCAAGGTCACCGCAAAACCGACTTTGTCGGAGACACTGCCCCTCCGGGGTTGCGCTCAGGTCGACCCAATCTGCCTCGATGGCCTTGGCCCAGTCGATCACGTCGAGAACGAGCCTGGTCCCGTAACCGCAGCCGCGGCACTGCGGCAGGGTGATGACGTTCCCGATTCGAACCGGCCGTCCCCTGGGGCAGTGCGGGTTCGGCACGCCGATTGAAAGAGTGCCGATCGCCGTAGCGCTGCTCGCATCGTCGACGAAACGGTCGAACCACTCGCGGGCGTGCGTCCTCCACGGTTTGAGGTGGCCAATGAGTCGTCTTGCTCGAACAACATCGCCCACAAGCGCAGCAACTGGGAGCCGTCATCTCCGATAGCGATGCGCTGGTAGCAGCTGTCCATCGTCGTCACACTGCCATGCTGGCACCCACACCACTCGTAGCGCAGGTGCATTCCCGACGCACCCACATGCCGGTCGATTGGCGAGCCAGATCGTCCTGTCATTGAGTCTCGGTCATGGATCACCAAACGAGGATTGCGCGATCTTGGTCATCCACAGCCGCTCGAGGCGGTGGCCCGACGCAGACCCGGACAATCAGCTCGCCGCCGCCGCCCTGCGGTCGTTTGACCCGGACCGGGCCATCGCAGCGGTGCAGAACATCAAGGGCTTGGGTAGTTCGCGGCCGAGCTGGTGGTGCTGCGCGGAACGAACGCTCCGGGTGCTGTCCGCCAACGAGAAACGGCTGACGGCCGTACCGGACCTGGGCGGCGGTAGACCCGCGCGGGTGCTGCGCGGCAGCGCACCCAGGAGATCGCCGGCCCGCGCCGTCACCGAGATACCCCGCCCCGAGCGAAACTCAGGTCCCCGGTGATAGACGGTGAGGACGAAGTCCGGGTTGTTCGGCGCCGGTTCCTTCGGGTGGCCGAAGCGGCCAGCGGCGATGGCGGCGGCCATCTGGCCGCCGCCGTTCGACCTCGTCGCTCGGGTTGGCCGCTCTGACCTGCACCGCCCCTCGCGGCCTGAACACACCCACCCAGGCCCCAAAGCCGCCACCGGGAAACACCAGTGGAAAAGCTGGACAGACCAGCAACACCCTCACGCCCACCACCGATCAATCCACGTCAAGATCAACTTCCCTCGATCATGACCAGCACTTCAGCCGGTCCACGAATCGAGGCTTAGAGCGATGACGGCAACGCGCATGTGCTCGCCCGGATCATCCGGTTGGACCGATTTACCAACCGGATGACCGCGGGACATCAGTTCGCAGAATAATGCCGCACCAGTTTCTCGATTTCCTCAACCGGATCCTTTGCCGCGTATGCCCGCCCAAGCTGCGTGACAGCATCCGAAATCGGTTGTGAAGCCAAAACCTGTTTGTAGGCATCATGGATTTGATCAGGCGTTGGCGTACCCGTGCGCAGGTCGCATCCGATACCGTGAAATGCAACTCGGGCCGCAGTGAACGCCTTGTCTTCGGTTTCGCCCGCGACGATCACGGGGACGCCCGCAGCCAACGCGAGTTGCGTTGACCCGAATCCACCGTTAGTGACGAGCAGGTCAGCCTTCCGTAAAAGCTTGGAGAACGGAATAAAATCCACCAAGTGGGTATTCGCCGGAGCCGTGAGACCCGAATCGGCCACGCTCCGTCCAAGCGCGGCGATCACATGCGCGTCCACCTCAGCAAACGCGGCGAGTGCCGGACCGATTAGCTCGCCGAGGTCTGAGTTTGCCACCGTGCCCTGGGTCACGACTATCGTGGGTCGGTCGTCATCGAGTTCAGACCACCACGCGGGGGGGTCCCAGGCTTCGGCGGCCTCGGGCCAGAGGATGCCGACGTGCTTCAAGCTTGCAGGGTCATCGGTCCGGGGGAAGTCGAACTCCGCCACACTCAACGAAGCGAACACGTCAGGCACTCGGTAGACGCTTTCCATAAATGGGATGCCGAGTGGAGTGCCCCCCAGCGAGGAGATGTGCGTCTCGAACCGTTCACGAGACGGCTCAAGTGCTGCCGCGAATGCAGCGTTGGCGGCCCGGTGCGCGACGCGCGCCTCCTCACCGCTCAGACCGGGAATCGGCCCAAATGGGGTAGCGTCGTCGCTAGCGATTACCAACGGGTTTGCGCCGACAGCGATCCATTGCGAAGGTCGCCGGCCTGGGACGCCCAGGGCGGTGGGCATGCCACCGAGAAACATAGCGTTGGAGATGAGGGCGCTATCGGGACGCTCAGCCAGCAGGCGCTGTACCTTTTCAAACTCATCGAGCATCGGGTCGATGAAAAATGTGCGAAAGTCGAAATTCAGCTGATCGGGACCTGGAGCGAGCTCCCGGCGTCTTCGGAAGAACTCGGCGGCTCGCTCGCGAGTGAAATCGGCGTCTCCGGTAAGCGGGACGAACGCCGCTCCGGTGGACGTCGCCGCATCCATGAACTCACTGCCGCCGATAATGGTCACTTCATGGTAGTGCCGGATAAGCCCACGCGCGATTTCTATCAGGGGGGCCGTTTCCCCCCACGCACTTGGCGCGCCAATGATGATGTTGCTCACTTGCCAACTCCTAATCGGATGTGGGCGGGCCTCGCCCGTCGCACGGATGCTGATTATAACGCTGTTTCGCGAGGAGGAACAGGCGGGCCTCTTCCCGTCAGGCTGTCATTCAAGGAATTGTGCGGCTTAGATTCGCGGAATTGGATGGCGGCGAGGTCGTCGACGGCGAAACCTACATCGACAACAACGCCTGCAAGGATCTCGTTTAAAAAGCCAATCGCTTCGTGAGATCGCGGTCGTCGTGGTCGGTCAGGGCGGTGTTGTCACCGCCGTGGTCAGCGACGAGGTGATCCGCGATGGTGTGGCTCAAACATTTCGCATGCCGATGATTCAGACCTGGGTGTGCGTCGAGGAGCACCGGCAGTGTCTAGCCTGTCGTCTTCCGCCTTAGTTTCGCTTAAAGACCAAGTGGTGTTAGCCGGATTGGCCGCCGCACGCCGGTAAGTGTTTGGTACCTCGGTGTGACTGTGGGGGGTTGGCGGCGTCGACTGCGGCGGTGAGCCGCTTGAGCACCGAGCCCACATGCTCGACTTCGTCGGCGGTGATGTGGTCGAAGACGTTTTCCCGCACGCTTCGTAAGAGGTGCGGGTAGGCGCGGTTGACCTTCGCCAGACCTGATTTGGTCAGGGTTGCCAGCATACTGCGACGGTCATCGGGACAGCGCTGCTTGGTGACTAGTCCGTACGTGATCATGTCGTCGACGACACGGGTCATTCGGCCGGCCGACAGGGCGGTGCGCTCGGCGAGATCCGACATCCGTAGCTGCCGCTTCGGCGACTCGGACAGGTGCATCAGCACGTGGTACTCGGTTCCGTTGAGCCCTGATGAGTGCTCCAGGGCATCGCTCATCGCCCGCGGCACTGTGATGGCCAAGCGCATCAAACTGCGCCAGAGCAGTTCTTCCTTGACATCTAAGGGCTGCGTGGGGGGCATGTATCGAGTGTGACCCGGATTGCTTGACAAAGCAAACAGTCGAATGCACACTGGGCCATATACTTGCTAAATCAAGCACCACGATGACGAACGAAGAGAGCTGCCATGCACCGTCCTACTGATGACCGCACCTTCACGGTCGAGGATTCAGCGATCGTGCTGGTTGACCATCAGGCTGGCACCATCGGCTGGGCCGGTGAGCTTGCCTCCCAAGACGAGCGCGACCAGGTCAAGATGTGGGTCCTCACGCTGGCGCGCTTCGCCAAGAGCGCGGGCGCGGCGGTGGTCTTGACCAGCTGCCAGGAGGACCAGCAGCAAGGACCGCTACTGCCCGAATTGGAAGAATTTCTGCCCGAGGAGTATCACGCGCGGAGCCAACGCAAGGGTGTCATCAACGCCTGGGATGATCTGGCTTTCACCGATGCCGTGCGGGTTACCGGCAAGACGAACCTGGTGATGGCCGGGGTGAGCACCGATGTGTGCCTCGTGCCTCCCGCGCTGTCGGCGAAGGCCGAGGGCTTCGAGGTCGTCGCCTTGTTGGACATCTCGGCCGCCACGGGCGAAGACCGCCGGGCGGAACAGTCGGGACCTGCTGCCGGCGGCCGACATCGCACTGCTGAGCGTCGCACCAATGATCACCAGCATGCTCGGTGACTTCACCAACCCCGCCGCCGCCGGCCGGTATCTAGCTATGGGCGCTGAAGGTGTCTTCGACGCATTCGCCCAGGGCAACCTGCGCTGACCGGGCGCCCAACGTCAACGGAAGGTACAGCACTCATGGAAATCGGAATCGACAACTTTGTTTCCGAAGTCATCGACCCACGCACCGGGACCACCTACTCCCAGACCGAACGCATGCAACAGTTCCTGGCCGAAGTCGTCGCCGCCGACACATCCGGTGTCGACACGTTCGGGGTCGGGGAACATCACCGCCAGTACTTCCTCGACTCTGCCCCCGTCGTCATCCTCGCCGCGGCGGCCGCGCTGACCGACCGGATCCGTCTACGAAGCGCGGTGACAGTACTGAGCGCCGATGATCCCGTGCGGCTGTTCGAACAATTCGCCACCCTGGATCTGATCTCGGGCGGGCGTTGCGAGATGGTGCTCGGTCGCGGCTCGTTCACCGAGGCGTTTCCCCTGTTCGGTCTCAGCCTGGCTGACTACGACTCGCTGTTCGAGGAAAAGCTGGGCCTGATCTTGCAACTGCGCGACGACCCGAATCCACAGTGGAAGGGCCGGCACCGTCCGCCCCTGACCGGCCAAGGCGTCTACCCCCGTCCAGTCCAAGCACAGCTGCCCATGTGGATCGGGGTCGGTGGTACGCCCGCCTCATTCGTGCGAGCCGGGCTGC
>JAABUJ010006431.1_pt1 | contig 11373 bp, 13 predicted proteins | sample 5559131 | NCBI WGS metagenome assembly JAABUJ01 (sample SAMN10711875, study PRJNA513366) | rock metagenome | isolation source: Antarctica rocks | place: Antarctica: Victoria Land, Mt New Zealand nord | collected 2016-01-07 | reverse complement strand
GTGTACGGCTGCAAGGGGTTCGCGAACAAGAGGCGGCTGTCGGTCATCTCCAGAATGCGGCCCGCGTACATCACCGCCACCCTGTCCGCGAGCACGCGCACCACGCTGAGGTCATGCGAGATGAACAGCATGGTGAGATTGAGGCGCGATTGCAAGTCCAGCAGCAGATTGACAATCTCCGCCTGCGTGGACACGTCCAGGGCCGAAACCGGCTCATCCGCCACCAGAAAGCGCGGATTGACTGCCAGAGCGCGCGCAATCCCGATGCGCTGACGCTGCCCGCCGCTGAACTCATGCGGGTACCGGTTGCGCACATCGGCGGGCAATTGCACCATTTCCAGCAGACGCGCTGTTTCCGCCTGCCGCTCAGCACGGCCCGCAACCCCTCTGAGTTCCAGCCCTTCCGACAGAATGCGCCCAATCGTCATGCGCGGATTGAACGCTCCATACGGGTCTTGAAAGACAATCTGCATCTCGCGGCGCAGGGCGCGCAGGTCGTCTTTGCCCAATTGAAACACGGACTTGCCGTCAAACACGCACGTCCCGCCGGTGGCTTCAATCAGCCGCAGCAGCAGTCGGCCCGTGGTGCTCTTGCCGCTCCCCGACTCGCCCACCAGCCCCAAAGTCTCGCCCGGCTGAATATGAAACGAGACATCCTGCACCGCCCGCACGGGCGTCCCGGCACGCCCCCACGCGCCGCCGGACTGCGGAAAGTGCTTGGTCAAGTTGTCAACCTGCAAAAGAGGAGGGGCAGCAGTCAAGGGCATCGGCCTTTATATTAAAACGGAGCGCGAACCAAGAAAGATAGCGCAATATACCACACATTACGCACCCGCGCAAGCATCGGTTCCCGCCCGGTGCGCACAGGGATTGCCCCGGTATTGCTGAGGCGTTCCCAGCCATCACCAACGATGGAAGAAACTGTTCCGTCGTTGAAACGCGCTTAGTCAGCGCTAAGAACGCCGTAGGTGCGCCGTTGACACGACATTGGTTAAACATTGGTGTGAAAAGGCCACTTCCTTGCCGCAGCAGGTACAATTGTGCCAAAAGGCAGTCCTATGAAACATCAGTCGTTGATTATCCGCGATGCCGACATTTTAGGCGGCGTTCCCATCTTCGCCGGGACGCGCGTGCCCGTCAAGACCTTGTTTGACTACTTGAAGGCCAATCATCCCCTCGCCGACTTCCTGGACGACTTTCCCACCGTGCCGCGCGAGCAGGCCCAGGCGGTATTAAGCCTCAGCGAACAGCAATAAGCGCGATTATGCGGCATAGTAACAAATTAAGCCGCTGTCACATGAGCGGTTTGGGCGTATGGAAAATGTTCAGAGAAGAACTTATTCAGCTAGGGTATCGCCTCATTGCCGGGGAAGATACAGAAGAAGAACAAGATGCTCTATACCACTTGTTCAACGCCAATGTGCCATACCCAAACGCGGCTAATCTGTTTTATTGGCCTGAAAACTACAACTTCCAGCGTGACAACATTGCGGAATACAACCCAACAGTAGAAGAAATCGTTGATAAAGCGCTTGCCTACAAACCTGTTATAGTGTAGCGAAGCATTGTTTTTGGATTTCCATAATCCCGCGCACTCCGACGACAAAGCGTTCCTTAGTGATATGAAACCCCTATCGGAAAGCGACGACTTGCAGCCGGAATACGATATCAACAGCCTGCGTCTGCGCAAGACCGGGCCGGGACGCAAAGCGTTCGGCAGCATGGTCGCCTTGGAGCCGGATGTCGCGGCGGTGTTTGACAGCCCGGAAGCTGTCAACGCCGCCCTGCGTCTCATCAAAGTGACCAAAGACAACGCTTCGGGTGTTTCCTTTAGCCCCCTGCCGCGCCCCTAAGCGTTGCAGGCTTGCCGCTTATTCTGCTATCATCATTGAGCAAATGGAGGGAAAACAATGAGCCTGAAGTTCACTGTGACACTAGACCGAGGTGAAGATGGCGCGTGGATTGTGGAATGCCCTTCCATTCCCGGCTGCGTCAGCCAAGGGCAGACACGCGAGGAGGCATTGGAAAACATTCAAGAGGCCATTCGCCTGTGCCTGGAAGTGCGCGCCGAGCGCGGCCTGCCCCTGACAATGGAAACGCGCCAAGTGGAGATTGCCGCCTAATGGCTGCGTTGTGTAACATAACAACAAGTGGCGCTGCATCAAATAACGTTCTTTTGTAGCGAAAGGCTAAAATGATTACTCTTCCTCATGTCCCTCCTGCTTCCAAATATCAAGAAGCACTGAAGCTGACCCAAGAACAGATAAATGCTAAACAAATGCAAATGTTGCAAGCATTATATTCGGTTCCTAACCGCACGATGACGGCAACAGAACTTGCCAGAGAAGTTGGCTATCCTAATCATGGCATCGTAAATTTGCAGTATGGGCGCTTAGGCCACCTACTCAGCGACGCGATGGGCTGGCTTCCCAACAGACGCTCCGACGGAAGCTACCAGTGGTGGTGTATAATTTCATCGGGCTTTCAGACGCATAACCAAGGCTTTCAATGGACGCTCCACCCGGAACTTGCAGAGGCTCTCGCAACTTTGGGCTGGGTAGAAGATAAGGTCTGACAATGCGTTGTTTCGGACGCTACCCATGACTGCTCATGGTTCGCACATGCACTAGTTACTGACCGGTGCCCTCTTGCATAAGCGCGGCGCAATTGGGTACCATACGCCCATGCCCTTGCTTGATATTCAAGACTGCACCAAGAAGTTTGGCGGACTAACCGCCGTCAATGGGTTCACGCTGTCCATGAACCAGGGCGAGCTTGTCGGGCTGATTGGCCCCAACGGGGCAGGCAAAACCACGGCCTTCAACCTACTCACGGGCGTCTACGCGCCCACATCAGGCACGATTACGTTTGACGGGCAGAGCATTGCGGGCCGCAAACCCTACGAAATCGCCGCCTGCGGCCTGTCCCGCACGTTCCAGAACATCCGGCTGTTCCCTACGCTCAGTGTGCTGGACAACGTGCGCACCGCCTCGCATCTGCACTACAAGCCGTCGCTGTGGAGCGCCATCTGGCGCGGCCCAGGCTTTACGCAGGCCGAAAAGACCGGCGCAGACGAAGCCCGCGACCTTCTAGAACGCATGGGATTAGGCCGCTTCATCAATGAGCAGGCCCGCAACCTCGCGTATGGCGAGCAGCGGCGTCTAGAGATCGCCCGCGCGCTTGCCACCAAGCCCAAGCTGTTGTTGCTGGACGAGCCGGCGGCAGGCATGAACCCCCAGGAAAAGCAAGACCTGATGGCGCAGATACGCGCCTTGCAGGCCGACTTCGGGGTCACCATATTACTGATTGAACATGATATGAAGCTGGTCATGGGCATCTGCGAGCGTATCCTGGTGCTGGACTACGGGCAGATTATCGCGCAGGGCTTGCCCAAAGAAGTGCGCGAAAACCCCAAAGTGATTGAAGCCTATCTGGGCGAAGCCGAGCCTGCCGCCGAAGAAAGCGCGGCCTAAGCTTATGCTCACCATCGACACATTGAGCGTCAGTTACGGGGCCATCCGCGCGTTGCAGGGCATCTCGCTGCAAATCAATCAGGGCGAGATTGTGACATTGATTGGGGCCAACGGCGCGGGCAAAAGCACCACGCTGCGCACCATCTCGGCTCTGGTTCCGGCAAAGAGCGGCACCATCAAGTTCCAGGGCGAGGACATTACGGGCCTGAGCGCCGACAAGATTGTGGATCGAGGAATTGGGCACTCCCCCGAAGGCAGGCGCGTGTTTGCCAACATGTCCGTGCGCGAGAACCTAGAGCTTGGGGCATACACGCGCCGGGATACGCAGGGCATCAAACAAGACTTTGACCGCGCCCTCACCTTGTTCCCGCGCCTCAAAGAGCGCATCGGGCAGAACGCAGGCACGCTGAGCGGCGGCGAGCAGCAGATGCTGGCGATGGGCCGCGCGCTGATGGGCCGCCCCAAACTGCTGCTTTTAGACGAGCCATCGCTGGGGCTAGCCCCGTTCCTGGTGCGCGACATCTTCAATATTATCCGGGACATCAACGCGCAGGGCACGACGGTCTTGCTGGTAGAACAAAACGCGCACATGGCGCTGGGAGTGGCTCACAAAGGCTACGTTTTGGAGACAGGCCACATTGTCATGCACGACGACGCCAAGGCATTGCTGTCCAACGACGCCGTCAAGAAAGCGTACCTGGGAGAGTGACCATGCACGGAGCGGACACGTTATGAGCGAACTTCGGCGCACCTCCCTGTACCAAACACATAAAGACGCACACGCCACCCTTGTCCCGTTCGCAGGCTGGGAGATGCCTGTCTCGTATGCGCAGGGCACAGTCAAAGAAATAGACGCCGTGCGCACGGGGGCAGGCTTGTTTGACGTGTCCCACATGGGCGAGGCCCGCGTCACGGGCAAGCAGGCCCTAGAGTTCGTGCAGCATGTCACCACCAACGACGCGGGTAGGCTCACGCCGGGCATGGCGCAATACTCCCTGCTGCTCAACGAGGCGGGCGGCATTCAAGACGATATTATTGTCTACTGCCACGCCCCCAACGACTATGTGATTGTGCTGAACGCCGGGTGCAAAGACGCCGACTGGGCCTGGCTGCAAGCGCAAGCCTATGCCTTTCCCCAGGCGACGCTGACCGACGAAAGCGACGCCACCGCCCTTTTGGCCGTGCAGGGCCAGCACGCCGCCGACTTGGTAATAGGGCTGGCCGACATGGATGTGGCCCCCATAGAGCGGTTCACCTTCCGCGCTGCCGCCATAGGCCAAATCCCCTGCCTTCTCTCTCGCACCGGCTACACGGGGGAAGATGGCTACGAGATATTCTGCGCGTGGGACGATGCCCCCGCCCTGTGGCATGCTTTGGCCCAAGCAGGCGCGGTGCCTGCGGGCCTGGGCGCGCGTGATGTCCTGCGCCTGGAAGCCGCCTACCCCTTGTACGGGCACGAGCTGGACGCCGCGCACAACCCGTGGGCATCGGGGGTAGGGTGGGCCGTCAAGCCTAAGAAGGGCGGCTTTGTCGGACGCGAGGCCGCGCTTGCCCTGCGCAAGTTAGACCCTGTACAAATGCTGGCCGGCCTGCGCATGGACGAGCGGGCCATCCCACGCGAGGGCTATGCCGTGCATGCTTTGGATGGCGCGCGCATTGGCGAGACCACGAGCGGCACGTATTCCCCCACCGTCAAAGCGGGCATTGCTTTGGCGCGTTTAGAGCAGGCCAGCGCCACGCCTGGTACGCGCGTGGAAGTAGACATTCGCGGGCGGCGAGTGAAAGCCACCGTCGTGCCCACGCCGTTCTACCGCAACGGCGTGTGAGCCGTGGGTATAAAACCCACGGCAGTGATGAAGCCATGCCCTCACGGGCGTAAGACATGGGAGACATTGTCCTTCTTACGTCCGGCAGGACGTGGCCTCGCACTTGCCGGGGGTTTTACACCCCCGGTACTCGCCCTCGCCGGGAACACTTTGCTTTGTTGCCATGAAAGGACACTCCCCATGCCTGAACCCCAAGACCTCAAGTATAGCCGCACCCACGAATGGGTCAGGCTGGACGGCAATATCGCGACTGTCGGCATCTCCAAGCACGCCGAAGAAGAGCTGGGCGACGTAGCATTGATCCTGCCGCCTGAGCCGGGACGCGTGCTGCAAGCGGGGGAGAAGCTGGGCGAGATTGAAAGCATCAAGGCGGTGTCTGATCTCTACGCACCCGTCGGCGGCGAGGTCACTGAAGTCAACCCTCTGCTCCAGGACGCGCCGGAAACCGTCAACAATGACCCGTATGGCGACGGCTGGATGCTGCGCATCAAAGTGGCGAACATGGCCGACATGGATGCTCTCCTAGACAGCGCCGCCTATGATGCTCTCCTCGCTACACTCTAGAAACACTGCCATGTCCTATATTCCCAACACCGATGCCGACCGCGCCCTGATGCTTTCTGCGATGGGCCTGCAAACCCTGGACGACTTGTTCGCTCCCATCCCTGAAGCCCTGCGCTTCCAGGGCGAATTAGACATCCCCGCGCGCATGGACCAGATCACGCTGATGCGCCATGCCACCCGCCTTGCCCGAAAGAACGTCCATGCCGACGATACCCCCTGCTTTCTAGGCGCGGGCATTTACGACCATTATGTGCCGCCCACAGTCGGCGCAATTATCGGGCGCGCGGAGTTCTACACCAGCTACACCCCCTACCAGCCCGAAGTCAGCCAGGGCGTGCTGCAATCCGTCTTTGAGTTCCAGACACTCTTGTGCGAGCTGATGGGCATGGATGTCGCCAATGCCTCCATGTACGACGGCGCAACGGCCCTCGCCGAAGCCGCCATCATGGTGGGGGAACTCACCGGGCGGTCGCGGCTGGCCGTGCTGGGCAGCGTTCACCCGTCCCACCGCGCTGTCCTGGCAACCTATGTGCGGCACATGAACCTGTCCATTGACATTGTCGGCAGCGCCAATGGCGTCACTGACCGGGCCGCTCTGGAAGCGGCCATCACGCCCGACACTGCCGCCGTTTTGGTGCAGCACCCGAACTTCTATGGCAGCCTGGAAGACATGGCAATGCTTTCGCAGACGGCCCATGACAAGGGCGCATTGGTCGTGGCGAGTGTTGACCCGGTTTCTTTAGGGCTATTGGCTCCCCCTGGCGAGTACGATGTGGATATTGTGGTCGGCGAAGGCCAGGGCCTTGGCTGCCCGATGGGGTACGGCGGCCCGCTGCTTGGCCTGTTCGCCTGCAAGACCAAGTTCCTGCGCCGCCTGCCCGGACGCATTGTGGGCCAGACCACCGATGCCGACGGCAAGCGGGCGTTTGTGATGACCCTGCGCACGCGGGAGCAGGATATACGCCGGGAGAAGGCGACCAGCAATATCTGCACCAATGAGGCGTTGTATGCCCTCGCGGCTTCAGTGTATTTGGCGACAATGGGCAAGCAGGGCCTGCGCCAGGTCGCCGAGTTGTGCCTGCAAAAGTCCCACTATGCCGCGCAGGCAATTGCTGCGCTGCCAGGCTACGCGCTCGCCTTTCCCAAGGCTCCGTTCTTCAAGGAGTTTGTGATCCAGACACCCATCGCGCCCGCGCTTATCAACGAGCAGCTTATGGCGCAGGGCATCATTGCCGGCTTTGACCTGGCTGCCGATTACCCGGAGCTGGGCCATGCCATGCTGGTTTGTGTCACTGAGCAGCGTACGCGAGAAGAGATTGATGCTTTCGTGTCTGCCCTGGGCCAGATGCCCCATTGAAAGTTCCTCGCTCGGCTTGGGAGTCCCTCCCCCATGCTCGCGAGGCTCGCACTTCCCCTCCCCTGAAGGGGAGGGTGCCTGTGTCAGATGGTTGATCTCTTCGGCTATGGGCAGTGCATCCTTCAAGGCTGAGCGCAGCAGAACACTTTGTTAGATTGATCAACTTCATGCAACAGGCACCCCTCCCCTTTAGGGGAGGGAGAAGGGAGCCGTGCGACCGGGGGAGGGACTCCGTTTTCACTGCAACCTACTTTGCACTCACTGAACTGACGCGCACCCATGACCACTGAGCAGACCCATACCGGCAACCCACTGTTTGCAGGGTGGTATGCCGACCCCGAAATCCATGTTTTTGACAATCGGTACTATATCTATCCCACGTTCTCGGATGCCTATGAGAAGCAGACGTTTTTTGAGGCGTGGTCCAGCCCAGACCTGGCCGACTGGCGCTGCGAAGGCCGCATTCTAGACTTCGCGGACATCGCGTGGAGCGGCAACCGCGCCGCTTGGGCACCGTCGGTGGCCGAGCATGGCGGCAAGTATTACTTCTACTTTTCGGCAGGCGACGGCAACGGCCTGGGCGTGGCGGCTGCCGACCACCCGGCAGGGCCGTTCTCGGATGCTCTGGGCAAACCGCTGATTGCCGAGTACCATCACGGTGCGCAGCCGATTGATGCCCATGCGTTCCAGGATGATGACGGGCAGGCTTATTTGTACTATGGCGGCTGGGGCCATGCCGTTGTGGTGAAGCTGGGCACGGATAGGGTGTCTGTGGAAGGCGAGTTCCGCGAAATTACCCCCAGCGGCTATGTGGAAGGCCCGTTTATGCTCAAACGCCGGGGCGTATACTACTTTATGTGGTCGGAAGGCGGCTGGGGCGATTCGTCCTATGCGGTTGCCTACGGGCGTGCAGACTCGCCGTGGGGGCCGTTCGTGCGCGAGGGCAGGATTTTAGCCAGCGACCCGGCTGTCGGCAATGGAGCCGGGCATCATTCGGTGCTGGGCATTCCGGGCACGGATGAATGGTACATCGTCTACCATCGCCGCCCGATTGACGAGACTCACACCAACCATCGCGTGGTGTGCATTGACCACCTGCGCTTTTCGCCGTCGGGCCAAATTGAGCCTGTGCAGCTTACGGCAGCGGGCGTCCCGCGCCGCCCGCTGCGCCCATAAGAAAGGCCCCTCCGCCCCAATCGCGCACTGCACTGGCAGACCTGGAAGGCTGGCGCGCCTGGAAGGATGGAGAACCCGGATTAGGAATGGTTGTGGCCCTTGTCGCTTTTGTCTTTATCCGGCTCCCCATACTTAACGCGTGGGGGCTTCCTGCGCTTCGTCCCGGCGTTGTATACTCGTTCCAAGCGTGTGCCAACGACGGAACAAAACCGTCCGTCGTTGGTATGCCCACGAAATGCCTGTCAAACACCTGTGCGCTCCCAATGCCACGCGCCTTCTAGAAAGAAAACACGATGCCGAAAAACGAGAAAATCATAGAGCCGCTGCTGTTTGAGCTGAGCGAGGCCGGGCGGATTGCGGTTGAGCTGCCCGCGTGCGACGTGCCCGCGCAGCTTGTGGGCGACCTGCTGCCTGCCGGGTCGCTGCGGGCGGAAGTCAACCTGCCGGAGCTGTCTGAGCCGGAAGTGATACGCCATTATACGCACCTTTCGCGCGAGAACTACTGCGTGGACTTGGGCTTTTATCCCCTAGGCTCATGCACCATGAAGTACAACCCGAAGATTAACGAGGAGGCCGCGCGGCTTTCCGGCTTTGGGCGACTGCACCCGTACCTGCCGGACACGGCGGCGCAGGGGACTTTGGAAGTCTTGTTTGAGATGCAGCATATCCTGACCCAAATCGCGGGCATGGATGCGTGCAGCCTTCAGCCTGCCGCCGGGGCGCACGGCGAACTGCTGGGGCTGATGCTGATTAAGGCTTACCATGAGGATAAAGGCGAGGGGCACCGGGACACAATCTTGGTGCCGGAAGCCGCGCACGGCACCAACCCGGCATCGGCGGCCCGGTGCGGCTACAAGGCGGTCACGGTGAAGTCCGACAGGCGGGGGCGGGTGGATGTCGCCCACCTCAAGACGTTGTTGGGCGGCCATGTGGCAGGCTTGATGCTCACCAATCCGAACACATTGGGCTTGTTTGAAGACGATATTACGGAGATTTGCGATCTCATCCATACCAGTGGCGGCTTGGTTTACTGTGACGGCGCGAACATGAACGCCCTGGTCGGGCGGGCGCGGCCCGGCGATATGGGCTTTGACGTGATGCACTTCAACCTGCACAAGACGTTTTCTTCGCCCCACGGCGGCGGCGGGCCGGGGTCAGGCCCGGTCGCTGTCAAGAAGATTTTGGAGCCGTTCCTGCCTGTCCCGCAGGTGGTCAAAGAAGAGGGCGCAGACGGAGCCTATAGGCTGGATTTTGGGCGAGCCAAAAGCATCGGCAAGATACACGGCTATTTTGGGTCGTTCCTGTGCATCCTGCGCTCGTATATCTACATTTTGTACTACGGGCGCGAGCGGCTGGCACAGATTGCCGAGAACGCTGTGCTAAATGCGAACTATATTCGCGTGCGTCTGGAGAAACACTTTGATGTTGCCTATAATGAAATATGCATGCACGAGTGCGTCTTCACCGCGCGCCGCCAGCAAAAGGCAAACGGCGTTCGCGCCCTAGACATTGCAAAGCGGCTGATGGACTTCGGCTACCATCCGCCGACCATCTACTTCCCGCTGCTCGTGCCGGAAGCGATGATGATTGAGCCGACCGAAACCGAGAGCCGCCAAACATTAGACGACTTCATTGATGCCATGCAGCAAATCGCGCGCGATGCCGACGAAGACCCCGAAGTGGTGAAATCCGCGCCGCACAACACCATTGTGCGCAAGCTGGACGAAGCCACCGCCGCGCGTCAGCCTATCCTCTCATGGACGCCGCCCGCCGTGCCGGAAGCGCCGATGGCGACCGACAACGCCCTCGCTGTGGCGCACCCTTAACGTAGTAAAGTGTCCTGCTTGAGAGTAAAGACGCAAAGCACAGACTCCCATGAGAAACGTTCTTTCCCTCATTGTTATCGGTGGCGTCCTGCTTCTTGTCGGCAATGCCTTAGCGCAAGTTACCGGCGCAAAGCCCGCCGCCGTCACTCCGGCAGTTGCCAATCCCGCCCTGCGCCGCGAGCTGCTTGACATGGTTGATCGGGATCAGGCCATACGCAGGGAGTGGATTGCAAAGGGCGTGGAACACCCCGATGCCTCCGTCGTCGCGCGCATGGATGCTATTGACACTGCAAACATCGCGCGCGTCAAAGCCATTGTCCGGCGGTACGGGTGGCCCGGCGCAGCGTTGGTGGGCCTAGACGGTTCCGATGCCGCCTTCCTCATTGTTCAGCACGCGGATTATGCCATTCAAAAGCAAATGCTGCCGCTTGTCAAGAAAGCGTATCAACAGGGAAGCCTGCCGGGACAAGACTACGCATTGCTGCTGGATCGGGTGCTCATGCGCGAAGGCAAGCCACAGGTGTACGGGACGCAGGCAAGGCGATTTTCAGAGTGGAAGGGGCACGAGCCTGCACTGATGCCGATTGAAGATGAAGCTAATGTCGATAAGCGGCGGGCCAGCGTTGGCCTTTTTCCACTGGCTCAATACAAAAAGATGCTAAAAGAGGCATACTTTCCGCAGGACAAGGCCACAGTTCCTTGATAGCCGCTGCCGTCCAAGAGCGCAATCATTCTGTCGTGCAGGGCTTTTGGCTTCAGACGCCCCTGCCGGGCACGCCGCTTGACAACATGGACACCGACACGCGGCTGTTTGAAGCCGTACGCGATGGGGCTATATTATCCCCCATCGTGCGGGTATACACATGGGACAGGCCAAGCGTGTCATTCGGCAGGCTGCAAAACGAAGCGCAGGTGCGGGCCGAGTTTCCGGGCCTGCCGCTGGTGCGCCGTCCCACCGGGGGGCTGGCAGTGCGCCATGGCGACGATTTAACAATTACGGTGATTACGCGCACAGAATGGCTACCGCCGGGTGCAAGGCAGGGCGTCCTGGCCTCGTACCGGCAGATCATGGACGGCCTGCTGCAAGCTTTGGGTGCGCTGGGGGTTGCGGCACAGCTTGGCGGGTCGGCCTGCGCCCGGCAGCGGGGCAG
>JAABUJ010006427.1_pt1 | contig 11375 bp, 11 predicted proteins | sample 5559131 | NCBI WGS metagenome assembly JAABUJ01 (sample SAMN10711875, study PRJNA513366) | rock metagenome | isolation source: Antarctica rocks | place: Antarctica: Victoria Land, Mt New Zealand nord | collected 2016-01-07 | reverse complement strand
ATTGTCTTCTTCCTATCATTCGTCCTCCATTGCGCTCAGATGGCCATCAAGCGTAGATGGTGGTATAGTATGTTTGCAATAGGCGCGCTTGGTGAGAAACGGATGTCGGTTAGCAATAGCAAAACGAGGCTGACTATTTGTCCCAGGGGAGCTTCTAGGATGGGCGGCGAGACTGTGGGCATCTCAATACCCGTACAGCAGCAACGATTTCGAAACGCAAATTTCAGTCCTTATTAATTCTAGCGCTCTTCTCCCTTGCACTGTGGAGATCGTGGTACTGACTCTGCACAGCACCCTGCATCTTTCATACTTATAACCTTAGACGGTCTCACGGTACTCATAGACTGGGATGGGATTTGTCGTAGGACTGCCCAAGCGTAGAAGGGAGCTCAGAACAGGCTTCTGGTGGCAAGACATAAGGTTTCGATGGTGCTGGACCCTAGCACCGTGAGCAGAGCGAGGAGTAAGCGGAGTAGGACGTCGGCAGAGGCCATGTCGACGTAGTTGACGCGAATGGAGTCTGGTGTCCATAGCCTTTTCAAGCCAACCTTGAGTTTTGGTGTAGAGAGAAATCGTAGAGCAACAACTACCAGGATCTGCTGTCGCAGAGTCAAGGCGTTGCTGCTCCCACTTCTATAGCACTGGTGTGGCCATAGCATGCGTGCCCAAGCCATTGTCGACGTGCGAAACGCAAACGCAATGCTCCCTCCGCGGCGGTAGCAGAGCGAAGTACGAGTACAGAGTATTTGTAATTAGGGTTCCCCAGCAAGACCGGCAAAGTGCGAATCCCGACGCAGCATTGAGACGACAGGCCCAGAAGCCAAAATTACGAGAATTACTTACGTTATCGATACCCTCCGTATTGGCCTAGCAACGAAGCTTCCCTTCGTACCGAGCGAAGCGACTCATCTTGTATAAAGTAAAATTCAGCAACACGCAATGGAATTAGGCCGTAATTTGCACTTGCCGAAAGGTTGTGGGGCACCCAACAATTAGACCTTTATGCGGTGGATCACCCCACTAACAGAGCTCCGCCGAAAGCCTCGTTCGTGCACCCCTCACACCGATGCCACGACAATAGCAACCACGATTGCCCTATCCCTCAATATCCACAAACAAGGACCCTTCCCAATCCCAGCCCACCACCACCATGCCCCTCGAACTCCGCCCTGTCACCCAAGACACCGAATGGAACGAGCTAATCCAATGCGAAAGCGAGTCCTACACCACCCCCTTCAACGGCATCTACGTCCTCTTCCGCCCCGACCGTGGGCGCGCCGGCTTTATCGAGCTCCGGGACCGCCAGCTGCGATGGCATAAGGAGGATGCGACGAGCCGGTGGTTCAAGGTCGTGGATACGGATATCGGGGATAAGGTTGTGGGCGGGGCGGAATGGCTGGTTTTTGAGAAGGATCCGTATCCGGAGGTGGTGGAGCATCCGGTGAGGGCGGATTGGTGGCCTGAAGGTGGGTTGGTGATGGGGAGTGGATTTAGGGGGGGAAAGGCGCTGATGCATTGGGGGTTGTAGGCGAGGAAAGGGAGTTTGCGAGTAAGCTTATGGATGACTGGCTTTGTCCGCGGTACACCACGATGAATAAGCCGCATGTTCGTATGTCATCTCTCTCTCTCTCCAACCCCATCCGACTGGTGGTCGACTAACCTCCGTGTTCGACCTACAGTTCTCTCAATCCTCTACGTCCATCCAGAACACCGGCGTCGCGGCGTTGGCAGCATGCTCATAAAGTGGGGCTTCGACAAAGCGGACGAGATGGGCGTCGAGACCTTTGTGGAAGCCACGGCGGAAGGGAAACCGACGTATGCGGCGAATGGCTTTCGGTTTGAGAAGTTGTTCTGGCTCGATGCGACGAAAAATGATCCCAGTCCCAGGTGGACGGAGCTGGAGAAGGAGATGCAGACCCCGATACCGTTGTTTTTGATGGTGAGGCCGCAGGGAGGGGGTTTTGGGAAGCATGAGAGGAGAGCCATGTGAGAGGATTAGTTAAGGTTGTTGAGAAGGGTGAAGCCATCAATTCCCTGTGTCGTGTGGTCTCTCGCGAATGCAATGGACGGATGGAAAAATCCCCTACCGTTGAGGAAAACAGGTGAGTACATCTGTTGGAGTATTATTAGGAGATGCGAGTCGTCATCGGAATATATAGCCAGGTATATATATATATATGTCTTTTCGACTTCGAAGTATAGTATGTGACAGAACTACATAACGGATTATTTTCCTCTTTGGACAATTCAATGCAAACACCCCCAATGTCAAGATACCCGCCATATGCATCGATGGCACCAGTTCGCCGCATCAAGTGCTTGTCTAATCTACTTATGATCCGACCCCACCATCGTCGGCTCCATTGAATAAGGAGTCACCTCCACGATCGGCCCCTTGAACTCTTTCCTGGCCCATACAATATAGTATACAACAGCAGCTATGAGCACAAAAGCCGACATGACCACGCTGTAATTCATGGACTGGGGCGTAACAGGTGTAGCGACGGGAAAGAAACTAAAGATGAAAATGATGATCCCAAAGCAGACCGCGATAACGTTGACCGCAATCCCGAAGATGCCGGGAAGATGGAAGGGACCCCATACGAGGGTGCCAGGCTCGGTGGTGTCGTCGACGTTGTTCCTGGTCCGGATCGCGCCGGTGCAGCGGCGGTAGAGGAGGAAGCTCTCTGTGATGACGTAGGATGCATACAAATTGGTGACACTGAGCGAAATAACATCGTTGAAGGCGGCCGAGGACCCGATGTTGATCAGTCCAATGACACAGGCGGTGAGGGAGGCGATGAGAACAGCGTAAACGGGGATGGAGCTGCCGGCTTGAACCTATGTGTATGGCGGTTAACAAGACCAATCAACGATAACGTGCGAAGGAGGAGCCCACTGACTTTGCTCACTTGGCGCCAGAATGGAAGGCCGCGATCACGCGCAAAGGCCCAGATTAGACGAGATGCAGTGGCAAGAGAAGCGATGGTGCCGCACACGGACATGACTATCAAGATGGAAATCATGGCTGTGGCACCGCCTTTACTACCGGTGGCGTCGTAGAAGATCTGCATATATGGATACCCCAGCACACCCGTTGGACTCTGAAGTACGGACGTGATGTCAATCGTGACATAGAGAACAGCGATAACAATGCCGAAGCCGAAGGCACCGTTGAGCAGAGTGGTTACTAGCATTGACCAGGGTACGGTAACGTCTGCGTTTCGGACTTCCTCGGCCATCTAGGGATGTTATTCACTGTCAGAGTGGTTCGTTCTCCCACTCTACTTACATGGACAGCGGCATCGCAACCTAAGCTGCTGTTAGCTCCTTGACACTCATCAAGTATTGTTTGTCGAAAGAATGGCTTACCAAACATGGCAAATACAGTTCCAATGAGTCCAACGAAAAAGGACATTCCTTGCGACGGCCAGGCTCCTCCGTTCTGGAAAACCGTAAAGACATCACGACTTGAGGCTTTCTGGGGGGCCATCTACGAGGACTCAGTTCTCCAGTTTCTTAATTCATGAACGGGGAATGGGGAGATTCCAGGGCGTGTCCGGCGCCAAGGAGTGAAGTCACGTGAGAAATGTAGGGGACTGAACGTACGTAGACCAGAGGGACAAGCACTGCAAAGAAGCCGAGTACGTGGATGACCAACATCAAGGCTTCGATTGGCGGTAACAATGTCCCAAACACGGTATTGATCAGTACGGCAAACACGACCGTCGCCCAAAAAAGAAGGGTTCCTTCCCATCGTTGCGGAACGTAATCAGGGTTGTTCAATTGAATCACGGCTTCGATCTGGGTTCCACAGATGTAACCGCCTCCGGCCAAGATAGCCATCCAGCCGCATATCACAATCCAGGCTGTGGTCGTCAGTCCAAAACTTCAAGCCCCGCCCTTTAGAATTATTCATACCCATAATGTAACTCATGAAAGTTCGAATATTACGGGGTGCCAGCTGCGCGATCCAATGGTACTGTCCGCCGGTCGTAGGAGCCCTACATCGTGATGAGTATTACCAGGAGAGGCGATGTCAGGCTCGACCATACATCGAGGCCAGTTCAGCCATTGTGGTAAAAATAGCGATAGTGCCGAGCCAGACGAAGAGATAGCCATATATGAGACCAGCAGATCCTCCACTACAGCACATACGCGTCAGTCACGGTATGGCCATATCCAAAATCTGACAGCCGGGCGTACTTGGTCAACCCGTTAGTGAAGAGACTGCAGTCTAGTCAGCGCTTGCGCCATCGAGAGTGTTCAATGAAATTCACATCAGTGATCCCTCCCAGGTAACCAAAATTGTACACGTGAACCCGCATATCGACAAGAACCCAAAACGACGCTTATGCGAATCAGTCAGGGCTTTCGGGCTTGGGATCGTTCGCATACCTCAAGGACGGACTTCTTGCCCAGACGAGCCAGAACTTGCGCATCGCGCTCTTCCTTCGTGTGAGCTTCGACCTCTGTGTGGTGGGGCGACTTGTCCATCGAGGCAAGTTCGAGGACGCTCATTTTCGCGACTGCCTCCCTTTGACTTTACGAAACAAGCCACTCGGTAGAGGGATCGGAGGGGGGATGTATACAAGGCGCAACGGCAGCTTGGACGAAAGAGCGACCTTCTCTCAAACTGAACAAAGAGACATCGTGGTTGACAGAGGAGAGAGAAACCGTCACAGGAGAGTTGAGAAGCAGGCTCGACAATAATGACAGAGCAGCCGAAAACCGACCACCAGCAACGCTTGGTCGACGCAGCTAATAACCGACCTTCGTGTGAACGTCGATCACAATGCACGAAAAGGTGGAGAGACAGGGTTTATACTATCGACTAGAGCAGAGAATGAGCGTTAGTGGTACGATAGTCGCGATAGCGCAGCACCAGTATGGCGAGCTCGGGCCTAGATTGCACGAGTACAAGTACCTGGTTCATGCCGTGAAGGGGCGCGACACTGGCGCCATCAAGGCCGAGGCAGAGGACGGAGGCTCGGGAGACCGATCGGCCCCAAGTACAATAATACCGCCAATGATTAGTCGAGCAGGCGAACAAAATCTCCTACGAGGGTAACCTCTCTTTATCACGGAGTTATGGAAATCCTTTATTCATTGGTCAAGGGACATGTAGATGAAGGGACTTTTCGATCACCTCCTCTGTGTGTATTATATCCACCACTAGTTTGTAATATTACCCAGTGATCGGGTCGCGGGCCGCATCCCTCCCTCGATTCCCTCCCTCGCTCCCAATAGCTTCCACTGCGAGGTATTGTACTTCTATGTGACTGCGCAGTGCCCAGCATCATTGATGTCCAAGTATGGCTTCGAACCGTATCCTGCCTACGAGCCTCAATCAGTCCGTCGTACCAGGTTCATAGAAGAGTCTCCTTCAGCACAGGTATCTTAAGGCTTCTTCCGAAGTCGGCAGAGGGCACGGATGGAACCGGGGGAATGAAATGAGATTACTGTATCACAAATCACAATTTTTCTGTGAAACCTACCGCCTCCCAGTACCCTGTAGCCCTTGAAGTATGCAGCAGTCCGAGAGTGCGATTAAAGATTACTAGAGAGAACTTATTTCCCCGCGGCCGTCTTCTAAGTTCTGGGGCCGGATGTAGCGCGAGATAGGGGGGCAGCCAGGGCCCGGCGTCGAATCAGACCTCGCTTCCAGAGTTTAGCGCACTTGGTAGTCCTCGGCCAAAACACACCATCAACGCCAAATCACTCGACAAGAGCCGACGGGAAACACACTTTGCTTGCAAAATTCTATCCTTTCGCAGTCCAAGCCTAGCCAGGTAATAAGCGTAAAGCGACACCTTTGCGGAGAAAAGGAGAACCATCGACAAGCTCGATGTTGGTCCAAAGCATGATTGCTCATCGGAAAGTGATCCGGCATGCTTCTTCCTTCACGAGAGTCACGAGAGCCATCTTGAGGCCACAATAATGCAAGACTTTGATCTACGATATGGCCTCCTGGGAGGCTCAGCCGGCTTGTACTTCGTCTGATGTACTGCGGGATTCATGGAGCACGGTGATGAGAGAAATCCGGACATGGGCTATGAAATTAATGTCTGATAGTGAAGAACGGACCCTGGCCTTTTTGTGTGATTGACTTAGGGGAACTCTTTAGGGGAACTCTGCTCGGACTGCTCCCCTGCAGCATGCCTTGCCGAACCTAAAAACGGGTCATCGGCTGCTTCCACCACCGAGACGTCTATCACCCGACTGACCGAATTCTTCCTCAAAGAATGCTCATTTACCATCACCTGCAGTCATCTCCTCTTCGTTCTGTGATGAGCACAAGATTCATGTCAATTGCGGGAAGCGAGCTTTAGAACCAGACGTCAAGAGCACTCTGACAGCATCTCATTGCACCAGTCACCACTGGATCCAAGCTCAACTTGGCCATCACTTCTCGTCAACACAGTCGACAATGCGGAGACGCTGACGTTTTACCAAACCTGCTGTTGGCATTGGGATCGCAGCACTTCAACCCCTTCATCCCGCCGTCCAAAGGCTCGAAGCATTATGAGTGGCATTTCTAACCTGACGACCACGGATGCTCCGCTGTGGGAAACGCCAGAAAATCATGGCCCGCTTGTCAGCGTCGTTACCTGGTTCCTAGTCATCACCGCTTTTCTCTCGGTGTTGGCGCGGCTTGGAACCAGATACGCCGTGGTGCGATCATTCCGGTGGGATGATGCATTCATCGTCCTCGCCATAGTATGGCTATGTTCCTTGGGACAACGAGAGCGCCTTGCTGATGACCCTTTTCCAGCTTTTATCCATCGGCCATTCTGTCACTACTTCGCTGAACGTTTCCAACGGTCTTGGCCAACATGTTGGCTCACTCTCGACCCACAAATTAGAGCTGTTGCAAAAGGTACGGGGAATGTCCTTGTCTACTGCTAATACTACCTGAATGGATTCACGGGAGATGTTGACTTTCAACAGAGTACCTATGCCGGCGGCTTCCTCTTTGTTGGCGTTCTAGCTGCAGTCAAAATCTCCGTGTGTTTTTATCTTCACGCCCTTACGCCAGTACGACTGCATAGGAGCATTGTACTAGCTCTTGGTTCATTCACCTGTCTTTGGATGGTTGCATGTTTCTTTGTGATGGGCTTCCAATGCCATTTGCCACGGGCCTGGCAGGTCATCGGGGGTAGATGCATCGACATGGCTGGATTCTGGACATTCGTCCATGTAATCAATATCCTCACAGATCTCGCGCTGATTGTTATGCCTTGGATTGTCCTGTCGCAACTTCAGGTGGAGACAAAGCGAAAAGCAATCATCATCAGCTGCTTCGCCGCTCGAATCTTGTAAGTCTTCGTCAAGCACGCCTGACGCAGCTTTGAACCTGGCTCCACTGCTTACACGTCTCGCAGCGCCGTGGCAGTCACCGTAGTGCAGATTTACTACCTCCAGAGCGGATTCACGAGCGCTAGAGCCAACGACGACCCTACATTCGACTTCTGGAAGCTGATCCTCATGAGTGAAGTCGTCATAACCTTGTCTCTCGTCACCGCCTGCATACCATACCTCAAGCCTTTCCTCGAGGCCCTCGAAACGGGCATGATTCGCGCCGATGGAGGAGCGGTCTCTCGCGGCCGCGGCTTCGGCTATGGCCACAGCCAAAATTCCCTAAAAAAGTACGGCAACTCGTCAAGGATCTCCAACAAGCCCAGTCGCTCCCAGCTGGGCGGCCTGCGAATGGAAACCCTCCCGTATGCTGGTGAAAAGAATTCGGACTCTAGTCGGCAGACGGCCACTGTCTCAGCCAAGGGTCATGGCAATGATTCGGATAATGAGAGCCAGTCGAGCCAGTCGAAGATTATTAGGAAGACTGTGGGATGGAGCGTGACGGAGGAACCTACGGACATTATACCTCCGGCAAAAAGTCATTCGAATTATCTATCGCGGACCGATTACGCGCGTGCGGTATAAGGGGGAGTGATCTTACAGCTCAGAGGTCGTAATGCCCCACCACGTATTCCAAATCGATCAGCGTTGCGAAACACGGCGGCTGGAGGCTTAAAGTGGCCCTTGGATCTTCTTTGGATGGGTATGTACTTCTGGCGTTGAGCGATCCTTGTTACGACAAATCTTGGGTAAAGGAGGTGGCCTTTTGCATCATTCGCTAGCCATGACTGTATATACTTTCAGGAGGATCGATATGGACCTACGGCGTTGAGCTACCCTTGATACGACAAACTTTGGAGGAAGGAGGTAGCCTTTTTCATGATTCGCTAGCCATGACTGTATATACTTGTGGTGTATATACTTATAGCCTGGTACATATGGAGCGAACTTTTTCTAGCCTATGTTAGAGTATCACACGCTGTCACTCTCTGCTAGCCGGATGCCCTGTTCTCGGACAATTTTCTTGAACGCCTCACCCTTGACGATGTTAAGAGGAACCCCTATCTGATCTGGTGAGTTCGGATGGTGCTGGTGATGATGTGTGGTGGGTTGAGGGGGGGGATATGGTTAATACAGGCTGAATGAATATGGCTGACACGTGCCTTTCGGGTAGCATCCTAATTTTTGGCTTCGTAGTCGCTCAGCAAGAATGTTTCACGTGGCAAGTAACTTAGGTAGAGCACCATGCTTCTTGGCTGGACTGCCATGTCGAACTTATGCGCTGTCTCTCTCGTCAAACAGGCGATAGTGCAGTCGCATCCGTCTCGTTTCTAAGAAAGAGAAGATCTCAGAATAATTGCAGCCGGTCTGCGCGTATAGGAGATACCCAGCAAACGATAGAGATAATATATAAGACCCGTGGCAGGAGCAAACTGCACGCTATAAGAGAAGATCTACGGTAGAATATATCGCAAAATGCGTTGTGTGGTATACAAGCAGCATAGACGAAGACAGAGATAGCAGATTAGATTTAGACTAGATATGTAGGAGAACTGCGTATGGGCTTTCCATAGCGGCCAGAGTTGAGAGTGACAAAGGGCAGGACTCTGATATGCGTGCTGTATAATGCATTGTTTCTCCGACTGAATCTGCCCACTGGCAATCCAGTTTGCAGATTTCTATAGAAAGGACGGCTACAAGCTCCAGGCAATCCTGAAATGTCCAAGAGAAGATCAAGGCTCCACTTTAGTAGGCAGAGTGAACAACGTATCGCGCCGCCTTGGATATGGATGACAGACGAAGAACAGTAAATCGGCGATTGAAACCTTGACAACGTCCATCCCTCGTATCTCGATGCTTTGTAAAGAACGACAATACCTAGACTCCCGCACTACGCATGCAAAGCACTGCTTTCCTGTCTGACGGGCGACTGCCTTGATCGTATATGACAATCCAGGGGCACACATGTGCCTCGGGGAGATGTCCTCGACAGGAAACGCCATGGAGAAGAAAGAGATCCCACCGAAAGTTCTGGGAGCGGCCATCTGTATTACCCGAGTCTTCACAGATGCAATTACTCGTGAAGATCAAGGAGCAGGGGTACTTAGCCATAGCGCTGGTTCTTGTTGGGAACGCGTTTGTCCCGATGGGGACAAGTGCAGAGCTGGCCTTGGCGGTCTGTCATCGTCGTTTTAGCGCTATCACAGCTCTACACATTCCTCGGCTTCGAGCCTAGCTGCGTCATGCCTACTTGTCCAGGTTCCGCGACAAGGAGCTGACGATACGTTTTCCAGTGAGAAGAGGCGAAGCCCAGAGGTATCTTGGCGAGAATCCAAGCACTCTGTTTGAGTGGGCATGGCTCTCCCTTGATGATTAGGACCGGCGTCATTTTCCTCCTGCCATAAGACCGCACCAGGTCTCCCATCTCTTAGCAGTTTGGCTGTCGTATAATTCATCGATCTGTCATGCTTCGTCTTTCTGTGCGCAGGCATGACGACACGGTTTGTCCTCGTGCCAGCCCCCTTCAAGCAACCCCTGGGCCATCTCAGCGAGTCCCTTCTCTTTCCAATGTTCTGGCTTTCGAGGCCGACCTTCAGGACCTGCATGCAGGTGTACGGCGTGCCCCATTCGGGTCCATGGCTCATTTTTCACAGTTGTCTTTGCAACCGACGTCCTTTGTGCCTTTTTTCAATGCGTCTTGCATTGCTTCTACCTCTTCTTGGCCACGGAGCTCACGGCACATAGCATGACACCAGCGTCTGTCATGCTCATTCTTCCTCTGATGCTGTCTGGGACGCTAGCTGGGCTGTCGCCAGAGCTTACCACCTAATCAGAGTCCAGATTGTTGTTGCCGGCTTCAGCTTTCTGTTGTTGGGCTTCATGATGTCTAGATTCACTACACACACTACATTTTTCGAATGATGCAGTACGGTCTCCCCACACCCACGGCTCGCAGAACGATGGTCATTTCCATTCAGTCTCCAATTACCATCGGTCTAGCGTACATCAATCTGGCAAATCCTTTACCGCGTAATTATAGTCACTGAGCTGCTCATCCCACAACATTTGCCATGTTAGCTACCATAGCTACATTTTCGGATTCCTCCGCTTGCGGTCTTAGATGGAGCGCGGCAGATAGATTTCTTTGTTGACATGATGAGTTTTCGTCTTTCCAAATGTTGTGTTCGCCGTTTTCACGGTCGAGATCGGAACGAAGCTGGCGTCGAATTCCTCAGGACCTTGCGGTAGATATAGCTTCCTCTATCTCCATGTTTCTTCAAGACCTTTGCTATCCCCCGTCAAAGCTACCAACAAGCGGAAGAGACAAACTCTATCGATCAAGTCGTAAACAGAACTACATCGATAGCTGCTGGGATTTCTTTCCTGTGCTAGGAGCTAGTGCTGTTCCTCTCCCTCCCTTCGACTCGACCGACCTCCACAAGCTTTGCACGATTGACTAGCAGAGAGCCACGCCCACAGTAAAGCCCATCGCGGAACATCAAGATCCGTGCAGGCTTGCATGTCTCACTCAAGAGATACCACGCTGCAAAGCTTCCTAATGCTTGACGTACAACGTCATATGTGAACCAGGAAGGAAAATACAGCGGTGAAGCAGCTGGCATTAACTCGAATCTTCCTCTGTAGGGTGCTAGTTCAGTGTGGAAGCTGTTACCACGCACTTGGACGGCCATATCGTTCGTCGCTATATCTGTCAAACCGCCGATGATGACCATTATGACGTCGTTCAAACTCAACGTTCCGCTAGGAAGGTCTTTTATACGGAAGTCGAAGACGGCGTTCTGGTCTCCATTCCCGAAGATTGCTATGTCGCGCCCAGTGTGCGTCAGGTTAGACCAATTGGAGGTCTTGTTCGCTTCGAGGCCTTCGCGAGGTCTCTCATACAGGTACCACAGATACCCAACGAATTTGTTCTGCCAGCGCAGCGTGAAGCGCCAGTCAAAGAATTCCTGTCGATCGACCATGTACGCAATTGCACGATTCAATCCCCAGATCAT
>JAABUJ010006425.1_pt1 | contig 11377 bp, 10 predicted proteins | sample 5559131 | NCBI WGS metagenome assembly JAABUJ01 (sample SAMN10711875, study PRJNA513366) | rock metagenome | isolation source: Antarctica rocks | place: Antarctica: Victoria Land, Mt New Zealand nord | collected 2016-01-07 | reverse complement strand
TTCCCCGACGCCGGGCCCGCCCACCAGGTGCGGACGTTGTTGCTGTCAGGGACGCTCGAAGCCGACTGCTGGGTCGACATCACCGCCACCATCGACCGCAAGGCCGGCGCGGTGGCGTGTCACGAGACACAACTGGGCGGCCCGGGGGAGTGGTTGCGGACCGTGGTGCGCCAGCGGGCCGAGGAAGCGGGCCGGCGGGTCGGGGTGCGCCACGCCGAGGGCTACCGGCGTCTCAACCTGGCGTAGCCGCGCCACCGAACGCTCGCACTCGGCAAGTGCCAGACTTGGGGCCCGTGGGCGGAAGCGAACCTCCGACACCGGCCGGGGCGGCCCCCGACCCGAGCATCCTCCACGTCGACATGGACGCCTTCTACGCGGCGGTCGAGGTCCACGATGATCCCACTCTCGCCGGCCGCCCGCTGATCGTCGGCGGCAACGGCCCCCGGGGTGTGGTGGCCTCGTGCAGTTACGAGGCGCGGGCGTTCGGGGTGCGCTCGGCCATGCCGTCCGCCCAGGCGCGCCGGCTCTGCCCTCGTGCGGTGTTCCTGGCCGGCCACTACGACCGTTACGCCGAGGTCAGCCGGGCCATCCATCGGATCTTCGAGGCTTACACGCCGCTGGTGGAAGGCATCGCCCTCGACGAGGCCTTCCTCGACGTCAGCGGGGCGATCCGGCTCTTCGGCCCCACGGCGAAGATCGCCGATGGGATCAGGGCCCAGATCGGCGAAGAGCTCGGCTTGTCGTGCTCGGTCGGCGTGGCGGCGAGCAAGTTCGTCGCCAAGCTGGCATCGGAGGCGGCCAAGCCCCACGCTGCCCTTGCCGGCACCGTGCCGGGGCTCGGGGTGGTGGTCGTGGCGCCGGGGGAGGAGCTGGCCTTCCTCCATCCCCTCCCGGTCGAGGCGCTGTGGGGGGTTGGCCCGGCGACGGCCACCCGGCTCCGGCGCCTCGGCGTGGGGACCGTCGGCCAGCTCGCGGCTGTCCCGATCGCGGCGCTGGAAGCGTCGGTCGGACGAGCCCACGGCCACCACCTCCACCAGCTGGCCCACGCCGTCGATCCTCGCCGCGTCTCCCCGGATCGGGTCACCAAGTCGGTGGGCCACGAGGAGACCTGGGCGTACGATCGCTATGACGCCACCGAGATGCACGCTGCGGCGGTGCGTATGGCTGACGCGGTGGCGTCCCGTCTGCGCAAGAGTGGGTTCGTCGGTCGCACGGTGACGCTCAAGGTCCGCTTCGGCGATTTCACCATGATCACCCGGAGCCATACCCTCCCGAGGCCCGCCGACACCGGAGCGGCGCTGGCCCGGGTGGCGACGGGCCTGCTCGAGCGGGTCGATTGCTCACCGGGAGTCCGCTTGCTCGGCGTGTCGGTCTCCTCCCTGGCCGGCCCGGCTGGCGTTGGCTCGGAGCAGCTGGCCTTCGACATCGAGGATCCCACCGGCGCTGCTTCTGGACCGTCGGCTTCTGGACCGCCGCCTTCCAGGCCGCCGCCCTCCGGACCGCCGGCCTCCCGAGCGTCGGCCGCCGGGCCGTTAGCTCCACGACCGTCGGCTCCACGACCGTCGGCTCCACGACCGTCGGCTCCACGACCGTCGCCTTCAGAGTGCGCCGAGGCCTGGCGGGCGGCCACCGGGGCGATGGACGAGGCGCGGCGGCGCTTCGGCGAGGCGGCGGTCGGGCCAGCCGCGGCCATGGGCGAGCCGGGCCTCCCGCTCGGGCGGCCGGGCGGCAACCGGTGGGGCCCGGCCGCCCGGGACGACGATGCCCGGCGCTCGGATCCGCACGGGGCCCGTGCCGGCGCAGACCACAGGGCCCGTCCCGCGGCAGATTGATGGGCGCGCCGCCACGGCAGGCCCTCCCGCCGGCCGCCACATCGGCTCCCGCCGGCCGCCGCGCCAGGTTCTCCCGCATGGCCGCCACATCGGCGGCCACGGCGATCCCCGGGGTCCCCGGGGCGGCGGTACGGTTCGTCGCTTGTTGTTGTACCGTGCTTGGTGACGTGATCACCGACACGTCACCGACAGCCCCACGGCGAGGGTTCGGCCAGTGCCACTATCCGAAGAAGAACAACGCATTCTTCAACAGATCGAGCAGCGCTTCTACGCGAACGACCCGGAGAGGGCCAAACGGATCAGTAGTGCCACCCTGCCCCGGTACCTGGCCCGCAACTGTCGATGGGCGGCGGTCGGCTTCTTCGTCGGGCTGGGTGTGCTCCTCGCCTCTTTCGCCACCAGCTGGCTGCTCGGGGTGTTCGGGTTCGTGGTCATGCTCGCCAGCGCCATCGTCCTCACCCAGAATCTGCGCAAGATGGGTCGGCACGGCTGGCAGCAGCTCACCGAGACGGTCAGAGCGCACAACGCCAATGATTCGTGGGGCGACGCCCGGGACAGGTTCCGCAAGCGCTTCGGTGGCGACGCCTGACGCCAGCACGGCCTGACGCCAGCACGGCCTGATCTCGCGCCGGTTCTGTCCGGTCCCGCCCCGCCCCGCTCAGTGCCCGTGCCCCACCCCTGACGTCACCCGCGCCTTGACGGTCTGCCCGTTTGGGTCGGCGTCGTCGGACAGGACGGCCGCAGGAGGGGCGACGGTGACCGGTCCCCACACCTGGGAGGGGTCGCACACCCGGCGAAGGCGTTTGCCCCGAGAGGCGGCGCCCTCGAGCACGGTGGTGAGGTGGCGCGCCGTGGCCTCCGCCCGCCGGGCCCGTTCGTCGGAAAGGTCGGCGGCCACGCCGAAGTCGGCTTCGTCCACTGCGGCGGCCAGGTCCAACAGGTCGGATCCCTGCCGGTAGGTCTCGCCGAGCAGGACTCGTACCTCATGGGCGGCCCGGTGGGCGAACTCGGTCGCCGACTCGTCGGCGCGCCGCGGCATGTGCCACCACGCCAGCATCTCGGTCGCCTCCGCCCAGGCGGTGAGCACCCGGTCGGTGCCGCTGCGCTGGCCCGTCCGGGCCCGGCGTCTCCAGCGGGCCCGGCGGCCCACGACGATCGACCCGACGCCGGCCGCCAGCAACGCCAGCGCGCAGACGAACCCCACCCCGATCCATGGCAGTGCCGGTTCAGCCGGGTGGAGACGACGGCCGGGGGCAGGCGCCACCGTGGTCGTCGTCGGTGCCGGCACGGGGACTCGCTTGAAGGTGTGCGGCGCCGCCGCACTGGCCGACGGGACCGGCGGGGCCACGGCCGGCGTCGGCGCCGTCGTCCCCTGGGTGGCGGTGGTGCCGGTGTAACGCCCACCACTCGGTATCTGCCTCCCCGGAGTCGGCTCGAACGGGACCCACCCCACGGTGGGGAAGTAGACCTCCGGCCAGGCGTGAGCATCGGCGTCGGTCACCTGGTAGGCTCCGTTGTGGAAGCCCCCGGACTGAAAGCCGACGGCGATGCGCGTCGGCAGGCCGGCGAGGCGAGCCAGCACCGCGAAGGCGCCGGCGAACTGTTGGCAGTAGCCCGTCTTGGTCGTGGTGAGGAAGTCGACGAGCGCATTGGCGGAGTCGTCGCTCGGAGGGCTGAGGCTGTAGGTGAAAGCGTTGGTGTGGAAGTAGTCCTGCAGGGCCACCGCCTTCGCGTACTCGGTGGTCGCCCCGGCCGTGACGGAGCGCGCGATGCCGACCAGGGAGGGAGGAAGGGACGCCGGCAGTGCGAGGTAGCGCGCCATGGCCGCCGCTGGTACCAGCGGGACCGAGGCGAGTGCCGTGGGCCGCAGCGTCGACAGCACCTGCAGCGAGGTGACCTGGTAGCTCTGGCCGTTGGCCGTGGGCTGCGAGGAGATGAGGCTGCCCGAGGTCGGATCCCAGGTGATGTGGTGGCCCCCGGTGACGGCCTCGGGATCGAATGCCGAGGGCAGCCAGATCGAGTCGAGGGCTTCGATGTGGAAGCGCTCCTCGACCGCCCTGGTGCCTCTGGGCGGTGGCGCCACGCCCGGCAGATTGGCGGCGAAGTCCTGATAGGAGTCGTTCGACTCCCACAACGTTCCGTTGAAGGTGTCGAGTGACGTCAGGCGCCAGTACGAAGGTTGGGAGCTCTGCACCGTCATCACCGGGAGGTTGCTCTCCTGGATCAGGCGCGTCCGTACGTCGTCGAGGGGGCTCGGCGTCACCCGGTTGGAGTTGGCGCCTCCACCGTTGATCTTCCAGCCGAGCACCCCGGTCCCCTCGGCGCGAGGGAACGCCGGAGTGATGACGATGGCGGCGATGATGGCGACCGCGGCCGAGGTCGCCCCCACGGTCAGCGCCCATCCCGTCGCACCGGCCCGGCGGTCCCCGAACCAGATGGTGCCCCGCCGTCCGATGGTGAGGCGGTGGCCGAGGAAGAAGGCGACCATGGAGGTCACCTCGAGCCCCACGGCCCAGGTCCGACCGTCGATGCGGCCGAGGGCGCAGCACGCCACGAAGACGGCGAACGGGCCCAACAGGGCCTGCAGGGCGGAGCGGAAGCGGAAGGCCAGCAGGTCGGCCACCGTCGCCGCCAGTCCGACACCCCAAACGGCCAACAGGGTGAACCCCCCCGAGGCGGGCACCGGCGGCGTCATGGACGCAAAGTCGTGGCGGTCCCGGACGAGGGCGTTGCCGACCGCCTCCCACGCCTGCCGCAGGGGCAGCCCGAAGCTGAGGTGGGTGGGCAGGACGAGGTAGACGCTGAGCACCGCCACCAACCCCAGGGTGACGGGGACCGCCACCGACCGGCGGACACCGGCGCGGCGCAATCCCCACGCCGCCCCGTGGATGGCGATGGCGGTGACCATCACCGGCCCCACCCACCCGCCGGTGGTGAACACCCGGGCGAACCCTGCCGCTGACGCAATCGTCAGCGCGGTGAGCAGGGCGGTCGCCACCCCGTCGTCGGAGTAGCGCGATCCATCACCGCCGGGTCCGGGGACCACCCCCGGCGGCACCGGGGGCCGCACCGGCCCCCTGGCCAGCACCGAGCGCTCGGTCAGCACCGGCACAGGCTCAGCACCGGGACTGGGGCAGCACGGTCGTCGCCATAGGCGCCCAGCTTCTCACGGCGACCGGAGTCTCCGGGTGTGCTGAGCCCGCTCCCAGGTCGCCGAGAACGAGGAACCGTGGCCCACGCGCACGGCCCCGCCCGCCAACCCCTCAGGGCCGCCGCCGGGTGGGCCGCCGCCGCCGGTCGCAGCGCCGCTGCCGGTCGCAGCGCCGCCGCCGGGTGGGCCGCCGCCGCCGGGTGGGCCGCTGTGGCGGGGCACGGCCACGCCCCGCTCGACGATCACCACCCTGGACGCCGACGACAGTCCCAGCCGGCCGAAGGTGGCCAGGTCCCCGGCGCTGGCGCCGTCGGTGGTCGCGAGGACCAGCGAAGCGCGGCGGTCGAGACCCAGACGGATCAGCAGAGGCCCCATCGCGGCCGGCGGATGGGCGTGGGCGAGAGCCAGCAGGGCCATGATGGCGCCCCGGTGGGAGGCGGACACCCCGTAACCGGTGTCACCGCCGGCGCTGGTCACGACCCGCACGAAGGTGCCGGTGCGCAGGGCGGCATCGGCCAGGCTGGCGAGGGCGCCGAGGACGACCTCGAGCGACGCCGGCGTGTGGACGTCGGCGCGCAGGTCGCCCACGAGCAGCAGACGGCCCTGCAACACGGACTGCTCCTGGCGGATCATCAGGTCGTCGTGGCGGGCGCTCGAGGCCCAGTGCACCCGGCGCATGTCGTCGCCCGTGCGGTACTCCCGCAACGCATAGAAGTCGTCACCACGTAGCCTGACGACGGTCGACCCGGTGGAGGACTGCCGCTCGGCGCCGGCGCTGACCTCCGGCGCCGTGACCCGTTCGACGGGTGGGTGCACCGTGACCGTGGAGGAGCCCGCGCCCCGGCGCGTCGCGCAGGCCAGGCCGAAGGGATCGCTGACGCGCACCTCGAGGGGGCCGAGCACGAAGACCCCACGGTGGGCGGTCGGCAGCCGGTAGGCGGTCCGCAGGACCTCCACGGCGTCGAGCGGTGCCACCGAGAAGCGGACCGACCGGTGTTCCCCGTCGAAGGGGTCCCGGAGGCTGATGACCGGTGAGCGCCGGCCTCCCCGGTTGCGCACCGTGAGCTCCACGCGCGCCGTGTCCCCCGCACCCAGCTGCAGGGGGCGGACGTCGCGCTCGGTGTCAAGGGCCCACGGACGGTTCCGGACCCAGATGACCGCACCGACCACGAGCACGATTGCGGCTGCGGCGAGGGGAAAGAGCTCCTCCACCCGCACCAGGAGCCCGCCCACGACGAGGACCCCGGCCACGGTCAGCAACGCCCACCCGCGACGGGTGACCATGGTGGTCTGGTTCTCAGTGTCCGTCAAAGAGCTCTTCGTGTGAACGGAGCTCTTTGACGGACACTCAGGCACCCGCCCGGCCGGACGGGACCGGCACGGCGCGGATCACCTCGCCCAGCACCTCTGCGATGCGGACGCCGCCGAGCAGGGCGTCTGGGGCGAGGATGAGACGGTGCTCGAGGACGGGGGCGACGAGCGCCTTGAGGTCGTCGGGCACCACGTAGTTGCGTCCCCGCGACGCCGCCAGGGCGCGCGCTGAGCGCTGGAGGGCGAGCGCGGCACGGGGCGACATGCCGAGGGCCAGCGCCGGGTGGCGCCGGGTGGCGGCTGCCAGGTCCACGATGTAGCCCTTGAGGGCGGGTGCCACGTGGACGGCGTTGACGGCGTTGACCATCCCCGTCACCGTGGCGCTGTCGGTGACGGCCGGCAGGGAGTCGACGCCGCTGCTCGCGCTCTGGCGGCCCAGCATGGCCAGCTCCGCGTCCCGGTCCGGGTAGCCCATCCGGATCCGCATCAAGAAGCGGTCGAGCTGGCTCTCGGGCAGCGGGTAGGTGCCCTCGTGCTCGATGGGGTTCTGGGTGGCGATGACGAGGAAGGGGTCGGGAAGCCGGTAGGTGGTGCTGTCCACCGTGACCTGGTGCTCTTCCATGGCTTCGAGCAGCGCAGACTGGGTCTTCGGAGACGCCCGGTTGATCTCGTCGCCCAGGACCACGTTGGCGAAGATGCCGCCCGGCCGGAAGCTGAACGAGCCGGTATGGCGCTCGTAGACGCTGACACCGGTGACGTCGGAGGGCAGCAGGTCGGGGGTGAACTGGATGCGCTGCCACTGCAGCCCGAGGGAGTGGGCCAGGGCCTTGGCCAGGCTGGTCTTGCCCACACCGGGAACGTCCTCGACCAGGAGGTGCCCCTCGGCGGCCAGGCAGACAAGGGCCAGGCGGATGGCTGCCTCCTTGCCCTTGATGACCTGGGTCACGTTGGCCACCACGGCGTCGAACAGCTCCGCGAAACCGGCGGTCGCCGGCGCCGGAGCCGAGGGGACCGTCGTCCCCGCTTGTCCCATCACTGGCGCCTCCGTGCGACCCGACGTGCCGACCTGACGTGCCATGGATGTCCCCGGCGAGAAGTCAGCGTATACGCCCACGGTGGCCAACGGCTGCGGGTACCGTCGGCCGGTGTCCCCAGCCGATCTCGCCTTGGCCATCGACATCGGAGGTACGAAGCTGGCCGCGGCCGCCGTCGACCGCACCGGCCAGGTGCGGTGGAGCGAACGGGTGCCCACCCCGCCGGTCCCCGAAGGAGAGGCGGTCTGGTCGGCCCTCGCTGCCCTGGTCACCCGCTGCCCCCTGCCGGCGGCCGTCTGCGGGGTCGGGTGCGGCGGGCCCATGGAGCGCGGTGGCACCCGCGTCTCCCCGCTGAACATCCCGGGGTGGCGGGACTTCCCCCTCCGGGAGCGCCTCGGGGAGCTCACCGGAGCGCCGACCTACGTCGACAACGACGCCAAGGCGCTCGCCCTCGGCGAGGGCTGGTGCGGCGTGGCGGCGGGCAGGTCGGACTACCTGGCCATGGTGGTCTCGACGGGCGTCGGCGGCGGGATCGTCCTCGACGGCCGGCTCCTCGACGGGGCCGCGGGCAACGCCGGCCACATCGGCCACGTCGTGGTCGAGCCGGACGGCAGGTACTGCGCGTGCGGTGGCCGGGGCTGTCTCGAGGCGGAGGCGTCCGGGCCGTCGATCGCCGCCATCACCGGCGCGCCGGCGGCGTCGGCCGACCGGGCCATGGTGGCGCGCACGGGCCGCATGGTCGGCCGGGCGGTCGCCTCCGTCGCCAACCTCCTCGACCTGCGGCTGGCGTCGGTCGCGGGGTCGGTGGCGCTCGGTTTCGGGGCTCCGTTCTTCGCCGCCGCCCAGGAGGAGATCGACCGGCGCGCCCGGCTGCCGTTCGCGGCCGGCACCCGCATCGTGCCATCGGCCCTCGGTCGCCTTGCCCCCCTCGTCGGGGCGGCGGCGGTCGGCTGGCGCGGCGACGGTCGCTTCGTGGCGCCCCGCCCGACATGAGGCCGGACCCGACGTGAGGCCGGACCCGACGTGAGGCCGGACCCGACGTGAGGCCGTCGGTCACCGCCCGGGCGGCCGCGGCGGCGCTGGCCCGCCGGCCTGACCTGTGGGTCACTGCGGTCGACCAGGCCTGGCGGTTCGTGCCCCGGGGGTGGTGGAGACGCTGGCCGCCGTCGCCGTTGCCCCCGCCGTCCTACGTGCGGTTCCGGCTCGTGACGATGTACGGCGATCCCGAGGGCCCCGTCGCGCCCGCCGACGTGATCGGCTACCTGGAGTGGTGTCGACGGATGCGCGGCCTGGCGCGGTAACGTCTCGACGTGCTCCACGAGCCACCAGCTCCCGTTCGTCGGCGTCGGCGGAGGTAGGTCCGGGGCCATGGCGCGCGCGCTCGTTCTCAACGCGACGTACGAGCCGCTCTGTGTGGTCCCCAGCCGGCGGGCGCTGATGTTGGTGCTGGCAGCGAAGGCCGAGCTGGTCCACGCCACCGATGCCCTCTTCCGCTCGGAGCGCATCGTCCTTCCCGAGCCGTCGGTCGTCCGCCTCGGCTACTACGTGAAGGTCCCGTACCAGGCGCGCGTGGCGCTCAACCGGCGCGCCGTGTTCGCCCGTGACGGCCACCGTTGCCAGTACTGCGGGGCGTCGGCCGAGAACATCGACCACGTCCTCCCCCGGAGCAAGGGCGGTCCCCACTCGTGGGACAACGTCGTTGCCGCTTGCCGCCCGTGCAACACCCGCAAGCGGGACCGGTTGCTCGAGGACAGCGGCATGAAGCTGCGCCGGGCGCCCGCCACTCCTCGGGAGCGAAGCTGGATGCTGCTGGCCAGCGGCTCGGTGCTGCCCGACTGGGAGCCCTACCTCGGGCCGGCGGCTGCGTCCATGTCGGCGTGAGCGTCCGCCGGCGCGCCGGCCGCTGACGCGCCGGCCACCGACACGCCGGACGAGACGGCGACTGACGGGACGGCCGCGGTGAGCCGGCCGCTGGAGCTGGTCTTCCTGGCCGGTGCCGCCGCCGACCTGCACGACGGATCTGCGGCGTTGATGGCTGGCGACGTCGGGGCCGGCCAGATGCGGGTTCTCTCCGCCGACAGGCCTGCGGTCGTCCTCGGCAGCACCCAGCCGGCGACCCACGTCGACGCCGGCGCCGCGGCGGCGGCAGGCGTCGAGGTCGCCCGCCGGCGCAGCGGCGGAGGAGCGGTGCTGGTGGGGCCGGGGCGCTGCTTGTGGGTCGACATCGCCATCGCACGCGACGACGGGCGCTTCGACGACGACGTGGGACGGGCGGCGTGGTGGGTGGGCGAGGCGTGGGTGGCGGCGCTGCGCAGGATCGGGGTCGGTGGCGCGGAGGTGTGGCGTGGGGCACTCCTGCGCCGGCGGTGGGCCGATCGGATCTGCTTCGCGGGTGTCGGCGCCGGCGAGGTGACCGTCGCCGGTCGGAAGGTCGTCGGGGTGTCGCAGCGCCGGACCCGCGCCGGTGCCCTGTTCCAGTGCGCCGCCCTCCTCGACGGTGATCCGACCGAGCTGCTGGGCGTGCTCGTCCTCGACGGCGCCGAGCGCCGGGCGGCGGCGAGGTCGCTGACGGCCACCACCCGGGGCCTGGGCCCCGAGGCGGCCCACCCCCTCCTCGAGGGTCTGGCGTCCGCCCTGGCGCCCGGGGCTCGCTCAGGCGCGCTCGAGTAGCACCACGGGGGCACGGTCGCTCCTCGGAGGTTGGGGAAAGGGCGAACCTGCCAGGCGGTCCATCCCCCGCGGCCCGGGACGAGCAGGGTGATTGACCGGGTGGGGGCTAGGGGGGTATCGTGGTGCGTAGTGGTGAGAAGGGGAGGATTCCCGGCTCCGGTACCACCACCAAAGGACGGAGTGGAGTGACGACGCGTGGCGCGGTTCTTCGGGAGGTACGAGCACTCCCTCGACGCGAAGGGCCGGATCATCCTCCCCTCGCGCTTTCGCGCCTCGTTCGATACCCAGGCGTTCCTGTCACAGCATCTCGAACGGTGCCTGGCCCTGTGGACCCCGGAGGAGTTCGAGGAGCAGCTGGCAGAGATGCAGCAGCGCCAGGACCGCAGTCCGAGGGACCGCAACGTTGCCCGGGTGTGGGCGGCCGGGCTGACCGAGGTGGAACTGGACAAGCAGGGCAGGGTGGCCATTCCCGCCTACCTACGGGAGTTCGCCCACCTGGACTCGGGAGTGCTGGTGGTCGGCGCCCTCAACCGGGTCGAGTTGTGGAATCCGCCGGAGTGGGCCGCCCGGGTCGCCCCGTCCATGGCCGACTTCACCGATCCGACGCCAGACGAGGGCGAGCGTCCACTCTGAGGACCAATGGCCGTGCCCCCCAGAACCGTGATCCGCAGAACCGTAACTCGCAGAACCGTGACCGCACCGGGCCCATGCGCAGCCCTTCGACCGGCGGGGTGGGAGTCCCCTTCTCCGCCCGCTTCCACTCTGCACGATCGGGGAGACAACCCGACGGCATGCCGGTCGAGGGGCTGCAGATGAGCCGGGTCGCTGGTTTCTTTCACCAGCCGGTCATGGTCGCCGAGGTGGTCGAGCTGTTCGCCCCGGTGCCCCCGGGGGTCCTCCTCGACGCCACTGCCGGCGGCGGTGGTCACTCGAAGGCGGTGTTGGGTGCCTACCCGCACCTGCGGGTGCTCGCCGTCGATCAGGACCCCGATGCGGTGACGGCCGCCGGGGAGGCGCTGGCGCCGTTCGCATCCCGGGCCGAGGTTCACCGGGCCCGCTTCGATCAGGTGGCCGCCGTGGCGGCGCGGGCGGGGGTGGCCGCCCTGTCGGGTGCGCTGTTCGACCTGGGGGTCAGCTCGTCGCAGCTCGATCGCCCCGACCGGGGGTTCAGCTACTGGTACGACGCCCCCCTCGACATGCGCATGGACCGTTCCGCCGGGCGCGACGCGGCCGCCATCGTCAACGAGTGGTCCGAGGGCGATCTGGCGGCCCTCTTCTCCGAGCACGGCGAGAGCCGCTTCGCCCGCCGCATCGCCCGGGCGGTCGTGGCCGCCCGTCCCCTGGCGACCACCGCGGAGCTGGCCGAGGTGGTGCGCCTG